>Ga0210123_1000112_pt1 | contig 52067 bp, 34 predicted proteins | sample Muzzi_PWB_D2_FD_185535 | JGI IMG/M metagenome (GOLD analysis project Ga0210123, IMG submission 185535) | Wetland microbial communities from San Francisco Bay, California, USA, that impact long-term carbon sequestration - Muzzi_PWB_D2 (SPAdes) | ecosystem: Environmental > Aquatic > Marine >... | reverse complement strand
TCGACGACCACCACGCGGATCGACCTGGCCCAGACCACGGTCGCCCAGACCCCGGCCCAGGCCCACCAGCAGCAGCAGATCATCGCCGACTACATCAACACCAACGAGGCGGCGATTCTGGCCAACAACTACACGGTGCCGCTCTCGTTCAACTCGACGCCGTTCCGTGGTGCCGCCACCCGCCACCACGCCTCCGACATCGGCTGGGACGGTCCGGGCACGCCCTGTTCGAGCATCAACAACAACGAGGCCCGGTTCAACTTCTCGCTCAACACCTGCAGTGGTTGTCACGGGGACGAGACCCAGACCCCCTTCCTGCACGTCGGGAACCGGTTCCTCGGCAACGAGAGCAACCTTTCGGGCTTCCTGACAGGGAAGACCGGGGTGCCCGACCGCTGCAACCTGCAGCACAACTTCGGCGACCTGGAGCGCCGGCGGCTCGATCTGTGCGCGCTGCTCGACAAGACCTGCACGCAGATCGAGGCCGAGGAGCCGGCTAACTTCGTCCACTAGGACGATCGACTGGATCACCCCCCAACCCCTTGTTCCCCTTCCCACCCTCGAGGTGGGAAGGGGACGCCTCCACCCCTGCGCTTCGAAGGGACGTGGTCGGTTTGCGGCGAGGCTTCACGGGGACGTCCGGTCGATCCGTTCAGCGACACCGGCCTCCCCCCTGCACTTCGGTGCGGAGGGGGGGGCCGTTCCCTTTTGGATGGCGGTAAGCTCGGCGCCATGACTCGCCGAGACCCTCGATCCCCGTTCCGTTTCTCCCGTGCCGTCGATCTCCTGCTGGTGCTCTCGCTCGTGGCCCTGTTCGCAGCCGCCCTTCCGGTGGCCGCGGACGACACGGAAACTGACGACGTCGCCGCCTACGTCCGGTCCCACTACACCAAGTACGAGGAGCGCATCCCCATGCGCGACGGGGCGCGCCTGTTCACGGCGATCTACGTGCCCAACGACGCTGGAGCGGGGAAGACCTACCCGATCCTGATGAAGCGCACGCCCTACTCGGTCGGCCCCTACGGCGCGGCGGAGTACCCGGAGCGGCTCGGGCCGTCGGATCCCTACGCCGAGGAGGGATTCATCTTCGTCGAGCAGGACGTGCGCGGGAAGTTCCTGTCGGAGGGGACGTTCGTCAACATGCGTCCGCTCGATCCGAAGCAGGCCCCGCCCGGGAGCCCGGTCGGGATCACGGAGGCGACGGACACCTACGACACCATCGAGTGGCTGCTCCACCACGTGGAGGGCCACAACGGGAAGGTGGGCCTGTGGGGCATCTCCTACCCGGGCTTCTACGCGTCGGCCGGGGCGATCGACTCCCATCCGGCGCTCGCCGCGGTCTCGCCCCAGGCGCCGATCGCCGACTGGTTCTGGGACGACATGCACCACAACGGGGCGTTCATCCTGCCCCTGGCGTTCAACTTCTTCTCCGGCTTCGGCCAGCCCCGACCCGAGCCGACCACCGAGTGGGCGGACGGGTTCGACCACGGCACGCCGGACGGGTACGGCTTCTTCCTCGGGGTGGGGCCGCTCTCGAACCTGGACGAGCGCTTCCTCCACGGCGAGGTCGAGTTCTGGAACCAGACCGTCTCCCACCCCGACTACGACGCCTTCTGGCAGGCCCGGAACATCCTGCCGAACCTGAAGGGCGTGGGCGCGGCGGTCATGGTGGTGGGCGGTTGGTTCGACACCGAGGACCTCTACGGCCCGTTGAACACCTACCGGGCGATCGAGCGTCAGAACCCGGGCATCTCGAACATGCTCGTCATGGGCCCCTGGCCCCACGGCGGCTGGTCGAGGAGGGAGGGCCGCTCCCTGGGCGAGGCGGACTTCGGTTTCGCGACGTCGGAGTACTACCGGGACGAGGTGGAGCTGCCCTTCTTCCGCCATCACCTCAAGGGCGAGGCCGACCCGCACCTGCCGGAGGCGCTCGCGTTCGAGACCGGCGCCAACCGCTGGCGCCGTTTCGACGCCTGGCCGCCGCGCGGGCTCGAGGAGCGCACCCTCTACCTGCGGCAAGGGGGAGGCCTGGCGTTCGAGCCGCCGCAGGCCGCGGGCGAGGCCGATGACGCCGGCCGGGCCGACGAGGCCCACGACTCCTACGTGTCGGACCCGGCCAAGCCGGTGCCCTACACCATGGAGATCACCTCCCGCTGGGCCCGCAACTACATGACCGAGGACCAGCGCTTCGCCGCCTGGCGTCCGGACGTTTTGGTCTACGAGAGCGAGCCGCTCGACGAGGACTTGACCATCGCCGGCCCGCTGGCGGCCGACCTCTGGGTATCGACCACGGGGCGGGACGCGGACTGGATCGTCAAGGTGATCGACGTCTATCCGGAGGACGAGCCCCGGTTCGTCGAGGAGCGGCCGGACGAGGACGAGGAGGATCTACGCGGCACCGAGCGCCTGGTCCGGGCCGAGGTGCTGCGCGGGCGGTTCCGGGAGAGCTTCGAGGAGCCGAAGCCGTTCGAGCCGGGCGAAATCACCCGGGTCGAGCTCCGGTTGAACGACGTCCTCCACACCTTCCGCCGCGACCACAAGGTGATGGTGCAGATCCAGAGCACCTGGTTCCCGTTCGTGGACCGGAACCCCCAGAGCTGGGTGCCGAACATCTTCGAGGCGAAGGAGGAGGACTTCATCCGGGCGACCCACTCGGTCTACCGCTCCCCCGAGCACCCGAGCGGCGTGACTGTCGGGGTGCTCGAGTAGGCGTCAGGCACGAAGCAGGTTGATCACCCGCTTGACGCCCTCGGTACGGCTCGCGGCTTCGAGGGCGATCTGCTCGTGTACCTCGTTGTCCAGCTCGCCGCGCAGGGTGACGACGCCGTCCGCGGCTTCCACCTCGATGTCGAGGGCGTGCCGGCCGATCTCCTCGAGCAGGCGGGCCTTGAGCCGTGCTTCGAGGAGCGCATCCCGGACCTCGTGCTCGGCTTCAGCCACGCGGGGGGGCACGCTGGCGGTGGCCGGTGCCCCGGCGGTCGACTCGCCCTCGAGCGCGAGCCGGTTCTCCACGCGCTCGACGCCCTCGACCGAGTAGACGATCTCCTCGGCCAGCTCCCGGTCGGCGCGGACCGGCACTTCGCCGGTGAGCACGATCCGGCCGTCCATGGAGTCGACGTCGATACCGATGGCGGCCCATCCCAGCTCGTCCAGCAGGCGGGCTTTGGCTTCGAAGTGGAGGATGGCGTCGTCGATGTGGTCTCCGGCGGTGGTGATGACCGCTTCGGGGCGGTCGTTCCGGGTCTCGTCGGCCGCGGCTGTCCTGTCGCTGCCGGGTGCGCAGGCCGCCGCCGAGACGAGCAGGGCCAGGATGCACAGGGTGAGGGGAAGACGGAATCCGCGGTCGGCGGACAGCGGCTGGGAAGTCGGGTGTGTCATGGTCGCGTCCTTGGTCGGTTCCCTGGGCCTCGAATCATGGGGCTCCGTCGGATCACGGGGCCGTTGCCCGGAAGAATCGCAAGGTCTGTGCCGGCCCGTCGGGCCGGGGTAACTCGTGTGTAACTTATTGTATCGATTGATCTTGCGACGGTCACCGCAGGGTTCTGCGGGCGCCGGGAGGGGGCGGCGCCGGGGCAGGGAGGGGAGCGGGGCGAGGGTCGGCCGGGCGATTTTCCCGCCCGCCGTCGAGATCGAGGGGGAGGTCAGCGGGGTGGTGGCTCGCGCGAGCGTTCGAGGTCGATCCGCTTGAGCGCCTCGAGCCGTTCGGCGAGGTCGGCCAGCCGCTCTCGTTGCTCCTGGTCCTGCTGCTCCAGGGCGTCGATCCGTCCCTGGAGGTCCCGGAGGAGCCTGGCCGGCTCGGTGAGCGAGCTCTCCGGATGGTCCGCGATCAGGCGGTCGAGGTAGCCCTTGCCGGTGCGCGGGTCGTAGACCGGGCTCTCCGGCGACAGGTGGATGGCGGCCAGACGAAAGAGCACCCGGTCGCCGCCGCGTCCGTCCGGCCGCTCGCGCAGGTGCTCCCGGTACAGGTCGGCCGCCGGTGCGTACTCGCGGGCCGCGTACAGGGCATCGGCCCGATCGAGGGTGGCGGAGCTCGCCGGCCGCGCCCATCCGGGCCAGCCCCGACAGCCGGTCGTGGCGCCGAGGACGAAGAGCAGAAAGACCAGGGCGGCGACCCTGGACAGGGGGTCTGGGGAGGTCTGCGGGTGCTGCCGATCGGGGGTGTTGATGGCGTGCCTCCTGTGGGCGGATGACCGCGGCCGGAGCCGCGGCGGCTCAGGTCGCTGGGTCCCTGGTGCCGCGCGTCCTCGATCTGTCCGCGGGGGAGCCGGGCGGAAGGGTCTCCTGGAGCCGGACGAAGAACCTGCTGCCGCCGTCCGCGCCGCCTTCGACCCAGATCTCGCCGCCGTGCCCCTCGACGATCGTGCGGGCGATGGCCAATCCTAACCCGGTTCCCTGTCGCCCCTTGCCGTCCGGATCGCCGCGGTGGAAGCGCTCGAAGATGCGCGTGCGGAGCGCGGCGGGTACGCCGGGGCCCGTATCCCACACCTCGACCAGCAGCCCCGTCGGGTCCTGGGGCCGCAGGCGCACGCCGAGCCGCCCGCTCTCCGGCGTGAACTTGACCGCATTGGTGATCAGGTTCCGCAAGGCCTGGAGCAGCAGCGAGCGGTCCCCCTCGACGGTCAGCCGGCCGGCCGGCGGCTCCGGCAGGTCCGGCAGCTCGACGTCGAGCCGGAGGTCCTTGTCGCGGGCGAGCCACTCGGCCTCCGCCACGGCGCCCTCGACCAGCTCCCGCGCGTCGTGATGCGCGACCTCGTACTCGATCGCCCCGGACTCGAGGCGGCGCTGGTCGAGCAGGTCGGCGATCATCGCCGACAGGCGCTCGGTCGCCTGGAGGTTGAGCTCGAGCATGCGCCGCTGGCGCGGCTCGAGGGGGCCGGCGAGCTCTTCGAGCAGCAGCCGGTTGGTCTCGTCGATCGAGGCGAGCGGCGCGCGGAGGTCGTGAGAGACGCCGGCGACGAAGTCCTGCTTGAGCTGGTCGAGCTCGCCCAAGCGCGCGGCCATGGCATTGAAGTCCTCGGCGAGGGCGGCGAGCTCCGGGCTGCCCTCGACCGGCACCCGATGGGAGAAATCCCCCGCGGCCACGGTGCGCGTTCCCCGGGTGAGCTGGGCGAGGGGCCGGCGGACCGAGAGCACGATGCCGACGGCCACCGCGATGGCGGCGAGCAGGCCGAGGACCGCGGCGCCGCGGGCGGCCCAGACGGCGCGCCGAGCGTCGGCCGCACTCGCCTCGACGCGCGCCTCCATGGCATTGCGGGAGGTTTCGAGGAGCGTCGCGAGCTGGCCGTCCAGGCGCCCCAGGTGCTGGGCGAGGAGGCGGGAGAGTGCCGAGGCCCGGTCGGCCAGGCGGTCCGGGTCTACGCCGGAGCCCCATCCCGGGCCGCTCCCGGCGGCGTCGAGGATCTGCCGCTCCCGGGGTGGGACCTCCTCCAGGTAGCTCTGCCAGAGGCGGGCGAGGGTCTGGAGCTCCCGGGCCTCTCTCGCCGTCACCTCGAGCCGGCGGAGCCGCGCCATGTCGGCGCCGACCTCCGCCCGGTACTGCTCCAGCCGGGCGAAGTACTCGCGGTCCCCGCCGAGGGCCAGGTACTTCTCGCTGAACTCTCCGAGGACGTCCAGGTTGGCGCGGATCTCCCGCGTCAGGTCCGCGACCCGGAAGCTGACCTCGGAGAGCTGGACGTTGTCCTGGTGGAGCCGATCGAGCACCCGGAGCAGGTGCCACCCGGTCACCACGGCGAGCCCCAGCAGCAGAGCAAACCCGAGGGCGACCTTGGTGACCAGCTTCATCGGTTCCCTACATCTCCCCCCACGCCTTCAACTTGTTGCGCACCGTCTTGACGTCGATGCCCAGGCGCCGCGCGGCCTCCGCCTTGTTGTTGTCGGTCTGCTCCAGCGTCTTCAGGATCAGCGCCCGCTCCGCGTCGGCCACCGTGGCGTCGGCCGGCAGAACGATGCGGTCGCCCACGGTCCTCTCGCCGGGAGCGCGGATGTAGGGCGGCAGGTGGGTCGGCTCGAGCCATCCCGCCTTGGCGAGCACCACGGCGCGCTCGAGCACGTTGCGCAGCTCCCGCACGTTGCCCGGCCAGGCGTACTCCGCGAGCAGTCGGTTGGCCTCGTCCCCGAAGCCCTCGACCGCGGTGCCGTGCTTCTCGTTGAGCCTCCCCAGCAGGTGCTGGACGAGCAGCGGCAGGTCCGAGCGCCCCCTGAGCGGCGGCAGCTCGATGGTGAAGACGTTCAACCGGTAGAACAGATCCTCGCGCAGGATCTTCTCCTCGATCGCCTGGCGGGGCTCCCGGTTGGTGGCGGCGATCAGCCGCACGTCGAACTGTCGTTCCCGCTTGCCGCCCAGGCGCCGCACCCGCCCGTCCTCCAGCACCCGCAGCAGCTTCGGCTGGAGGGCGAGGGGCATCTCGGCGATCTCGTCGAGGAAGAGGGTGCCCTCGTGGGCCATCTCGAAGCAGCCGGGCCGGCTGTCGATGGCGCCGGTGAAGGCCCCCTTCTCGTGGCCGAAGATCTCGCTCTCCATCAGCTCGGAGGGGATGGCGGCGGTGTTGACCGGCACGAACGGCCCCTTCCGCCGGTCGCTCAGATCGTGGATCGCCCGGGCGGTCAGCTCCTTGCCGGTGCCGCTCTCGCCGGTGATGAGCACCGGGGCGTCGGTGCCGGCCACCTGCTCGATGAGCTCGAACACCCGCTGCATGGCCGGGCCGTCGCCCACCAGCTCGCCGATACAGTGGCTCTCCCGGCGCAGCTCCGATTCGAGCTGTCGGCTGGAGCGCCGCGCCCCGGTCACGCGCTCGGCCTCCTCGACGACCGCCCTCAGGTTCTGGTAGTCGAGGGGCTTGGTGAGGAAGTCCCGGGCGCCGTTCTTCATCGCCTCGACCGCCTTCTCGACACTGCCGTGGGCGGTGATCAGGATCACCGGCAGGTCGGGGTCCTCCGCCAGGAAGACGCGCAGCAGATCGGTCCCCTCGGTGTCCGGCAGGACGACGTCGGAGAGGACCAGGTCGGGCTCGAAGCGTGCCAACAGGTCGCGCGCCTCGGCACCGTCCGCGGCCACCGCGACCTCGTAGCCCCAGCCGGCGAGCCGGACCTGGAGCACCTCACGCATCGCCTCTTCGTCATCGATGACCAGGATCTTCTTGGCTGGCTTGCTGGATGCGTTCATGGCTACATGGCATTGTACGGGACGGCTAGCCTGCACTATTCACGAGGCGCCGTCGCGAGAGCCGCAAGTGGGTGTGAGATCAGGGCGCACACAGCGATGCGCGACGTAGGCGTACTGGGCAGTACGTTGAGGAGCAAAGAGCGAGTACGCCCTGAGATTGCACGCAGTTGCGGCTCGCAGTAGGTGGCTCATGAATGGTGCAGGCTAGCCCTCCACGCGCTCGATCACGTCGTGCCGGAGTCGGGCCAGGCCCTCGCTGATCTCGACCGGGTAGGGGGGGGCGGCGTCCTCGAGCGAGCGGACGCGCTCCGGCAACCTGGCGAGCTCGGCCCTCGCGGTATCTCTCGCGCGGTCCAGGACGGCGCGGGGATCGGCACCGCCGTCGGCTCCGGTCCGCTGCCCGCCCCTCATCACCTGCTGGAGGAGCGGCCGGCCGCCCTGGGGCGAGAAGTCCTCCGCGTCGTCCGCGCGGGCGATGACGTCGCGAACGGCCGCGCCCTCCTCCTCGATCCGCCAGACCTGCTTTCTGCCCGGGAGGATCCGCTTGCCGGGGGAGAGCTTGAGCCGCCCCTGGCCGGCGTACGCGGTGAGCTTGTAGACCATGTCGAGGGAGGGGGCGTCGCGGGACGTCCCCATGTGGGTGCCCACCCCGAAGCCGTCGATCGGCGCTCCCGCCGCCACCAGCTCGGCCACGCCGTACTCGTCGAGGCCGCCGCTGACGAAGATCCGGACCTGCTCGAGCCCCGCGGAGTCGAGGATCTTTCGGGATTGCTTCGCCAGCGCACCGACGTCGCCCGAGTCGAGGCGGATGCCCCGCACCTCGAACCGGTCGCCCAGCTCGCGGGCGAGCTCGACCACCTTGTGGACCCCCTCCAGGGTGTCGTAGGTGTCGACCAGGAGCACCGTCTCCGGGTAGAGCTCGGTGAAGCTGCGGAACGCCTCGGCCTCGTCGTCGTGGCTCTGGATGTAGCTGTGGGCCATGGTGCCGGTGATCGGCACCCCGTAAACCTGCCCGGCGAGGACGTTGCTGGTCGCCGCGAGGCCCGCCACGTGGTAGGCGCGGGCACCCTTCATGGCCGCGTCCGCGCCGTGCATGCGTCGGAGTCCGAAGTCGATCACCGCCCGCCCTTCGGCCGCCTGGACCACCCGCGACGCCTTGGAGGCGAGCACGGTCTGGAGGTGGACCTGGTTCATGAGGAAGCTCTCGGCGAGCTGGGCCACGGGGATCGGCGCCACCACCTCGAGCAGCGGCTCGTCGGGGAAGACGGGCGTGCCCTCCGGCATGGCGAAGACGTCACCGTCGAAACGCATCGTGCCGAGCCAGTCCAGGAACCGGGGCTTGAACTGCCCCTGGTCGGCGAGGTAGTCGAGGGCCTCCTGGCTGAACTGTAAATTCTCCAAGAAGTGGAGAGCATCCTCCAATCCGCAGGCGAGCGCGTAGCTCCTGCCCGGCGGCAGGGTGCGGAAGTAGAGGCTGAAGACCGCCTCGCCGTCCAGGCCCTCGCGCCAGTAGGCCTGGACCATCGTCAGCTCGTAGAGGTCGGTGAGCAGCGCCGCGTTGCCGTCGTTCACCCAGGCGGAAGGTCTAGCCTGCATGTCTCACCAGCCTTCTGCTGCGACGGCGCATGTGCCTGCGCCTGCTGCGTTGCACGACCAACTCGCTTCCGCGAGTCGGTGCCCCGGGCTCCTCGACGTACTGCACGAGTACGCCTGCGGGGCCCTCGGTCGTGCGCCTTGCATCCACAGGCATCTGCGCCGTCTCGCGACGAGTTCTGGTGAGGTATGCAGGCTAGTCATGGAGCTCCTCTTGGTTCGCGAATTGCACGGCCCGGGTCATGGAACCGGGTGGATTGGCTCCGCTCGGGCCGAGTCTATCGAGACGGAAAGGAGCCCACAGATGTCAGTCGCCAAAGTGATCGAGATCACCGCCGAGTCCACCGAGAGCTTCGAGGCTGCGGTCCGGGAAGGAATCGCCCGGGCAGCGGAAACGGTCAAGCACATCCAGAGCGCCTGGGTGAAGGAGCAGCAGGTCAAGGTGGCGGGCGACCGGGTCGCCGGCTTCCGGGTGACCCTGAAGGTCACGTTCCTTCTCGGAGAGGACGACTGACGCCCCGCCTCGGAGCGCTCCTCTTGGAGAGCTCGGGGGCTAGAGCACTCGGGGGCCGACGCCGACGAGCCTGCGGACGTCGTCCATGGTGGCCCTGGCGATCTCGCCCGCCCGCCGGGCGCCGTCGCGGAGAATCTCCCGGATCTCGTCGTCGTCGAGCGCCGCCCGCCGCTCGCGGATCGGCGCGAGGGTCTCTTCCAGGTGGTCCCGGACGCCCTTCTTCAAGTCGCCGTACATCGGCTCGCCGGTGCGGTAGCGCGCCAGGTACTCCTCGACCACTTCGTCGGGGGCGGTCAGCCGCAGCAGGTTGAACAGGTTCTCGACGCCGGGGCTCATCTCGTCGTCCGGGCCGCCACCGACGTCGGTGACCGCCGAGCGGAGCTTCTTCCAGGCGGCCTTCGGCTCCTCGGTGATCCCCACGTAGTGGGTGGGGCCGAGGCTCTTCGACATCTTCTTGGTGGGGTCGGCGAGCGACATGATGCGGCTTCCGGGGGAGAGCAGCGGCTCCACCTCGGGGAAGTACTCGGTGCCCACCACGTTGTTGAACCGGCGGCCGATGCGGCGGGTCAGCTCCAGGTGCTGGATCTGGTCCTCGCCCACGGGCACGCGCGGGGCCCGGTAGAGGAGGATGTCGGCCGCCTGGAGCACCGGGTAGGTGAAGAGGGCGCCGCTCACGTAGGTGGCGTCGTCCGACTTCTCCTTGAACTGGGTCATGCGGCTCAGATCGCCGTACGAGACGATGCAGTTGAAGATCCAGGCGAGCTCCGTGTGCTCCGGCACGTGGGACTGGACGAACAGGATCGAGCGCTCCGGGTCGATGCCGCAGGCGATCAGGTCGCCGGCCAGGTCGAGGGAGCGCCGGGGCAGCTCGGCGGGCTCGATCGCCTGGGTGATGGCGTGGTAGTCGACGATGCAGTAGATGCAGTCGTGATCGTCCTGGAGCCGGACCCAGTTCTGGATCGCGCCGAAGTAGTTGCCGATGTGGATCTGGGCCGACGGCTGGATACCGGAGAAGACGCGGGTGGTCATGGAGAGCTCTCTCTTGGTTTGCGGTGCTTCGGGTTGGGCGGTTGGCGGTCGCTCGGGGCGGAAGAGTATCGCAAGAAGTGGACGATGTGGCCAGGGCGGAACCGGCCGGGGGCACCTTTCCGCGGTGCTCAGCCGCGGAGCCAGAGCAGGATGGCGAAGACGATCACCGCGGCGGTGACCACCATGCGCACCCAGCGATGCCCCTTGAGCACCGTCAGGTGGACCCCGATCTGGCCGCCGACCAGAGTCCCCGCGCCGAGCACCAGGCCGGGCAGCCACTCCACCTTCCCCTGCCAGGCGAAGAGCACCAGGGAGAGGGCGGTGAAGAGAAGAATGATCAGCACCTTGAGGGCGTTGCCCCGCACCAGGTCGAGCCCGGCCATGCCGAGCACGGCGAGGATGAAGAAGCCCACGCCCGCCTGCACGAACCCGCCGTAGACCCCGACCCCGAAGCAGGCCGCGACGAGCGCCGCGGCCCGCCAGCCGGTGGGCGGCGCCGGCGCCTCGGCCTGCTCGCCCGGCCCCCGGCCCCTGGAGAGCAGGGTCCAGAGCGTGACGGCGACCATCAGGAGGGCGAGGATCTTGCGGAAGGCGTCGTCCGAGACCTCGAGGGCGAGCCAGGTGCCGGCGAGGGCTCCAACGGCGGCCGGTCCGGCGGTGCCGGCCGTCCAGCGCCAGTCGAGCTTGCGGTGGCGGTGGAACCCCCAGACCGCGCCTATGTTCTGGAGCAGGATGCCGATCCGGTTGGTGCCGTTGGCCACCGTCGCCGGCAGGCCGGTGAAGATGAGCACCGGCAGGGTGAGGAAGGAGCCACCTCCGGCGATCACGTTGAGGACGCCGGCGACGAGACCGGCGGAGAACAGGGCGAGAAGGGCGGGCCACCCGGGCATCCGGGGGAGTCTATCGCCGGAGCCGATCGTTCGAAGGGGAGATCCGGGTGAAACCTCCGGAGGAGGCCCGCGTACATATCGCTTGAGGATGTATCACCTCGCGATATATGCTGAGGCTCCCTGACCTGGAGCAGGACGGCAGGCGCGGCGCCGACCTCGAACGGCACCGCACCGGAACCATCGACAGGAGATCGAGACCATGATGCGCTCGCCCGGCACGCCCGATCGCCGCCCCTCCCTTTCGGAACGGATCTACCGCCGCTTGCTCCTGCTGCTGCCGGGCGAGTTCCAGGGCGAGTACCGGGCGGAGATGGAGGAGGCGTTCCGCCGTCACGAGGCCGAAGCGGCGGTCGGGGCCGGGCGGCTCTCAGGCAAGGGGCGGCGGAGCCTCGCCCGGCTCTGGCTTTCCACCCTCGCCGACCTCGCCAGGACGGCGCCCCGCGAGCATCTGGACGCCCTCGTCCAGGACGTCCGTTTCACGGTCCGTGCGGCGCTTCGGAGCCCCGGGTTCGCGGCGGTGGTGGTCGGTACCTTCGCCCTCGCGGTCGGCGCCAACAGCGCCATCTTCACCGTCGTCGACACCACCCTGCTCCGGCCGTTGCCGTTCGCCGACGAGAACGAGTTGGTGCGGCTGGTCCACGTGCGCGAGCGCCCGGACGGCACGAGCTCCGAGGTGAGCTTCTCGCGGCGGGACCTCCACGCCGTCCGCGAGCAGGCCGAGAGCATCGCGGCGGCGACCGCCCAGGTCTACCAGGGCCCCGGCCTCTCGACCGTCGAGGGTGGCCTGGAGCGGGTGGTCTCGATCGGCGTCTCCGGGAGCTGGTTCCGGACCCTGGGGCTCCGTCCCGCCCTCGGCCGCGTCTGGGACGAGGTGGAGGAGGCCGCCGGCAGGGACAGCCGGGTGGTCGTCCTCTCCGACTCCCTCTGGCAGCGGCGCTTCGCCGGCGATCCGTCGATCGTCGGCCGGCAGGTGGCGCTGGACGGCGAGCCCCATACCGTGATCGCGGTCATGCCGCCCGGTTTCGCCTACCCGTACGCGGCGGAGCTCTGGCGACTCTGGACCTTCGACCCGGACGACGGCGTCAACCACAACCTGAACGCCCAGGCGCGCCTGGCGCCGGGGGTGACCCTGGCCGAAGCCCAGGCCGAGCTCGACCTGATCTCCGAGCGCCAGGCGGCGGCGTACCCCGAGACCAGCCGGGGCTACCGCATCGTCGCCCAGCCGACGCGGGAGAACCTGATCGAGGGTGAGGACCGTCTGGTTCTCCTGCTGCTCGCGGGCGTCGGCCTCGTGCTGCTGATCGCCGCCGCCAACGTCGTCACCCTGCTCATGGCCCGTACCGTCGCCCGCGGCCGGGAGCTCGCGGTGCGCGCCAGCCTCGGGGCGTCCGGCTGGCGCCGTGCGCGCCAGCTCATGACCGAGAACGTGGTGCTGGCACTGATCGGCGGAGCGGGCGGCCTGGTGATCGCGCGGCTGTTGCGGGAGCCCCTGGTTCACCTGGCCCCCAACCACATCCAGGAGATCTTCGGCGAGATCGCCTACGGCCGGTCGGTGGTCGGCTTCGCCGTGGTGCTCTCGGTGGCGGTCGGCGCCCTGGTGGGTGCGGTGGCGGCATGGAGCGCGCGCTCGATCAATCTCTCGGGCACGCTCCACGGCGGAGCCGCCGCCCCGCGCAGCCAGCGCCTGCTCGGCACCATGGTGGTCGCGGAGACGGCGCTCACGGTCGCCGTCCTGACCGGCGCGGTGCTCCTCGCGTTCGATCTCCACCTGCTGGCGACCCGGGATGCCGGCATCGATCCAGAGGGGCTGGTCAGCATGGCCGTCGCTCTGCCGGAGGACCCCTACGAGAGCGGTGCCGAACGGCTGCTCTTCCAGGACGAGCTGATCGCTCGCGTGGAAGCGATCCCCGGCGTCGAGCGGGCGGCCGTGGTCAATCTCTTTCCCTACGACGACGGCAACGCGCTCGTGCCCTTCCTGATCGAGGGTGAGGGGCTGCCCCGGGAAGAGGCGCACGTGGCGAGCTACCGGGCGGTGACGCCGGGCTATTTCGCCACCCTCGGCATCCCGGTGCTCCGGGGTCGGGGCCTGACCGGAGCGGACCGCGACGGCGGGCCGCCGGTGGCGGTGGTCAACCGGTCGTTCGCCGATCGCTTCTTCCCCGGGAGTGAGGCGCTCGGCCGTCGGTTCGAGCGTGTCGGGGGAGGGTTCGACGGCCGCAGCTACGAGGTGGTCGGCGTGGTCGGCGACGTGGAGGACCCGCGTCTCGAGCCGGTCGAGATGCTCTACGTGGCGATGGATCAGCACGCGATCGACAGCACCTCCTGGAGCATTCTCCAGCCGACCCTGGCGGTCAAGAGCACGGGCGGCGATCCGACCCGGGTGGTGCCGGCCGTGCGCGCGGCGCTGCGGAGGCTCGATGCGAGCGTGCCGGCGTTCCAGGTACGAACCGCGGACCAGTCCCTGGACGAGGCCCTGGTCCAGCGGCGGACCGGTACCCTGCTGGCGATCTCCTTCGCGGCTCTGGGGCTGCTGCTCGCCGCCGTCGGCACCTACGGCGTGATCGCCTACTCGGTGAGCCGGAGTGTGCGGGAGCTCGGGGTGCGTCTCGCCATCGGCGCCACCCGCGGCCAGGTGCTGCGCGGCGTGCTGGTCCACGGGGGGCGGCTGGTGGCGCTCGGCATCTGTATCGGTCTGGTTGGTGCGTTCGTCCTGTCGCGGGGCCTGGCAGGGGTGCTCTCCGAGGTGGCGCCGGGGGACCCTCGGGCGTACGGGGCGGTGGCGCTGCTACTTGGTGCGGTGGGCCTGGCAGCCTGCCTCGAGCCGGCCTGGCGGGCGACGCGCGCGGACCCGTCGTCGGCGCTCCGGTCGGAGTAGACGGAGCGCGGGATGGGGGAGAGGGATCGAGGGAGTCGGGGGCGCTCGAGTCGACCGCCGCTCCAGGTGCCACTCATTTCGTTGTGGGCTGTCGGGCAGCCCATGGAGTACGCATCTAGCACATGGGCCGGCAGGTCCGTAGCTATGCGAAGCTCAATGGTCCCCACCCTCTCCGAGTGTTACCTTGGAGAGGTCGACTCGCGCCCGTGCGAGAAGATTCACAGCATCCGACCCACACAGCTCTTGTTGGCGGTACCCCAGGAGCCACTTCGGATATGCCGAGTGCGGTACCAGGCAAGCCTCGTAGACCCCTGGTACAAGACTCGGCAAGTAGATCGTCGAATCAGACGCGACCTCTTCATCGTTCTTGTGAATCTGGCTCCACCACCCGATGCTTCCCTCGGCAAAGGGCAAGCCATCCCGGAAGACGGCCAAGGCATGGCCCGACAACCTCTGCAGCTCTCCGCGCTTCAACTGAATCTCCAAGGCGCCGCCCTGCTGAGGCAGTGTAACGAGAACCTCATCCGTCGAGTGGACGTCGAATCGATACACTCCCAACGTTCGGCCCGGTGACCCGACCGTCACGTTCACGGAGTGTGTATCACCAGGGACTTGCGCTTCAAAGCGCCCACCGCCATCAGCGCTGACTTGCGGAGCCGGCAAGAACGGCTGATCCGCACTTTGTACGATTACAAAAGCTCCAGGGACCGGCGTACCATCATCAGTTACTACCTTGCCTGTTACAGTCTTTTGCTTCCGTAGAGTGAGGGTCACCTGGCGCTCGTCGTCCTCTTGCAGGGCCACCGCCCTCGTCTCAGAGCGGCTATCAGCACTCAGAGCGTAGATCTCGTGGACGCCCTCCTCCAAGCCCAAGAGCTCAAAGCGTCCGGCACGGTCTACCCTGACGCTGACATGCCGATCCCATGTACCCCTTACGGCATACACGAGGGTAGTCGTCGCTGGAGGTGCACCGTCTTCGGTCTGGACTGTGCCCTCAATCTTGGTATTTGGAAGCTGGAGGTTGACAGCCACCAAGTCCGCCCCATCCCACTCGTCAACCTCGACATCCGCTATCTTCCGTCTTACAGGCGGATCCTCGGACTCGAGCTCTACCCGCCATACCCCGCTCCTGGGAAGTATGGCCCCGAATAGCCCCTTTTCGTCGCTTGCAGTCTCGACCTTCTCTGCTCCGTGCTTCCCTCCAAACCAGATGCGCGCCTCGAGGGGTTCATCTCCGAGTGTCACGACTCCTTCTACTGGAACCATGCCGATCTCAAGAACAGTCGGCGTCGGCGTTTGGGAGAAGTCGTACGTCTTGGCGAAAACCTGCTGACCTTGAGAATCGGTGACTTTCACCAGATGCGTGGTAGGGTTCACTCCGGTCGCTTCGTACCATCCTGTCGATGGTACCTCCCCTTCGGACACCCTCTCGTAGTGGCTTCTATAGCGATCCAGCCGCAGGATCTCAATGTGCCAGTTTCGCTGGTAGTAGTCGATCGGTGGGTCGACTACGAGCTCCGTTCTTACGGGTGGTCGCAAGAGGATCGGGTGTCGAAGCTCCGAGGTCCGGTCCTCGACCACCAACACTTCTACCGTTTCCTGCGCATAGGTCGCGCTATTCACAGTAAGAATATACTCACCTGGATTCAGGGAGCGAAACTGGAAGAAACCGTTGTTACCAACCACTCCTGCCGTAGTCATCGCCTTGCGAAGCCTTTCCTCACCTTCATTGACGGCTTCTGCTATCCCGGCAGGTGTCAGGGTGACGTGGATGTCCTTTGGTGATATTTCGACGTTGTCTTCGGTGACCAGCCAACCGGAGAGCGATGCTCCCGAAGTGAGCACTACGGTGCCCAGGTCCCATCTAGACTCGGTGGGAGGCTCCACTTCCCACTTGTAGAACGGTGCGAAACCTGGGGCGGAGATTCGAAGATCCAGCTTGGCGCTCGGAATCCGGCACAGGAACACCCGATTCGAACCGACAGGGCAGAGCACCTTCCCCTCTGGTCCAGGTCGGCCAGGGTCCTTGAACGAAGCCGCAAAGGCAACCGTGATCTCGTCCAATGACTCGGTGGCAGGGGAGAGGCCCAATCTGCCCGTTGCGATAGCGCTGGGGAACACCATGAGCCTGACGTGACCACTTTCCCTTGGTTCTACCGTCACGAGCACGTCTTGGGTCCAACATCTGTCTGCGGTGAACGAGAATCTCCACGTTCCGGGTTCGAGTCGAGTCGTAGCCGTCCCTGGCACGTCGACTTCGGCAAAGACCGTGGCTTTCTTGCCTGTCTGCGTGCTGTCGAGTGCTGAGATGGACAGGGTGCCCGAGTTGCACGGCAACGATTCAACCGAAGCTTCGAGTTGGACGGAAACCGATGCTTGTGCTGCGGCTGAAGCTGAAGAAGCTCCCCCAAGGAAGAGAAAAATGACTGCTACCACAGCACCAAGAGATCTCACCATCTCAGTTCCTCCGCTAGTCTGCTGGTCCGAGGGCTCAGGCAGCTCTCGGACCAGCAGATAGGACCAGTCGTCTTGCTTGGATCAATAGACAATGGTACAGCTACCGCCACCAGCGACACATCCAGAACCAGGCAGGGGAGGCTTGCCCCATGAAGTACAGTCGCAATAGCCACTGGATGGAACGTTGGTGCACACACCCGCCAGACAGTTGATACATTGAGAGCCTTGGCAGTCGGCGGCAATCTGGGTGGCAACAGCACCAGCCACTACACCCAACACGGCGAGCACAACCAGCAGAGTTCCGATTTGCCTCTTGAGCCGCATTTGACGAGCCCCCTTGGTGGTCGTTCATCATGTTACATCTAGACCAGGTGTTGCAGTGATTGACGCGCGCTAACTTATGCGAACATGCAAATATTTGTCAAGTGCGCACGAGTGGCGTATGGCGGATACCGAGGAGGAAGCTACCGCGCTCTTGGTGGGAGCTATGAGCGCGACGGTTGTCGGTGGTTGGAACGTCGCAGTGGTAGTTGCAGTTCGCCCGTCTGGACATCGCGTGTTGGTGGGGTCCGTAGGCCCTCGGCGCGGGGTAGGGGCGTAGAGGGGTCGAGGGGACGAGGCCAGTGCAGTAGGGTGCGCTTCAGCGCACCGGGCCACTCATGCGGTCCAGACAGAGTGGTAGGGTAGATGAGCGCCCCGCTCGGCGCCCATCCCACAACCCTCCAGGAGGCACTCATGGTCCGGACCGCCCCCGCCACCACCCTGCTCGTCCTGTTCGCCCTGCTTGGATCGACCCCGGCCACGCTCTCGGCCCAGGCGCCACCGCAGGCGGCCGTTCCGTCCGCACCGTCCGCTCCGTCCGCTGACAGCGCGATCCCCGCTCCCGAAGAGCTCCTCGGCTTCTCCCTCGGCACCGACGGCAAGCTCGCCTCCTGGAGCGAGCTCGTCGGCTACTACGACGCCCTGGCGGCGGCCTCCGACCGGGTCGAGGTGCGGCGCCTCGGCGACACCACCCTCGGCAACCCGTTCCTCCTGGTGCTCATCTCGTCGCCCGAGAACCTGGCCCGGGCCGACCGGCTGGCCGAAGTCAACCGGCGGCTGGCCGACCCCCGCGGCCTCGCCGACGACGAGGTCGACGCCCTGGTGGAGGAGGGGAGGGCCACGGTCGCGGTGACCGTCGGCCTCCACTCGTCCGAGGTGGCGGCGACCCAGATGGCGCCGCTCCTGGCCCATGAGCTCGCCACTGGCGACGACGCCGACACCCTCCGCATCCTGGACGAGACCGTCTTCCTCCTCTTCCCCTGCTTCAACCCGGACGGCACCGAGATGGTCGTCGACTGGGTAGAGCGGACCCGGGGCACGCCGTACGAGGGCTCCCGCTTCCCCGACCTCTACCACCACTACGCCGGCCACGACGACAATCGGGACGCCTACATGCTCGAGCTCGCCGAGTCGCGCATGTTCGCCGGCGTGGTCTACCGCGAGTGGCTGCCCCAGATGTACCTCGACGTCCACCAGATGGGGAGCTACGGCGCCCGGCTCTACGTGCCCCCCTACGAGGACCCGATCAACCCGAACGTCGACCCCCTGATCTGGACCGAGCACGAGCTCGTCGGAGCGGCCATGGAGATCGCCCTCGAGCGCTCCGGCGTCACCGGTGTCGTGGCCGGCTCGCCGTTCACCGGCTGGTGGTTCCCGTCCTTCCACATGGTCACCAACCACCACAACATCGCCGGCATGCTGACCGAGACGGCGAGCGCGAAGATGGCCTGGCCGCTCCTCGTCCACCCGCAGCAGCTCCAGCCCCATGGGCGCAAGCACGAGGTCTACGGCCCGATGCAGCTCTTCCCCCACCCGTGGCCCGGTGGCTGGTGGACCCTCGGCGACATGATCCACCAGCAGCGGGTCTCGACCCGGGCGCTCCTCGAGACCGCCGCCAAGAACCGGCGCCTCCTGCTCCGGAACATGGTCTTCAAAGCGCGCCGCACGATCGAGCGTGGCCGGACCGAGCCACCGGTCGACTTCGTGATCCCGGCCCGCCAGCACGACCCGCTGACCGTCGACAAGCTGATCGGCAAGTTGATGGCCAACGGCATCGAGGTCTCCCGCGCCGTCGAGGATTTCATCCACGAGGGCCGCGCGTACCGTGCGGGTGACTACGTGGTCTCGACCTCCCAGCCCAACGGCGTGCTGGTGCGCTCGCTCCTCGGCCGGATCCTCTACCCGGACGACGCCACCACCCGCCGCGCCGACGGCACCGTGCTGCCGCCCTACGACCTGGCCAACTTCGTGCTCGCCGAGCACATGGGGGTGGAGGCGGTGCCGGTGTCGACGCCGGTCGACGCGCTGCTCGAGGACCTGGAGGCTCCGCCCCGGCCGAACGGCGAGATCGTGGGCGCGGGCCAGGCGGGCTGGCTGGTCTCCCACGCCACCAACGACTCCTTCCGGCTGACCAACGCGGTGCTCGCCGCGGGCGGTGAGGTCTACTGGCTGCGCGGGGTCACCGAGGCCAACGGTCAGACCTGGCCCGTGGGCACCCTCTGGATCCCCGCGATCGACGAACCGGCCCCGGAGGGCGAGCCGATGGCGGCTCCGAGCGCACCGGTAGGCTCCGAAGCCACGGCCCCGGAGGGCCCGGAGGCAGCTCCGGTCGAGGTGGCGATGGCCATGCCGGCTCCGACCGTGGCCGACGAGGTCGGGCGCGTGGCGCTCGAGACCGGCCTCTCGCTCCATGCCCTGGTCCGTCCGCCGGAGGGTCCGGCCTACCGCCTCGAGCCCCTGCGCCTCGGTATGTACCGTCGCTACTTGGGCGGCAACATCGACGAGGGTTGGAGCCGCCTGCTGTTCGACCGCTGGGGCTTCCCCTACGAGCGGATCGAGGCGGACGACGTCCGGGCCGGCGCCCTGGAGAGCCTCGACGTCTTCCTGGTGCCCGCGGACGACCTCGAGGCGCTCGAGGGCGAGGGCAATGTAGAGCCGGCCGAGGGGAAGGCCGAGGAATACCCGGAGGTCTTCCTGCCGCCGGACAAGACCGAGGGCCTCGACGACGAGGCGTTCGAGGCGATCAAGGAGTGGGTGCGCTCCGGGGGCACCCTGGTGCTCTTGGACGGCGCCTCGGCCATCGCCTGGGAGAAGCTGGGCGTGCCGGTGTCGAACGCCGTCGGCGACCTGGCCAACGAGGAGTTCATGTGCCCGGGCTCGAACCTCCACGCCCGGTTCGACACCAGCCACCCGCTCGCCTACGGCATGCCGGACGAGGCGCTGATCCTCAACCGCTGGAGCCCGGCCTTCACGATCGACCGGAGCGCGTTCAACGACCGGATCGCGGCACCGATCACATACCCGGACGACGGCGACCTGCTCCAGAGCGGCTGGCTGATCGGCGGCGATCGCATCAAGGGCAAGGCGGCGGCCCTCGATGTCGACTACGGCGACGGGCGGATCGTGATGATCGGCTTCCGCAGCCAGCACCGGGCCCAAACCCACGGCACGTTCAAGGTCTTCTTCAACGCCCTCTACTACGGTGCGGCGGAGGAGGCGGTGCTGGGCGAAGGGGCCGGTTCGACGGCGCCGGCGGAAGCCCGCCCCCCAACCTGAAGCGGCCGGTCCCCGTGCCGGCCGGAGCCCCCTCCCTCAACCTGAAGCGGCCGGTCTCCGTGCCGGCCGGAGCCCCTTCCCTCAACCTGAAGCGGCCGGTCCCCGTGCCGGCCGGAGTGCGAGCGTAGCGAGCGGCCTCTCAGAATCCGTAGATGCCTCCGTGGAGCCGGGCGGTGAATCGGCTCACCGAGACCGTGGGAGTAAGGTCCCCCGGGACGTTCGGGTTGGTCAGGTGCTGGACGATCCAGAAGTCGAGCTGATTCGCCACCAGGCGCGGCGAGGTCGGGAGGTTGTCGTGGTACTGGGTGAACGCGACCTCGAGCCCGTTGCCGCCGACCGAGACGGCGGAGAGGTCGACCGTGCTCTCGTACTGGAACGGCTTGTCGAGCGAGTCGGTGCTCCACACCTGGAGCACTTGGGGCTGGCCGGACTGGACGTCGCTGGTGAGGGCGATGTAGCGCGAGGCGCTACCCGGCGTCGCCGACGTGAACACCCGGCCGATGTCCGACTGCTTGACTGTGAAGCCGGGGTTCGACATCCGGGTCGGCAGGATGTTGGCCGCGCCCAGAGACGCGAGGTCCTGCTGCACGCCCAGGGTGAGGGTCTTCCAGGTCCACTTGCCGTTGACCAGAGGTAACGCCGCGATGCTCCAGGTGCCATAGCCGGGGTTGGTGCCGTAGGGAGCGATCTGGCTGCGGACCATGTAGACCGCGCTGGTCCCGACATCGGTGAAGGTCATGTAGAACTTCCCCGTGTCGAGGAACATGTCGGTGACCAGGAGGCCCAATCCGCAGTAGCCGGTACTCGTCTCCGAGGTGCTGCGGAAGAGGATTGCGGGGTCGACGGTCCAGCTCTTGCCGTCCTCGGACCTGGCCCACAGGATGCGCCAGTTGTCCGAGCCGTTGAAACCTTGGTTCGCCTCGGAGTGCATCTGCTCGTTGAAGGCCATGAACCAGCGGGAAACGCCGCCGCTGTAGTAGACCTGTACCGGCTTGGAGTTCGCGGCGCCGGTGGCGTAGGAGTCCGGGTTGTGCGGGTGGCAGACGGACTCGGCCCCGGTCTTGGGCGGGCAGGGATAGCCGGTGACGCACGAGCTACCCTGCGGCTGCAGGACCACCGAGTTGACCTTGTCCTTGGAGAGAAGGGGTGTGAAACCGGCCACGCCGTAGTCGTTCTGCTTCGGCCACAGCCACGTGACCGGGTACTTCGAGACGTTGGCGCTGCCCGGGTAGGCGTTCCAGCGGCCGTCCCACTCGCAGGCGGGGTTGCCACCGCAGCCGATCTTCTTGGTGAACAGGCCGATCGAGTCGATGCACCGGCCATCCCACGTCCGTGGGTCGTTGGTGTAGTAGCAGCTCGTGGTGCCGAAGAAGAGATCCTGCATCCCGGTCTTGGCGGCGTTCCACTTGATCCGCGGGACATGGGTGGTGGCGTAGAGGCGGTACTCGTCGGGGATGACGAAGGAGACCGAGAAGCCTGTGGTGCCGGCGAGGACGAAATTTGCGTCCTGGGCCCGAGGCGTGGGTTGGATGATCTCGAGCTGGACCTGGCCGAAGAGGGGGGAGACGACGAGGCAAGAGAGGAAGGCTGACAGGGTGATCTTGCTGAGGGCGTTCATCGGGGAGCACTCCTTGTCCTGGTGTGGACCCTCGAGCATTGGGGTCCGTCCAGTGGGTTAGCTTGCAAAGAACAACAAGATTAAGGTCTGGTCCCACTTCTTGTCCAGTGCCATGTCCATCGTGGACAGGCCGGGACGACCCTCGAGCGGGTGCCCGCCTGGTCCGGCTCGCCCCGGGTTTCCCAAGGATCGCCCCATGGCGATTACGTTGGGTTTCGCGAAGCTTGGTCCGCCCAGGGAAGGGGTGGCCGGCGCCCGGATCGAGTTGGCGTGGAGTCTGGGCGGCTGCGGGCGGCTGGGGAGACTCTCAGGGCTCGTTCGACTTGGCCTTCGGGATGCCGAAGATTGCCCCGAGAGCCGCGAGGGCGAAGACGAGCGTTTCGCCGGCGTGGGCGGTGGGCTGGAACGGAAGGAGATTGATGCCGACGCTGTAGGCGCAAGCGATGACCAGGCCGACGAGGACGCCGAGGATGAGAAGGTCCATCCAAAAGGCGCGGCGCTTGCCTGGGTCGGTCCGGGCGCGGCGTATGAGTCCGCCGGCTCCGCCGCCGAGAAGTGCCGCTCCGAGGAACAGCCACGGGAACAGGAAGGTGACAGTCGCTTCGCCTGGGGCCAGGGAGGAGATGGACGCGGCATGAAGCGTTGCGGTGCCTGTGGTGACTGAACGGATCGTGGTCGATGCCAGGCCGGATGCGTCGAAGGAGAGCGTCCCTGGATCAAGGCTGCCCAGGTCAGACGATAGGTCGACGGAGAGGTGGTCGGGCTTTGGGACTCCAAGGGCCTGGACACTCACGCGGGCCGTCTCGAGGCCCAGCCCCTGGATCCGGATTGGAGAGACGGTGAGCCTGATCGCGCCGCGTAGGACGGGGATCTCGATCGGCGGAGTGGACTGGCCTTCTGGATCGAAGGTGGGCCGGACCTGGAGCCTGACCGGATCGGGTGGGCTGTCTGCCGCCAGGTCGACCTGCTCGAAGTGGTTCGTCAGGTCGAAGGAGATGCTCTGCGGGTTGACGCGGTCGAGGTCCCCTGTGATCAGGAAGGTGATCGTCTGGCCGATGGCGTGAGATTCGCCCGGGCGGTCGGCGTCGAGCACCCCGGCGAAGATCCGCCCCCAGAACGATCCGCCGGCCGCCGGCCTCAACCCCCCTGCGTCCACGACGATGATGGGCTGGAGGTTGAGCGCGGTCCCAGCCTTGTCCCTCCCGACGAACTGGTAGGGCAGCATCCAGGCCCTTGAGTCGTCTTGGTGCTTGGCGAGCTGCGAGCGGGTTTGACTCGCGTCGCCCTCGTCGAAGCCGGAGCCTCCTCCGGGCGCGAGTCTCGGCCGGCCCAGAATGTCCTCGACCGCCTTGCGGAGCTCATCTGCTGAGCTGGGGTCGGTGAGCTCGAGCTCCTCCAGGCGCTGCGGACCGATCGGCAGACGGCCGACGACGAAAGAGTCGGCTGGAACGTGCGACTGGCCGGCCCGGAGCTCGGCTCGGATGGTGGAGGCCAGGTTCGCCGTGGAGGGAAGATCGATGACCCTGAACGCGTCGGAGGACTCTTCCGGGATCGAGGCGATCGCTCGGGCATCCTGCTCTCGGGTGGCACGGCCTTCGCGCTCGATGGCGGCGTCCTGAAGGCGCGGCTCCATGACGGTGGTGTCTTGCACGACTTGGGGTGTCTTCTCCCCGATCGTCGGGGTGGCGATCGTCCCGGGATCGACTTGGAGGTCCTCGGGGGTGGCCGTCAGGTCCGGTGGGGCCTGCTGGAGTTGCTCTGGGTCTGCCGGCTGGAGTTTGCGCTCCTGGACAGAGCTTCTTGGCAGAGCTTGTGCGCCGAGCAGGGTAGGGAGAAGGGCAGCGAGGAGGAGAGAAGAGGTTGGGATGTGGCGCATGGCGTGCTCCTGGTCAAGGTCCGGAGAACAGGGGCGTCAGCAAGAGCCGCGCGGCGGTTCGGCGGCGTCTCGGACACCGGCCGGCCGGCCTTCAGGCCGGACGTTGCCTCTGGTCATGGTCTTGAGACGGACGGCGGATGGGGATTCCCTCAGTCGGAAGGGGCGCGCGCCCACCAGTTTGGCGATCGCACCACGGGTTGCCTGGCACCCTCAGGCAGCAGCACCCTCAGGCACCCTGAGAGGCGTCCTGGGTTCCCTGGCTCGTGACCACGGTGCGGACCGGTAGCTCGACGCTGTTGTTGCCGTTGATCGTCGACGCGCCGGCCGCCTGGAAGGACGTGACGCCCTCTGAGTCACGCCCACCTCCGACGCCGCTCCGCGCTGAACGCGCCGGCCTGCGGCGCCGATCGATGGAAGCGTCGACGAGTGGACGGTCGCCGGTTGACACCCCGAGTGAACACGAGTATCTTTGCGCCGTCTGATATCCATACATGCTGAAATGCGAATAGGAGGCTGTATGCGCAAGACCCTGATGGCTCTCGCGGTTCTCTCCCTGATCACCCTGCCGGCATTGGCTCAGGTGCCGACCACCGACCCGGCTCCGGCACCTCCAGCACAGGTGGCACCCGAGGTGACGGCGGAGACGACTCCCGCCCTGACGCCCGCCGAGAACGGCTTCGAGGCGATCCCCCAGGCCCTTCCCTCCTGCTGGAACTACCAGGGAAACTCCTGCTCGACACCGGGCACCCATGTGCGTTGCCAGTGGATCCAGTACGAGCCCGGGATCTGTGTCTGCTCGCAGAGCTACATCTGGAACTGCGGCTGATCGAGGCCCGCGCCTGCGCGGCAAAGACACGAACGCCCGCCGGTCTTGGCTGGCGGGCGTTCGTGCGTCGGGTGGGGCAGACTCCTGGCCTGTGGCGAGCCGGATGAGGTAGCAGCCGAGCTGGAAGGGTGCCAGCCGAACCCCAGCAGGAAGCCCGTCAGCCGCCCTCGAGCCCGAGGTGCTTGGCGAGGAACCTTTCCATCGTGCGGTAGAAGTCGAACTGGTTCTCCTCGTTCTGGAACCCGTGCCCCTCGTCGTCCTTGACGAGGTACTCGACGTCCACGCCCCGTTCGCGGAGCGCCGCGACGATCTGGTCCGACTCGTTCTTGCGCACGCGCGGGTCGTTGGCGCCCTGCGCAACCAGCAGCGGACAGCGGATGCGGTCGACGTGGAAGAGGGGCGACGTCGCCTTCAGGCGCTCGGCGTCGCGGTCGGGGTCGCCGATCATCTCGTGCATCATGGCGCGCAGGTGCTCCCAGTACGGCGGGAACCCGTCGAGCCACGTGAAGATGTTCGACACGCCGCAGTAGGCGACGGCGCAGGCGAAGAGCTCCGGCTCCTTCGTGATGCCGGCAAGCGTCGCGTAGCCGCCGTAGCTGCCGCCGTAGATCGTGACGCGGTCGGGGTCGGCGATTCCCTGGCCCACCGCCCAGCGCACGGCGTCGGTCAGGTCGTCCTGCATGCCGAGGCCCCACTGGCCGAAGCTCGCCTCCATGAACGTCTTTCCGTAGCCGGTGGAGCCTCGGTAGTTGACCTGCAGCACGGCCGCGCCGCGGTTGGCGAGGAGCTGGACCTCCGGGTTGAGCTCCCAGGAGTCGCGATACCAGGGCCCGCCGTGGGGGTTGAGGACGAGCGGCAGGTCTCTTGCTTCGAGGGGCTCGACACCCGCCGGCAGCGTCAGGTAGCCGTGGATCGTCAGGCCGTCGCGGCTCGTGAAGGAGATCGGCCGCATCGGCGCGAGCTCGTCCTCGTGCAGCCAGGGGCTCGCGTCGAAGAGTGGCGTCAGCTCGCGGCGCGCGCCGTGAGCCTCCCAGGTGAGCAGGTGGTAGCTACCCTGCGTCCGATCGCCGCCGGAGCACACGATCCAGCGCGTCTCGTCGCGCGAGTGCGAGCGCAGCCGGTTGAGGCGGCCGGGGAGCTCCGCGTCGAGGTACTCCTGCTGGGCGCGGCGCTCCTCGTCGAGAGGGTGCCACGCCGGCCTGTCGGTCTCGTAGGCCACCGCGGTCAGGGTTCGGCGGAGCCGCGAGGTGGCGAGCCCCGCGACGTCCACCTCGGGGTGCTCGAAGATCAGCGCCCCGTGCTCGGCGGTGGTCGGGTCGTACTCGAAGATCGCGGCCCTGTCCCGGCCGACGTTGGAGGACACCAGGAGGCGACGGTCGTCGAAGGTGAATCGGAGTGGCTGGAGTCTCTCCCGGAAGTCGTGGGTCGCGACCGTCCGCCAGGGATCGGCCTCGGTCTCGCGATACAGCAGGCTGGTCGAGACGCCGTCGGTGGCGGCCGCGGCCCGAACGCGGCCGGACCAGTCGGTGACCCATGCCCGGATGTTGCCCGGATTCTCGGCGACGAGCTCGATCTCGCCGGTCGCGACGTTTGCACGGTAGGCGTCGAACACCCGCGGGTCGCGCCGGTTCATCTGGAAGAGGACCCGGTCCGGCTCGTCCTTCAGGTCGTCCACCAGGTCGCACTTCACGCCCTCGAACGGCGTGAGATCGATCGCCTCTGAGCCGTCGGCCTTCACCGCGTAGAGGCGGTAGCTCTCGTCTCCGCCGGAGTCCTGGGCATAGACGAGCCGGTCGTCGCTCGCCCAGAGCCAGCCCAGGACGTCACGGGCCGTGGCGTGCGTGACGCGGCGCTCCTGGCCCGTCCGCAGGTGGCGCACGTGGACGTTGAGGCGACGCTTCCAGGGAGCGAGCCAGCCGAGATGGGTGCCGTCGGGAGAGATCCGGACGGCGGTCCGCTCGGGCTTGCGGAAGAAGTCTTCGACGGGGATGCGGCGTGAGGGTTTCATGATCAAGATGGACCGTGTCCTGCGGGGTGGGGCAGGATGGGGTATCCGTCGACAGGCGGTCACTACTCGCAGAAGACGCGGACCTTCTCACCGTCCTCGCCCATGACGTCGACCTGGAGCGCTGAGAGCTCGGCGATCAGGGCTTCGTCGTCCAGCTTGCCCAACTGGGAGAGGTCGATGCCCCGCTCCGACAAGCGGCGGCTGACCCTCCCCGGCAAGATGGTCGTCAGCTTGAGGCCGGTTCGGATGAGCCCCAACGGCAGCCGGATGTTGACGTTGTCGCGCTCGGGCGAGTCCACGACGACGCGCAGGAAGCGTGGAGCCCGCGGGCGCCCTGCGCCGTCCCTGGTGTCGGCTGCGCCCGTCGCTTCGCTCTCGGGGGCGTTTTCCGGGCCGGGGGGCGAGCCCAGGCGCTCGAGGAGCCGCTCCGCCTCTTCCGGGGTGATCTTGCCGGCAGCGAGCATCTCCAGGACCTTGCGTCGTTCCGTGGACATCGTCCTTCTCCTTTCCGGCCGCCTGTCGGCGGCCCACTGTCGTTCAGTCTCTGGCGTGCCGCCTATCAGCGGAGCTCTGCCAGCGCTTCCTCCACCGTCACTTCGCCCCGCTCCAGGCGCTCGAGAACCTGGAGGTTCGGGGAAGGAGCGTCGAGGGCACGATCCAGCTTGCCCACGATGGCGTTCAATCGGTTCTTCACCGTCGGGTAGCTGATCTCGAACAGCTCCTCCATCCGCTTGATCGAGCCGTGGCAGCGCACGAAGGCGGTCACGAAGAGCTGCTCCTCCAGGCTCAACTGGGCCAGAGTCGGCACTTCGAACTCTCCCTCCATGGCGATGTGGCCCTGGGGGCAGACCAGGCGTCGAATCCTCATGGGGGCTCGGCACTCGGGGCAAAGGGCTTTCGAGAGATCCATCGGGTTCGCTCCTTCTCGGTTCAAGGTAGCGCGGAAGGTTGAAAAAGTCAAGCGCGAAATTAATTTTCTTGATCTAGGATCCGACATTTGGTCCAGAATCTCAATCTTTCCCTGCGGGTCACCGCGCTGGATTCTCTCAAACCCATCGTCGGCCGAATGCGACCACGGGTTGTCCGACCACGGGTTGTCTGGCACGGCTGCTCGGCTGCTGTTCGTGGAGAGCTTTCTGGTCGGCGTCGAGCCCTTCGATCCATCGGTCTTCGCGGCGGTCTTCGCGGTCCTCGTGGCGTCGGCCGCGGTCGCCGCCTGGCTGCCCTCGCGGCGCGCGGGCCAGGTTGCGCCGACGGAGGTCCTCGAGGCCGAGTAGGGGGGCGAAGCGTTCCCGGAAAGGGCTGCCGACGGAGGCGGAGTAGGAGAAGGCGGCCCGGGGGACGGACGGGCGGCTTTAGCGCTGGGGAGGCGAGCCGCCGATCTTCGAGCCACGGGGGCGCCGAGCCGCCCACCTTCGAGCCACGAAACCGCCTGGCACTTACCGCGGGGAGAGTGTCGAAACCTTCCAACCGGTTGTGCGTACATACGGTTGTGCGTAGATAGGTGGCGACGCCACATGTGGCGTCGCCGAAGTACGAGACGAACGACCGAGAGCACGAAAGACCATGGCCCAGGACGCGGAGCAGACACCGGAAGCGGTCGACGCCGAGCGCAAGAAGGGAGCTGCGGAGCTTCTGGTGCTCTCCCTTCTGGAGGAGCGGCAGCGGCACGGCTACGAGCTGGCACAGCTCATCGAGCGCCGGCGCCGCTTCTACGAGCTGACCGCCGTCGGCAAGCGCGCCCTGGCCCAGGAACAGCGCCAGTGGCGCGCTCTGGTGACCGCGGTCGAGCGCATCACGGATTTCGCCGACGCCCCGGACCTCGCGCCCGAGCCAGGCGTCGCCTGAGATAGGAGCCGATCCATGCCTGATTCTCAGCTCGATGCGACCATCTTCCGGCGACTGATCCGCGAGCGTCTGCCAGCTCTGTCGGTTCCGCCATCACGCCAGGCCGAGGTGGAGGCCGAGCTCGCTCAGCTTCTGGCCGACGCCTGGGAACGCCACGATCGTCCGGAGCGAGCGCCCCGGCCGACCACCGCCGAGCTCGAAGCCTGGCTGGACGAGGAGCTTCCGAGCTGGGAGCGGCTGGCTTGCGATCTTGCCGCCATCGACCACCCAGTCACCGGTTCGCTGCGCCGCCGGCTGGCGGATCGACCGTCCGCGCCACCCCCGACGGGGCGGCGGGGGCAAGGAGGTTTCTCCATGTCCGGGCTGTGGGGAGACATTCGGTTTGCCGCGCGGTCCCTGATCAAGCACCGTTCCTTCACCGCCACGGCGCTGGTCACCCTCGCCCTGGGGATCGGCCTCAACACCTTGGTGTTCTGCGTCATCAACGGGCTGCTGCTCAGGACCGTTCCACTGCACCAACCGGAGCGGCTGGTCAACGTCTACACGAACGGGCCTGGAGGCCTCGCCCAGTACATGGGGATGGCCTACCCGGACTTCGAGTCCCTGCAGTCTGCCGAGACCCTTTCCGGCATCACCGCGTACCTCTCGCTTCCGATGTTCATCGATTCCGGTGAGAACGCCCACTACTCGATGGGCGTTCTCGTCACCGGCGAGTACTTTTCCGTGTTCGGTGTCGACGCCGCCGTCGGGCGGGTGCTGACGCCGGACGATGCACGGCCCGGGGCGGCGCCAGCCGCGGTGCTCGAGCTCGACGCCTGGCGTCGGAGCTTCGGCTCCGACCCTTCGGTGGTCGGCCGCACGGTGCGGATCAACGGCCAGCCGGTGACCATCGTGGGGGTCGCCGAGCCGGGCTTCAGAGGGCTCGCAACGCTCACTACGCCGGCCGTCTGGCTGCCGCTCACATCCGAACGGATCGACCTCGTCTTGGCGGCGCTCTTGGGCGACGAAGAGGCAGCGACGAACCCCCTGCTGCAGGACCTCATGACCGACCGCCGCCTCCCCTGGGTGACCCCGACGGCACGCCTCGCGCCGGGCGCGTCGATCGAACAGGCGCGCGCGGAGATCTCCGGGATCGGAGAGCGCCTGGCCAAGGCCTTCCCGGACACCAACGCCGATCGCAAGCTGGCCGTGGTGCCGACGAACGACGTGCGCACTATTCGGGGCATGAACCCGGTGCTCCGGCTGGGGGCGGGCGTGGCGCTCGCGCTGGTCGGACTGGTGCTGCTCATCGCCTGCACCAACGTGGCGAGCCTCGTCCTGGCCCGCTCGGCGGGCCGGCAGCGGGAGATCGCCACCCGCATGTCGCTCGGCGCCGGGCAGCGCCGCCTGGTGCGCCAGCTCCTGGTCGAGAGCCTCGTCCTCGCGCTTCTCGGCGGCGCCGGCGGCCTCCTCCTGGCATGGCTGTCCAACCGGTTCCTGAGCTCGATCCACCTGTTCCATTTGCCGATTCCGGTGGACTTCGAGCTGGACCTCGCCCTCGACGGCCGGGTGATCCTCTTCACTCTCGGAGCGGCCGTCTTGACCACGGTCGTCTTCGGCCTGATCCCGGCGCTCCGGACGACCCGGCTGGATCCGGCGACATGGCTTCGCTACGGGGTCGGCGCCCCGGCCAGCCGGCGGCTCCACCAAGTGCTGGTCGTGGTCCAGGTGGCCTTCTCGGTCGTGCTCCTGATCGCCGCCGGTCTGACCTTGCGGAGCGTGGTCAACGCTCAGCAGATCGACCCCGGATTCAACCCGGCCGGGGTGGTCGTGGCCCACTTCAGCCCCCGGTTCCAGGGGTACGGGGTGAGCGAGACCCGGTCCCTGCTCGAGCGGCTGGAAGGAGAGATCGAAGCGTTGCCGGGCGTACGCTCGGTCTCGTGGACCGATTTCCTGCCGCTCACCTTGTCCAGGAACGACAAACGGGTGGCACCGGAGAGCGAGTGGGGGACCGATGAAGAAGACTGGCGCCAGGCCGCCACGATGACGGTCGCCCCCGGCTACTTCGAGATCCTGGGGATCGACGTCCTGCGCGGCCGCGGCTTCACCCGGCAGGACCGGGCCACCGCCCTCCCGGTGATGGTGGTCAACGAGGAGCTCGCCCGCCGGTTCTGGCCCGGCGAGGTGCCCTTGGGCAAGCGGCTGCGCGTCGCCGGCGACGAGCGGGAGTACGAAGTGGTCGGCGTGGTCCCCACCGGCAAGTACGGGACCCTCGGCGAGGACCCTCGACCCGCGCTCTACCGTGCAGCCGCCCAGAAACCGATCGGCAGCCCGACCGTGGTCGCCAAGGTGGACGGCGATCCGGCCGTGGCGATCGGGGCGATCCGCCTCGCCGTGAGCCGCGTCGATCCGGCGCTGATCATGACCGGCCTCGAGACCCTCGATCAGGCGACCAGCAACTCGCTTCTCCTGGCGCGCTCCGGGGCCCTGGTCTTCGGCTTCCTCGGCATGCTCGCCCTGGTGCTGGCCGCGGTCGGGGTCTACGGCCTGATCGCTTTCACCGTCAGCCAGCGGACCCACGAGATCGGCATCCGCATGGCGATGGGGGCGAGCCGCCGGGACGTCACCCGGATGGTCGTCCGTGAAGGCGTGCGCCTCACCGGCGTCGGGCTCGCCCTGGGGCTGGCCGGGGCGGCTCTGGTCACCCGCGTGTTGCGCGCCGTGCTCTACGGCGTCAGCCCGACCGATCCGCTCACCTTCGGCGTCGTCACCCTGCTGCTCGGCCTCGTCGCCGTGGCGGCGAGCCTGGACCCCGCCCACCGCGCCGCCGCGGTCGATCCGCAGACGGCGCTGAGGGCGGAGTGAGGGCCGCGGCGCTGATCCCTACCTCTGGCCGGACTGAGTCTCCATGCGGCGGACGAGGATCTTTCCGGCGTGACCGGTGCCAGGGAACCCGACGAGCAACGCAGTGAGAGGCAGGATCGCCCGAGCCACGACGCAACGGTACTTGAACGGCGGTGTGGAGGGCGCAGGCCGGCACGCGCCGGCTGACCTGCCCCTCGGCTGCCGCCTCCTCAGCTTGCCCCACGCGCCTCACGAACCGGCTCCAGCGTAGCCGGGCGCATCAGAGCGCTCCATTCGGCGAGCCCTCCACTCGCCATGGAGTGCTGTACCTGCCCGTAGACATTACGCCGTCCCTGGATGATCCCGTTTGCCGACGACTTGCGAGGGTTCGAGTGAGAGGGTCCAATCGGCGACCCTCGCCAGCCGGCAGCCGTCGGAAGGTTTCCTCCCGATGGCCGGCTGAAACAGAGACCGCTCACGACGAGGAGAGAACCATGGAAGAGACCGCGATGCTCACCGACGAGGCCGTCCAGGAAGTCACCCGGAAGAACCTGGAGGGAAAACTGGACGACGACGCGATCAGGAAGTTCCTCGACGCCACGGCCGGCCTTCCCCACATCCCGACGATGGGGTAGCTGAAGATCTGGTGCTGGGTGAGGTTGGTGACCGTGACCCGGTAGGTGGTGTCCGGCTGAGCCTCCACCGACTTCGGAGTCGCGAGGACCGAGATCGAAATGATGGCCGCCAGGACGGCGGCACGAGAGAGTGCGTGCATCGGTTGTCCTCCTGCGTTCAGGATGGTTGTCCCTTGGAGCGGGTTGTCCGAGGGTTCGCTCGTGGAGGAGCAAGGCTCGCGCCAGCGGTCGCTGCGCCCCGTGGAGGCTCGTGGAGGCCGCCTAGCCTGGACTATTCATGAGTCACCTACTGCGAGCCGCAATTGCATGCAATCTCAGGGCGTACTCGCTCTTTGCTCCTCAACGTACTGTCCAGTACGCCTGCGTCGCGCATCGCTGTGTGCGCCCTGATTTCACACACACTTGCGGCTCTCGCTACGGCGCCTCATGAATAGTGCAGGCTAGGTTGTTGGGAGGATTGGTCTTGCGCAGCAGTGGCTCGATCTGACGGCACCGCTTCGAGTTGGAGCACCCCATAATCTCTGCGAACCTGCGGCGGCGAACCGGCGCGATGGGATGCCCAAGGGCAGTGGTGTCAGTGTCTGGCTGGGTTCTTGGCTCGTATGAACAGCAGCTATAGAGCGGCTGTGGAATCGGTTCGAGCGAGGCTTCACCGTGTGCTCCGCGCGACGCCGGAGCGGCCGCGGGCTACCGTGCTACGCTGCACGAAATCGCTCGCCCGTCTCGAAGGAGGTCTGTAGTGATCGTTCCGCGCTCGTCCCGCCTGTTCCTCTTCCTTGCCGTGGTCGCTCTGCTGGTGATCGCAGCCGAACCGGGCGTGTATACCGCGGACGGCGCTGACGCGGAGCCGCCGCTCTCCGGCCGCAGGCAGATCCGCGGCGCTCTGCAAGAGGCCGACGACGCCCTGGAGCAAGGACGGCTCGACGCGGCAGGCCGGCTCTACGGACAGGTGGTCGCCTCGACCTCCGCCGGCGACGACCATCGCGCCCAGGCGCTCTACGGCGTCGCCCTGGTCGAAATGATCGAGATGGTGGAGATGTCGACCCCGGCCGAGGAGCGGGATGCGGCGCGGGATACGGCCGAGGCCACGGCGGCCCTCGAGGAGCTGGCGAGCTCGTTCCCGAGCTTCGAGCGCGGCCCCGAAGTCGCCGCCGCCCGCTCGTGTCTCACCGAGCTGGGCCGGGCCGGCAGCCGGACCGGGGACCTGGAGAAGAGGGTCGCCGAGCTCGAGGCGGAGCTCGCCGAGCGCACTGCTCGGCTCGCCGCCAAGGACGCCGCCGCCGGCGACCGCGTGGCCGAGCTCGAAGCCGAGGGCGAGGCCCTCCGCACCGAGGGTGAGGAGCTCCGCACCCAGCTCGCCGAGCTTCAGGAGAAGCTCTCGGGGGTCGAGGAGGAGCTCAAGAAGAAGGAAGAAGCGCTGGAGAAGGTCAAGAAGACCCTGATCTCCGGCGGTTGAACCGGCGCGGACTCCCCGCGAAGCTTCGCCTCAAACCAATGACAGCCTCGGGCGGTGGCGTCCCCTTCCCACCTTGAGGGTGGGAAGGGGATCGAGGGGTTGGGGGGTGATCCAGAGGATCATCCAGGTCGATCGGAGCGGCGAAACCGACGACTCGAGCAAGCCGGCTCCACTCGTCACGAAGTCGGTCCTTGTAGATGTCTAGCCCAGCAGCGCCTCGATCTTGCCCAGCAGGCGCGCCAGGTCGACCGGCTTGGTGTCGTACTCGTCGCAGCCCGCCGCCAACGCCGCCTCGCGCTCCTCGGCCAGGGCGTGGGCGGTGAGCGCCAGGACCGGGATCGCGCGCGTCTCGTCGGCCGCCTTGAGCCGGCGGGTCGCCTCCCAGCCGTCGAGCACCGGCAGGCTCAGGTCCATCAGGATCAGGTCCGGCGTCTCCGCGCGTGCCACCGCCAGCGCCTGCTCACCGTCGACGGCGGTGACCACCTCATAGCCTTTGCGTCCGAGGCGCCGGGTCAGCATGTCCCGGTTCATCTCGTTGTCCTCGACGAGCAGGATCTTGGGCACTTTCCTCAAACCTCCCGGTTCGGTTGCGGCCGGTGGACGAAGGTGTGGACGAGCTGGCGCACCTCCTCGAGCAGGCGGTCGCGGCTGGTGCCGCCCTTTTCCACCACCGTCTCGACCCGGCCGGAGAGGCGCTGCCGGTCGTCGTCGGTGAGCTCCTTGGCGGTCACCACCACCACCGGGATGCTCTCGGCGGGCATCTGCTCGCGCACCGCTTCGAGGAAGTCGAAGCCGTCCATCTCCGGCATCATCAGATCGAGAAGGATGAGGTCCGGCGCCGCGGCCGCGACCCGTTCGAGACCGACACGGCCGTTTTCGGCCTCGTCGACGGTCCAGCCCTCCTTCTCGAGGGTGCGCCGCACCAGCTCGCGGGTGTCGGCGTCGTCCTCGACCACCAGCACGTGGCCCGGCGGACCGTCCGCGTAGAACGTCTGCATCAGCTCGACCAGGCGGTCGCGGTCGACCGGCTTGGTCAGGTACTCGGTGGCGCCCAGGGTCAGCCCCATCTCGCGATCGTCCATGACCGAGAGCATGATCACCGGGATGCCCGAGGTCTCCGGGCTCTGCTTGAGCGCGGCGAGCACCGCCCAGCCGTCCATCCCCGGCATCAGCACGTCGAGGGTGATCGCGGCCGGCCGCATCGTGCGCGCCATCTCGAGCCCGGAGGCACCGTCGGTGGCGGTGATCACCTCGAAGCCGCTACGCGCCAGAGCTCGGCGGGTGACGTCGAGGCTGCCCGGGTCGTCGTCGATCACCAGCACGGCCGGCCCGCTCGGCCGCGGCGTCGCCTCCAGCGCCTCGGGCGCGGCGGCCATGGCGGCGGTGCCCTGCTCGACATCGGTCACCACCAGCGGCAGGTCGACGCTAAACGTGGTCCCGACGCCGCGGGTGCTGCGCACGGACAGGTCGCCGCCCATCAGGCGGCAGAAGCGCTTGCTGATGGTCAGTCCGAGGCCGGTGCCCCCATACTCGCGGGTGGTCGAGGAGTCGGCCTGGGTGAAGGCCTGGAAGATCTTGGTCACCTGCTCCTCGTCCATCCCGATGCCGGTGTCGGAGACCTCGAAGACGACCCGTTCGCCCCCGCCGTCACCGTCGGCGGCCAGTCGCCGCGCGGTGATCGAGATCGTGCCGTCCTGGGTGAACTTCGACGCGTTGCTCAGCAGGTTGAACAGGATCTGCCGGACCTTCACCAGGTCGGCATGCATCGCGCCGGTCCCGTCCTCCACGTCGAGCTCGACCCGATTGCCGTGCTTGTCCACCAGTGGCCGAACGGTGGTGATCACCTCGTCGATCACCGGCCCGATCTCGAAGGACTCGAGGTGGAGCGTCATCTTGCCGGCTTCGATCTTGGACAGGTCGAGCACGTCGTTGATCAGCGCCAGCAGATGCTTGCTCGCGGCGACGATCTTGCGCAGGTCGCCCGCGGTGTCCTCGTCGCCGGCGTCCTCGGCGTCCTCCAGCAGCATCTCGCTGTAGCCGATGATGGCGTTCATCGGCGTGCGCAGCTCGTGGCTCATGTTGGCGAGGAAGCGGCTCTTGGCCCGGTTGGCGCGCTCGGCCGCGGTGCGTGCCTCCTCGGTCTCGGCCCGCGCCTCCACCAGCCGCCCCGCCATCTGGTCGAAGCCGCGGGCGAGGTCGCCAAGCTCGTCGCGCCACGCGACGCCGATCCGGTGGTCGAGGTTGCCGCGCCCGATCTCCCGGACGCCGGAGCCGAGGCTGCCGATGCGCCGCACCAGGCCGCGGCCGGTGACCGCCGCCACCAGCAGGGCGGTCAGAGCCGAGAGCCCGAAGATCGCCAGCGTGATGTTGCGGGTCAGCCGGGTCACCTCGAAGAAGCCGTCGGCGGCGGCGTCGACCCGCTGCAGCTCGGCGCGCTCGAGCATGCGCAGCCGGTCGAGCACGGTGCCCACGAGCTCGGGCGGTGGCGGTTCGGTGGGAGATCCCCCGGCGGCGGCGGTGTAGAAGGTGGCCCAGTCGTCGAGGAGACGGTCGTAGGCCGTCTCGAGCTGCGCGAGCTCGGCGCCCCGCTCCGGCGACGTCGAGGCCTTGAGCGCCTCGAAGTTCCGCCGGTTTTCCTCCAGCCGCTCCCGGATCCCGGCGATCTGCTCGGCGTCGAAGTCGACCGCGCCGGTGCCGACCAGGCCCGCGAGCAGGTTGACCTCACGGTTGCGGTCCTGGATCCCTTCGACGAGGTCACCGAGCTGGAGCTGGCGCGACAGCGCGTCGCGCAGCTCGTCGATGGTGGCGCTGTGGCGATGATCGCCCCAGAAGTAGACCGCCATGTTGAGGGCAAAGAGCACCAGGATGGCGAGGAACGCCAGCCCGAGCTGATCGCGGAGCTTCATCGGTCGGCCCTCCGTCCCCGCAGGCGCCGCAGCAGACCGCCCAGGCCGGCGCCGCCCTCGCCCCCACCCCCGCGAGAGCGCCCGGAGCCTGCTTCGACTGCAAGCGTGGCGTCGATCTCGGCGGGTCTCGATCCGGGCGCCGAGCTGCCGGGCCGGCCGGCATCGGTCGCCGCTGTCGCTGGAGCCGAGGCCGCGGCCGTCTCCTCGCCGGTCGGAAGCCCGACCGCCGCGGAGAGCTGCCGCGCCAGGCCGCGGGCATCCGGCCGCTCCTCGGGGCGCTTGGCGAGCGCGCGAGTGACCACCGCCTCGAGCTCGGCGCTCACTTCGGGCGCGTGCTCGCGCACCGACGGCACCGGCTGCTTCATGTGCTGCACCACCAGCGCCATCAGGTCGCCGCGCTCGGCGACGTAGGGCAGCCGGCCGGTGAGCATCAGGTAGAGCATCACGCCCACGCTGTAGACGTCAGACCGCCCGTCGTAGTCCTGGTCGTTCAGCCGCTCGGGCGCCATGTAGGTCGGAGTGCCGATCAGCAGGCCGTCGCGGGTGAGCTGCTGGCTGGTCGCGGTCTCGCCCATCAGCTTGGCGATGCCGAAGTCGAGGACCTTGACCACCTCGCGGCCTCGCGTGCGATGGAGAAAGACGTTGCCCGGCTTGACGTCGCGGTGGATCAGGCCGGCGTCGTGGGCCTCGGCCAGCACGTCCAAGACCGGTAGCAGGATCTCGGCCGAGCGGCGCGGCGCGAGCTTCCCGCACTCGGAGAGCTCGCGGTCGAGAGAGACGCCTTCGAGGAGCTCCATGACCAGGTAGGCGACGTCGCCGCCGGTGACCCCGGAGTCGTGGACCGCGACCGCGTTGGGGTGGTTCAGCCGGCACGCCGCGGCACCCTCGCTGCGGAACCGGGAGAGCGCCTCGGGGTCCGCGGACATGGCGCTCCGCAGCACCTTGACCGCGACGTCGTGGTCGAGCTCCAGGTGACGCGCGCGGTAGACGGCGCCGAAGGTGCCCGAGCCCAGCAGCGCGTCGAGTCGGTACTTGCCGGTCAGGGTCACGCCGGGGCCGACCTCGCCGGGGGAGGGCTCGCGCTTGTCTTGGTCGGCCGCCGCCTTCGGGGCCGTCGCCCGGCTCCGGAGCTGCGACTCCACCCGCGCGAGCACCACCGGGAAGTCGAGGGGCTTGACCACGTAGTCGTTGGCGCCCAGCTCGAGGGCGCGTACCACGTCCTCGCTCTCCCCCTTGGCGGTCGCCATGATGATCGGCAGCTCGGCCTGCGAGTGGCGGCGGCGCAAGGTCTGGAGCACCTCGAGGCCGTCGACTCCCGGCATCATGACGTCGAGCAGGACCAAATCGATGGGCTGGGCGGCGACGGTGTCGATCGCTTCGCGGCCACCGGCGGCGACCACCACCTGGTAGCCCTTGCGCTCGAGGCGCCGCGACAGCACGTCGCGGTTCATCTCTTCGTCGTCGACGACCAGCAGGGTGTGCTCGGAGGGTGTCATGGGAGGCTCACGGAGATCGCTCGGGTCTCGATTCGGTCAGGTTGCTCGGTGGCGGGGAAGGATCGTAGCAGGGTCACAAGATCTCCACCTCCACCGGCCCGCGCACCCTCACCCGGCAGGCGAGGCGGTGCTCGCCCGGCTCGCGCTCACAGATCTCCTCCAGGGTCTCGCGCTCCTGGTCGTCGGGCTCGGTATCCAGGAGATGCTCGCGGCCGGAGAGGATGCGGATCGGATCGCTGCCGCAGATGCCGGCGTGACACTCGGCGTTGATGGGGACGCCGGCCGCCTCGGCGGCCTCGCACAGCGTCTGGCCGGGGGCCACGACCAGGCGGCGGCCGGTACCTCGGAACTCGACCGAGGGGGCCGCAGTGCTAGCGGTCGCGGCGCCGGCCTCGCCGGGCGGAGGGGCCGGCGCCGACGGGGCAGGCGCGCGGGTGCCCCCATCGTCCTCGGTACCCCCATCGCTGACACTCAGCCGGAAGCGCTGAGCGCCGGCGCGGAACCGGTCGCCGGCCCGGAGTCGGAGCGCGCCCTTCACCCGCAGCAGGCTGCCGTTGGCACTCTTGAGGTCCTTGACCAGCACCCGGCCGTCCTCGACGGCGACCGCCAGGTGGCGGCGCGAGAGCGTCCGGTCGTCCGGGTCGAGGGTCACGTCGGGCGCCTGGCGGCCGAGCACGATGGTGCCGGCAGCGAGCTCGTGGCGGCCCACCTCCCGGCCATGCCGGTCGAAGTGGGTGAGCACCGGGCGGTTTCCATCACCATCGCCGGCTTCGACGCGCAGGAACTGGCGTCCGCAGCGGATCAGGTCGTCGGCATGGACCTCCCGCTTCTCGCCCGCCGGCAGCTCGTAGAACAGCCCGGTGGCGCCGCCGTCGTCGCGCAGCAGCCAGCCGTCCTCGACCCAGGCGATGGAGGCGTGGCGGGGCGAGAGCGCGGTGTCATCGGCGAAGCTGGCGTCGCAGCCGCTGCGGCCGATGGTCACCACCGCGCCGTGGGCGAGCGCGTACTCCTCGGCGTCGACGCCTCCGGGCAGGATCCGGGTGAGGAAGGCGCCCCCGGCGAGGTCGGCGGGCGGACCGTCGGCGTCCTCGTCGGTGGCGGTGGCCGCCGCCACCGACGAGGCCCCGAGCCGGGCGAGCTGCGCGGTGCCCGAGCCGGTCGTTTCCGCCTCCTCGGCGTCCTCCCCGATCTCGAGGTCGATCGCGACCTCGATCTCGTCGTCCCTCCGACCGTCGAGCTTCTGCCGGATCACGTCGGCCACCCGCACTGCGTCGCGAAGCGCCGACTTGATGTTGCCGCGGTGGCGGACCTCGCGGAAGCCCGCCGGGTCGGCGTCGAAGTCGTCGGTCTCGAGGTAGGCCTGGCTCAGCAGGTCGCCGACCAGGAAGACCCCGGGGCGGCGGCTCTCGAGCCACCGGTTGACCACCGCCCGCCGGCGCCCGCGCGGGCCGCCGGTCACCAGCGGCACCCCGAGGGTGTCGAGCAGTGTTTCCGGCACGTCCTCGCCGATGCAGGCGATGCACTGCTCCTTGGGGAACTCCAGGTGGACGGTCTCGGCCGGCCGCCCGGCGAGCTCGCGGCGGTCGATGCGCACCGACAGGTACTCGCTCCGGTCGGCGCCGGTGACCACCGCCGACGGCTCGCTCAACGGGTGGTAGCGGATGTTGCCGTTGCCCACGTAGGCGGCGAAGAAGACCTCCGCCAGCGCCCTCGACACCCGTGGCATGGAGTCACCGCGGTACGACCAGTGGACCGCGGTCGGATCGTCCGCGGCGAGCTTGGCGTTGGACAGCGCGATCACCGCCTCGGCCGCCGAGGTGCCGCCGCCGACGACGCACGCCGGCTGACCGACGAAGGAGGCCGGATCATCGAGCCGGAACGCGATCCCCTCGGTGTCACCCGGGATGTCGAAGCGTCGCGGGACGCCGCGGCCGATGGCCAGCACCACGAAGCGGGCGTCGTAGGTGAGCTCCGAGCGACCGCGGTTGTCCCAGGCGTGGGCGCGCCAGCGGCCTCCGGCCGTCGGCTCGAGGCCGGTCAGCTCGACACCGGTTCGGGCCGGTACGCCGTGCTCGCGGTACAGGGCTTTCCAGCGGGCGCAGATCTCGTCCTTGTCGATGGGCTCGAAGGCGAGCGCCGAGACCAGCGGCCCGCCGTGGGGGAACGTCATCCGGTCGCCGCCGCCGAACCCGGGCAGGATCAGCTTGTCCTTCGAGTAGTCGCGGATCCGCCGCATCAGGTCGTCGTAGTCGATGACCTGGACCGAAAGGCCGTGCTCGACGGCGCGGAACGCGGTCGCCGTGCCGCCCGGGCCGCCTCCCACCACGAGAACGTCGAGAACGTCGAGCTCCCGGTCGGCGTCCTGGGGCCCAAGCTCAGAGTGAGCGGCTTCGGCGAGGTCGGTGTCGGTCATCCAGCGTCTCCTTCGGGAGGCTCGTGATCCTGGGGATCGATCGAGCCGGGCAGCGGCAGGATCTCGAGGTCGAGCTCCGTGCGCCCAGATCCGGATTCAGCGCCGGCCCCTGATCCGGAGTCAGCGCCGGAGTCAGGCTCGCCTTCGAGCGCCGCCGGCAGCTCCACCGGCAGCTCCTCGATCAGCGTTCGTGCGCCGGTGGCCTCGTCGGTGCCGGCGCCGGTCTCGGAGCTGGGGGCGCAGAGCTCGGGTCCCTGGAAGATCAGGTCGAGCTTGCCGCCCAGGGTGATCACGTGCAGGCGGTCGAGCCGCTCGCGCCCGGTGAGCCGCTCGCCGTCCAGCTCGGTGCCGTTGAGGCTGCCCAGGTCCTCGAGGAAGTAGCTCCCCGCCGTCTCGTCCCACTCGATGCGCGCATGGCGGCCGGAGACCGCGGGGACCGGCAGGGCCACGGTGCACTCGGGGTGGCGGCCGAGCGTCGCCTCCCGGCCCAGGTCGAAGTCGGTGCCGCGCAGGGGGCCGATCCGGCAGAGCAGCCTAGCCTTCATCCGAATCCTCCTCGGCGGGGGCCGTAGTGCCGCTCGCCCTGCTCGCGCCGCTCGGGCCGGAGCTCACCACGAACGGTCTCCGTCTCGCGTCGGGATGGAAGACATGACAGGTGACGCAGCTCTCCGACGCCTGGCGCGGCGTGTGGCACTCGCGGCAGGTCGCGATCCGGGGCAGGTTCTGGATCGAGGCGTGGTCGACGGCGGGCGGCGCTCCCTTCTCCTGGTCCAGGTAGTCGAGGACCGGGATCGCATCGTGGCAGTCGAGGCAGCCCCGCTGCAGCACGTGCGGCCGGTGATCGAACTCGGCCCGGTGGAGGGTGCGTTGATCGGGCTCGACGCGCACGATGGTGAGGTCCCGCACCAGGTGGCACTGCTGGCAGGCCTCGGTGAGGTCGGCGGCGAGGGCGCCGATCGCCTCGGCCTCGGCGGGATCGAGTCTGGTGGCCCCCCCGCCGTCGGGGGAGTCGTCGGGGGAGCTGGGGAGCCGGAAGGCCCCCTCGTCGAGGCGCGCGTCCGGGGTCTCGACGCGGCGGCGGAGCTCGTCGAGCAGCGCTTCCACCTTCACCAACTCGATCTGCAGCTCGCGCTCGGGCCGCGAGCGCAGCACCTCGGCCTGGCGCTCGAGGGTGGCGATCGCCTCACGGTAGAGCGCGCGGGCCTCTCCGGGCGCGGCGTCGGCGCTGGCGACGAGCAGGTCAGCCATCCCGGCGTCGGGGTAGAGGCGCCGGCGGAGCAGCCGCAGGTTGTGGAGCACCCAGGGGTCGCGGTGGCGGAGCGGGGTCTTGATCACCCGGTTGCCGAAGCGCTGGAACTCGGCCGTGCTCAGGTCGTCGGCCCAGCGGTCGGCCGGCCCGCCGCGGCGCCGCGCGGCCTGCAGGGTCTCGACGCCCGGACCGGAGCTGTCCGCTTGAGCCACAGGCAGGGGCGGCGTGCGCACGGTCGGGCCCAGGTGGCAGGCGGAGCAGTGGCGGTCGAAATCGATCGGCCGAAATCCGCCCTCACCGGCGGGCGAGCTCGGGTTCGGCTCGTGGCAGGCCAGGCACGCCGCCTCGGCGGCGGTGAGCGAGCCCCGGCGCATCACCTCGTTGACGTGGTGGCTGTGGGTGAAGATCAGGGTGTCGTTGTCGGGGATCTCGTCGGCGGCGAAGTCGAGCTCGGGGTGTCCGGCCGAGAACGACCCGAAGTCGTGGCAGGTGAGACAGAGCGAGTCGGCGACCCGGGCGATCTCGGCCCGCCGGCCGCGGTGCTCCAGGTGGCAGGCGGCGCAGGCGATCTCGTCCGGTAGGGGGTCGCGGCGCTGGTCCGCCGGGCTGGCGCTCCAGTGGGCGGCGAGTGTGTAGATTTCCGCCGCGGCCGCCCCGGCCGCCCCATCTGTAGAGCTCGCCCCGGCCGTAGCAGTCACCCCGCTGCCCCGCTCGTGACAGTCTCGGCACGCCGCATCCGCCACGCCCCTGGTGGAGCCGCCGCCGCCGTGGCAGGCCGCGCAGTCGGAGTCGTATGCCGCGTGCGCTGAGGTCAGCGGCCCGTTCGAGATCAACCCGGCGTCGCGGGAGAGGACGCTCCACCCGGCGAGGAGCGCCAGCACCGCCAGCCCGGCACCGCCGAGCGCCAGGAACCGGTTGCGCGACGCGGGCCTCACGTAGGCGCGGGCCACCGGCAGACGCACGTCGCCGTAGGTCCCCTTGCTCTTGCGCCGGTTCTTCGCCATCCGTGGGTCTCGTCTCCGGTTCCGATCAGTAATAGAAAACCGTCCCCAGGTGGACGGCCAGAAGAGCCAGCACCAGGAGCGACGCCGGAACGTGGATCCAGGGCCACAGCCGGAGCGCCCGCTGGAGGGTCAGGTGGGCGTCGAGCTGGAGCTTCGTCTTGTAGAGGCGCGCCAGCTCGCCGAGCTTCTCCCGCTCGTCGGCGCCGAGGTGGCGGCGCAGGTGGTCGAACTCGCCGAGCTGCGCCGCCTTGCCGCCGGTGATGTCGACGAAGTAGAGCCAGCGCGGCCGAGGCGCCGCCAGCTCGGGAGCGACGCGGCGCGCGTAGAGGGCCTGCACCGGCTCGCTGCACTCCGCGGCCAGGCGCTCGGCCTTGGAGCGCAGGTCGCCGATCAGCTCCGGGATGCGCTCGTAGACCGCCTCGACCGCGAGCCCCGAGCCGAGCACCCGCGGGAGCCAGCGCTGGAGGCCGAGGCCGACCAGGCCGGTGACCCCGGCCCACAGGGCCAGTGCCCAGAGCCAGAGGGTCACCAGACCGGTGGGCACGTGGAAGCCGCTGTGCATCAGCACCAGCATCAGGACCAGGACGCCGCCGTACTGGTGCAGCCGGAGCCAGGCGCGCGAGGTGCCCAGCCCGAGGCGACCGAAGGTCGCCGCCATTCGCCGGCGGACCGCATAGAGGCTGATCGCCACCAGCAACAGCGCCGCCGCGATGCCGTAGCCGAGCCGCAAGGGGTTGCCGGGACCGGGCTCGAAGAACGAGCGGTCGACGGCGTAGGCGACGAGGCAGAGAGCCACCGCCGCGGCGAAGCCCCGGCGCCACCGGGCGCCGCCGGCACGGAGGCGCCTCGCCAGCGGCGTCGGCCGTGGGGCCGCGCTCCGGCCCGCCGCCTCTCTCGATCCGACAGCCCCCACTCCCGATCCGACTGCTGCCTGGCTCACGCGTCCTCCGCCAGGAGCGCTTCGAGCTCTGCCAGCGAGCCGACCCGGAAGGCACAGCCGTGGGGGCAGCTCTCGACGCACGCCGGCCCGTGGCCGGTGTCGAAGCACTGGTCGCACTTGCTGGCGACGTCGCGCTGGCGCCCGCGGAGGCCGACCGGCACCATGTCGTCAGGCCAGGTCTCGCCCGTGTCGTGCATGACGATGGCGTCGTAGGGGCAGTTGTTGGCGCAGGTCGAGCAGCCGATGCACAGGCGGTCGTCGATGGCGACCACGTCGGCGACCCCGGCGCGGTGGATGGCCCCGGTGGGGCAGCCGACCAGGCACACCGGGTCGCGGCAGTGGTAACAGGAGCGGGCGAGCAGGAGGTTCTTGTACTTGTCACCCTCGCGCACGAAACGCGGCCGGCCGCCGTGGGTGCTGGCGCAGCCGCGCACGCAGTCGTCGCAGCGGGTGCAGCTCTCGAGATCGATCACCAGGATGCTGCTGCCCTGCACCAGGCCCTGGTCGAGGGCGACCTCGGTGAACTCGGTGTGGCCGATGTGGCGGCGCGCCCGGCCGGCCTCGCGGATGCGCTCCGACGCGGTCCGCCACAGCTCCTCCTCGAGCCCGGGGTAGGCGGTGAGGAGGCGCGCGAACGAGTCGCTCGGGATGCGCACCAGCTCGGCGTACTCGACCGAGGTGGCGGAGACCTCCCAGGCGTCCACTCCGTCGAGCATCAGCTCGACCTCCCCCAGGGTCATCCCCTTCGACAGGTAGGAGAAGGCCAGCTCGCCCTCGCCCAGGCGCTGCGACAGCTTGAGGAAGCCGGAGCGCACCAGGTAGAGCGCGTCGACCGGCTCGCCCAGGCGCACCAGCGCCTCGCCGGGCGCGCACGACACCAGCTCCACGGTCGCCTCGAGATCGGCAAGGAACGCCTCACTGCAGTCGGCGAAGAGCGGCGTGGTCTTGAGCTGGGCGGCGAGCGAGCGCCTCCGGTAGATGCCGTCGAGGCGGTCGGAGAGCGCCCGCGACTTGCGCTTCATCATGCGCAGCGCGGGCACCCGGATCTGGACCAGCTTGCAGTCGGTGCGGCACTGCGCCGTGACCGACTGCGGCCAGCCGCTCATGGCGCCGATCTCGCCGAACAGCTCGCCCGGGCCGAGCCTGGCGCCGGCGCCGGCGGGCAGGTCGAACTCGGCGCTGGCGAGGAAGGTGATCGAGCGGTCCGTGGGTGGGGCCCGGTGGGTGGCGGCGTCGGCGGCCCCTGCGTCTACGGAACCCGAGCCCCCCAGGGTGGTCGCGCCCGGGGCGATGACGGTCCGCGAGAGGTCGAAGATGGGCGCCGGCCGGCTGCCCTCCGCGAGCCCGTGAACGGCGACCTCCACCGTGCCCTCGAGGACGAAGAAAGCCAGGTCGAGGTAGCTCCCTTCCTCGAACAGCACCGAGCCGCGCTCCCAGACGGCGATCGAGACATCGGGGCTGATGCGCTCGAGGAAGGCGTCGTCGTAGTCGGCGAACAGCTCGATCGCGGAGAGCTCGGCGGGCGACGGCTTGTCGGAGAGCGAGAGCAGCCCGGTGCCGGTGCCGCGGGAGGTCCAGCGATCGCGGTACTGGTCGATCCGCCGAAGCTGGGTCTTGCCCAGGTCACCGCCGGTGACGGCGTCGGGGCGGGGCGGGGTGGTCATGGGCGCGCCTCTTGCTGATTGGGGGACTGCTCGGGGGGCTGCTCGGGCTCGCTCGGCTCCACGGGCGGCTTCGAGCCGGGCTCGACCGCGTCGTAGAGCTGCTCCAGGCGCTCCTTGAGCAGGATCAGCAGCTCGTCGGGAGTCGCCGACTCGTCGACCTCGGGGAAGGGCGGCAGCTCGATGGGCCGGGCCGCGGCGGCCGGGGGAGGCCGGTACGCGCCACCGCCGGGAGCCGTTCCCTCGGCGACCGCTGCCGGGGCCCCTGGGGCGGCGGCCGTCCCAGCGCCCGCCGCCGTGGGGGCGCCTGCGGGTGTCCCAGCGCCTGCGGCCGTTCCGACTCCCGCTTGCCTCGGGGCCGCCGCCGCGGTCGGCAGCACGCCCAGAGGCACGTCGGGCACCGGCCCGCGCGCCGCCAGCACCGGAGTGAAGGCGGCGGCGATCTCGGCGTCCGCGTGCGGGCGCGACCAATGCCGCGTCTTGGTCATGGCGGCGACGTAATCGAAGTCCTTACCACTGGTATGGCCGGAGGAGATCAGGCGCTCGTCGGTGATGTAGTGGCAGCTCGAGCAGACGCGGGCGCGCACGGTCAGGTCGCGCAGCTCGTTCATGCCCAGACGCAGCCCCTCGGCGTAGCCGGGCCGCCGGACGCCGAGCGCCTTGTCTCCCGCCTTGTGGGGCTCGAGGTAGTCGGCGGACGGGCCGTGGCAGCTCTCGCACGAGACACCGTCGAAGACGTCGAACGGCTCGTTGCCCGAGATCACCGTGCCGTGGCAGTTCATGCACAGGCGATTGCCGTGGGTCAGCTCGGAGAATGGCACACCGTAGAGCCGCGCGATCGCGAGCCGCTTGGAGTCTCGCTCGAAGAACGGCTGCGCCGAGCGCGAGTGGGGATCGCCGACCCACCAGTTGTTCTGCTCCTGGTGACAGCCGCTGCACGCGCTCTGGCCCAGCGTGCGGTGGTCGGAGACGGGGCGGATGTGGCTCTTCACCGCGCCGACCGCCGGGGCCGCCGGCCGGCCGGTGTCGGCCTTGGGCGCTTCCGCCGTTGGGGCGGCGCCCGCATCCTCAGCGCCTCCCGGAACGGGGGTCGCGTCCGCACCGCTGGTGGAGGCCGGGGCCGCCGCAGCGGCTCCGCCCCCGTCGCCGGCCGCGGCGATCGCGTCCGCCGGCGCCGGCTCTGACCCCGGCTCCGACACAGCGGGCGGCACGGGCAGCGGCTCGCCGCGCACCAGCGGATCGAGGTCGGCGAGCTGGGTCGCCGCGTAACGCTGCGGCAGGCTGCGCGCCACGGAGGCGACCGTCTCGGCCGCCGCCAGGAGCGCCGCGCGATCCCCCGGCACGGCCGGTGCGTCGCGCGCGGCGGCGAGCATCTGGTCGATCTCGGGCAGCGGCTCGAGGAGGGCAATCTTGCGCAGCTCGATCGCCGCCGCCTGGATTCGCCGGCCGGCGTTGCGCGCGTAGGTGCCGGGCTGGGTCGCCTCGGCGGCGGCGCGGAGCGCGTACTCCAGGGCCACCGCGCGGCCGATCACGTACATCATCCGACGCTCCTCGGGCGGCCGCTCGCGGTTGACCTTGCCGTCGCCGGTGAGCGAGGAGGCGAGGAAGTTGTGGCGCATCGCCCCCTGGGTGGCGGCGACCAGCTCGAAACCGGCGCTGCCGGCGGTGTGGCCGCCGACGTCGACCAGCTTCTCCTCGGGCACGGTGTGGCAGGCGAAGCAGCTCGCGGCGATGGAGTAGAGGTCCGACGGCCGGCGCATGCCCGCCTTCCGGCTCTCCTCGATGCGCTCGCGGCGGTGCTCCGGCGTCTCCGTCCGGTAGTCCTTTCCGGGGCCGTAGTCGTAGTGGACCCGGATCCACTCGCGGCCGGCGCCGTGGCAGGACTCGCAGGAGACCCCCGCGATCGCCCGGAGCTCGGCTTTGTCCTCGGTGGCGGCTTCGACAGGGACCTCGACAGGCGTGTAGTGGCAGCGTAGGCAGAGACTGTCGCGCTTGAGCAGGCGGAAGCCCATCTTGGCCGCGATCTCCTGGGCCAGGGGCTTCCTGTGGAGCTCGCGAAAACCGGTCTCGTGCACGGTGCCCTGCCAGACCTGGTAGGCGGAGGTGTGGCACTCGCCGCAGGCCTCGGCGGTGACGATCTCGGCCGGCGCCTCCCGCGCCCACGGCTCGTGGGCCGCGGCGTCGTCCGTCGCCACCACCGCGACGGGTGCGAGCAGGGCCACGAGCCCCGCGGCGAGCCCGGCGAATGGGATTGGCCGCGCCATCAGAACTTGAGCACCAGCTCGACCCGGGAGCCGGAGATCGTTTCGTCCCCACCGGCGCCATTGCCAGCGGTAGGGGCCTCGCGCCGACCGATGAATCCGTCGACCACCACCACGAAGCGGCGACCGAGAGCCGCCTGGTAGCGCACCGTCGTGGCGACCGAGCTCGAGACCTCGTCGGCGGTTCCAACCCGAGCACCGAGCTCGATCAGGAGCTGCTTGCGGGTGTGATCGAAGAAGCGCTGGTAGCCGACGGCGCCGCCTGCGACGTCTCGCGCGCGACTCGACAGGGCGGCCCCGTAGCGGCCCAGGCCGACGGCGGCGAAGTTGATGCCGGCGCGCCCGAGCGGCCCTCCCGAGGCCGGCCCGCGCGCCGCCGAGACGAACTCGTCCACCGCCCAGAAGCCGTTGACGTAGAGGTGGTCGTACCCGTACGGCGGCGACCAGGACGCCTCGCTGAAGAGGAACAGGCCGTCGGCGGTGTCGGTGGTGTCGTCGAGGGCGTAGGAGCCGAGGAGGCGGAACGCGGTCGACGTCTTGCCGATGCGCTGGACGAAGCTGACCCCGCCGGCCACGAGGTCGCCGCCGGTCGCGGTCTCGGGTCCACCACCGCCGCCCCGCACCTTCGAATGCACCCAGACCAGGTCGGCGTCGACCGTCGAGCGCCGCAGGTCGGTGGAGGTCAGCAGACCGTAGAGCTGGGCGTCGTCGTCCTCCCGGTTGCCGCCGCTGGCGACGCTCCGGCCGACCTCGTTCCAGCCCCAGAACAGCGTCGCCCGCAGGTTGGAGGTGCCCTGGGGCTGGAGCGTGTTGCGGGTGACCCCGATGCCGTCGATCGAGTCGTTGATCAGCAGCCCCTCCTGGAACAGCAGCGGCTGCCGCCCGACCGAGAAGCCGATGTCGGTGGGCGCGAAGTCGTCGCGGGAGAGGTTCGGGAAGATCTCGCCGAAGTCGCCCTCGAAGAACAGGCTGGTGAGCTCGCCGTTGACCTCGTCGACGAAGTCGTCCTCCTTGGTGCCCGGGAGGTCGGAGGAGAGGACGTAGGAGGTGAAGCGGCCGTCCCGGTCCAGAGGCCGGAAGCCGGCGACCACCCGCTCGGTGCCCGAGAGCTGAAGGTTGCCGAAGAGGTCGAGCCGGCCGACGAGCTCGGTGTACTGGCCCGCCTCGTTGTCGAAGCTCTGATAGGCGGTGCGCAGGGTGCCGAAGACGAGGAGCGACGGCTGCCACACGGCGCCGGTCGGGAGCTCGAAGCCCCTCTCCAGGGTGCCCGAGCCGAGGAACCGGTCGCCGAGCTCCACGATCGGTCGTGGGCGCTCGGGCACGGCGTCCGGATCGAGCGGGATGCGCTCGTCCGTCAGGCGGCTGCCGTGGTCGCCGGACGGGTGATCGGCCGCTTCGTTCTTCGCGGGCTCCGCGGGCTCGTTCGCCGCAGCGACCGGTGGCGCCGCGGCAACCGATGACACCGCGGCGAACGCCGCGAGGAGCAGGAGCGTGGCCGGCAGCCTCAACGGTCGCCCTCCTTGCCTTTGTCGTCGTCCCGGGAGACCACCCCCTCCCGGAGCGCCACTTCGTCCTGGAGCACCATCTGGCGCCGACGGAGGACCAGGTGCCCCTCGACCACCCGTTCGGCCACGTCGCGGACGCTCATGCCGTAGTCGAAGCCGACCCCCTTGATCTCGTCGACCAGGTTGACCGGCACCATCGCCGCCTTGAGCTCGACGGTCGCCGTGTACGGGGCCGTGCCGCCCGCAAGGGCCGCGGCGGGCACCTCGTAGCGGGCCCAGCGGCGGCCCAGCGGCTCGATCCCCTGCTTGTGCTTGCGAGCGCCGAGGGGGCGGCCGGTGAGGACGGTCGACGAGGTCGACGGGCGCAAGAACGGCAGCGGGTCGGGAGAGTAGTTGAGCGCCAGCACCTGCTCGCGCTCGCCGCCCCGCACCATGCGCGTGACGAACTTCGACTGCAGGCTGAAGAGCTGCTTGTCGAGGGGTAGCTCGCCGTTATGGACGTAGAGCGAGTGGAGGTCGCGGACGTCGCCGTTGGGGTCGAGGCCCCCCGACTCGAAGACCGTGCGACCGGTGGCGTCCGCGACCGTGACGTGGAGCCAGACCAGGCGCTCGGCGTCGAAGCCGGTCGGTACGCCGTGGCCGTCGGTGGCGTTCTCGACCGCCACCCGGAACGCGATCCCCCGCTTGCGCCCCCCGCCCGACCCATCGCGCTCCACCTCCACGTCCCCGAGCCGGTAGCCGTTGCGCAGCACCTGCATGCGCTTCTCCTGCGCTTCGGCGAGGAGCGCCTGGTTCGCCTCGATCACGTCCCGCGCGTCGTAGCGGTCGTCGGCGGTGCGCCAGCGGTCGGGGAACTGGACGCCTTCCGGCAGTGCATTCTCGAAGGCGTCGGTGCCCCACTCGGCCTCGTAGTCGAACGCCAACCACTGGCGGATCGTCGCCAACTCGGAGGCCGCGGTGTTGTGGGGGAAGATCCCCGGATGGACCACCGAGTAGTCGGGGCCGATGAACATGTGATCGGTGCGCTTGCGCGGGCGGGTCGGCACGCCGCCGACGATCGCTGCCGGCCCCTCGGCGTAGCCGGACGGCTTCCCCGGCTCCTTGCCCATGTGGCAGTCCTGGCACGAGATCTCGTTCTCCGCTGCCGGTGAGGTCTTGAACTCGCTGAACGCCTCCTCGAGCCGAAAGCCGTTGACCAGGTTGACGTCGTGGCAATTGGCGCACAGGGCCGAGGAGGTGAGCTGGAACGAGCGCTTGGCGTCGGAGTGGATGGCGCGACCGGCACGGCCGCGCTCGGCCACCACGCGGTAGTCGTCGCTCTCGATCACGCGCTTGAGCTCGGCGTCGCCGGTGGGCCCGTAGACCGGGTCGAAGATGTCGCCCTCGACGATCGCCAGCCGGCCCGAGAGCTTGCCGTAGGACCGGTCGAGGCGATGGCAGACGACGCAAGTGATCCCCTCGCGCGCGGTCGGATGGCGGTCGATGTTGGACATGAACTCGGGCTCGCCGAGGTTCATCCCGACCGGCGTGTGGCAGCGGATGCAGAAGTCGCCGTTGGTGCCGTTGGTGAGCTTGAGGACGGTGCCGTGCATGGCGTTGAACACCGGGCTCATCTGGGCGTAGGCGTGCGGCGAGACCGACCACTCGCGGTACTGCTCGGGGTGACAGGTGGCGCAGGTCGTGGCGGCGGGAAAGCGGTTCTCGAGGAAGAGCGCGGCGTGCTCGTCGGCGGCGCTCTCCGGCGTCGCGCCGCCGGGATCCACTGGCGGTGGGGCCTCCTGGGCGCGCGCCCAAGGCCCCGACGCACCGGTCGCCGCGGCGAGCAATCCGAGGGCGAAGCCGGCCGCCAGCAGCCGGCCATGGGGGGAGACTTGAGCCTTCATGGATCGGCCGACCTTACCACCTCGCGGGCCGCGGAGTCGCCGCCGCGACGGAGCCGAGCTCTCGGGGCCGCGGCGAGCGATCCGAGGGCCAGGGAGGCCGCCGTGGCGTCCACCGGTGTGGCTCCGGCCCACTCGCCGGAGCAGCTTTCGCCTGGCCAAGGCTGTCCACCGGGACGGAGTAGCGGGAGCGACGGAGTGGCGTGGATGGGGGCGGGAGAGAAGCCTGTCGGTCCTTCGACGGGCGTGGGCGGGCGTGTCCGCCGGAAGTGGTCGGGAGCGTCGTCGCGAAGCCTCTCGGCCGGGTGGTTCCGAGACCCTCTACCGATCAAGCGCTCGGTGCCGTGCTGCTGGCACCGCGACGAGCCGTGGCGAAGGTAGGGTGCGCTTCAGCGCACCGCAACACTGAGCTGTTGGGCCAGCCCATGGCATGTCCATCCAGCGCATGAACTGCGCGGGCATCTGCCTGAGCCGATCATTGAGCGCATGACCTGGCAAGATTATGCCAGCCCATGCGCAAAACGAGCGCTTCAAGTGCCAGGACGTACAGTCCATGCGCCGCTCGTACGGATCACCGGCAATCCCCATCTCACCGAACCGAGCCGACCCTGTCCAATTCCGCGAGCCTCGCTCCAGGCATCTGCACCTTAGGCGACAGCATTGTCGAGACTAGACGACACGACCGCTATCGCTTTTGTCGCCGGTGACCCCCTACTGGTAGATTTTCCTACATCACGATGTTTTCGATATCGTGAGCACTGGGCACCAGGAGCTTTCAGCGGAACTCGGCGTCAGTATTAGTACCGCGTTGACGCCTGTTGGCGCCCGCTCACCCGCAGCACCGTTATGCACCAAGCAAGGAGAAAGACTGAGAATGGAAAGAGAACACGTATCAAGAGCATCCGTCGCGATCCAAGCATCTAGTGCGGATGTATGGGATGCCCTTGTGAATCCAGCCACCTCCAAGGAGTATTTCTTCGGGGCCAAGGTGCAATCAGATTGGAAAGAAGGAAGTTCAATCACGTTCACGGGGGAGTTCAACGGAAATTCCTACCATGAGAAGGGAACCATCCTGCAATGCCAGCCTCAGAGACTTCTGCAGTACAGCCACTGGAGCGATCTGGAGCAGTTGCCTGATCTCCCGGAGAACTACCGGAACTGGACCTTCCGCATCGAATCGGGGAGCTCTGGCGTTGTTCTGTCGGTTTCCGAGGATAATATTCCAGATCACTACTGTCCGGTGGAAGTGTGACAGGTGCGTGAGCAAGGTGCTGTGACACAAGCACTTGGGTGCCGAACGAGGGGTGTCATGGATTTGAACTCCGGCAGCATGCCTATTTTGACAGCCACTTCAATAAGGTGGCGCTGGTTCGGGGCGAGTTGAACGCGCACGCCCACTCCGTCATCCTGCCGCAAGGTGAGAGCGGTCACGCAAATTGATGGCACAGTGTTCACGGTTCTCGATGGGAATCGGGTTGGTGGATCTGTGTGCGTCCAGGCCCGATGAGTCTGTAGTGGAGGTAGTCGAGGTATGCGGGCTCGATG
>Ga0210123_1000109_pt1 | contig 52775 bp, 38 predicted proteins | sample Muzzi_PWB_D2_FD_185535 | JGI IMG/M metagenome (GOLD analysis project Ga0210123, IMG submission 185535) | Wetland microbial communities from San Francisco Bay, California, USA, that impact long-term carbon sequestration - Muzzi_PWB_D2 (SPAdes) | ecosystem: Environmental > Aquatic > Marine >... | reverse complement strand
GCCGAGCTCGGCATGCCGGAAGCAGGTCACGACGTGGTCGTTGACCATGCCCGCCGCCTGCATGAAAGCGTAACAGATCGTCGAGCCGACGAACTTGAAGCCCTCGGCCTTGAGAGCGCGGCTCATCTCGTCGGACTCCGGCGCGGTGGCCGGCACCCGCTCTCCGCGCGTCCATGCGTTGTGGATCGTCCTGCCTCCTGTGAACTGCCATATCCAGGCGTCGAACGAGCCATGGAGCCCCTGGAGGCGCAGGAATTCGCAAGCGTTGCCGATCGTCGCGTCGATCTTCTGCCGGTTGCGCACGATCCCGGCATCGCCGAGCAGGCGCTCGCGTTCCGCGGCGCCGTATCGAGCCACCTTCGCCGGGTCGAACCCGTCGAACGCCTGCCGGAAGTTCTTGCGCTTGTGCAGGATCGTTCGCCAGCTCAGGCCGGCCTGGAATGCGTCGAGCACGAAGAACTCGAACAGCTTGCGGTCGTCGTGGACAGGGACGCCCCACTCCTCGTCGTGATAGGCGATCATCAGGGAATCGTCGGCCGGCCAGGCACATCGTTTCATGGTCGTCGCTCGCTCCCGGGATAGTTATCGTTCGTGGCCCGGCTCGTGCAGGCCGAATGCGGGTAGGATGGCGGACGATACCGATCTGCGACAGGGGTTCTCGATGACACGTGGTCGCGCGCTTACGTGGACGCTCGTGACGGTCTGGGTGATGGTCGCCGTCGCCACCACGAGTGCAGGCCTCCGTTATTATCGGCTTCCGATGCTGGCCCGTATCGACTCGCCGTTTCACGAGCTCCTCCGCCCCGCCGGGTCCGTCGGGCACCTGTATGGAATCATCGGAACCGTGATGATGACGGTGGGGGTGCTGGGGTATTCGCTGCGGCGTCGCGTCGGCTGGCTCACAGGGGCCGGCCGGCTGAGCAACTGGCTGCAGGTACACATCTTTCTTTGCACACTCGGGCCGTTTCTCATCGTGCTCCACACGACGCTCAAGCTCGGCGGCATCGTATCGATCGCGTTCTGGAGCATGACGATCGTCGTCCTGAGCGGGTTCTTCGGCCGCTACGTCTACGCCCGGATTCCGCACGGTGTGGAAGGCAACGTGCGCGACCTGGTGGACCTGGCGGAGGAGGGCCGGGCGCTGGAGGCGCGGCTCCGCGCCGACGCGGCGATTCCCGAGGAAGGACTCGCGGATCTGCTTTTGGTGCCACGAACCCCGGAACCGCGCGGTGCGCTGCACGCTCTCGCACTCTCCTTCGCTGGCGGAGCCGCCGACCGTTTCCACCGCCGCCGGGCGCGGGCGTTCCTCGAGCGACGGAATGTCCCGCGCGGTCATCAGCGCGAGGTGCTCGATCTCGTGCAGCGTCGGCGTCGATTGCTGCGGGCAGGCACCCTGTCGCGGTCTTTCCGGCGGATGTTTGGGTCGTGGCACCTTCTGCATCTGCCACTGGCCATTCTGCTGGCGATCGTGACGATTTTGCACATCGCCGTCGCCTACATGTTTGGGTACGTCTGAGGTTCATTTCTTGCAGAAATGACCCGGATACTATGAGACCGATCCGGGTTCCGAGGCCCGTCGAGGCCGTAATCGCGCTGTTTCTGCTGCTCCTGGTTCCGGGGGCGGTTACGGCACAATTGATCTCACCCGGAAAATTGTCCTCGGAGCATGCAGAACTCGAGGGCATGACGCGCTGCACGGAGTGCCACGAACTCCGGACGCGGGGGATCGCTCCTGAGCGCTGCATGTCCTGTCATGAGCCGCTCGCCGCCCGAGTCGCCGTCGGGTCCGGGTTGCATGCGGGCGGCGACTACGCGGCGTGTGCGTCGTGCCACCGCGAGCACCTCGGCCGGGACTATTCGCTGATTCGATGGGAACCGGAGGCTTTCGACCATGCTTCGGTGGGCTTCGAGCTCGAGGACTCGCATGCAGAACTCGGATGCCGCGACTGCCACACTTCCAGACGCGTCCGCGACGTGCAGGTGCGAACGTCGAAGGTGCCGTATGCGGCCCTGAACCGGACGTACCTCGGCCTCGGGACCGCCTGCGTCGACTGCCACGAGATGGACGATCCGCACGAAGGCGGCTTCTCGCCCCGCCCGTGTTCCGACTGCCACGACCAGGTCGACTGGGAGGCCGCGTCGACCGCGTTCGATCACGACCAGACGCGCTATCCGCTCACCGGCCAGCATCGCTCGGTGGGGTGCAACGACTGCCATCGCGGCGATTCCTTCACAGGGCTGCGATTCTCCGCCTGCACGGGCTGCCATGCCGACCCGCACGAGGGCGGCATGCAGGCGGTGTGCACGTCCTGCCATACAACGACTGGTTGGCAAAACGTGAGCCGCGAGGCCGTGGAATCCGGATTCGATCACGACCGGGTGTTCCCCCTCGAGGCCACCCACGCGGCCGCGGACTGCTCGTCGTGTCACGAGCCGGGGCCGGAGCTCGCGGCAACGATCCGCATCGTCTTCCGTCCCGAAACCATGGGTCGCAGCTGGCCGGCGCCCCGGACCGGGGCCGGATGCGCCTCGTGCCACGTCGACCTGCATCGCGGCGAGCTCGACCGCGGGGCCGCCGCGGCTCGCTGTTCGGATTGCCACACGCAGGCCGCCTGGTATCCCTCGACCTTCGACGTCGCGCGCCACGGCGAGGAGACGGAGTTTCCCCTGGAGGGTGCGCATGCGGCCACGCCCTGCGCGGCCTGCCACGACGCGCCGCTCGGCGAGGGACAGTTCACGACCGCTCGGCCGGACACGTGCGCCGACTGCCACGGCACCACCCAGCCGCACGGGAATCAGTTCGAGGGGCGCGCCTGCGACAGCTGTCACGGCACGGGCTCGTTCCGCATTCCCGACTTCGACCATTCGGCCACGGCGTTCACGCTCGAAGGAGCGCACGAAGCCGTGGCCTGTTCAAGCTGCCACCAGGACGAGCCCCGTCCCGGTGGCGGCACTTTCGTTCGCTACCGCCCACTGGCCGCGGACGGCTGCAGTGACTGTCACGGAGACGACTCATGAGCGAGAATCGACGTCGCGAGATCCCCGGGCGCGGAGCGCTGGTCGCGGTCCTCGTCCTGGCGGGTGCCGCGGCGGCGCCCCTCGGCGCACAGGAGAGTCCGCATGGCGACACGCGGCAGCCGCTGAACTGCGTGGACTGCCACACGCAAACGGCCTGCGCGAGCCGATCCGGTTCGATCACGCGCGCGACACGAGGTACGAGCTCGACGGCCGCCATGCCGAGGCGCTGTGCAGTAGCTGCCACCTGGGCGCGAACTTCGCCGAGCCCCGGCTGGCCGGGGACGACTGCGCCGCCTGTCACGTCGACGTGCACCAGGGCAACCTCTCGACCCAGTGCATGTTCTGTCACACGACGGAGTCGTTCCAGGACCTGCCGGGTGTCAACGTCCACCTCGCGACGAGCTTCCCGCTCACGGGCGCCCATCTCCAGGTGACGTGCGCGGCCTGCCACGTGGACGACGTCGGAGGCCGCGTCACGACGCTGGATCCCGAATGCGTCACCTGTCACCGGTCGGACTACGAGAACGCCGCGACGATCGATCACGTCGAGTCGGGTTTTTCGATGGAATGCGCCGACTGCCACAACACGATCGCGTTCGGAGCCGGGGTGCGGTTCGAGCACGAGGGCGTGTCCGGTGGATTCGCGCTGCTCGGCGCCCACCAGCGGATCCCGTGCGGGGCCTGTCACGTGCTGCCCGGTTTCGAGCCGCTGTTCCCGGGGGTGTCCGACGACATGGACTGCGTGGGCTGCCACCAGCCGGACTATGATCGCGAGCACGCAGGCTCCGGCTTCCCGACGTCCTGCGCGGACTGCCACTCAGTCGAGACCTGGGACGACGCGACCTTCGACCACGACGCCGTATCGGGTGGTTTCACACTCGTGGGAGCCCATCAACAGATTCCGTGCGAGTCCTGTCACCTGCAGCCGGGTTACGAACCAGTGTTCCCCGGCGTTGCCGGCGACGGAGACTGCGTCGCCTGTCATCAGTCGGATTACGATCGTGAGCATGCCGGCTCGGGCTTCCCGACCTCGTGCCAGGACTGCCACTCGATCACGACCTGGGGCGACGCGACCTTCGAAAACCACGACCAGGTGTTCCCGATATACAGCGGGGCCCATGCTAGCCGCTGGTCGACCTGCGCGGACTGCCACACGGCGCCCGGTGACTACGGATCGTTCAGTTGCCTGACCTGCCACGAGCACAGCCAGCCACTCATGGACGACAAGCACCTTGGCGGCGTGTCGGGCTATGTCTACGAGAGTGCCGCCTGCCTGTCCTGCCATCCGCAGGGGAGGCACGAATGAGCGCCCGCGGCGAGATCCGACGCTTCGGAGCGTTCGTCGCGTTCGTCGCGGCCGCGGCGGCCGCTACGCCGGCCGTCGCCCAGGAGGCCGGGCCCGGGGAACTGGCCGCCGACGTGGTCGGCATTGCGGGCGAGGACTTCTACCTGTCGATCGGTTCGGACGAGGGCCTGTGGACGGGCGCCGAGCTCGAGGTTCGGTTCGCCGGCGAGGACCGCGTCCTCGGTCGGCTCCGTGTCAGCCAGGTGAGCTCGAGCCGGTCCCTGGTCACGTTCGCCGGCGACGCGTTTCCCGTCACGCGGGGCACCCGGCTGACCGTGCGTCCGGTCGAGCCGGTGCCGGCCGACGCCGGGATGGCCGAGGCCCCGGCCGCTCGACCTGCCGGGACCGGGGAGCGGCGGGCGGCGGACGTACCCCGTACCGGGGGCATCGAGGCCCACGGCAGCTTCGGCGTATCGTTCGACGCCCGGAAGTCGACCACGGAGTGGGAGGACGTCGGCCTCGATCCGATCGATCGGACCTTCACGACGCCGGCTACCTGGCTCAACCTCCGCGCAACCGGTCTGCCGGGTGGTTTCCGCCTGCGACTCAACGCGCGGGCCACGTACCGCGGTTCGTCGGACGACCTGATCGACCCGGCGGGCCTGGTGCGGGTCAACAGCGCCCAGTTGACGAATTCGTTCGGCGTGGTCGACGTCGGCTTCGGACGAACGTACAACCCGTACGACGTCTCCTCGGGCTACTTCGACGGCCTGTATCTCCATGCCGGGCGGGATGTGGGCGGCGGCGTGGCCGCCGGCTTCGAACCGGAGCGGGCGACCGGAAACGTGTCCACCGACGTCCCCAAGCTCTCGGCGTTCGCGGACTTCGCGCACCGGGGCGCGGGACTCCGCTACCGGGGCGTGGTGTCGATGACTGCCGAGCGCCCGAAGGAGGCGACGTGGCGCGTCGATCGGACCTACGCAAACCTCCGCCAGACGCTGCGCGTCGGCCGGGTGCGACTCGGACAGAGCCTCCAGCTGGATCGTGATCCGGTGGCCTCGAGCTGGGGCGTGTCCCGCCTGTTGCTGGACGCCAACGCGAGCCTCGGGGGCGGCATGTCGCTGCGAGGGCGCTACTCGCACCGCCGCCCGGTCGACGAGTTCGCCGTCGACGAGTTCCAGCCGTATTCGCGGAATCTCGGTACGATCGGAGTGGGGTATGCACGCTCCGGGACCTACGTCGGCGTCGACGGGGGCTTCCACGACTCAGACGCGGAGACGTCGACCGGCTTCATGGTGACGGGCAGCGCCGGCCATCGTTCCGCCTCGGGTTTCGGCGTCGACCTGTCGGTCGGGTACTGGGACGGAGATCGGGCTTCGACCCTGTCCGCTCGCCCCGGGCTGAGCCATCGATTCGGCCCGACGACCGCACGGGCCTGGTACGCGCTGTACCGGACGGACGAGCCGCTGGCCGTGCAGCTCACGCACACCGTCGGCGCGTCGGTATCGACGCCGATCGCCGACCGGGTCCGGGTCGACCTGTCGGGTCGTCTGCAGCGAGGATCGATACTGCGGGGCTCCGGCCTCTCCGCCTCGGTGAGCTGGATGTTCTGATGCCGTCCGACTGGATCGTCCCCGCCATCGGTCTCGCGGCAGCGCTCGCCATCATCTGGCCGTTTTTCCGTCACCACCGTCGCCTCGAACAGGCAAGTCGCGAAGCCGAGCTCGAAGCGCTGCGCTACGGTCTCGATCAGCCGGCGACGCTGCATCCGGTGGTCGACGCGACGCGCTGCATCGGCAGCGGGAACTGCGTCAACGTCTGCCCGGAGGGGGACGTACTCGGGTTGATTGACGGGCAGGCCGTGGCGGTCGGGCCGGCCATGTGCATCGGCCATGGCCTGTGCGAGCGACGATGCCCGGTAGACGCGATCCAACTCGTGTTTGGGTCCGAGCGCCGTGGTGTCGACCTGCCGAGGGTCCAGGAGAACTTCGAGACCAACGTGCCGGGCCTGTACGTGGTCGGTGAGCTGGGCGGCATGGGGCTCATAGGCAATGCCGTCGAGCAGGGGCGACAGTGCGTCGAAGGCATCGCCAGGCGCGCAAATACGGCGCAGGATCCCGATCTGTTGGACGTGGTGATCATCGGGTGCGGGCCGGCCGGACTGTCGGCGTCGCTCGCCTGCCAGGAAGCGGGCCTGCGGTATCTGGCGGTCGAGAAAGAGGACATCGGCGGAACGGTCCGGCACTATCCCCGCAAGAAGATGGTGCTCACACGCCCGGTCGAGCTGCCGGTCTACGGAAAGCTCAAGATCCGCGAGATCCAGAAGGAGGATCTGATCGGCCTCTGGGAGTCGATTGTCACCGAGACGAATTTGCAGGTCGCTACCGGTGAGACCGTAGAGTCCGTGCACAAGGCAGGCGACCGATTCGCCATCGAGACGTCGATGCGCCGCCTGGAGGCCAGCCAGGTCATCCTCGCCATCGGCCGGCGCGGTGTTCCCCGCAAGCTCGGTGTGCCCGGGGAGGATCTCCCGAAGGTGGCATACTCGCTCCGCGAGCCGGAGGCCTATCGTGGAGACCGCCTGCTCGTCGTCGGAGGCGGCGACTCGGCGGTGGAGGCGGCGCTCGGGCTCGCCGCGGAATCGTCGAACGAAGTGAAGATCTCGTACCGTGGGGACCAGTTCAGTCGCGTCAAGCCGAAGAACCGAGAGCGGATCCACGCGGCGCTGGACGCCGGCCGGCTCGAAGTGCTCTGGTCGACCAACGTGGTGGAGATCCACTCCGACGCCGTGTGGCTGACGAACGGCGTTCCCGGACCTCGCAGCCGGCTCGCCAACGACTACACGTTCATCTTCGCGGGCGGCGAACTGCCGACCGGCTTCCTGCAGAGCTGCGGCATACAGATCGACACGAAGTTCGGCGAAGCCTGACCCTCGCGTCCGTCTCGACACGAGTCGGGTCCGGAGTTATCCATTGGCGTCCATGAACTCCGACAAATCCATCCGCGCCCGCCCCCCGTCTCCCCAGGAGGTCCTGGAGACGCGTGGCGCCGGACTGGGGACGTTCGGGGGCGTGTTCACGCCGTCGATCCTGACGATTCTCGGCGTGATCATGTACCTGCGACTCGGCTGGGTCGTGGGCAACGTCGGCCTGCTGGGCACGCTCCTCATCGTCACGATCGCCACCGGGATCACCCTCCTTACCGCCCTCTCGATCTCGGCCATCGCCACCGACCAGCGCGTGCGGGTCGGGGGGGCTTACTACATGATCAGCCGCTCCCTGGGCATCGAGACCGGCGGAGCCGTGGGGATCCCCCTGTTCTTCGCACAGGCGTTGTCGGTGGCGCTATACACGATCGGCTTCGCGGAGAGCGTGGTCAGCGTGTTCCCGGGGCTCGACGTACGGATCGTGGGCATCATCACGACGCTAGGCGTGACCGGGCTCGCCCTGACGTCGGCGCGGGCAGCGATTCGCGCGCAGTACTTCATCATGGCGGCGATCTTCCTGTCGCTGGTGTCGCTCGTCCTCGGTTCGTCTGTCGACGTCGCGCACGACGCCCTCCAGACCCCCGTCGGCGACGTCACGCGTCACGGCTTCTGGGTGGTGTTCGCGGTGTTCTTCCCGGCGGTGACGGGCATCATGGCGGGCGTCAACATGTCGGGGGACCTGCGGGAGCCCGGGAAATCGATCCCCCGGGGTACGCTGGCCGCCGTCGGGGTCGGATACCTGATCTACATGGCCCTCCCGGTGCTTCTCGCGTCCCGGGCCAGCTCGGCCGACCTCATCGCTGATCCCATGATCATGCGACGCATGGCGATCTGGGGCGACGCGATTCTTCTCGGCATCTGGGGGGCGACGCTCTCGAGCGCCGTGGGGAGTATCCTCGGGGCGCCGCGCGTCCTCCAGGCGCTGGCGCGCGACGGCGTCCTGCCCCGGGGGCTGCGCTGGCTCGGCGCCGGCAGCGGAGAAGACGACGCTCCGCGCATCGGAACCCTGGCCACGCTCGGGGTCGCGCTGGCCGCAGTGTGGCTCGGTGACCTGAACCTGCTCGCGCCGATCCTCACGATGTTCTTCCTGACGACCTACGGCGTGCTCAACGTCGCCGCTGGCCTCGAGCGGGCCCTCGGCAGCCCCTCGTTCCGGCCGGGCTTCCGCTTGCCCTGGTACCTGTCGGCTCTCGGCGCGGTGGGTTGCCTGGGCGTCATGTTCCTGATCAATCCGCTGGCCACCGGCATCGCGGCGGCCGTTGTTCTCGGGATCTTCTTGTGGCTGCAGCGGCGGGAGCTGGAGGCCGCGTGGGGCGATGTACGCCGCGGCCTGTGGATGGCCCTGACGCGGGCGGGGCTGTTCCGGCTCCAGGACGCCGTCGACCCGCGCAACTGGCGGCCCCATCTGCTCGTGCTCTCGGGTGCCCCCACGCGTCGCTGGTACCTGATCCGGTTCGCGGACTGGATCGGCCATGGACGGGCCCTCGTCACGGTGAGCACCGTCCTCACGGACGATTCGATCTCTCTGGCCCGGCAGCACAAGATCGAGCGGACGATCCGCGACTACCTGTCCCGGCGTGGCGTTCAGGCGGTGATCCGCTCGATTCGCGCCGCCGATCCGTTCGAAGGCGCGGCACGGCTGACGGAGGCCTACGGCATCGGGTCGCTGACACCAAATACGATGCTGGTGGGCGACAGCGAGTCTCCGGAGCACCGCGGCCGCTACTGCCGGATGATCGAGCAGTTCCACGCCAGCCGGCGCAACGTGGTCATTCTGCACCACGACCACGAGCACGATTTCGGCCAGAAGAAGCGGATCGACGTGTGGTGGGGCGGACTCAAGGGCAACGGCGGCCTGATGCTGACCCTGGCGTACCTCCTGCAGACGAGTTTCGCCTGGCGCGGGGCCGAGCTGCGGGTGCACACGGTGCTGCCCAACCAGGCGGCGGCGGAGTCCGCCCTGCCGGCGCTGGAAAAGATCGTGGACGGACTGCGCACGAATGCGCGCTGTCTGACGATCGCGGCCGGCGGCCGGCCGTTCGTCGATATCTTCCGCGAGCATTCGGCGGATGCCGACTGCGTCTTCGTGGGCATGGCCGAGCCGGGCGACGACTGGGAGGACTACTACAGGCACGTGCGGTCGATGCTGCAAGGCATGCCGACCACCGGAATCGTGCTCGCGTCCGAGGACGTGGAGTTCAGTCAGATCCTGCTGCGGTCGGACGAGTAGACGTCTAGCGGAGGAGCAGGGCGCCCCCGCCGAGGACGAGGATTGCGAGGCCGGCGAACACTTTCACCGCGACGGCGACCGACCGTCCGAGCAGCGCCCCCCAGCCGGCCCGGGTCGATGTTCCCATCTCACGCGTCGCGAGCCACGTGGCGAGGGTCGCGCCGATCAGTGTCCCGATGAACGCGCCGATGAGGGATCCCGCCACCGGCACCGGCGCTCCGACGGACACGCCGATCGCGCCGCCCACGAGCGCTCCCCAGAACGTGGAGCGGCCGCCGCCGAACTTCCGCCCGAGCCGGTCGACCGACACCCATTCGGCCACCTCGGCCGCCACCGCGAGAGCGAGGACGATCAGGAAGATGCCGAGCGATACCTCGCCGGTCGCCAGCCCAATCGCGACCACGGCCACCATGACCCACAGGCCGGGAAGCCCGAACGGGATCAGGAACAGGGCTCCCGTCATCAGGACGAGGGCGCCCACGGTCAGCAGACCGTTCACGTTGTTGCGTCCGTCACGCGGCCTCCGCATTCAGGATCCGGGTAAGCGAACGGGGGGCACGCGGCCCCCCGTTCGCTCCGGTCGTTCCGCCGCAACGGATTCGCGCTCTCAGAAGCGCACGTTCAGGAAGAACGTCACGCCCGAACGGCGGACCGGACGGTAGTAGGTGCCATTCCAATCATAGTACAGGTCAGGTCCCCGCCAAACCTCCCGGTACCCCGCCGGCAGGTACGGCACCTCGACGCCATACGGGGCGGGAATCACGACGTAGCCGCCGCCGTACGGCTCCTCGCGGTAGAAGACGCCGTCGCAGTAGTAGAGGCGTTCCCCGCGATACCAGACAACGTCGTACCAGGCCGGAAGGACGCGGATCACGGCGCCGATCGGCGCGACGATCACCCGGTAGTTCCTGCCGTAGCGGCCATAGAAGGCGCCTCCGGCGTACCAGTAGTCGCGATTGCGGACGCGGAACCTGCGGTAGCCGCGGGGCAGCAGGTTCACGGTGATGCCGATGCGAGGACCGCGGTGCCGAACGATTGGACGGCGGTTCCGGTCGTAGCGATTTCGATCGTAGCGACGTCGGTCGTAGCGGTTCCGGTCGTACCTCCGATAGCGGTCGCGATCATAGGAACGGTAGCGATCGCGGTCACGGTCCGACGGACGACTCCTGTCGGCGCGGTCATCGGTGCGAGGTGCCGGCCGCTTCGGGCGGGCCGTGGGTCGCGGCGCGACCGGACCGATACGGATCGTGGGGCGCTGCCGGACGCGCTCCGCGACGACGCGCCCCTTCACCGGCGCTCGCTGCGGAGTCCGGGTCCGGGGGGCGGCCGGTATCGTCCGAGCCTTCACCTTCGGTCGTGACCGGGCGGTACCGCGGGATCGCTGTGCCTGGGCGCTTTTCGTCCGCGCGCGGGCGGACTGGGCCTGGGCCGGGGGTGCCGTCGTCGCCCAGCTCAGCACGGCGAGCGCGGCCACCAGCGCGATCCGACCCAACCGGTCCCGGCGTCTCGCTGTGGAAGTCATGGTGCCGTCTCCCTCCTTGGCCGTGATCTCAAGCGCCACGGTCCGACAGGGAGACGAGCGGACGGCGTGCGAGGTCACACGCCGTCGATGTTCGCCTCGTCGCCGTCGGTCAGACGTCCCCGAGCTCTTTGCCGGAGTCCAGCCGGTAGACACGGACGTACTGGACGTCGAAGTCGTCGCGGAAGATCCCGTAGATCCGATCCTCCTCGATGGAGAGCGGGGTGAACCGCGCCGGCATCTCGATCATGCCGCCGTATCGGCCATCCGCCTCGAACACGTCCCACTCCGGTGCCCCGGAGTCGGTCTGCGGATTCCAGTTCTGAAGGTCCTCGTCGCTCATGCTCGCCAGATCCCGGATCCGCTGGACCCACAGGGTGCCCTGTGGTCCGCGCCGCATCTGTGTGAAGGCGGGCCAGAACTGGGCGAACGACATCGAGCTCATCATCTGGTCCATCGCCTGCGGCGGCACGCCGTTCTCCTCCCACAGCTGGCGGATCGCCCGCCGAACCGTCTCCTGTTCCCGTTCGGTGACCGGGCGCTGCTCATGGGGGAACTGGACGATTCGCTGCAACTCGCCGTCGGGACCGTAGACATTGATGCGGTAGGTATCATTTGAGGCGAAAGCGAGTCGGTCGTCGCTCAGCATCGTCCACATCGGCTCCGGCGCGAACAGCTTGATCTTCGGTCCACCGCTGCTCATCTCGAACGTACCGCCGCGCTTGGGCGTGAGGAGAGTGTCGACCAGCTCACCGTCGTAGCGCTGTTCGAGGATGAGATCGGTCGGGCTCGTCTCAGCGGACGGATCGCCAAAGTTCATCGCGCGCCGCTGCGAAACGAGCAGGCCGTCGTCCGTCAGGTCGAACCGCATCGGAATGCCCTGCTCGATCCTGAGCGGGAAGCTGGAGGCGTCCCCCTCGGGCGGGATGAGCGTGATCCGCTGATTGCCCATGTCCGGAACAACGATTGTGTCTCCGCGGCCGACGAACAGCGCGCCCGTCCCGGCACTGAACTCGCCGGGGCCATTGCCCGGTCCGCCGATACTCTCCTGGTAGGTGCCATCGGCCCCATAGATCTGCACGCGCTGCGCCTGGGCGTCCAGCACGGCGATCCGGCCGTCGGACATGGCGTCGACGGCTACGACCTGGCCGAACTGATAATCGGGATCGCCGGCCGCTTCGCCGATCGAAAGAATCTCCTCGACCGTCCACCCGCCCTCATCCGTCCAGAGGCCGTCGGTCGTGTTCCGGACGATCTGGACGCCGGCACTGTCGGTCACTGTGCCGGCGAAGTCGGCGCCATCGGCCCCGGCGTCATTGCCGCCGCAGGCCACGCCGAGCAGAGGTGCGACGAGCAGGCAGCTCTGGATCCATCTACGATTCAACATATATACGGTCTCGCTTCTCACGGTGAACATGATGTCCTCTATGGTTCTTTACACGCCGCCGGGTCCGATCCTTCACCAGGGAACCCCGACCGGAGAACCGCCCCCCCCGTCAGCCGGCCAGCAAAGCCTCCATCTTGGAGAGGAGGCGCGCCAGATCGACGGGCTTGGTGTCGAAGTCGTCGCAGCCCGCCTGCAGGGCCTTCTCCCGGTCGCCGGCCATGGCGTGCGCCGTCAGCGCGATGATGGGGATGCCCTGCGTCGCCGCGTCGGCCTTGAGCTGGCGCGTCGCCGTCCATCCGTCGATGCCCGGCAGGCTCATGTCCATCAGGATGAGGTCGGGGTACAGGCTGTGGGCCATGCTCACGCCTTCTTCGCCGTCGACCGCGATGGTCACGTCGAAGTCTCGCTTCAGCAGGCGCCGGGAGAGCATGTCCCGGTTCATTTCATCGTCTTCCACGAGCAGAATCTTCGCCACGTAAACTCCTTTGCTTCGGTTCAGGGTACGCTTGGCATTCTGGGGGTCCGACTGCGATCGCGCAGGAGGCGACGTAGTTCGGGGAGGAGGGCTTCGAGGTTTTCGCCGCCCTTGCTGACGACGAGGTCGACGGAGCCGCCGAGGCGTCGGCGCTGCTCGTCGGTGAGGTCCAGGGCGGTGAGGACGACGACGGGGATGCGGGCCCAGCGAGGATCGTCGCGCAGGCGGGCAGCGGTCTCGAAGCCGTCCATCTCGGGCATCATGAGGTCGAGGAAGATGAGCTGCGGGGTGGCGTCGCCGTCGGACTCGAGAATGTCGATCGCGGCGCGGCCGTTGCCGGCCTCGAGCACCGACCAGCCGTTCTTGCGCAGGGTCCGGCCGAGCAGGCCGCGCATGTCCTCCTCGTCGTCCACGATCAGCACGGGCGCGTCGGGCGAGGTGCCGAAGCGGGCCAGGGTGCGCAGCAGGGCGTCGTTGTCCACGGGCTTGGTGAGATAGTCGGCGGCGCCCAGGGCGTAGCCGAGCCGGCGGTCGTCGAGCATCGAAAGGATGACGACCGGGACGCGGGCCAGCTCCGCGTCGTCCTTCAGCGCCGCCAGCACGCCCCACCCGTCCATCCCCGGCATGCGCACGTCCAGGATGATGCAGTCCGGCTCCAGGCTCCGCCCCAGTTCCAGGCCCGTCTTTCCGTCGCCCGCCCCCTCGACCCGGTATCCCTCGCGCACGAGCGAGCGGCGCAGCAGCTCGTGCACCTCCGGGTCGTCGTCGATGATCAGCACGGTGCCGGCCTCGCCCGAGCCCGTTCCCTCCTCGAGCGCCTCGCGCAGCTCCTGTGCCGTTTCCGGGACCTCGAGCACCGTTTCCACGGCCCGCCCCGGCAGGACCACCCGGAACAGCGAGCCCTCGCCGGCCGTGCTCTCCACTTCGACGTCGCCGCCCATCATGCGGGCGAACTTGCGGCTGATCACCAGACCCAGCCCCGTGCCGCCGAACTTGCGCGTCGTGCTCGCTTCCGCCTGCGAAAACGCCTCGAACAGCCGCCCCAGCTGCTCCGGCGTCATCCCGATCCCCGTGTCGCTCACCTCGAACGTCACCACGTCGGGCTCGCCCTCCGCCGCTCGCCGCGCCGCCAGCCCCACCGTCCCGTTATCGGTGAATTTGCACGCGTTGGACAGCAGATTCAGCAGGATCTGTCGCGTCTTCAGCACGTCCGTGACGATCTCGCCCAGCCCTGCCGCCACCTCCACCCGCAGCTCGTTGCCGTTCTTCTCCGCCAACGGCCGGATCGTCGTCACCACCTCCCGGACGATCTCCTCCACCGTCGCCGTCTCCAGGTACAGCTCCATCTTACCGGCCTCGATCTTGGACAGGTCCAGGATCTCGTTGATCAGCGCCAGCAGGTGCTTGCCCGCCGACTCGATCTTCTCCAGGTCCGGCACGTACACCTCGTGCCCCGCCTCGGTCGTCTCCTCCTCCAGCATCTCGCTGTACCCGATGATCGCGTTCAACGGCGTACGCAGCTCGTGGCTCATGCTCGCCAGGAAGTTACTCTTGGCCCGGTTCGCCTCCTCCGCCGCCTCTCGCGCCTCCAGCAACTCCGTGATGTCGTGATACAACGCCATCAGCCCGATGGGCTCGCCATCGACGACGACCGGTACGCCCAGGACCTCGACGTCGACCATCGTGCCGTCTTTCCGGCGGCGCTGCGTAATCGTCTTCACGGGGCGCTGCTGGAGCGCCTGCTCCGTGTAGGAGATGGCTGCGATCCGGGTCTCCGGCGTGGTGATCAGGTCGTCGAGCTGCCCGCCCAGCACCTCGTCGCGGGCATAGCCGAACAGTGTCTCGAAGGCGGGGTTGCAGTCGACGACCGCGTGGTCGCCGTCGAGCGTGACGATCGCGACAGGGCTGTTTCGCACCAGTTCCGCGAAGTACTGCTTCTGCTGCCTGGCCTGCGTGAACAGGCGTGCGTTCTCGATCGCGATCGCCGCCTGCGGGGCGAACAGCTCGAGGAGGCGAAGGTCTTCGGGTCCGAATTCGCGCGACGGATCCGAATGGACGCTGGCGATCACCCCTACCAGCCGGCTGCCGATGAGCAGCGGCGCCGCCATCACCGACTGCACGGTGCTCTGTGTGTACTGCGTCGACCGGCTCGCCCATTCCTGGTAGCGCGGAATGATCAGCGATTCCTTCGTCTCGGCGACGCGGCCCATTGCTCCCTCGCCCGGCTCCATGCGCGTGCCGACCGCGTCGGTCCCCATACTGTGGCTTGCGACGATCTCGAGGAGACCCCGCCCGGCGTCCCATGTCGCCAGCTCCGCCCCCGTCACGTGCAGCAGGCCGACCGCCCGTTCCAGCACGCCCTGCAGCACCCGCGACAGCTCCAGCTCGCCCGACAGGTCCTTCATCGTCTCCAGCAGCGCCTGCTGCTCTTCGGCCCGGCGGCGCTCCGCGGTCAGCAGACGAGCATTGTCGATCGCCACGGCGGCCTGCGGTGCGAACATCTCGACGAGGCGCAGGTCGTCCTGCCCGAACTCGCGGTCGGGGTTCGCGTCCATGAACGCGATCGCGCCTACGAGGCGGCCGGCGATCGCCAGCGGCGCCACCATGACGGCCGTGAAGGCGACGTCGGCGTACTGGGAAGAGCGACCCTGCCACTCCCGGTAATCGCGAATCAGCAGGGGTTCGCCGCGCACCGCTGCCACGCCCATCGCACCCTCGCCGAGCTTCATGCGCGTGCCCGACGTGTCCTCTCCCGCGCCACCGCCGTGATCGCCCCCGGCCAGCACGTGGCTCGCCGCGATCACGAGTTCTTCCGAGGCGGGCTCATAGATCGCCAGCTCGCCGTGGCTGACGCCGAGGAGGTCGACGGCCCGGTCCAACAGCGCTCGCAGTAACTGCGAGAGCTCCAGCCGCGACGACAGGTCGGCCATGGTGGCCCGCAGCGCCTCTTCCTCGCTGGCCCGCCGCTGTGCGTCGGCCAGCAGGCGCACCCGGCCGAGCGCAATTCCCGCCTGGTGGGCGGCGGCCTCGAGGATCTCGAAGTCGACCGATCCAAATGCTTCGGGCCGGTTGCTTTCGACGACGAGAACACCGATGAGCTCGTCGTTGATCAACAGCGGCAGATCGACTTCGGAGCCGACGTTGCGCGTGGGAAGGTAGCGCGTGTCGTCAGTGACCCGCGGCGTGTAGTGCCGGCGGCCGTCGAGCAGCGGTCGCTCGCTGAGGCCCTCGCCGGGCGCCACGCGCAGCCCCTCCGGAGCCTCCGCCCAGCCGCGGCTGGCAACGAGCACGCGATCGCCCGAGGCCGCGTCGACGAGGAGCACCGCGACGAAGTCGTAGCCCAGCGCCTCGTCGTGCAATCCCTCGACGACGGCGCGGCACACCTCCGTCTCGGTATCGGCGGCCGCGATCGCCGTGGACAGCCGGAGGAGAGCGGCCGGGCGGTCGTGGCCCTGGGCCAGGTGCGAAATCGGCGTGTCGTCAGACATGGGACCGCCGGCCGGCGTCGACCAGCCGCCGCACTTCCGCCACCACCGTCTCCGGGCCGAGCCCGTCCTTGTGCAGGATGCGCTGGACGCCGCCGTTCAGACGCCGCCGGTCTTCTTCGGTCAGGTCCATCGCGGTCAGCACGACCACGGGAACGCAGGCCAACTCGGGCCGTCCGCGGATCGTATCGAGGAACTCGAAGCCGTCCATCTCCGGCATGATCAGGTCGAGCAGCACCAGGTCCGGGATCTCTTCCGCCATCCTTTCGAGCGCCACGCGGCCGTCTTCCGCCTCGCTGACGCGCCGCTCATCCTTCTCGAAGGCGCGTCGCAGAGAGGCCCGGACCGCCGGGTCGTCTTCGACTACAAGGATGTGCTCACCGCCGTGCGGTGCGTAGCGGCTGAGGACCGCGCTCAGGTGGCTGCGCTCGACCGGCTTCGTGACGTATTCCGAGGCGCCGAGCGCGAAGCCGAGGCTGCGCTCGTCCAGCACGCTCAGCATGATCACCGGGATGGCGGCGAGTTCCGGGTCCTGCTTCAGCTGTGTAAGCACCGTCCACCCATCAGTGCCAGGCATCATCACGTCCAGCGTGATGCAGTCGGGGGCGAGTTTTCGCGCACGCTGCAGGCCCGTGGCCCCGTCAGCCGCCTCGTAGACCGTGAAGCCCTCGCTGACCAGTAGGCGGCGAAGGAGCTGCCGCGCGACGGGATCGTCGTCGATGACCAGCACGCTGCCGATCGCCGTGCCCTCTGGCCGTGAGGGCGCCTCGGCCGGCCTATCTCCCTCTTCGGCAGGTAGCGGAGCGGCCGAATCGAGGTGCGCCGGCAGGTGCACCGTGAATGTCGATCCCGTGCCTTCCTCGCTATCCACGACGATGTCGCCGCCCATCATGCGGCAGAACCGGCGGCTGATCGTCAGGCCGAGCCCGGTGCCGCCGTACTTCGTCGCCGTCGACGCCTCCGCCTGCGTGAAGGGCTGGAACAGTTTCGAAATCTGCTCCGGAGTCATGCCGATGCCCGTGTCGCGCACCAGCAATTCGATCTGGTCCGTCTCTCCGTCCTCCGGGACAAACCGGCGCACCTCGAGGCTGATCGTCCCGTTCTCGGTGAACTTGCTGGCGTTGGAGAGCAGGTTCAGGAGCACCTGGCGGAGCCGGGTCTGGTCGGAGATCATGGTGCCGAGCTCTCCGTCGATGCGCAGGGAGAACTCGTTGCTGTTCTTCTCGACCAGGGGACGAATCGTCGTCGCCACCTGACGGACCACGTCGCCGAGGTCGAACTCGTCCAGGTAGAGGTCCATCTTGCCGGCCTCGATCTTCGACAGGTCGAGGATGTCGTTGATCAGGGCGAGCAGGTGCTTTCCGGAAGAGTGGATCTTCACGAGGTCCGGAACGAAGTCCTCCTGGTCCGCCTCGACCGCGTCCTCCTGGAGCATCTCGCTGTAGCCGATGATCGCGTTCAGCGGGGTGCGCAGCTCGTGGCTCATGCTGGCGAGGAAATTGCTCTTGGCCCGATTCGCGGCTTCCGCCTGTCGTCGCGCCTCGAGCAGCTCGCTGATGTCGTGGTACATCGCAAAGAAACCGGAGCGCTCGTCGCCGACATCGACCAGCACGCCGGCGTACTCCACGTCGATGAACGTTCCGTCCTTGCGCCGCCGCGTGCCGATCCCGCGCGCGGCTCCACCACGCAGCACCTCGTGAGTTCGCTCGACCGCCTCCGAGAGCGTTGCCTGGTTCGTGATCAGCCCGTCCAGATTGCGGCCGATCGCCTCCTCTGGTGCGTAGCCGAACAGGCGTTCGAACGCGGGGTTCAGAGAGGCGACGTTGCCCTCGAGGTCGAGTGTCACGATGGCCACCGGGCTCTCCTGTACGACCGCTTCGAAATATCGTCGCTGGCGTTGCGCCTGCGTGTAGAGTCGGGCGTTCTCGATCGCGATGGCGGCCTGCGGGGCGAACATGTTGAGCAGGCGGAGGTCTTCGCGCCCGAACAGCCGGCCCTCCTCGAGGTGGACGCTGGCGAGGGTGCCGACGAGCCGCGAGCCGATCAGCAGCGGGACGACCATGACGCCGCGGGCGGTCGTCTTTTCGTACTTGTTCGAGCGCCCGTCCCACTCCTGGTAGTTCGGAATGATCAGCGGTTCGTGGCTGGCGGCGACGCGGCCCATGGCGCCCTCGCCGAGCGCCAGCCGGGTGCCGGTGCTGTCGCTGCCGATATTGTGGCTGGCGACGATCTCCAGCTCCTCGTGCCCCTCCTCGAAAATGGCAAGTTCGCCGCCCGTGACGTCGAGCAGGTCGACGGCGCGCTCGAGCACCCGTTGCAGCACGGAGGCCAACTCGAGCTCGCCGGACAGGTCGGCCAGCGTATCCAGCACGGCCTGCTGCTCGGTGCTCTGCTTGAGCGTCTCGCCGAACAGCCGGGCGTTCTCAATCGCGATCGCGGCCTGCGGCGCGAACAGGTTCAGCAGGCGGAGGTCTTCTTGGCCGAACAGTCGGCCTTCCTCCAGGTGGACGCTGGCGAGGGTTCCGACGAGCCGCGAGCCGATCAGCAGCGGGACGACCATGACACCGCGGGCGGTCGTCTTCTCGTACTTGTTCGACCGCCCCTCCCATTCCTGGTAGTTCGGAATGATCAGCGGCTCGTGGCTGGCGGCGACGCGGCCCATGGCGCCCTCGCCGATGGCGAGTCGGGTGCCGGTGCTGTCGCTGCCGATGTTGTGGCTGGCGACGATCTCCAGCTCGCCGTGCTCTTCGTCGAACACGGCGAGCTCGCCGCCCGTGACGTCGAGCAGGTCGACGGCGCGCTGCAGGACGCGGCGCAGCAGCGGCGCGAGTTCCAGCTCGCCCGACAGGTCGGCGAGCGTGTCGAGCAGCGCCTTCTGCTCGTTGGAGCGCTGCCGCTCGTCGGCCAGCAACCGGGTGCGCGTGATCGCGATGGCGGCCTGTTGAGCGGCCGCCGTCAGGATCTCGAAGTCGGCCTGGCCGAACGCGTGCTCGTGCTGGCTCTCGATGACCAGCACGCCCAGGACTTGGTTGTCGATCACCAGCGGAATGTCGATCTCAGAGCCGCCGGCCGGCGCGTCGCTGACGTACGACGTCTCGGCCGTCACGATCGGCGAGTAGTGCAGCTTTCCGTCACGGAACGGGCGCTCGCTGAGCCCCTGGCCGGGAGCCACGCGGTAGACGCCGTCCGGCGCTTCGGGCCAGCCGACGCTCGCTCGCATCACCCGATCTCCACTCGTCTCGTCGAGGAGGAAGAGGCCGATGAAATCGTAGCCGAGAGCCGGGTCGTTGAGACCGCTGACCACGCTGCGACAGACGTCGTCCTCGTCGCGGGCGGCCGCGATCTGCGTGCTCAGGCGCAGCAGAGCGGATTGTCGATGGGCCAGCGGTCCGTCGTCGTCCACGGTTATCCTGTCGGTCAAGCGGCGTTCCGATTTCCGAGCCGGTGCAGGCGCATGGAGCCCCGTGCGCCCACCTCCCGGACACCCACATTGTCCAGCGCGATCGTTTCCTCCAGCAGGCTTCGGGCGGGCGGCGTGACGAACACGGCACCCGGATCGGCCAACTCGGCTACCGAGCGCGCCGTATCGACCGCCTCGCCCCACAGGTCGAAGCGGGGCCTCGGCGAGGCGAACAGGCTTCCGATCACTGGCCCCGCGTGGAGCCCTCCGCGGAACATCGACGGGGCCTCCGGATCGTGTGCCGCCAGGCCGTCAAAGAACGTCCTCGCGAGCTCGGCCAGCCGCGTCGTCGACGGCGGCTCGTCGTCGTCACCCAGCGTCGCCGCGACGAGCCCCGTGCGCCCGGCTACCAGCGCGCCGATCCCATCGACCGTGGTCGCCGCGTCTTCGAAGTGCTCCATCGCGTCGGCGAGGAAGGCCACGTATTCGTCCATCGCGCCCGCTCCGAAGGGTACGGAGTCGAGGACGATATAGAGCGCGGCGGCGGCCGGCCACGTCTCGACGACGGTTTCGGCGCCGGCCCGCGCTCGGGCCGCCATCGAGACCGGGATGCCGCGCGTCACCAGCCCGTCGATCAGGGCCTGGTCGGCCGCGAGCCGCTCGCTGAGGAGCCGCTCACGGGTCCGCAGGTGCCGCACCTCGAGGTTGGCACGGATCCGCGCCTCGAGGAGCGCTCCTTCGACCGGCTTGCTGAGGTACTCTTCGGCCCCGAGCTGGAGGCAGCGCACTGCGCTGTCGACCTCGTCGATCGACGAGAGCATGATCACCGACGTATCGCGCAGGCGCTCGTCCGCCTTGATCCGCCGGAGCGCCTCGACCCCGTCCATGTTCGGCATGATCACGTCGAGCAGCACGAGGTCGAACGCCTGACGCTCCATTTGCTCGAGGGCTTCGCGGCCGTCCTTCGCCGTCGCCACCATGTAGCCGTGCCGTGCGAGCTGCCGGGTGAGCAGTTCCCGGTTCGTCTCGTTGTCGTCAACTACCAGCAGGGAACCTTCGCCCTCGGTATCCTGCCGGCCGACCGGGCGGAGCTTGGCCAGCACGCCGCTGGTCAGCGCGGAGGAATCCGTCACCCGAGTGGCGGCTCCGGCTTCGCCGGCCACCCGGACGATGTCGCCGCTCGTGGCGAGCAGCGAGCGCGCCGCCAGCCGGATTCGCTCGAGATCCGCCGTCATCGCGGTCCGGCCGGCCTCCCGCTCCCCTTCGATGAGCATCTCGCAGTAACCCACCACTGATGTGATCGGGGTTCGGAGATCGGCTTCGATCTGCGCAGCATAGCTCTCCACGTCGCGACCGCTGTCGGAGGCGATACGCCCGGCGTCGAGAATCGAGTCGACGAGGCCGAGAAGCTGGCGTCCGCCCTCCCGGATGCGAGCGAGATCCTCCGCGGCCTCTCCGGGCGGTTCGTCCTCGAGGAGCATCTCGGAGTAACCGAGAATCGCGTTGATCGGCGTACGCAGCTCGTGCCGGACGTGGCCGAGGGCGGCGCGCCGGACGCGCTCCGGGTCCGGCGCGCTGTCGTCCGCTGCGTCGGTCTCCTCCTCGATGTCCGTCGGCTGCCGCCGGGCGCGGGCCGGGGGCACCTTCGGGACGTTGCGATGTGGCACGCGGGTCGGAGTCTCCGAGCGCTTCCGCTTCTTCGTGTCGCCAGTCTCCGCGTCCGCGGGCGCCGTGCGGTGCAGACCGCCGTCGCCGATGTCGAAGATCCACGCCAGCACGACGACCAGCGGAAAGCCGAGGATCAGCAGGAAGGTGACGAGCCGGGTCGTCCAGGCCGGGAACAGGAGAGCCGCCGCGACGGCCTGGGAAATCTCGATGACGCCGATAGATATGGCTACGTAAGCGCCCGCCGAAATCCAGACCTTGCGGCGAACGGCTTCCTTCGAGAGGTCCGCGATTCCAGACAGTATACTGCGCGGCGCTAGCGCCAAAGGCGATTCCTCGCACCCGAGTTCCCACGGGGCTTCGTGCTCCCGGGGCCGAACACATCGGTTCCCAATGTGAGACTTCGCGAGGGAATCTGCTATCCGCCGCTTCGCCCGAGCGGACGGAGGGCGTGAATCCGGCTCAGTTGGACAGGCTGGAGAGAATCAATTTGACCCACTGATCGGAGGGTACGAGGGGGTGCGCCCAGCCGCTCCAGCCGGCGAGCGGATCGTCCGCCTGGATGCTCTCGATCGACTCTCCCGAACCGGCACGTTGCGCCACGAGATCGATCGTTTCGTCGAGCATGGCGGCGAAAGCTTCGACTTCGTTTCGCGACGCCGGGTCCCCGTGACCCGGCACGAAAATCGTGTCGTCGCCCGCGAGTTGCAGCGCGGCGTGAATCGCGTCCCGCACGCCCCGGGGCGTCCCCCCACTGTGGACGTCCACGGAGGGGAACCGCCCAGGCCACAGGAGGTCCGCCATGACCAGGAGGCTCTGTTGCACATCTTCGACGTAAATGTCTCCGTCCGTGTGAGCCGCGGCCGGGTGGTGCAGAACGAGGGCGTCCCCTGCCATGCGGTCTCCCTCTCTGGCCGGATGGTTCGGCCGCCCGTCGGCGGATCGGGGAGGAGACGTGAAGCGATTCCCCAGGCGGCCCAGGTCGATTCCCTCGGTCTCCTCCGAGAGCCGGCGGATCACCTCGGAATGTGCGTAGACGGGCAGATCCGCGTATGCCTCGATGCCTCCCGAATGATCGGGATGCCAGTGGGTGACCACGACGGCGGACAGCGGCCCGACACGGGCTTCGATCGAACGGCGGATGTACCGCGAGAGCTGCGGATGCGGGAGGTTCGTATCGACGAGCAGGTTTTCCTCGGCAGTCTGGAGGACGACCATGTTCGCGCCGAGCTGCGACCCGTCCGGGTTGATCACCCGCACGAGAAGCGCTCTGGGGCTCAGTTCGGTGAACGTGACGTCGGGAACGGGCTGGGCAGCGACGGGCGGCGCGCCGGGAAGGAGCAGTGCGACTGCGGCGACAGCGAGCGCCAACGGCCGACGGAAGATTAGTGTGCTCATGGCTTTCTCCTGATCGAACGGCTGGCGGCGCCGGGAAGGCGAGACCGCCTGTCACAGGGAGAGTGCCCCGCCTTCGGTGCCGTTGACTTCATCGGCTCGGTGAAGGGGTGTGCAGGGCCGACGAACGGCCGTGCGGCGGTCGTCCGCGCCGGCCTGTCGGCGGGAGAGGTCCGCGCATGTCCGCGGATGAGTGACCCCGGCTGGACTCGAACCAGCGGCCTCGGGATTAGGAATCCCGCGCTCTATCCTCCTGAGCTACGGGGCCATGAGGGTGCAACGCGGGCAAAGTACTCGCTGCGGCGGTCGGGCGCCTCCCGGCGGCACCGGACCACGTCGGTGAGGTCGTCGCGCTCGGCTCGCCAATTCGACACGTCCGACTGTCAAGATGACCCACCTTAAGTACCTTCTGTGTGCAAGCTTGGCAGATTCACACACCAGTCTTGTGGCACAGCGGTTGCACTCTATGCGGGCACAACGGAACGGGATCGACCTCGTTCCGAGATTCGCATACATGACGACATGTGAGAGCACCGGCGTTCCAGGTGTTGAACCACGAGGAGGACACGAGAATGCTACCGACGACGCGCAGGAACCGGACGTACCGCACGTCTACGAGACGGAAGATGCGTTCACGCTCGAAATGAACCTGCCGGGCTATAACCTGTCTGACATCGACGTGAACCTCGAACAGGGTGTGCTGCAGATCTCCGGGAGCCGGGAAGAGGCGACCGAGGAAGAGAAGGGCACCTACCACGTGCGCGAGCGCGGCTGGGGACGGTTCACCCGGAGCTTCACCGTACCGCACACGATCGACCCCACCGGCGTGCAGGCCGAGTTCGCCAATGGTGTGCTGACGGTCATCCTGCCGAAGGCGGCCGAGGCGAAGACCCGCCGCATCGAGGTGAAGGGTCCTAAGTGAGTTAAATCCACAATTCACGCCAGACACACGATACGGGGCCGGCCGAAGGGCCGGCCCTTCGTGCCTCAGGGCCGGATCTCCGTGGAGTAGACCGTTTTGAACGCCGCAGTTCCGCGCCGCATGCAGTCCGTGCGAGTGGCTTCGTCGCCCCGGCAGGACTGCAAGGCCGGGTCGCCGGCCGTGACGAACAGATCGAGCGCCCCCGACGTGCGGAAGACCAGCGTCATGTAACCGGGACGCGATGCCGCGAAGCGGAGACCTTCGGCCGCCGAGACCCGGGTAAGCTTGCTTCCCGCGCCGCTGACCAGGACGTAGGCGGGGTCGGTGGGTCCGCGGTCGCCGAACACCTGCAGCGAATGGTCGTGCCCCCCGGCGAACAGGAAAGGCCGACGCCCCGCGGCGACCACCCGCTCCCTGAACTGGCGGATGAACTCCGCGTAGACAGGCGAGTCGAGATCCTGGACGAGTGTCCCCGATTTTTCGAGCAGCCAGTAATACCCGAGCGCCCGTCCGCCCTCGGTCACGCCGTGCGGGCCCGAGGTCTCCCACGGATGGTGCGCGAGCACGATGATCTCGCGGGTCCCGGCCGACTCGAACATGGCCTGGAGGCGGTCGAAGAAGGCCGTGGCCTCGTCCTCGTCCAGGGGACGGAGGAACCAGTTGGTGTCCAGGATCACGATCCGGTACCGGTCGCCGACGTCGCGGATGACCGGACCGGGGCGGCCGGCCTCCGGGAGCATCACGACGCGCGCGGCCCCGGATTCCCGGGCGCGGCGGAGGGCCTCCGCCTGGTTCCGGAGACGCGCCACGCCTTTCTCGCCAATCATCCCGCCCCAGTCGTGGTTGCCCGGAAGAAACCAGCCGGGCGTCGCGTGCGCCCACGCCCCGGGTCCGGCCACGATGTCGATCTGACTCCAGAGGCGAATCGAGTCGGTCGCAAAGTGGCGATCCGAGCGGTCTCGCAAGCCCCTCGGATACACGTTGTCCCCCAGGAAGGCGACCGCGACGGCGGAGTCGCGACCCAGCGCGCTCGACCAGCGCTCGACGTCCCCACGCAGCCGAGCGAGGAGCGGGGAACGACCCGTCTCGGCCTGCCCGGCATCGCCCACCAGGAACAGCACCGCCTCTACCGATGCGGGGTCCGGCTCAGCGATCGGCGTAAACGGAGGAAGCTCCGGCGGCGGAAAACCACCACCGCATGCGCTGAACAGGCCGACCAGCGCGAGGAGGCCGAACCACGCCGCCGGCGTGCCGGGCCGGCTCACAGCGGGATCCGAAACGAGAGCAGCGGCACCGGGCGCGGGACTCGCTGCGTGGGCCCTTCGATTGGGAGTGTCGAGCTCCCCCCGGGGTCGTACGACAGCACTCCGTAGAGCGATCCGGCGAGTACACCCGCCGCACTGCCGACGATGGCGCCCGCCCATTTTCCCTGGTCGGTGTCGCTGAACAGCTCGCCGATCGCGTAGCCGACCAGGGCCCCGGCCGCGAACCCGGCGCCTCCCCAGGCGATCGACCGGGCCAGACGCTGGTCGTCGTCGAGTCCCATCACGAGTCCGCCCACGGGCATCGCCACCGCCGGAACGAGCTCCCAGCGCGGCGCGAGCGCGTCGTCGAGCGAATAGATGAACGACCCCGCACGCGCCTTCGCCACGAAGATCCCGGTCGTGACGAGCACGCCTGCGGCGGCGCCGCTGAGCGCGCCGTAGGCGGCGGGAACCGCCTGCGCCTCGGTCCTTCTCGCCCGGCCGAGGCTCACGGCGGTAAGCATCAGGAGAACCAGGACCACCCAGGAGCGTCGGCGACCTGGCGTCGTGTAGTGTGCTCGTGTCATGAACCGCCGACCTTGGGGAGCTCCTCCAGCGGAGGGTTGCCGGTGATCAGGCGGGCGCCGCGGCGGAAAGTCACGTAGGACCATGCCCAGCCGGCCAGCACCCACAGCCGATTGCGGAAGCCGATCAGGTAGAAGATGTGGATGAGCAGCCAAGCCATCCACGCGACGAAACCGGAGAGCCGGAGCCGGCCGACCTCCCCCACCGCGGCAGCCCGGCCGATCGTCGCGAGGGAGCCTTTGTCTCGATAGGCGAAGCGACGGGTCGGCTCCCCGGCCGCGAGTCGCGAGACGGAGTCGGCGGCGTGCTTGCCCATCTGGATCGCCGCCGGGGCCACGCCCGGCACCATCTCGTCTCCGTCGATACGCTGGATGTGCGCCAGGTCCCCGGCCACGAAGACGTCGGGATGGTCGGGCAGCGAGAGGTCCGGCTCGACCTCGACCCGACCGGCCCGATCGAGCGGCGCGCCCAGCGACGAAGCGAGCCCGGAGGCCTGTACCCCCGCCGCCCACAGGACCGTGCGGGACTCGATCCGCTGATCGCCGATGCACAGACCCTCGTCGTCGATATCCGTGACGAACGACTCCAGCCGCACCTCGACGCCGAGTCCCTCGAGCTGTCGCTGCGCCTTGCGACTGGATTCCGGTTCGTAGGCGGGCAGGATCCGGTCGAGTCCTTCGACGAGCAGCACCTCGACGAGGTCGCGCTGGACCCGGCGATAGCCCTCCTCGATGGCCTGTCGTCCGATCTCGGCCAGGGCGCCCGCCAGCTCGACGCCCGTCGGACCGCCGCCCACCACCACGAAGCGGAGCCAGGCCCGCCGGGCCTCGGGGTCGTCCTCCCGTTCGGCCGCTTCGTAGGCGAGGAAGATCCGCCGCCGGATCTGGAGCGCGTCCTCCACCGTCTTCAGCGCCGGCGCGTCCTCGGCCCAGGACTCGTGGCCGAAGTACGAGTGCGTCGCGCCCGTCGCCACGATCAGGTAGTCGTAGCGCATCGAGCCGTTGTCGAGGCGAACCTGGCGCGCGTCCATGTCGACGCCGACGGCTTCCGCGAGCAGAACGGAGCAGTTTCGCTGCCGGCGTAGCGCCGAGCGCAGCGGATAGGCGATGTCGCTCGGGTTGAGAGCCGCGGTGGCCACCTGGTAGAGCAGGGGCTGAAACAGATGGTAGTTCTCGCGGTCGACCAGGATCACGTCGACTGGGACCCGCTTCAGCGAGCGCGCGGCGTTGAGGCCCGCGAATCCGCCGCCCAGGATCACGATCCGCGGCCGAGGCGACGTCCCGGCCGACTCGCCTGATCGCCGCTTGGTCAGGCGCCCACCGTCTCGGATGGTTCCGCGTCGGGCGCCCTCACCGCCACCGCGCAGAACTTGAATTCCGGAATCTTCCCGTGCGGGTCGAGGGCGTCGATCGTCAGCACGTTGGCCGCCGCCTCCCGGAAATGGAACGGAATGAACACGCTGCCCGGAGTGATCCGCCGCGACGCTTCGGCGGCGAGCGTGATCGTGCCGCGGCGCGACTCGACGACTACCTGGTCGCCGTCGCCCAGTCCGAGCGCGGCCAGGTCGTCGGGGTGCATCTCTACCTGCGGTCCCGGCCGGATCGCGTCGAGCGCCCGGCTGCGCCGGGTCATCGTGCCCGTGTGCCAGTGCTCAAGCAGGCGTCCGGTGTTGAGCACGAACGGATACTCGTCGTCCGGTAGCTCCTTCGCGGGCTCGTACGGACGGGGCACGAATTTGCCGAGCTCGTTCGGGGTCGGGAACGAGTCGCCCATCAACACCTGGATCCCGTCGCTGTTCTCGGGATCGGGGCAGGGCCAGAGCTTGCCGGTGGCCCCGAGGTTCTCGTAGGTCAGGCCCGCATATGAAGGAGCCAGCGACGTGAACTCGGCGAAGATCTCCTCCGGCGACTCGTAGTCCATGGGGAAACCGAACGCGGTGGCGAGCTGGCAGGTAATTTGCCAGTCGGGACGCGCCTCGCCGGGTGGCTGCAAGGCCTGTCGGCCCACCTGCACGCGGCGGTCGGAGTTGGTGACCGTCCCCTCTTTCTCCATCCAGGTCGTGGCCGGGAGGATCACGTCGGCGAACTCGGCCGTCTCGGTGAGGAAGATGTCCTGGACGACCAGGAAGTCGAGGTTCGAGAGCGCCTTGCGGACCTTGTTCTGGTTGGGGTCCGACATGAAGGGGTTTTCGCCCATCATGTACATGCCGCGGATCTCGTCACGGAGCGCCGCGTGCATGATCTCGACCACCGTGAGGCCCGACCTCGGGTCGAGCGCCAGGCCCCAGGCCTCCTCGAACTTCCGCCGGATCGCCGGGTCGCTCACGTCCTGGTAGTCGGGATAGACGATCGGGATCAGGCCCGCGTCGGAAGCGCCCTGCACGTTGTTCTGGCCGCGCAGCGGATGGAGGCCCGTTCCCGGCCGTCCGACATTGCCGGTCATCAGCATCAGCGAGATCAGGGCCCGGGCGTTGTCCGTGCCGTGGGTATGCTGGGAGATGCCCATGCCCCAGAACACCATCGCCGCGCCGGCGCCGCCGAACAGCCGCGCCGCCCGGCGGATTTCCTCCGCCTCGACGCCGCATACATCGGCCACCGCCTCGGGCGAGTAGTCCCTCACCAGCTCCTTCAGCGCCTCGAAGCCCTCTGTGCGCTGCTCGATGAACTCGTGGTCGAGCAGGTCCTCCTCGATCAGCACGTGCATCCAGGCGTTGTAGCAGGCCACGTCCGTGCCGGAGCGGATCTGCAGGAACACCTCGGCGTGGTCGGCCATCTCAATGCGCCGCGGCTCCACGACGATCAGCTTCGTGCGTCCCGACTTCGCCGCCTGCTTCATGAACGTGGCGGCGACCGGGTGGTTCGCCGTCGTGTTCGAGCCCGTGATCAGCGCCACGTCGGCGTTCTTCACGTCACCGAATACGTTGGTCACGGCGCCCGAGCCGATCGTCTCGAGCAGCGCGGCCACCGACGAGGCGTGGCACAGCCGCGTGCAGTGGTCGACGTTGTTCGTTCCGAAGCCGGCGCGGATCAGCTTCTGGAACAGATAGGCCTCCTCGTTGCTGCACTTGGCGCTGCCGAAGCCGGCCATCACCGAGGAACCGTACTCTTCCTTGATTTCCCGCAAACGACGGCCCGCCAACTCCAGGGCCTCCTCCCACGTCGCTTCGCGGAAGTGCGGGAGCACCTGCTCGTAATCGACCAGGCCGCCGGGCTTCCGGCGCCGGCGTCCGTCGGACTCGGCCGTCTCGTCCGAGAGCGGACCCTTCGGATAGGCCGAGTCCTTGCGAATCAGAGGCTTGGTGAGGCGCTGCGCGTGCTTCGGGTAGTCGAAGCCGTAGCGTCCCTTCACACACAGCCGCTCGTGGTTCACCGGGCTCTCGCGGCCGTCGGCGTACACGATCTCGTTGGCCGCCTCGTCGACGAAGTAGGAAATCGCGCAGCCCACGCCGCAATATGGGCAAACGGAGTCGACCTGCTTGAGGCCCGCCTTGGGCGCGGCGGCGGGCGATTCGGACCGCTGCACCAGGTCGACCAGCGTCAGCGCGCCGGTCGGGCACGCTTTCTCGCACTCGCCGCACGACACGCAGGTACTGGCGCCCATCGGGTCGTCGAGGTCGAAGCCGATGCGCGTCCCGTAGCCTTTGCCGGTGCGGCCGATCACGTTGTTGACCTGCACGTCGTCGCAGGCGCGGATGCAGCGGTCGCACAGGATGCACGCCTGGTGATCGACGCGGATCACGTGTGAGGACTGGTCGATCGGCCGGCCGTTCCCCGCGGGAATGCCGGAGACGGATACCGTGCGGTCGTGCCCGGCGGGGTCGTCTACGCGCGGGTCCGCGTGACCGCCCGGACCACCGTTGCCGGCCGCAGTGCCGTCAGGCCAGCTGACGCCGTACTGCGCGGCCAGGGTGCGCAGCTCGTCGCGCTCCGTCTTGTCGTCGTCGTCGCCCGCGTCGAGCGGATAGTCCGTCAGCAGGAGCTCCACGAGACCCTTGCGGCAGGCGTCGATCGTCTCGCTCGAGGTCTTGACCTCCATCCCTTCCTCCGCCTGCCGGATGCAGGAGGCGGTGAGTCGCTTCTCGCCCACGTCGACCAGGCAGACGCGGCAGACGCCGACCGGCTTCAGGCGGGGTTCGTGGCACAGCACCGGGATCTCGATCCCCGTCGCCCGGGCTGCGTCCCAGATCGTCGTGCCGCGCGGCACCTTGACGTCGTGGCCGTCGATCGTGAGAGAAATCGTGTCCGTGGCGGTCATCTGTGGGTTCATGCTTCACTCCTGCGGGGCGACACGGACCAGACGAGGAAGGCTCCTACGAGTGCGGCCACGAGACCCACGCCGCGGAGTGCGATCGGGGCGAGTACCGAGCCCCAGTCGACGATGCCCTGCAGGCGCTCGAGGCCGAGGATCGCGAGGGCGAGTCCCGACAGGGCGAACAGGATGCCGAGCACGCGCAAGACCGCGGGCGTCCGGGAGGCCGTTGCCGTGAACCACAGCAGCGCGCCCACCGCGAGCCGCATCCCGACCGCGATCCAGAGCCCGGAGGGGCTCACGAAGCGCGTGGCGTACTCCGGGAGCGCGGCCGGGTCGGCCACGACCCACGCCCCGATGCACACGACCATCACCCCGAAGCCGACGACCAGCCATCGCGCCGTCGTCACGCCGAACCGCCGTTCCCGGCGCCCGGGATTTCCTCGGGCCAGTGTTCCGCGGCGGAGACGAGCGGATTGAGGGCCACGTAGCCGAGCCCGCAGATCGAGGTTTCCTCCAGCAGCAACTGGAGCTTGTCGATCGTCTTCCAGTCGATGGTGGCGCCGTCGTCCAGGGCCGTGTCCAGCATCCGCACGGCCTTTTCGGTGCCGTCACGACACGGCACGCACTTGCCGCACGACTCGTTGCGGAAGAAACGGACGACGTTGGTCGCCAGCGGAAGCATCGGCGTGCTTTCGGCGAACACGACGAGCGCGCCCGATCCCATCATGCTTCCGGCGTCGGCGAGCGTCTCGAAGTCGATTGGCGTGTCCGCTTTCGACGCGGGCAGAAAGTTCGACGAGGCGCCGCCAGGCGCGAAGCCCTTGAGGGCGCGGCCGTCGCTCACACCACCGGCCAGCTCGATCAGCTCGGCGACGGTCGTGCCGAGGGGGATCTCGTAGACGCCGGGATCCTCGACGTGGCCCGATACGGCGATGCACTTCAGGCCCTTGCAGCCGCGCGTTCCCTGCTCTTGCCACCACTCGGCGCCGTTCAGCCCGATGATCGGGACGTAGGCGAAGGTCTCGACGTTGTTCATCAGAGTCGGCTGGTCCCACAGGCCTTTCTGGCCCGGAAAGGGCGGCTTGTTGCGGGGCTCCCCTCGCTTGTCTTCGAGGGCCTCGAGCAGGGCCGTCTCCTCGCCGAGGATGTATCCCCCCGGAGAGATGAATACCTCGATGTCGAACGAAAAGTCCGAGCCGAGGATATTCGCGCCGATCCAGCCCTGGTCCCGTGCCCGGGCCAACTCGCGCTCGATCGCGGTGCGTGCCGCGTGGTACTCGTGCCGCAGGTAGACGATGCCGCGTTCGGCCCCGATCGCGAGACCCGCCAGGAGCATCCCCTCGAGCACGAGCCATGGGAGCTGCTCCAACACGACTCGATCCTTGAACGTGCCGGGTTCGCTCTCGTCCGCATTGCAGACCAAGTACTTCGGCGTCGTGTCCTCGGCGCGGACGAGCTCCCATTTGCGGCCGGTCGGGAACCCGGCGCCACCCATGCCGCGGAGGCCCGAGTCCTTGAGGGCCCCGATGAGCGCATCGATCGCCCCGCCGCGACCGTTCTGGGCGAGCGTCTGGCGGAAGCACTCGTAGGCGCCTTCCGGCTCGCCGTCGTACGGATCGCACGCCCATGTGCGCGGCGCGGTCGCTAGCGTCGTCGGACGCCCCGTAGAGAGCGTGTCGGCCAGATCGCCGGGATCTCCGACGTGGACGGGAGCCCCGTTCACCCGCACGGCAGGCGCCAGCTCACAGCAGCCGAGGCACGAGACCTCCTCGACCTCGACGTCGTCACGGTCGAGCGCTTTGGAGATGCGCGCCGCGAGGCCGTCGCTTCCCGCGAGGTGACAGCTCATGTCGCGGCAGACCTGAACGGTGGTCGGAGAAGGTGGCGTCGTGCGGAAATGCGGATAGAAAGAGACGAGCTCCTGGAGCCGATACAGCGGCGTTTTCGAGGCGTATGCCAGCTCGCGTAGAGCGTCCTCGGAGAGGAATCCGCGCTCCTCCTGCAGGCGCTCGAGTTCGTGGATCAGGCTCATGCCGCCGTCCGCTTCGAGGAATAGGCGTGTCTTCCTGCCGCTGCTCCGAAGCTAAAGCGGCCGGCACCCGGCGACAATTTGGACTCTCCCGCGCGCGCACGCGATGATTCATCACCGGTCGGTAACCCTTTTCGGCCGGACCGTGTCTGAATCGGTGAGCGAAGGAAGCACCGGGAAGAGATCTCGCACCGGGAGTCCCGTGGACGATCGACAGCTCGTGGAGCGCAGCCTGGCGGGAGACCGCGCGGCACAGCGCGCCCTGTACGACGCGCACGTCGACCGCGTCTACCGGCTGGCCTACCGGATGGCCGGCGAGGAGGCGCTCGCCCGCGACCTGACGCAGGACACGTTCGTCCGGGCGTTCGAGAAGCTCGATGGCTTCCGCGGCGACGCGGCCTTCTCGACCTGGCTGCATGCGGTGGCGACCTCGGTGGTGCTCAACGGGTTGCGGAAGCGGAAGAAGATCCGAGCAAGGGAGCGGGACATGAAGGCCGCCGAACACATCGGCGTGACGCCGCGCCACGCGGAGCCCGACCTGAAGCGTCGGCTCCACGAGGCCGTGGACGGACTGCCAGAGGCTTACCGCACGGTGTTCGTCATGCACGATCTGGAAGGCTACACGCACCGGGAGATCGCCACGGCGCTGGACGTGAAGACGGGGACGTCGAAGGCGAGACTCTCACGGGCCCGGGCGCGGCTGCGAATCGAGTTGCAGGAATTTGCCGAGGAGTGGGTGGCATGAACGACAAAGATCGACCGATCGGCGAGCGGATCGCCGCTACGGCGCGCGAGCACTACAACCCACCGCTCGCGACACCGCGCGAGGAGATGTGGGCGGAGGTCGCGAGCCGGATGCAGGCGAATGAGGTGGCTGACGAGACCGGAACCGCCGTTACGCCGCTGCGGCCCGCGACGAGCCCGACTCGGGCCCGTGATCTGCGGGCGCTGCCCGGCGGCCTCGGCTGGTGGATCGGGATCGCTGCCGCCCTGATCATCGGGCTGGGCCTGGGACGGCTGTCGCTCGGGGGTGGAGGCCAGGCGTCGGCGGTGGCCGAACGGGCGGCGCCAGCGGGCACCACGTTCGCCGCCGCGCCGGACGAAACGCCGGAAGACTCGGCGACGATCCCGCGTCCGGCCGACGAAACGACGCTCGCCGCGGCGCCGCCGGACCGGGCGTCGGCGGAGGATGCGAACGCGGCGACGCGCGGACCCGAGGTGTCGGCAGACGCAGCGACTACGCGCTCGGAACGTCCGGCCCCCGGGACAGGATTGCCGTATCGCGTGGCCACGCAGAAGCACCTGGATCGCAGCGAGTCGTTTCTCGCCGTGGCCCGGTCGGGCCTCGTGCAGGCCGAGGACGATCCGGAGTTCGGAACCTGGGCCCGGTCGCTGCTCGGCCGGACGCAGCTCCTGCTCGCATCGCCGGCCGCTCGGGAGCCCGAGATGCATCGACTGCTCCAGGATCTCGAGCTGATGCTGGCGCAGATTGTCGTCTCCGTCGAGACGGGCGATCCGGCCGAGGCGCGGATCGCCGGCGAAGGGCTGGAGGAGAGCGATCTCTTGCTGCGGCTGCGCTCGGCGACGGGGGGAACGGCGAGGCCGACGGGGATCCGCCGCCCGGCTCGATCTTCGTCGCTCTGAGTGCCCGGAGGACATGACATGGAACCGATGACGCAACTGACTATGAAACGATGGAACGAGAAGGCTCACGAGAGGGGGAGGACGATGAGGACGAGAATATGGACGGCGATGCTCGCCGCGGTGATGACGCTCGGAGCGGTCGGCGACGGGGTCGCCCGTCCGGCGACGATGCAGCAGGAGACTCGATCCGAGTACGAGAGGGCTCGTCAGGCGCTGAACCAGGCCGAGTACGAGCGCGCCGTAGAGCTGTTCGAGGCATATCGCCGTGCGGATAGCGACGGCCGCTACGTGGCCGAGTCCCTCTATTGGGAGGGCTTCGCTCGGAGTCGCATGGACGGGACGTCCGACCTGCGGGCGGCGCTGGACCTTCTCCGTGTGCACCTGGACCGGTATCCGAACGCCACCACGAGTGGAGACGCCCGTTCTTTGCTGGCCCGCGTCCATGGCGAGCTGGCCGAGCGAGGGGACTCGGAATCGGCTCGCTGGATTTATGAGAATACGGCCGAGGATGCGCGAGACAGGGCTCGGGAGGCGGCCCGGCCCAATCGAGACACGGAGCGCTCGCAGGAGAGCACCCGCTCGGACGAGGCGAAGCTGGCGGCCCTGCAGGCCCTCATGAACATGGACTCCGAGGCGGCGGTGCCGATCCTCCGGAAAGTCGTGCGCGACCGCGACAACAACCCGGAGCTGCGGGTGCAGGCCCTGTTCATCCTGTCGCAGCGGGAGAACGCCGAAGTGACCGACCTGATGCTCGAGGCGGCGCGCACCGACCCCAACCGGGAAGTGCGTCAGCAAGCCGTCTTCTGGCTCTCGCAGGCCGAGACCGACGAGGCGCTGCCGGTCCTGGAGTCGATCCTCCGTAACCCGGAAGACGCGGAACTGCACGAGCAGGCCGTGTTCGCGATCTCGCAGATGGATGATCCGCGGGCCCGGGAGATGCTCCGGGAATACGCCCGCTCGTCGTCGTCGGACCCGGAGCTGCGGGCCGCCGCGATCTTCCATCTCGGCCAGAGCGGCGACACCGGCAATGTCGCGTTCCTGAGGGAGATGTGGGATACGAGCCAGGACGGCCGCGTGCGCGAGGCGATCCTGTTCTCGCTGTCGCAGATGGACGAGCCGGGTAACGCGGACTGGCTTGTGGAGATCGCGCTCGACACGTCCGAGGACGTGGAGATCCGCAAGCAGGCCCTGTTCGCGGCCAGCCAACGGGACGACGTGGCGGTGAGCGATCTGGTCAGCATCTACGACCGCGCGCCGGACCGTGATCTCAAGGAACAGGCACTGTTCATCCTCAGCCAGCAGGACGATCCGCAGGCGTTCGACAAGATGGTCGACATCGTGCGCAATGAGTCGGATCCGGAGCTGCAGAGGAACGCGATCTTCTGGCTGGGACAGTCCGACGACCCGCGGGCCGAGGAAGTGCTGCTCGATATCCTGGACTAATTCGGTGAGGGAGGGGACGATGATGCGGAAGACGACAACGCGGTTCCTTTTGCTGGCAGCGCTGCTCGCCGCCGGCCTGCTTACCGCGGCTCGTGCCGATGGCGCGGTGCAGGGGATGCGGACGGCGGACGATCTGCGCGACGCGGTGCTCGCCGATGACGGGGTCGTGCGATTCGAGTTTCCCCCGCGCCCCGGCGTGTGGGGAGACGGCCACAACTGGAACTTCACCTCGAAGACGGACCGCCGGAGCGGCCGGCCCCACGGCTGCTCCGGCTGCACCAACGGACCCGTGATGGTCACGATGCGGGTCGAGGATGGCGCCGTCCGGCGTGTCGAGAGCCAGGTGGGAGGAGGCTGGCCGGAGGCGGGCCGCGACCTCGGCTCAGTGGATCCCGGGGCGGCGGCCGACTACCTGCTGTCCCTGGCCGAACGGAGCATCCAGGGTCAATCCGCCGAGGAGGCGATGCAGGCGGCCGTGGCGTCGGAGGCCGCCGTCGGCGACGAAATCTGGCCCCGTCTGCTCGGCATCGCCCGTGACCGATCGCGGGGCGAGGACCTCCGCTCTGCCGCGCTGTTCTGGGCGGCGAACGAGGCCGGGCAGCGCGCGGCGGCGGACATCGAAGACATCGCGTCCGCGTCCGACGACGAGACCGAGGTCCAGGAGGCCGCGGTGTTCGCCCTGACGCAGCTGCCCGACGGAGGGACGGATACGCTGCTTCGCCTGGCGCGCGAGAACCGCAACCCGCGGATCGTCCAGTCGATCTATTTCTGGCTCGGTCAGTCGGAGGATCCGCGCGCGGTGGCGTTGTTCGAGGAGGTCCTGCTCAACTGAGCAGACCCGCGCGCCGCCCGCCGGCACGAGCCGGCGGGTGCCGCGGTCGGGGCCCGTTGCCATAGATTCCTTCTATGCGCGATTCCTCCGGGGAACGCAGGGGGTTCGGCTCGCTCGTCGCATGGTTGGTCGAGCGGGAGCTCCTGCGCGGGCCCCTGCCGTTTACCGACTACTGGGCCAGCGTGCTGCGGCTCGAGGGTGGCGAGCGTCCCGAGCGCGAGGCGGCCGGACTCGTGGATCGATCGTTGTTCCGTCTCGGGGTCGACCGTCCCGAGCTCGAGCTTCCCCGCCTGCGCTACTACCTCCTGCTGTTCTTCGTCGGCCCGCTGCTCGTGGCGCTTCGCTCCTTCCGGCGCCTCGGTCGTTACCGAATCCGCATGCGCTCCGGGATGGGCGAGCGCGTGCTCGAACGGCTTGCGGACTATCGGCTCGATCTGCGTGCCGCCGGTGACGGCCGGGTGAACGCGCACCGCTCCTCGCGCACCGGGGGAGACGCGATCGCCAGCGACCTCGTCGATCCATTTACCATGAGCGGATTCGCGAGCCTGTTCCTCGCGGCCTACAAGCTACCGCTGGCGGCGTTGGCCGGCATCGCGTTCGCTGGCCTGACGATCCCGCTGATCCATGGCTGGGAGGGATTCGCGACATACGGGATCCGTCCCATCCTGTTGGGCTTTCCGGTGCTGGTGCTGCTGCTCCTCGCCCTGTTCCGCGAGGTCGGTACCGCGGTGCTCGGCGCCGTGCCGGTGTTGATCGCGGCCGTCCTGTACTGGTCGCTCGGCTTCGAGACGTCGCGGGACTGGAGCATGTTCGCGCTGGCGCTCGGCGCGCTGTTCCTCATCTACCTGGCCGTCGACCTGTTCTTCTTCCCGCGGCCCGTGCCCCCCACCCTCATGCTGTATACGAAGACGGGGGACGGGACGCCGTACCGGCGACCCGCGGACGCCCCGTGGTGGCTCGAAGGGGAGGCCTACTGGGTGTGGAGGTACCTCATGCTCACGCCGGCCGAGATCAACAAGTTCTGGGAGCGCGATTGGGAACGCGTCGACCTGTGGATCCGGGCGGATGGGCCGGATCCGGGCCTGCTCGAGTGGGTCGTCACCGACGGGCACTACCGGGAGCTCTGGACGCCGTTCGAGCGCCTCGGGCCGCTCGACACGCTGGCTGCGATGCGGGCCGACGCGCGGTCGGCCCGCGAATCCGGTACTCCCGGCACCTGGTTGATGGAGATCGACGCGAACCTGCTGTTTCACACACCCGATCTGCGGGCCGTCAGCTTCCTACCCGACGAAGGCCGCGTGCCGTCTCGCCGCATCTCTCATATCCTGCGCTCGATGTGGACGCGGCTCCACGATCCTCGCTATGTCGAGGCCTTGCGCCGCCTCGAGACGATCGAGCTCGAGCGAGGGCCGGGGCTGCTCGACGACCTGCCGGAGTTGATCGCTCATCGGGCGGCGCGGCACATTCTCTCCTTACCGTGGACGCACTGGCGGTATCCCCTGGGGGCGAATCGTCGTCGGGAAGAGCGCGCCTACGAGGACCGGCCGCCGCCAACCGCGCGGCCGGCGGCGGACCCGGCGCTGCAGATCAAGCTCGAAGCACAGGCATTCATGGGAGGAACGCTTGACCTATCGTAATCTCGACACGCGCCCGCCAGTCGAACCGCCAGGTCGCCAAACGGCTCGGCGTCGCCGCTACGACCGTGGGCAAACGGCTCGCCGACCTTGAAGAGCGCGGTGTAATTCGCGGATACCGGGCGGACATCGACTACGGCAAGCTCGGGCTCGGGCTCGTGGCGGTGACCCGGATCAAGGCCCGTGGCGAGGCCCTGCCCGCCATCGTGGACTCCCTGACCTCACACCCGAACCTTACGCACGTCTACGAGATCACGGGCGAATTCGACGTGATGGTGATCGGCCGGTTCGCGAACGAATCCGAGATGAACCGCGAGATCAAGAGCATGCTGAGCATGCCCGGCATCGAGGGGACGAACACGTCGATCGTGCTCGACGCGCCCAAGGAGCAGCTCGACGTAGAGATCGCGGCCGGCGAAGGAGACGGCTGATCGGTGCCGCTAAGCTCGCCTCGGAATCACTTGGTCCGGTCGTCGCCGTCCGCGCTTCGCGCCACGACGCCCGGCACGAATCCGAGGAACACGCCCATGTACTCCTCGTCGAACTTCCGGAACTGGCCCATGCGGGACGGCCCGGTATGGCCTGTCACTCCGAGCCGGAGATCGCCTGCTCCCGTCGGGAGGGCCAGGCCCGCCGCGCCTGTGAGTCCGATCCTGGCGGTGTAGTTCGTGGCTTCGATCTCGAGGCTGCCAATCGGTCGCAACCGCCGATCCGGGCTCGGCGGCGGGTCGAGCGCAAGGCCGACACGGCCGGCCACGTCTTCCGTTCGAACGGCGGCCCAGTTGTAGTCGACCCCGCCGTACAGGCGCAGCCCTGCGGCGATCCCGTACATGACCCGGCCTTCGACTCCGTTCCGCGATACGGCCCGCCGCTCGAATCCGGGCGTCTCCTTAATGTAGTCGTCTCCCACGTGCGAGCTGACGTGCACGAGGGCCAGCGAGCCCTCCCAGGCTCCGAAGTCCGCTCCGATCGGAAATGCGACCCGGAAGTCTGAGTTGATGAGTCCGTTGAGCTGATCACCGAGGGCGAAGCGGGCCAGCATACCGGCCTCGAGGCCGAGGTCGACGGCGGGGGAGCTTTCTCTTCCGCTGGCGAACCGGTACACCGGCACCCGGTACCCGAACGAGACGTCGGCCTCGGGACTGTAGGTTCCGGTCCCGGCTGGCGGGTCGCGCCTGACGAGCAGAGGTCCGGTGCCGATGTCGGCGCCGCTGTGGACCTCGGAAACGGGCTCTGTCACGAACTCCGCGGGAAACCAGCCGACCTCCGGTTGCCCCACGGACGGTGTCGGGCGAGCCTGTTGCGCGGCCAGCGCGGCCGGCGACAGGAGCAACAAGGTAAGGACGAACTTGTTCGGTAACATCAATCCGATCTCCGTCGGCAGCAGGTTCGAGGGACCCTGTTCGATGATGCGGACGCAACTCGAGGAACACCAGATCGCCGAGAGAAGTTCGCGGGAGGGGGAGGCGCGATGACGGAACGCCCGGTACTCGACCTGCAGAAGGAGATCATCCATTGCCACGCCTGCCCGCGCCTCGTCGCGTGGCGCGAACAGGTGGCCGAGGAAAAGCGCGCCGCGTTTCGCGACGAAGAGTACTGGGGTCGTCCCGTCCCTGGCTTCGGCGATCCCGCGGCGCGACTGCTCGTCGTCGGGCTCGCGCCCGCCGCCCACGGCGCGAACCGCACGGGCCGGATGTTCACCGGCGATCGGTCCGGCGATTGGCTCTATGCCGCGATGCATCGCGCGGGCTTCGCCAGCCGGCCGACCTCGGAGTACCGGGGAGACGGGCTCCGGCTGACCGACGCCTGGGTGACCGCACCGGTCCGGTGCGCGCCGCCCCAGAACCGTCCGAAACCCCGCGAGCGGGACGCCTGCGCCGAGTGGTTGTCCCGCGAGTTCGCCCTGCTCGATCGGGTACGGGTGGCGGTGATCCTCGGGGGCTACGGGTGGACCGCGTTCCTGCGGGTTCTCGACGGCCGGGGATGGGACCTTCCGAGCCCACGGCCTTCGTTCGGGCACATGGCCAGGGCCGAACTGGCGGGCGAGGGCCGGAAGCTCTCTCTCGTCGGTTCCTACCACCCGAGTCAGCAGAACACGTTCACCGGCCGGCTGACCGAGGCGATGTTCGACGAGGTGTGGTCGACAGCCGGGGACCTCGTTGACGACGGAACGGTGGCGTAGTTTCACGGCTGGCCGGAACATGGGCATCTCCAGGGGCGATCGTCGCACGGCGGTCGCGTCATATACCATCGGTAAACGGGACGATTTCGGACGCATGAGCACGGAGGCAGGGCAGGAAACGCGGGAGAGAGTCGCGGAGCTGCGGAAGGCGATCCGGCGGCACGACCGGGCGTACTACGTGGAGGACCGCCCGGTGATTCCCGACGTGGAGTACGACCGGCTGTTTCACGAGTTGCGGGAGCTCGAGCGAGAGCACCCCGAGCTCGTCACGCCGGACTCCCCGACCCGCCGCGTGGGCGGCGCGCCGCTCGACAAGTTCGAGACCGTGGAGCACGACGCCCCGATGCTGAGCCTCGATTCCTCGCAGGACGAAGAGGCGCTCCGGCGGTTCGACGAGCGGCTCCGGCAGTTCCTCGGCGACGAATCGATCACCTACATGGTCGAGCCCAAGCTAGACGGTCTCTCCATCGAGCTCATCTACGAAGAGGGGACCTTGCTGCGGGCCGCGACCCGGGGCGACGGTCTTCGCGGGGAGGACGTGACGGCCAACGTGCGGACGATCCGGACCGTCCCGCTGCGCCTGCGGGAAGACGACCGTCCCGCGCCGGCCCGGATCGCCCTCCGCGGGGAAGTCGTGATCTCGACGGCCGCCTTCGCGGAGCTCAACGAGCGGTTGATCAACGAGGGGAAGGAACCATTCGCCAACCCCCGAAACTCAGCGGCGGGTTCGATCCGACAGCTCGATCCCGGACTCGCTTCCGAGCGTCCCCTTGAAGTGTTCGTTTACGACGTGCTGGCCGTCGACGGCGTCTCCTTCGCCTCGCAGACGCAGGTTCGCGCTGCCCTACGGGCGTGGGGCCTGCGCCTGGCGGAGCGCGTGGAGCGCGTTCAGGGCGTCGACGGCGTTCTCGAGTACTTCGCGGGCCTCGAGGCCGATCGGGACGATCTGCCCGTCGAGATCGACGGCTGCGTGATCAAGCTCGACGACATCCCGGCGCGCGAGGAACTGGGCACTACGTCGCATCATCCGCGCTGGGCGTTCGCCTACAAGTTCCCGCCCCGGGTCGAGGTGACCCGCATCGTGCGAATCGTGCCCAGCGTCGGGCGTACCGGGGTCGTGACGCCGGTCGCGTTCATGGAGCCGGTCGAGATCGGCGGCGTCACCGTGACCCGCGCCACGTTGCACAATCCCGAGGAAGTGGCGCGAAAGGACATCCGCGAGGGCGACCGGGTCCGGGTCCAGCGCGCGGGGGACGTGATCCCGCAGGTCGTCGAGCGGATCGAAGAGGAGGGCCACGAGCGCAGTGAGCCCTTCCGCATGCCCGAGGCCTGCCCCTCGTGCGGGACGGAACTCGTCCCGAGCGGTCCCCGGGTCCACTGCCCGAACGGATTCGGCTGCGCCGCCCAGCTTGCCGGCCGCATCCGCCACTTCGCCTCGCGGCAGGGCCTCGACATCGAGGGACTCGGCGAGGAGACGGCCCGGCAGTTCGTCGCGGAGGACGTCGTCGAGCGGCTGCCGGACATCTTCGAGCTGACGGCCGGCGGGCTCGAGAAGCTCGAGGGCTTCGCCGAGACGTCGGCGAACAACCTGGTCGAGGCGATCGAGCGGGCTTCGCACACCGAACTGTCACGACTGCTCTACGGTCTCGGCATCCCGGAGGTGGGTGCGACGGTGGCGGTCGGGCTGGCCGGGCACTTCCGCACCATGGAGGCGGTGCGGAATGCGGACGCCGAGGCGCTGACGGAGGTCGAGGGCATCGGACCCGTGATGGTCGCGCGGATTCGCGCTTTCTTTGATGAGCCCCACAACGTCGAGAACCTCGACCGGATCCTGGCCCACGTGGAGATCGCCGAGGTAGAGGTGGCGCCCTCCGGCGGCCCGCTCGACGGGAAGACGTTCGTGTTCACCGGAGGGCTCGACGCGATGAGCCGCACCGAGGCGAAGGAGCGGGTCGAGGCGCTCGGCGCCCGCGCCACCGGCTCGGTGAGCAAGAACACCGACTACGTGGTCGCGGGCGAGGATCCCGGTACGAAGCTCGCCAAGGCGGAAAAGCTCGGCGTAACCGTGCTCGACGAAGCGGCGTTCCTCGATCTGCTCGAGGACGCGGAGGCGGAGAACGGAGACGATTGATGGAGAACATCGAGATCGCCGCCGCTCTGGACGAGATGGCCGATCTGCTGGAGATCCGGGGCGGCGCGAACCCATTCCGAATCCGCGCCTACCGCAACGCCGTGCTCACCGTGCAGGATCATGCGACGCCGCTCCGGAGCCTCGTTGAGGAGGGGGTTGACCTGACCGAGCTGCCGTCGATCGGCAGTGAGATGGCCTCGCACATCGAGGAGTTGGTGAAGACAGGCCGTCTCACCCGGCTCGACGAGCTCGCCGAGGAGATTCCGCGCTCGCTCGTGACCCTCACACGTCTCCCGGGCGTCGGTCCCAAAAAGGCGCGGAAGCTGTGGGACGAGCTCGATATCACCACGATCGACGAGCTGGAGGAGGCGGCGAAGGCGGGAGAGGTGGCCGAACTCGACGGGTTCGGTGAAAAGACCCAGTCGAAAATCCTCGACGCGATCGAGCGGTACCGGAAGCGCTCGGGGCGGTTCCGGCTGAACGAGGTCGACGAGCTAATCGCGCCGCTGCTCCAATGGATGCGGGATTCCGATGCGGTCGAGCGCCTCGAAGTGGCCGGGTCGTATCGCCGCCGCAAGGAGACGGTGGGCGACGTGGACCTGCTCGTCATGTCCGGCGCCGCTCCCGCGGTGATCGAGAGACTCCTCACCTACGCACCGGTCCACGACGTGATCAAGCAAGGGGAGAACGCCGCCTCCGTGCACCTGGCCAACGACCTGCAGGTAGATCTCCGTGTGCTCGACGAGCAGACGATCGGAGCGGCACTCGTCTACTTCACCGGCTCGAAGGAGCACAACATCGAACTCCGGCAGCGGGCCCTCGAGCGCGGGCTGAGCGTGTCGGAGTACGGGGTGTTCGAGTTGGCCGGCGAGGGCGAGGAGAGCGTCACGAGCACGACGGGTCGCGAGCTCGGGAAGCGCGTGGCGGGTCGCACAGAGGAGGAGGTTTACGCGAGCATCGGTCTGCCCTGGATCCCACCCGTGCTGCGCGAGCACCGCGGGGAGATCGCGGCGGCGGAAAAGGGCGAGCTGCCCGATCTCGTCACCCTCGATGCCATCCGGGGCGACCTGCAGATGCACTCGACCTGGTCCGACGGGAAGGCGACGATCGAGGAGATGCTCGAGGCCTGTGCGGCGAAAGGCTACGAGTACTTCGCGCTCACCGATCACAGCCAGGCGCTCGCGATGACGGGCGGGATGGACGCGGAGAAGCTCGCCCGCCAGCTCGAGGAGATCGAGGAGATCGCGGCGCGACATCCCGAGATCCGCTTCCTCCGCAGCATGGAGGTCGACATCCTGGCCGACGGCACCCTGGACCTGGACGACGAGAGCCTGGAAAAGCTTGACCTCGTCGTGATCAGCATCCACTCGAAGTTCGACCTGTCCAGCGGCGAGCAGACGAAGCGGCTGATCCGCGCGATCGAACATCCGGCGGCCGATATCGTGGGCCACCCGACGGGCCGCATCATCGGCCGCCGCGATCCGATCGACTTCGACCTGGCCGAGGTGCTCGACTGTGCGGCCGAGAACCACGTGGCGATGGAGCTGAACGCGCACCCCAACCGGCTCGACCTCCGCGACACGCACCTTATGGAGGCGAGGAAGCGCGGTGTTCCGATCGTGATCAGCACCGACGCGCATCGCCCCGACGAGCTCGAGCTCATGCGCTACGGGGTGGAGCAAGCGCAGCGGGCGTGGTTGACGCCGGGTGACGTGCTCAATGCGCAGCCGCTGGAGAAGCTGCTGAAGGGGCTGGGTCGGGGCTGACCCGGCCCAGCCCCGCTAAGGCCCGCTATATCTGGCGGTACTCGATGTCGATCCCGCGCTGGACCATCTCCGCCAGGTAGGTTTCCGCCGGGATGCCCTCGTCGGGCGGCATCACGCCGGTCGTATCGATCACATCGCGGCCCATCAGCAGTCCGACGGTCGCCAGCGTGAAGCCGGTCGTGCGCTCCATCGCCGTGATCCCGTGCTCCTCATCCTCGCGGTCCAGCAGATCCCACTGGTGCGTCGTCCGCCGGCCGTCCTTCGTACCGGTGGCGGTCACGCGAAGCGCGACGAGATCGGGGTCGCTCGACGTGAGCAGCGGCCTGAGCACGGCGATCACCAGGTCACGCGGCACGACGTCCTCGCCGCGCACGTCCACCGGGTCGAGCGACAGCAGGCCGAGCTCGCGGATGTTCCGCATGATCTCGGCGTGGCCCGGATAGCGCAGGGTCTTGTACTCGAGTCGGTCGACCCTGCCTTCGTAGCGCCACGGGAGCAACGAGGCGCCGCCGGCCGTATGGAAGGCCTCGAGGGTGCCGAGCCCCGGAAAGTCGAGCGCCTCGACCTCGGACAGCGCCTCGACCTCGAACGGCTTGCCGTCGCGGATGACGAACGAAGGGGTCGTGTAGTAGTCGATCACCCCCTTCAGCGAGTAGACGACCTGGTAGTTGAGCGGCGGTTTCGGCTGCTGCGGCAGCCCTCCGACGTACATCGACACGCTTTCGGCGTCGTCGAGCCGTCGGATGCCCTCCACCGCGAGCACATTGACCAGACCGGGCGCCAGCCCGACGTCGGGGATCAGCGTGCAGCCAGCCGCTTGCGCCTCGTCGCTCATCTCCAGCTGTGCGAACAGGATTTCGGTGTTTCCCCCGAGATCCGTGTAGTCGCAGCCGGCCTCGATCGCCAGGCGAGCGAGGGTCTCGTTGAAATAGTAGGGGGCGGCCGACATCACGACGTCGTGAGCCTGCATGAGCTCCCGCGTCGCGTTCTCGTCCGAGAAGTCGAGGGCGACACGGTGGAGCCGGTCGTCGTCCCGGAGAAACGCCGCGCCCGCGTCGGCGCGAACGTCGGCGATCGTTACCCCCTTCACGTCGTCTTGCTGCAACAGGTCGTAGGCGCAGGCGGATCCCTGAAGGCCGCCTCCGAGCACCAGCATATTCATGCGCGAAATCTCGTTCGGTTCGGGGTGAATGCGGCGGCCAATATAAACGGCGGGCCGCCCGGTGACAGGCGCGTACGGGTCAGCTCACCTCAGCGGCTCTGGGCCACGGAGGCGAGGTGCTCGTCCGATCCCGCGACGATCAGCGTGTCGGAGTCCTTCAAGAGCCCGTCGGGATCGGGAGCGGCCTGGATCTCGTTGGTCAGGATGTCGTGGACCGCCACCACGGTGATCCCGTGCCGGCGCCGAAGTTGGAGCTCGCGGAGCGATTTGCCCACCCAGTCGGAGGGGACCGCCATTTCCTGGAGGCCGAAGTCCCCGCCCAGCGGCACGTAATTCAAAAGCAGGCGGCTCGCGATCCGCTTGCCGAGACGGATGCCCGACTCGCGCTCGGGGAAAATCGTCTCGGTGACGCCAATTTTCTCGATGAGCCGCCCGTGCTCCGGGGAGACGACCTTCACGTAGATCTCCGGAAGGTGGAGATCGCGGCAGGCGAGGGCCGTCATCGCGCTCGCCGTGATGTCGTTGCCCGTGCTGATCACGGCCGCGTCGGCATCCGCCGCCCCCATGCGCTTCAGCGTCTTCGGCTCGGAGCCGTCTCCCACGGCGGCGCGAGTGACGCGCCGCGCCAGGCTGTCGACCCGGTCCGGGTCGCGGTCGATGGCGGCGACTTCGTGCCCGATAGAATGGAGCGTCTCGGCCACGGCGGCGCCGAAGTTACCGAGCCCGATCACGATGAATCTCTTCATGTCCTCACCCGACGATGACGTCTTCGTATGCGTACCGGAATTCGTGCTGACCCGGCGGCTCGTCGACCGCGATCGCGGCCGCGAAGCTCAGCGGGCCGACGCGGCCCAGGTACATGAGTATCACGATTAAGAGGCGGCCGCCCTGGGTCAGTGTCGGGGTCTCCCCCATCGACAGGCCGACCGTGTTGAACGCGCTCACGGCCTCGAACATGATGGCCATGAACCGGCCGTGACCACTCCCTTCCGTGCCGCCGAGGTGGACCCCGGCGAGCAACAGGATGCCGAGCGTGACGATGCCGAACGCGACCACGAACAGGCCGACTGCGCGCTGGACGGTCGCGGTGGGAATCGAGCGGCGATCGAAGCTAGCCAGGGAGCGGCCGCGCAGCCGGGCCAGAGCGAGCAGCGCGATCAGCGCCGCGGTCGTGGTCTTGATCCCGCCGGCCGTCGAGCCCGGCGAGCCTCCGACGGACATGAGCAGAATCGTGAGGAAGTTGCTGCTCACCGTCGTCTGTGTGTAGTCGACGGTGTTGAAGCCCGCCGTGCGGGGCGTCACGCTCATAAACAGGCTATTGGCCGCCTTGTCGACCACGGACAACCCGCCCAGCGAGTGATGCCACTCCAGGGCCGCGAACGCTCCCCAGCCGACGACCAGCAGCACAGCCGTGACCCAGAGGACGAGCCGCGAATGCAGGGACATTCGCACGAGCGACGAGCGGTCGCGCGTGAAGGTCCGGAAGCGGACCTCCTCGAGCACGAGAAACCCGAGCCCGCCGGTCACGATCAGCGCCATGATCACGGACAGCGCGGCCGGATCGGTACGGAATCCGACCAGCGAGTCTGTGAACGTCGAGAAACCTGCATTGCAGAAGGCGCTGATCGACTGAAAGACGGCGTGCCAGGCGGCCTCGCCGGCCGGAAACCGGCCCTTCCACAGCACGAACAGGATGGCCGCCCCGACGCCCTCGAACAGGAAAGTGAGGCCGACGACGCTGCGCACGAGGCGTTTGAGGTCGAGGTCGGGGGCGACGTCGGCGTGCGAGGTGGCCGCGGCCTCGGCATGCAGCGACATCCGTCGCCCGAATGCCTGGATGATGAGCGTCGTGAACGTGATGATGCCGAGACCGCCGAGCTGGATGAGCAGCAGCACGAAGGCCTGGCCGGCGAGCGTGAACCGGGTCGCGGTGTCGACGATGATCAGTCCGGTGACGCAGACCGCGCTCGTGGCCGTGAACAACGAATCGACCCAGCCGAGGTCGGGTCCGACGTACAGGCCGGGCAGGAGGCGCAGGCCCAGCGTGCCGAACACGATCAGGCCGAGGAACGAGGCGAGCAGCAGGCGGGCGGGCGTGACGCTCCGGCGCAGCCATCCCTCCGTCACGGTCTTGGCCCGCGTGGTGCGAGGCTCGCGCGACGGGGCGCGCATGCGTCCATATCGGATGAATTCGAAACGTCGGGGGCGTTCATCTGCGGAGGGACAATATCCCACGGCCAACCGTCCCGCACGCGAGCCGGTTGTCGTCGCGATGACGCCTTCTTGCAGAGTCGTGGGCACGCGTCGAATGGGAGCGAATCGATGGAAGGAGCGGAGCCGTCTTCGAACGGGACGTGGCGGGTGGCAGTCCGACGTCGCCTGTGCCTGCGGGTCGGCCTGTGGCTCCTCGGGCGCGCCGAGCGGTTTGCGCCGGACGATGCGGAACGGCCCTGGGTGGACCGTGCGAATCGCCTGCCGAGCGTGCGACAGCTCGCCGACACGGCGGGTGTGCACCGGAACACGGCGGCCGCCGTGTACCGCGACCTGGAGCGCTTCGGCCTTCTCCGCTGCGTTCGTGGATCGGGCACATACGCTACCCGGATCCCGACCTTGCGCTCCCCGAACGCGGCCGTGACCCCGAGGTGCTCCGAGCTGCGGGCCGTGCTTGAGGGGGAGCTGAGAGGACGGCTGCGGGCGGACGACGGGTTATCGACGACGCCGCTCCTCGTCCCGCTCGACGCGTCGCCGCCCGCCGGCCGACGGATCGTTCCCCTGGCGCCGCGCGGCCGATCACTGCGGGCGGTGCGGCGTCTTCGGCCCGGTGACGACGTAATCCTGCTCTCCGGCAGCCCGCGGCTCGGACGGCTCGTACGCCATGTACTGCACGCGCTCCATGGAGACGACGTGGGACTCCAGCGGGTCGAAAATACGGCCGTCCTCAGCACCGCGGCGGCGCTCGTTCTTTGTGACACTCGCCACTTCCTCGCGCGTGGAACGACTCGTGCACCGGCGGGGTTGATGAAACTGAGGTTGGTCGGCGGCACCGGCCCGCGCGCCGGTTGATCCGCGCCGACCGAACCCGTATACTCGCTGGCCCGTCTATCGAGGCGGAACGCTGGCCCGTGGTGGAATTGGCAACACGCATGGCTCTGGACCATGAGATTCCAGGTTCGAACCCTGGCGGGCCAATCGCCATGAAAACGGTGAAGGAAGGCCGCGGTTTCGTGGTCCGAGCCTTCGCCATTTTTGTTGGCGGAAACCGGACGCGCGGCATTTCGGCGCGACCGACGCGGAGGGATGGCCGAGTGGCTTAAGGCGGCGCCCTGCTAAGGCGTTGGGCCGAAAGGCCCGCGTGGGTTCGAATCCCACTCCCTCCGCTTAGAAGTGAGCCACGGAGGCGTACGGTTCTCTTCCTGGACGGGTGGCCGAGTGGCTTAAGGCGCACGCCTGGAAAGCGTGTGGGCACCAAAAGTGTCTCGTGGGTTCAAATCCCACCCCGTCCGCTGATGCCGCCCACGGCGGCGAAACATCGACTGCGCGCCGACGGGCGCTCAGTTTCGGAGGGGTGGCAGAACGGCAATGCACCGGTCTCGAAAACCGGCGCCCTCACGGGCTTAAGGGTTCGAATCCCTTCCCCTCCGCTCAGACGATCCAACCACAACGGCCCCGGGCTTCTCGTCCTGCGGATATCTCCGCCAGCGTGCAGGCTCGCTTCCTGAAACTGTGCCGACAGGCTGGCCGTACGACCCGATGACCCTTTCAAACAAGGTACTCGGGAGGTCCGTATCTCCAGGCGCATCCGGCACGGCACTGCGATATTGCTCCTTCTCCTCGTTCCCTCGCCGCCCCTGTTCGGCCAGGCACCGGCCTCTGGCGATACCACGCAGGTCCTCGTGCTCGGCACGTACCATTTCGCCAATCCGGGGCTGGACGTCGCGAAGACCGACGTCGCCGACGTGCTCTCCCCGAAGCGCCAGGCCGAGATCGAGGCGGTCGTTGACGCGCTGGGGCGCTTTCGCCCCACGAAGATCGTGGTCGAGCGCAAGCCCGCCACCGCGGCCCGGCTCGACAGCCTGTACGAGGCGTTCGTCGCGGGCCGCCGCGAGCTTGCGCGCGACGAGACGGAGCAACTGGGTTTGCGGCTGGCGGCGAGGCTCGGCCACGCGCGGGTATATCCGATCGACTACCGCAACGACTTCCCGTTCGAAGCCATGATGGCGTATGCGCAGGAGCACGACACGGCCTTCGTGCGCTTCGTGGACGAAGAGCTCGCCCGACTGACGGCGGCGGCGAATCGTGCGCAACGGCAGAGCACGGTCGGCGAGATCCTGCGGTCCAAGAACGCCCCGCAGCGCCTGGCGGCGGACCATGGCACCTACATGCGTTTCGCGCGGGTGGGAGCGGGGGACACGTACGTCGGGGCGGATCTGGTCGCGAAGTGGTACGAGCGAAACATCCATATCTTCGCCAACCTGCAGCGGATCGCGGAACCGGGTGACCGCATTCTGGTGATCTTCGGGGCCGGTCATGCGCCGATTCTCCGTGAGCTCGTCACGTACGACCCGGAGATGACGCTCGTTGATGCGGCCCCGTATCTTCCCTCCGACTGACCGTGCGACTGCGGAAGACCGCCGAAGAACCGGAGTAACGATGCGCGACATCTTGATTCTGGATCGAAGTGAAGTCGACCGGCTGCTCCTCGTCGATCCGCTGCTCGATGCGCTCGAGCAGGCGTTCGTCGCGATCAGCGACGGGCGCGTCTCCGTGCCGCCTCGTATCGCCGCCAGCACTCCGCACGGCTGGCTCGGCGCCATGCCCGGATGGGTGGAGGGGATGGGGTTGGCCACCAAGCTCGTATCCGTGTTCCCGGTCAACGCGGGCGGTCCGCATCCGTCCCACCAGGGCCTGATCGTGATGTTCGACGACGAGACGGGTACGCCGGTCGCCATCCTCGACGGGGAGCGGATCACCGCGCTGCGAACGGCCGCCGCGTCGGCCGTGGCCGCTCGCCTGCTGGCCCGCGCCGATGCCCGGGTGCTCGCCGTGCTGGGAGCCGGCGTCCAGGGGCGCGCCCACCTCGAGACCGTGCCGCGCGTGCTCGCGCTCGACGAAGTGCGGATTGCTTCCCGCTCTTCGGAGAACGCACAGGCCCTCGCCGCGGAGGCTCCCGGGATCCTGGCGGCGGCCACCCGATCGGGCGCCGAGCCGCCGAGGGTAGTGGTGGCGGGGTCGTTCGAGGACGCGGTCCGCGGGGCGGATGTCGTCTGCTGCTGCACCAACGCAACCGAGCCCATTGTCGATGACGCGTGGCTCGGTCCCGGAGCCCACGTCGGTTCGGTGGGCGGCAGCTGGGGACGGGAGCTCCCGGAGGCCACGATTCACCGGGGTCGCCTGTTCGTCGAGTGGCGGGGTGCCGCTACGGAAGCTCCGCCGGCGGGGGCGGGCGAGCTGCAGGGTCTCGATCCCGAGTCGGTCAGCGAGCTCGGCGAGGTGCTTGCCGGGCGCCGGCCGGGCCGGACATTCGACCAGGAACTCACCGTCTACAAGTCGACGGGCCACGCGGCGGAAGACGTGGCCGCCGCCCGCCTGGTCGTCGACCGGGCGCGTTCACAGCCATGAGAGAGCACGGAATGATGAGCAGATACGGTGCGAGAGCGGATTTCCGGTGGATCGGGCTCCTGACGATCCTGGCGTTGATTGTCTCGGGGTGCACCGGTGGGGCGGGCACCTCCGATGACGATGCGGGCATCAGCGCGGAGATTCAGCGAGTCGAGACCGATCTGCTGCCGCCGATCCCGGTCGAGGGACAGGACGGCTGGACCGTCGACGAACGAATGGAGCGCTGGAACGTGGAAGGCGTGAGCGTGGCGGTGATCCAGGACGGCGAGATCCGCTGGGCGAAGGCGTGGGGGCTGGCCGATCGCGAGGAAGACACACCGGCCACGACGGAGACGCTGTTCCAGGCCGGCTCGATCTCAAAGCCGGTCGCGGCGGCGGGCGCGCTGCGCCTGGTGGAGGAGGGAAGGCTGGCTCTCGACGCACCGATCAACACCTATCTCACCAGCTGGCAGCTTCCCGAGAACGACCTGGCGCGCCGCGAGCCGGTCACGCTGCGGCGGCTGATGAGCCATACGGCGGGTACGACCGTGCACGGATTCCCCGGTTACGCCCCGTGGGACGCCGTCCCCACGATTCCGCAGGTGCTCGACGGGGTCTCGCCGGCCAATACGGCTCCGGTCCGTGTCGACCTGCTCCCGGGATCCGAGGTCCGCTATTCGGGCGGCGGCGTGACGATCGAGCAGCTCGCCATGACGGATGTCACGGGCGAGGCCTTTCCCGAGCTGATGCACCGCCTGGTGCTGGAACCCGCGGGCATGACCCTCAGCACGTACGAGAATCCGCTTCCCGCGGCCCGACTGCCCGAGGCCGCGGCCGGCTACCGGCGCAACGGCGCGCCCGTGCCCGGCAAGCGGCATACCTATCCCGAAATGGCGGCGGCGGGGCTCTGGACCACGGCGACCGACCTCGCGCGGTTCGCGATCGCGGTCCAGCGCTCGTTGAGGGGCGAGACGGGGAGCGTACTCGACTCGGCCACCGCGTGGTCCATGGTGACGCCGGTGAAGGGCCAGGCGGGCCTCGGCTTCTTCATGCAGCACCTCGACGGCGCAGTTTATTTCGGCCACAATGGTGCCGACGAGGGCTTCCAAGCGTTGCTCGTCGCGAGCCGGGACGGGGGGTACGGCGCCGCCGTGCTGGCAAACTCCGACAACGGCGTGGCGCTCGCGGAGGAGATCATCCGCGCCATCGCGCGGGAGTATGGCTGGGTGGACTATCTGCCCGACGCCGTGACGCCGGTCACACTGACCGAAGACGAGCTTGCCGGCTACACCGGTCGGTTCGGCCTCGGCCCAAACCAGGTCGGCATCCTCTCCGTGCGCGACGGCACTCTCTGGCTGCACCCGACGCTCGATGAGACCGCGCGGATGATCCCACTCGGAGATGACGTGTTCCTGTACGAGAGCCGCGGTTGGACGGTGCGCATTCACCAGGACGGGACCGGTGAGGCGACCAGTATCGAGACCGTAGACGCCCCCTTCCAGGCGACGTTCCCGCGGATTGCGCCCGATCAACCTCTATCGCCGGTCGAGCTCGTTGACGCTGGCCGGATGGAGGAAGCGCTGCAGGCCTTCGAGGCGGCTGACACCGGCGAGGGGGACGTGAACGCGCTCGGCTACGCGCTGCTCAACGCCGGCCGGTCCGAAGACGCGGTCGACATCCTGGCCTGGAATGCCGAGCGGCACCCCCGGCATGCAAACCCGTGGGACAGCCTGGCGGATGCCTACGTCGCCGTGGGCGACACGGCCGGCGCCCTGCACGCCTATCGCAAGGTTCTTGAGGCCGTCCCACTGGACGACGACTCTGATCCTGCGGCGCTTGCCACCCTCGAGCAACGCGCGCGGTCCGCATTGAAGTCGCTGGGAGCGGAGTGAGGCGGGACTGAAAAGACGAACGTCCGATCGGCGTGTGGCCGACCGGACGTTCGTCCGAAACCTGCGGGAGGGGGGCTCCCGGCGCCTTGCGGCTATTCTCGTATTTCACGATCAATCTAACCGTTGTGATCGGAATCAGACAGCCCCGCTGTGGCGAGCGCCGGCACGAAAAGCGCCCCGGAGCTTTCGCATCGAGTCTCTCCTTCGCATAGTTCGCTGCGATGTCGTCCGGTTCTTGCGCAAGTACGGCCGGGCGAGTGGATCGAGCGGACAGGGACCGAGGCGAGGAGTGACATGGGACGACGGCTGGCGGTACGAGCTCGGGGAGTGGCCATCGCGTGTGCGGTGAGTTTGCTGACGGTGGTCGGGGCCGGGGATACGAACGCCCAGAGCCTGCGCGGTTCCCCGGGGACCGTGGAGCGCCAGAACGAGGCCGCCCGGCGCAACGACTACACCTTCCTGACCGACGGCAAGCAAGTGCAGAAATACGTCGAGGAAGGCTACCTGGTCCGCGTCGCGAGCAACGACGACTTCCAGGTCAAGCGGATGAGCTATCCCTACGCTCGGCCCGAGGTCGTCCTCTTCCTGTCACGGCTCGGCCGGCAGTACCGCGAC
>Ga0210123_1000108_pt1 | contig 53087 bp, 45 predicted proteins | sample Muzzi_PWB_D2_FD_185535 | JGI IMG/M metagenome (GOLD analysis project Ga0210123, IMG submission 185535) | Wetland microbial communities from San Francisco Bay, California, USA, that impact long-term carbon sequestration - Muzzi_PWB_D2 (SPAdes) | ecosystem: Environmental > Aquatic > Marine >... | reverse complement strand
GGCCTGGTGATGGAGCCCGGCAGATAGGGGCGCTCGCGACCTTCCAGAAGGTGGCCCGACAGGCGCCGCTCACTCGCCGGGAACTTCGGCGACCTCGCGACCCGCGCGCCGCCGCGTTCGCACCTCCCGAATCGCCCGCAGGCTGATCTCCCGGGCGTCGTCGAACAGGGTGTAGAAGATCGGTACCACCAGGAGGGTCAGGAGCGTCGCCGTGGTCATGCCGCCGATGAGCGTCAGGCCGAAGCTGGTGTAGGAGAGGCCGATCGAGCTGGCGCCGCCGACGGTCAGCGGGATCATGCCGCAGATCGTGGTCAACGCGGTCATCATGATCGGCCGGAACCGGCGGTCGGAAGCCAGGAGGATCGCCTCGTGGCGCTCGTGGCCCTGGTTGCGCAGACGGTTGACGTAGTCGACCAGCACGATGCCGTTGTTGACCACGACGCCGATCAGGAGCACCCCGCCGACGATGCCCAGCATGTCGAGGCTCTTGCCGGTGAAGAAGTGGATCCAGGCGACCCCGATCGCCGCCAGCGGGATCGTGAACAGGATCGACAGCGGCAGGATGAAGCTCTCGAACAGGAAGCCCATCAGCAGGTAGATGAAGACGATGGACAGGAGCGCGGCGAGCCTCAGGCCCACGAGGTCCTCATCCATCCCCTGGCCGCGCACCGGCTCGCCGAAGGTGATGCCCTCGGGCAGGTCGATCCCCTGGGCCATCGCGATCAGCCGCTCCCGGGCCTCCTCTTCCTGCCCCTCTTTGAGCTCCAGCGTGATCGTCCGGGACATGCGCTTGTCCCGCCGGCGGATGGCGCGCGGTGCGTCGAGGAACTCGACGTTGGTGACGGCGGTCAGCGGCAGGAGGCCCCCGCCCTGGGTCGGCACGGAGAAGTCCGCGAGCTGGTCGAGGCTCTTCCGGTCCTGCTCCTCGAAGCGCACCCGCACCGGAATCTCCCGCCCTTCGTCGCTGTAGCGGGGCAGCGCCTGGCCGCGGAGCGCGTAGCCCACCACGCCGGCCACCGCCTGGGGGTTGACCCCTTGGTGCTGGGCCCGGTCCCGGTCGATGACCAGGGCGAGCTCGTCCGGGCTCGCTTCCTCCGAGCGCTTGACCCCCAGCACCCCGGGCACCGAGCGGAACAGCTCTTCGAGCCCCTGAGCCACCTCCTCGAGGCGCCCCGGATCCTCGCCGGAGAGGACGATGGTGTGGGTTTTGTCCTCGTCCTCCTGGCCCGCCCGGTTCTCGTCGCCCAGGTAGAAGGTCACGCCGGCCCGCTCCGGCAGGGCGTCGCGCACCCTTTCGGCGGCCTCCCGGGGGGTGATGTCGACGGTCCGGGGCGCCGTGAACCAGCCCTGGATCTCACCACCGCCCCAGCGCCCGGCCACCACCAGGTAGCCGTCGAGGCCGAGCTCCTCCTGCATCCCCTCGAGCACGGTCTCCGCCTGGAGGAAGTAGTCCTCGACCTCCTCGAACGTGGTGTTGCGGGGCAGCTCGACGTCGAGCTCGAAGGCCATCGCCTCGTCCTCCTGGACCGGCACCACCCGCACCTGTTTGGTCTTGAAGAGGGCCATGGAGCCGAAGAAGACGACCAGGGTGAGGAGCACCAGGTCGAGGCGCCGGCGGAGGCAGACGTCGAGCAGCCCGGAGTAGAGACGGTTGAGGCGGCCGAAGGTGGCGTCATAGCCGTGGCGAAACACCCCGTTCAGCCGGTCGTGGGCACCGCGAGCGACGGTGCCGACGTGGCGCGCCAGCCCCTTCGACTGCCAGCGCCGGGCGTGAGGGAGCGTGACGTAGACCGCCAGCGGGATGACGATGAGCGCCACGAAGAGCGAGGCCAGGAGCGAGACCGAGATCGGGATCGACAACCGCTGGAGGAAGAACTGCCCACCCCCCTGGACGAGGGAGATCGGCACGAAGACGGCGATGGTGGTGAGCGTCGCCATGGTGATGGCGAGCGCCATCTCGCCGGCACCGCGCACGCAGGCCTCGCGCCGCGGCACGCCGTCCCGATGCAGGCGGAAGATGTTCTCCGCCACCACCACCGAGTTGTCGACCAGCAGGCCGACCGAGATCATGAGCCCCAGCAGGCTGAAGATGTTGAGCGTCTCGCCGACGAAGAACATCACCGCCAGGCCGAGCAGGATCGAGAGCGGGATCGCCAGGGTGATGATCAGCGTCATGCGCATGCGGCGCAGGAAGAAGAAGAGCACGCCGATGGCGAACAGCGCACCGATCTTGCCGCTGTTGAGCAGCGTCCCCAGCGACTCGAGGATCGCGTCCCCCTGGTCGAAGAAGACCTTGGCGCCGATGCCGGAGAGGCGCGGGTCGTCCGCAAAGCCCTCGACCGCCTCGCGCACCCGGCTGGAGACGTCGATGGTGTTGGCCTGCCCCTCCTTCATCACGAACAGCGCGTAGGCCGGGCGGCTGTTGGCCCGCACCATGTAGCGGCGCTCGGGCTCGGCGTAGGAGATGGTGGCGATGTCGCTCAGGCGGACCGTGTCGTTGACCGGACGGTTCTCGAGCTCGTCGAGGCTGCCGTACTTGGCCACCGAGCGCAGCAGAAGCTTCTTGCCGCCCGCCAGCACGTGGCCGGAGGCGAGGGTGAAGTTGTCGCCGGAGAGCTCCCGACCGAGCTCGTAGATGTTGAGCCCCGCCGCCTCGGTCGCCTCCCGGTCGAGCTCGATCAGGATCTCCTTCTCCTCGAGCCCCTGGATGTTGACCGACGCTACCCCGTCGATGCGCTCGATCGGCCGCTTGATCTGGTACTCGATCAGGTTATAGGCGTCGACCACGTCCTCGTCGACGGTGATGCCGACCATGAAGATCGGCAGGCCCGAGGGGTCCTCCTTGCGGATGAACACCCGCTCGAGGTCCTGCGGCATGCGCAGGCGCGCCCGCTGCACCCGGTCGCGCACCTCCCGGTAGGCGACGTCCATGTCGGTGTCCTGCTTGAACAGCAGATAGACGCCGCCGTAGCCGGTGCGCGCGTAGGAGCTGACCCGCTCGATACCGCGGACCGTGGAGACCTCCTCCTCCAGGGGGAGGATGATCTTGTCGACCACCTCCTGGGCCGGCGCGTCCTGCCACGGGACGTTGATCGACAGGTGGGGTGCGTTCCACCCCTGGGGGATGAGCTCCAGAGGAATGAGCTGGGTGGCGACCAGGCCGACGACCAGGAACGCGGCCAGGAGCACCACGACGGTCACCGGACGGCCGAGGGAGAACTTGGGGAGGAGCTTCTCCCACTTGTCGGATCGCGGACTCATACCTCCACCTCTCCCCCATCAAGGTCACCGAGGTCACCCAAGCCGCCGAGGCCCCCGTCGGTCCTGGAGCGCGCGAGCCCCGGAACGCCCGCCGGAGTCTCGTCTCGGCGCTGCTCGCCGGTCGCCTCGTCGATGCCCGGGCGCCCCAGCAGACCCGCCTGGAGCCGGTCGAACAGGCTGTAGATGACCGGGATCACCACAAGGGTCAGAAGAGTCGACGTGATCAGGCCGCCGATGACCGCGATCGCCATGGGCGTGCGGATCTCCGCGCCGTCCCCGATGCCGAGGGCCATCGGCAGAAGGCCCAGCACCGTCGTGGCGGTGGTCATCAGAATCGGCCGCAGCCGCACCTGGCCGGCGGTGAGGATCGCCTCCTCCACCCCCATGCCCCGGCGGCGGAGCACGTTGATGTAGTCGACCAGCACGATGGCGTTGTTGACCACGATGCCGGCGAGCATGATCATGCCGAGGAAGACGACCACCGAGAGCGAGATCCCGAGCCAGGAGAGCACCAGGGCGGAGCCGAAGAAGGCGAGCGGGATGGTGACCAAGATCACCAGCGGGTGGATCAGGTTCTCGAACTGGGCCGCCATGATCACGTAGACGAGGAAGATGGAGAGCCCCAGGGCGAGCCAGAGGCTGCCCCGGCTCCGCTCCCACTCCTCGTTCTGGCCGGCGATGAAGAACGCCATGTCGTCCGGCCAGTCGATGCGCGAGGAGAGGCGCCGCTCGATGGCCTGGACGGCGCCGCCGAGGGATGCTGCCCCCAGGTTGGCGCCCACCACCGCCACCCGGCGGCCGTCGATCCGCCGCACCTCGCTCGGCCCCTCACCCAGATCCACGGAGGCGACCGCCCCGAGAGGGATGGGCCGCTCGCCGCCCGGGTTGACGACCATCTCTTCGACGTCGCGGACGGTCTCCCGGTCGTCTTCCTCCAGACGGACCATGATCGGGATGCGCCGGTCGAGCCGGTTGAAGCGCGTGGCTTCGAAGCCCTGGACCTGGTTGCGCACCAGCTCGGCCACCTGCCGCAGCTCGAGCCCGTAGCGCTTCAGCCGCTGGCGGTCGTAGACGATCTGCACCTCCGGCGCGCCGCTCTTCAAGGTCGACTCCACGTCGGCCAGCTCCGGCATGGCGCTCATCTCGGCGCGCACCTGGTCGGCCATCTGCTTGAGCCGCGGCAGGTCGTCGCCGTGGATCTCCACCTCGATCGGCGTCTTGGACGAGAAGAGCACCGGGCGCGTCACGCGGGCCTCGGCGTCCGGCACCTGGGCCAGTCGCTCCCGGATCTCCTCGACCACCTGCTCTTCGATCCGCGGGTCGGAGGTGTCGAGCAGCACCTTGAATCGGGCGCTGTGCTCCCCCTCGTCCGAGCGCTGGGTGTTGGCGGCGTCGAACCCGAAGGTCACCAGCAGGGAATCGATGTGGTCGACCTGGGACTGGACCGCCTCGGCCACGGGGGCGAGGATCGCTTCGGTCTCCTCCACCGGCGTCCCCACCGGGAGCGCCACCTCGAAGGTGATCTCCGCCTGGTGCACCTCCGGGAGGAGCTCCGTACCGAGCCCGGTGAACATCCAGGCGGTGACCGCGAGGATGGCCACCGTGGCGAGCACCACGAAGCCGCCGTGCCGGAGGGCGACCCCGGCCCAGCGGGGGTAAGAGCCCTGGAGGCCGGAGATCGCCGCGTCGGTGACCTTGAGCGCCGGCGTGAGCAGCCAGCGGAGGAGCTGGCCCAGAGGACGGAGGACGTAGACCCACAACATCGTCACCGCCATCACCAGGACCAGCAGCACGATGCCGATGACCTCGAGCACGAGGCCGATCACCAGCCGCACCACCAGGTAGGCGGGAACGAGCAGCGTGAGCTTCAGCCACAGGGGCAGGGCCACAAGGTCGCCCACGAACCGGCCCCAGATCGGGAAGCGGAAGAGCTCAAGCCGTCCCCGGTTCCCGGCCAGCCGCTCGAGATCCACCCCCTTGCGGCTCGCCAACATCGGGATGAAGAGCACCGCCACCACCAACGAGGCCAGAAGCGAGATCACCACCGCGAGCCCCAGGTCGCCGAAGGCTTGCCCAGCAATCCCCTCGACGAAGATCATGGGGAAGAAGACCGCGATCGAGGTCAGCGTCGAGGCGGTCACGGCTCCCCGCACCTCGCCGGTGCCCCGCACGGCGGCCGTCTCCACGTCGTCCCCCTCCTCGCGGCAGCGGAAGATCGACTCGAGCACGACGATCGACGAGTCGACCAGCATGCCGACGCCGAGGGCCAGGCCGCCCAGAGACATGATGTTGAGCGACACGCCGAAGAGGTGGAGCGGAGCGAAGGTCACCGCCAACGAGATCGGGATGGCGAAGGCGATGATCGCCGTCGAGCGCGCGTTGCGCAGGAAGAGGAAGAGGACGATCACCGCGAGGAGGCCGCCGAAGAGGGCGGCGTTCTTCACCTCGTTGATCGAGCCCTCGATGAAGACCGAGCGGTCGGCCACGATCTCGAGTCGGATGTCCTCGTCGTTGAACAGGCGCTGGGCGAGGCCGACCTTGTGCTCCTTGACGTCTTGGACCCGAGCCCCGAACGAGCCGGCCTGAGCCTCGATCGTGGTGATTTCGAATGGCTGCTCGTGGATCTCACCCACCGCCTCTTTGACCCGCTGGGCCAGCGCCACGATGTTGGCGTCCGCCTCCTTGTAGACGTCGAGCTGGACGCTCTCCGCGCCGTCGGTCTCGGTGACGATCTGGCGGTCTTTCTGGGAGCGCACCACGCGGCCCAGGTCGCGGATCCGGATGTCCCTGGCGCCCGCCTCGCCGGCGGTACCGGCCCCGTGCATTCGGGCGACGATGGTGTTGGCGATCTGGTCGAGGTCCTTGTACTCGTTCAAGGTCCGGACCATGTACTCGGTGCGCCCCTCCTCGATGGTGCCGCCGGCGACGTTGACGTTCTCCTGGCGCAACCGCTCGATGACCAGCGCGGGGGAGATGCCGGTGCGGCGGAGCTTGTCCTCATCGAGCAGGACGTGGATCTCCTCCTCGAGACCGCCGCGCACGCGCACGGCCGCCACCCCCTTGATCGGCTCGAGCGCCCGCTTGACCTGGAGCTCGGCGATCCGCCGGAGCGCCCTCAAACCCTCCTCGCCCTCGAAGCGGTCGGTCCGCTCCGGATCCCCGGCGAGCGAGAGCTCCATCACCGGGTCGAGGGAGGGGTCGTAGTGGAGGATGAGCGGCTGCTCCGCCTGCTCGGGCAAGAGCACCAGGTCGAGACGCTCGAGGGTGTCCTGGGTGGCGTCGGAGAGGTCCGCGTCCCAGGCGAACTCGAGGATCACGTCGGAGAGGCCGGCCCGCGACACCGAGGAGATCCGCCGCAGGCCCCCGACCACGCCGAGCTGCTCCTCGATCGGCCGGGAGACGTCGTTCTCCACCTCTTCGGGCGCCGCGCCCGGATACTCGGTGCGCACCGTGAGCGTCGGGTAGGAGAGCTCCGGCATCAGGGTCACCGGCAGCCGCGCACAGGAAAAGACGCCGAAGACCACCGCCGCCAGGAAGACCATGAGCACCGCCACCGGGCGGGTGGTGGCGAAGCTGCTGAGGTGAAGATCGCTCACTCGGCCGTCTCCGCCTCGGCGTCCGCCCCGGAGTCGGCCGGCGGCTCGTTCGCGACCTCGGACGGGGCGTCCTCCGTCATCGACTCGGCGGCGGTCAGATCGAGCACCCGCACGACTGCGCCGTCCTTCAAGCCGGCCTGGCCGGCGATCACCAGCCGGTCACCCGTCGCGAGCTCGGTACCCATCGGCTCCACGTACTGCTTGTCTTCGAGCATCGGCTCGACCGCGATCCGCTCCACGGTCAGCTCCGCGTCGTCACCCTCGGTCCCTTCCGCGACGGCCGCCAGGCGGTAGACGAAGGTCCTGTCCTGGTCGTAGACCAGCGCCCGCTTGGGCACCAGAAGCGCCTGCTCGTGGACCGCGGTCACCAGCGCCACGTCCACGTAGAGGCCGGGCCTCAAGCCCTGCCACTCGGGGATCCCGACCGTCACCTTGATGGTGCCACTCTGGGGATCGACGATCGGCGCCAGCCGCGCGACCTCGCCCCGGTACTCGGCGCCGTCCAGGGCGGGCACCACGAGGCGGGCCGGCAGGCCCTCGCTGAGGCGGGCGAGCTCCTTCTCCGGCACGTAGACGCGGGCCACCAGGCTGTCGAAGTCGACCATGTCGAACAGGTGCTGGTTGACGGTGATCTGGTCGCCCATGTTGACCAGGCGACGGGTGATCGTGCCGCGAATCGGCGCCCGCACCTCGGTGTAGGAGAGCTGGCGGTGGGCCTCCTCGAGCTGGAGCTCGAGCTGCTTGAGCTCGTAGGTGGCCTGGTTGAAGTCCTGCTCCGGGATGAGGGAATCCTCGTACAAGCGCTCCTGGCGGTCGTACTCCCGGCGCGCCTTGACGAGCTGGCCTTCGACCTTGGCCACCTGCAGCCGCTGCTCGTCGTCCTGGAGCCGGAGCAGCACCTGCCCTTTGGTGACCCGGTCCCCCTCCTCCACCAGCAGGTCGACCACCTGGCGCGCCGCCTGGGAGTAGACGCCGACCGCCTGCTCGGCCTCCAGGTTTGTGGAGAAGCGCAGCACCTCCTCGATCGGCCCCTGACCGAGGGGGGCGACCTCGACCGGCACCGCTTTCGTCTCCGGCTCCTGAGATGTGGCGCCCTGCTCGTCGTCCTCGGGCTCGCTCGCCTGGCTGTCGAAAGCGACGCAGCCGGTCAGCAGGGTGGCCGCCCCACCCAGGAGGACGAGCACGGCGACGAGCGCGAGCATGGAAAACGTGCGGTTGCGGTGAGAGTCCCTCAAGGCCTTCTCCTGGCTGGCGAATCGCCGGTTGTCCGAGCAGGGGTGATGCGAAGCGAAACCTGTCCAGTTGGATAACGTCTGTCCCTGTTCGTTTATTACGGTGGCCACCGGCGAAAGTTCACGCCCAACCACCTCCACCCCGGGCGACCGGACCCGGCGACGGGAGGCAAAATCAAACAAGCGCTTGATTCAAGCAGCCGTTTGCTCTACACTGCCGACCTCATGGAGACCACCGCCACACGCGAGGCCCTTCTCGACGCGGCCGAGGAGCTGTTCGCCGAGCAGGGGATCGAGGGAACGTCGCTGCGCACCGTGACCGGCAAGGCCGGCGCCAACGTGGCCGCGGTCCACTACTACTTCGGCTCCAAGGAAGGGCTGATCCGCGAGGTGTTCGCCCGCCGGCTGGCGCCGCTCGCCGACAACCGGCTGGCGCGCCTGGCGGCCTGCGGCGAGCCGGGGGAGCAGACGCTCGAGTGCATCCTGCGCGCCTTCGTCGAGCCCTTCGTCGAGCTCGGCTGGCGCATGGATCAGGGAAGCTCGGCCACCCACCTGACCGGACGGCTGATCGCCCAGGTGCTGCTCGAGCCCGCCGACTTCCTGCGCAACGCCCTGGCCGACGCGTTCCGCGAGACGTTCGTGCACTTCGCGGACGCGTTCGAGCGCGCCCTGCCCCATCTCGACCACTCCGAGGTCATCGCCCGGCTCAACTTCTCGATCGGCACGATGATCCACGGCGTGGCGGGCATTCGCCTCTACCAGGAGGAGCACGACGCCCTGCCCCGCTCGGAGGAGCTGGTCGACCGCCTGGTGACCTTCCTGGTCGCCGCGCTCCAAGCGCCGGCGACCCTTCCACGAACCACATCCGGACCCGACGAGGAATCCGCATGACGCACAGGACTCCACGGGCGGTCATCGCGGCCGTGGCGGCGCTCCCGCTGCTGGCCGGCTGCTCCGCCCTGACGATCGAGCCGCCACCCCAACCGGCAGACGCCACCGCCGCCCTCGGCGGGACGGTCGACGTACCGGCAGAGTGGACCGCCGGCGCGGCCGCTACCCGAGGCTCCGACGCGACCCTGGCCGACCCGTGGTGGACCACCTTCGGCGATCCGCGGCTCTCCTCCCTGATCGAAGGGGGCCTCGCGGGCAACTTCGACCTGGCGGCGGCTGCCGCGCGGGTGGGAGCGGCCGAAGCGCGGGCACGGATCGCCGGCGCCGCGCTCGCGCCCCGCCTCGACGCCGGGCTCGACGGCGCGCGCACCCGCCGGAACTTCATCGGCTTCCCGATCCCGGGGAGCGACCGGGGGGTGCTGACCTCCCTCAACACGACGTGGGGCGTCTCCCTCAACCTGAGCTGGGAGGCGGACCTCTGGGGGCGGCTGCGCTCCGGGAGATCCGCCGCCCGGGGTGACCTCGACGCCGCCCGGGCCGATCTGGCGGGCGCGGTGCTCTCACTCTCCGGCCAGACCGCCAAGGCCTACTTCGCGGTGCTCGAAGCGCGCGAACAGACGGCGCTCGCCGAAGCGACGCTCGACAACCGGCGCTCGAACGCCGAGCGGGTCCTCCGGCGCTACGAGACAGGTCTCCGCACCGCCCTCGACCTGCGGCTGGCCCGCGCCGAGGTGGCCTCGGCCGAGAGCGTGCTCGAGGCGCGTCGCCAGGCGCTCGACGAGCTCGAACGGCAGCTCCAGGTGCTCGTCGGACGCTACCCGGACCGGCGTTTCGGAGTAACCACCGACGGGACCGACGGGGGAGACGACGCGAGGGACGGCGTGGAGGGTCCGGACGGGCACGGCCTGCCCGAGACGCTCCCGGCCTACTTCGCCGACGGCCCGGAGCCGGTGCCCGCCGGGCTGCCGGCCGAGATCGTCGCCCGCCGGCCCGACCTGGCCGCCGCCGAGGCGCGCCTCGCCGCCGCCGGGTTCCGCGTGGCGGAGGCCCGGGCCGCCCTCTACCCCGGTCTGCGCCTGACCGGCTCGGCCGGCCGCTCGAGCGAGCAGATCGAGGACCTGCTCGACGGTGACTTCAGCGTCTGGTCGATCGCGGGCGGCCTGCTCCAGCCCCTCTTCTACGGCGGCCAGCTCCGCGCCAACGTCGACCTCTCCCGGGCGAGCTTCGACGAGGCGACGGCCCTCTACGCGGGCAGCGTGCTCCGCGCCTTCCGGGAGGTCGAGACGACCCTCGCCGCCGAATGGTTCCTGACCGACCGGGCGGCGGCCCTCGCGCGCGCCGCCGAGGAGTCCCGCCGCGCACAGAAGCTGGCCGAAGAGCGCTACCTCGCCGGCCTCACCGACTTCTTGAGCGTGCTCGAGAGCCAGCGGCGGAGCTTCGACGCCGACAGCCAGCTCCTCCAGGTGACCCGCCAGCGGCTGGACGCGCGCGTCGACCTGGTGCTCGCCCTGGGCGGCGGCTACCGCGCCGAAGCGGCCGACAGCGCCCCCGAGACCACCGCCGACACAGCTCCCACCCACCGAGGCCTGTCATGAAATCGACGCTGAAGATCGTCCTCCCCCTGGCCGTGGTCGCCGCCGGCGTCCTGGCCGCCATGATGCTGGTCAAGGCCGCTCCCGAGGCAACCACTCAGGAGCCGACCGTCGTACCGCCCCTGGTGCGGGTGATCGAGGCGGTCCCCCGCGACGTACGGCTCGACGTCACGACCCAGGGCACGGTCGCCCCCAGGACCGAGGCCACCCTGGTGGCCCAGGTGGGCGGCCTGATCGTCGACGTGGCGCCGGCCTTCGCCGCCGGCGGCACCTTCCGGCGGGGCGAGGTGCTGGTCCAGATCGATCCCACCGACTATCGCCTGGCGGTGGCCCAGGCCGAGGCCGCTGTGGCCCAGGCCGAGACCGCGCTCTCCCTGGCCCGGGCCGAGGCCGAAGCGGCCCGCGAGGAGTGGGAGGAGCTCGCTCTCTCCAGCGAGCTCGCCAGCCGGCCGGCCGCACCCCACCCGCTCGCGCTCCGCGAGCCCCAGCTCGCCGAGGCCAAGGCCAACCTCGCGAGCGCCGAGGCCCGGCTCGAGCGCGCGAAGGTCGACCTCGGACGCACCCGGGTGATCGCCCCCTTCGACGGCCGCGTGCGCCTGAAGCTCGCGGACCTCGGGCAGTCGGTCACGCCGGGGGCCGCCCTCGGCCAGGTCTTCGCCACCGACTCGGCGGAGGTCCATCTGCCGGTGCCGGTCTCCGAGCTCCGGTTCCTCGACGTCGACCTCACCCGGCCGATGGCCGACGGCCCGGCGGTCGAGCTGTCGGCCGAGCTGGGCGGCGCGCGGCGGAGCTGGCCGGCGCGGGTGGTGCGTACGGCCGGCGAGATCGATCCCGCGACCCGCATGCTCGGCCTGATCGCCCGCGTGGACCGGCCCTACGCCCGGCGGGACGAGGCCGGAGGCGCGCCGCTCGCCATGGGTCTCTTCGTCGACGCCACGATCGCCGGCCGGCTGGCCGAGGGCGTGGTCGTGCTGCCCCGCTCCGCGCTGCGTGAAGGCCTCGGAGGCGCCGGCGCTGACCAAGGAAAGGAGGGCTCCGACGCCGGCTGGGTGCTGGTGGTCGAGCCCGGCGACCGGGCGACGGGGGGCGACGGCGAGACAGCCGAACCCGACCGCCTGCGCTTCCGCCAGGTCCGGCTGCTCCGCCGGACCGGGGACCGGGCCGTCGTCGCCGGCGGGCTCGCGGCCGGCGAGCAGGTAGCGGTCTCGCCCATCGATACCCCCGTCGACGGCATGGCGGTGCGCGTGGTCGAGGACCCGGACGCCCTGGCGGCCACGAGCCTGGAAGCGACCGGCGAGCCCGGAACGGACGGCCCCGAGGAGAGCACGCCGTGAACCGCCTGATCGCCTGGTTCGCCGGCAACGGCGTCGCCGCCAACCTGCTCATGGTGCTGCTGCTGGGCGGCGGTGCCATGACCCTCTTCACGCTCCGCCAGGAGGTCTTCCCGGAGGTCTCCTCCGACATGATCTCGGTGACCGTCCTCTACCCGGGCGCCGCTCCCGAGGAGGTCGAGGACGGCGTGGTCACCCGCATCGAGGACGCGATCCAGGGAATCGAAGGGATCGAGGAGATCACCTCGACCGCCGCCGAGGGGCTGGCGACGGTGCGTGCCGAGCTGCTCGTCGGCGCCAACGTGCAGCGGGTGCTCGCGGACGTCAAGAGCCAGGTCGACGCCATCGACAGCTTCCCGGAGGAGGCCGAGGAGCCGATCATCCAGGAGCTCATCATCCGCCGCCAGGTGATCAACGTGGCGGTCTCCGGCGAGGCGCCCGAGCGCACGCTGAAGGAGATCGGCCAGCGGGTCCGTGACGACCTCGCGGCCATGTCCGGCATCACCCAGGTCGATCTCTCCGTGGCGCGGCCGTATGAGATCTCCGTCGAGGTCTCGGAGCGGACCCTGCGGCGCTACGGGCTGACCTTCGACCAGGTCGCGGCGGCGGTCCGGAGCTTCTCCATCGACCTGCCGGGCGGCTCGGTGGAGACCGAGGGCGGCGAGATCCTGATCCGCACGGAAGGGCAGGCCTACTGGGGCAAGGAGTTCGAGCGGCTGCCGCTGCTCACCCGGCCGGACGGCAGCCGCATCCTCCTGGGAGACGTGGCGCGGGTCGTGGACGGGTTCGCCGACACCGACCAGGCGGCCCGCTTCGACGGCGAGCCCGCGGTCCTGGTCCAGGTGTTTCGCGTCGGCGAGCAGGACGCCATCGACGTGGCCCAGGAGGTCAAGGACTACGTGGCGCGCAAGCAGAGGGAGCTCCCGGACGGCATCGAGCTCACCCTGTGGCAAGACGACACGAAGATCCTCGAGAGCCGACTGGACCTGCTGATCAAGAACGGCCGCATGGGCTTCCTGCTCGTCTTCCTGGTGCTCGCCCTGTTCCTGCGGCTGCGGCTCGCCGGGTGGGTGGCGCTCGGCATCCCGGTCTCGTTCCTGGGTGGTCTCTGGGTGATGCCCGCGCTCGGCGTGAGCATCAACATGATCTCGCTTTTCGCCTTCATCGTGGTGCTCGGCATCGTGGTCGACGACGCCATCGTGGTGGGCGAGAACATCTACACCCACTATCAACAGGGAGAGGAGAAGCTCCGCGCCGCGACCCTGGGGGCCCAGGAGGTCGGCGTGCCGGTGGTCTTCGCGGTCCTCACCACGGTGGCCGCCTTCAGCCCGCTGCTCACCGTCCCGGGCAACACCGGCAAGATCATGAGGGTGGTGCCGCTGATCGTGATCCCGGTGCTGCTGTTCAGCCTCTTCGAGTCCCTCCTCATCCTGCCGGCCCACCTCTCCCACCTGAAGCACGATTCGAAGCGCAAGCTCAGCCGCGTCAACCAGGTCTGGCGCCGCTTCCAGGACGCTTTCGCCCGGCGCCTCGACCACCTGACGCGCCGGGTCTACGGCCCGAGCCTCGAGTGGGCGATCGAGTGGCGCTACCTCACCCTCGCGATCGGCCTCACGACGCTGCTGGCGGTCGGCGGCCTGGTGGCGGGCGGCTGGATCCGGTTCACCTTCCTCCCGGACGTCGAAGCCGACAACGTGGTGGCGACGCTCGAGATGCCCCTCGGCACGCCGGTCGAGCGCACCGCCGAAGCCGTGCGCATCCTGGAGCAGACGGCCCGGGACATCGGGGACGAGGTGGCCGGCCGGGAAGGCCGGCCGGTCTTCGAGCACGTCCTGGCCTCGGTGGGCCAGCAGCCCTTCCGCACCCAGCAGAGCCAGCGCCACGGCAGCGTCGGCCAGAGCTACAGCGGCTCCCACCTGGGCGAGGTCAACATCCAGCTCGTCGGCTCCGAGGAGCGGGAGATCAACAGCGAAAAGGTGGCCGATCTGTGGCGCGAGCGCACCGGGCCGATCGCCGACGCGGTCCAGCTCACCTTCAGCTCGTCGCTGTTCTCGGTGGGCGAGGCGATCAACATCCAGCTCACCGGACCCGACCTGGACGACCTCCAGGCCGCGTCGGTCCGGGTCAAGGAGGAGCTCCGGCGCTACGCCGGGGTCACCGACATCACAGACACCTTCCGGGCCGGCAAGCAGGAGGTCGAGCTCGAGCTCACCGACGAGGCGGCGGCCCTCGGCCTGTCGCTGGCCGACCTCGCCCGCCAGGCACGAAACGCCTTCTACGGCGCCGAGGCCCAGCGCATCCAGCGCGGCTCCGAGGAGGTCAAGGTGATGGTGCGCTACCCGGAAGAGGAGCGCCGCTCCCTGGGCGACCTCGACGAGCTCCGGATCCGCGCCCAGCGGCCCGACGGCACCCTGGTCGAGATCCCCTTCTCCACCGCCGCCCGCTCGACCATGGGGCGTGGCTTCGCCTCGATCGACCGGGTCGACCGTCGGCGGACGGTCAACGTCACCGCCGACGTCGACGACAAGACGGCCAACGCCAACGAGATCCTGGCCAAGCTCGAGAGCGAAGGCCTGCCCCAGGCGCTCCGGGACTTCCCCGACGTCCACTGGAGCTTCGAAGGGGAGCAGGAAGAGCAGCGCGAAACCTTGGGCGGCCTCGCCCGGGGATTCGCCATCGCCATGCTGGTGATCTTCATCCTGCTGGCGGTGCCTTTCCGCTCCTACTTCCAGCCGCTCATCATCATGACCGCCGTCCCCTTCGGCATGATCGGCGCGGTCTTCGGCCACCTGTTGATGGGGATGAACCTGACCATCCTCTCCGGCTTCGGCGTCGTGGCGCTGACCGGCGTCGTGGTCAACGACAGCCTGATCATGGTCGACTTCATCAACCGCGCCTACCGGAGCGGAATACCGCTCGACCGCGCGGTACGCGAGGCGGGCATGGCCCGCTTCCGGCCGATCCTGCTGACCTCGTTGACCACCTTCGCGGGACTGACGCCGCTGCTTCTCGAGAGGAGCCTCCAGGCCCAGTTCCTGATCCCGATGGCCGTCTCCCTGGCGTTCGGCGTCATGTTCGCCACCGCCATCACTCTGGTTCTGGTGCCGGTGCTCTACGTGATCTACGAGGACGTGAAGGCGGCGCTCCAGAGGGTGACCGGAGCCGAGCCGGAGGAGGGCGAAGCGAAGCTCGACGAGCGCGCCCCCGAGATCCACGAGGTGGCGTGAGGGCGACGAGGGGGCCGGGTGTCACGTGACACCCGGCCAGGGCCATCAACAAGATCGGGCCTGCGGCCCACTCGGCCGCCGCGGAGGGCGGCCGCTTCGATCAGAGACGGCGCTCCCGACCGGCGCCTACCGCCGCCCCCGCTTCTTCGCCCCTCGGGCGACGGTGGTCTCACACGATCGAGTGATCGCGTTGCCCGCTCCGTCGGTCGCCGTCACCTCCCAGACGATGCGCTGGCCGATACCGCCCGTTCGCCGGACGCTCAGCGTGTCGCCGGCGAGGGAGACAGCACACGCACGCGCCGGCAGATCCACCAGAGAACCGTCCTTCCTGAGCCGCTGGCACCTGGCGTTCGCGACCTCCACCGAAGCGACGTGACAGTTGTCGGATGCGGTGGCGGTGAACGAGAGCGGGGCCTGCCGCGGGGTGATCGTCTCCGGAGCGTTGCACATGCCCACCGGGGCGGCCCGGTCTTCCACGGTGATGGTCGCGTCGCAGGTCTCGAGGGTGCCCGCTCGCTCGAGCGTGAAGCTCACCAGCGTGTCGCCGGGCGGGTAGGGGCCGGACGGATCCGCCGCGACGATGATCGCCCGGCCGTCGGGATCGAACGCCGCCGGATCGATCGACGCCGAGCACCGACCCTCGTCGGTCGCCACCGTCAGGTCGTGGCAGGAGATCCGCGGCTCGCCGGGCTCCGCCGTCAGGCGCACGTCGTCGTAGTTCGCCTGAACGCCCGGCGACAGAAGCCAGATCTCGAGCGGGGCGCCCAGCTCCGGCTCCGCGTCGCCCGAGGTGTAGCGCACCGTGGAGGTCACCCAGGTGCCCTGGGCCGGGCGGAGGCTGGAGCGATCCTCGGCGAGAACGGTGCCGCCGGCGCGGAGCTGGACGAGGTAGCCGGCGAAGGGGTCGTTGTTGTTCCAGCCGACCTCCACTGACAGGACGTAGGTCGTGTTCGGCTCGAGGGGCGTCGAGAGGGCCTGCCGCACGCTGTTGCCCGAGAGGTTGACGTAGGCCACGTTCCGGCCCTCCGGAATGCCTCCCGGGTAATCGCTCACGGTCGGACGGAAGATCCCGTCACCGCCACCAGGGCTGGTGCGCCAGCCGGTGATCGTGGTTCGGATGCCTCCGACCGGCAGCGGATCCGCCTCGAACCCGGGATTGGTGATCGGCACGCCGGTCGCGGCGGCGGGCCGACCGCTCAGCATGCCGATCAGAATCATGCCGAAGAGGAGAAGCAGAATCGTCGTGCGGTCTTGGGATGGGGGAGTGCGTCGCATGGTCTCGTCTCCTGGAAGTCGGGGTTGGCGCGGACGAGGAGCTCGGTGGCGACCGGGAGGGAAGCGTCCTCCCTCGGCGGTCCGCAAGCGAAGAACCCTCGGCGCGCTGGGCTGTCTACCCCTGTGTGGTGCCGGGCGCCGGACTCTTCCGTATTTGCCGTATATCGAAGAATGCATCGACGCACGCGGCATGCGCCGAAGCTCGTCCCAGCCCATGGCGACACGCGGCACCTCGACCTGCCTGGCACGGGGCCGGCGCGGGCTGGTCAGAGCCTCCGGCTCCCTCACTGAAGCCGGAAGGTCACCGTCAGGTTGTAGTACACCGCCACCGGCTCGCCGTGCAGGGTCGCCGGCTCGAACCGCCACTTCCTGAGCGTCTTGGCCGCCGACTCGTCGAGGCCCATCCCCAAACCCTTGAGGACCTTGGCGCTCGTCACGTGGCCCTCCTTGTCGATGACCGTCTGGACGATGACGACGCCCTGGAGACGGGCCTGGCGGGCCCTGCCGGTGTACTGGGGATTCGGGGCGTAGATCCGAACCGGGGGGACCACCTGACCGCCCACCTGAATCGGCGTTTTGATCGGCGTCTTCGAGACCAGGGTCAGCTCCGCGCGCTCGGGCTGCGCCGCGTCTTCGGCCGCGCCCTCGTCATAGATCACCCAGCTCAGGTCGAGCCGGTAGCCGCACTCGTCGATGCGGATCTTCCCCAGGCGGCCTTCCTGGGTACGAACGCCGAGAACGGTGCCGGGGCCGATGGGAGCATCCCGGCCCTCGGCTGGCCGGCGCCCGCAACCCGCACCCCCGTAGACGCGCTCCTCGTCGAAGGTGAGCGCACGCAGATCCGCCGGGGTGAGACCGTCGAAGTCCACGCTCCCGAGCACGGCGAGGCCGGCTTCGTCGAACGCGCTCAGGTAGAAGCCGCCGGGAGGGATGTACCAGCCGACGTCCTTCGGGCCGGGTGTCTCGCCGACCCGGGGTCCGACGACGCCGCTGTCCAGATCGACGTGGCTGTTCGTCGTCGAGCTGGCGCCGAGGCTCTCCCGCCCGCACCAGCGGACCGCCGGCTGCCGGCACGGTCCCCGTTCGAGGAGGATCCGCTCCGAGTCTTCGCCGGCCCGTTGCCCCGGTCCGTACACTGCGCTCCAGTAGCCGTCCGCGACGGCGGTCAGGAAGTCGAGCCGGCCACCGGGTCGCTCGACCCTCGCCCGGTCCGTGGCGTCGGTGACGCTCGAATGCGGTCCCGGGTACGTCGTGACCCGCGCGCCGGCCACCGGCTTTGCGGACTGGACGTCGAGCACCCGGTGAACCCGGGTCACCGTGGGCGCCCGGTCGACCTCCATCGTCCGGGCGACGGGATCGACGTCGGTGACCACGAAGGTCTCTCCCGCCCAACGGAACGATTCGTCACGCCGCAGCCGTTCACGGCCGTCGTACCCGCCGTCGAGCCGCCCGTCGCCATCGAGGTCGAAGACCACGACGTCCTCCGGATCGTCGTACCGGCCGCTCGTGTCGTCGTCGATGACGGCGATCGCACGGCCCGCGAAGGTCCCGGTCAACGCCACGCCGCGCCAGTACCAGAGCATGTTGCGATTCTCGGAATCGTCTCCGGTCGCGAAGAACTGGATGTTGAGGGCGTAGGACGCGCTCCCCTCGCCGTGGTGGAGCACGACCTCGAACGGGCCGCACGGAGAATGGCGCCGGCAGTGGTGGACGGGATCGTCCGTCAGGTCACCGTCCTGGTCGAGGTCCGCCCGGACCAGGAGCCTCCCTCCCGACTGCCGGCCCTGGTCGAGATCCTCGAACGACATCACGATCTCGGAATCGGCGAGGTCGAGGACCGTAAAGACGCGGTGCGCACCGAGGGCAGCGGGCACGACACGCGCGCGCTTCGGCGGGTCCTCGGTGAACTCCCGCTGGAAACAACACGGACCGATCCGGGAAAGGCTGAACCGGCCCGTCTCGTCGAAATCGAGCTCCAGAGGGATCCGGGCCGGCAGATCGAGCTCGGCGGCCGGAGGACCGGTACCCTGCGCGACGAGCGGTAAGGTGGCGGCAGGGCCGGCGACGAACCAGAGCAAGAACGCGACGTGAGTCCAGCGGATGGTGGTGATCATCGAAACCTCCCGGAGAGAACAACGCGGAACGCTTCGAGTTCACTCACGGTCGCTCTTCACAGAGGCGGTCGTCACCGGAAGGGCGAGGGGGGGGGTGAGCCGCCCCCTGGGTTCCTGGCAGCTCACGCGGACGCTCAGTGTACGCGGCACGGCGCCCGGGGCCATCAACGGCGCCCGGGGCCATCAACAAGGTCGGGCCTACGGCCCACTCGGCCGGCACGGAGGCCGGCCGCTTCGATCAGAGAGAGGGCTTGCAACCGGCAAATCCTAGATGGAGCGGCCGACCTCCGCGCCCCCCCCTTCCAAGATTGAAGCGCCCGCCCTCCGCACCGCGCCCCAAGATTGAAGCGGCCGGCCTCCGCGCCGGCCGAAGTGCGAGCGAAGCGAGCGACCTTACCCGGCGCGGCGCAGGCAAGACACCTCCTGCGCCGGCGCCGGGCGGCAGTCGGGGCTCGGCTGCCCCTCCTGCGGCTTCGTCTCTCAGAGCCCTGCGCCGAACTCCGCCGGAGTGCAGCATTCGTACTGATCCCAGGCCGGGCCGGGGGAGACGGACGCATACGTCACATAGAAGGCGGAGCTCACCCCGCCCCCGTAGATGACGATCTCGTTGGCCGGCGAAACGCCGTTGCTCACGGTGATCCGCTCCCACTTGCCCGTCTCGGTGAGCGTCATGCTGCAGTGCGTGTTGCCGCTGTTGCCGATCCCGACACAGACCCCCGGCCCGTACTCCAGATAGACCCAGACACAGGCCGTCGCCTCCTCCGGGCCCTCCTGCGGAGGAAGAAAGGCCTGCACGATGCCGGCGCCGCCGTTCGTCTCGACAGCCAGCATGTTGCCGCCGTCGCCGGGGAAGAACGAAGGCATCAGATAGGTCGACACGGTGCCACCCGGAGGAGCCCAGGTCGTCCAGTACTCGGCGCCCGACTGGCCCCCACTTCCCTCGGTCGGACCCGCGGTGTGCGTCGAATACGGCCCCTGGCTGTTGACCTGGCTGAAGTCTCCATTCTCGAGCAGACTCTGCGCGAGCGTGGCGGTCGGCACCAGAAGGCAAAGGGCGCAAACCAAGGCCATCGACGTCAGGATCTTCGGTTTCATTCTCGATCTCCTTGATCAGAAATTGGTCTGTCACGACGCTCCGCGCTTGCGGTGAGGCCGCTGATTCGAGCTCGGAGCGTCGATCGGATTCCCGAGGGGAACGACCTGTCCGAAGAAATTCCCTCATCGAGCCCGAGGATCGGAGCTGAAGCGGCCGGCCTCCGCGCCGGCCGAAGTGCGAGCGGAGCGAGCGACCTTACTCCCCCGCCCCCATCCAGTTGGCGCCATCCACGCCAACCGGCCACGGCACCCTCCCCGCACCTCTCCCCGCCGCACAGTAGTATTGTCTAATTCGCTCTCCACCCCCGATCTCGCCCGGCCAAGACCCGGCCGCTCAACCTGCTCGAGCAAGCCGAAAACCCCTGCTCGATGATCGGGCATGACCAGGCCGAGCGCCCTCGCCTTGGTCGGTCCATCGTTCCAAGACAAGGAGACCCTGCTGATGAAAGACCAGCTCCGCCCCCTTCCGTCCGTCCTGCTGCTCACCGCTCTCCTGCTCGCCGCCACCTTCACCCCCGCGCTCGCCGAAGGCTTTCCGTGGATCTGCGCCGGCACCTACCTCATCTCGGAGGACGGTGGCGCCCGCGACTTCTGGACCTTCGAAGCCGACGGCACCTTCTTCGGCACCACCTCGACCCAGCCGCTCTTCAACTTCTCCAACCAGCAGGGGAGCTGGCGCAAGGACGGCGCCGACGGGGCCAAGGGCGTGCTCCTGGCGTTCGTCTACGACGACAACAACGAGCTCGACCTACTCGGCCGCATCGACATCGCCTGGGCAACGACTGGCCCGGGGTGCAGCGACATCGCCGGCTCCCTCGAGGTCCGCTTCTTCACGCCCGACGGAGACCCCCTCGCCCCCGACGCCCTCGACGTGCCCCCCACGTTCACCGACACCTTCACCGGACGCCGGGTGACGGTGGACTAGGCTTCGGGCGGGCGGCGCGACGGAGGAGGGAACGGAAGACTGGAGGGAGCGACGCCCCGAGACTCACGAGGTGCCGTGAGCGGGGGGTAACCTGCTCCCCATAATCCGGTCCAGCGCAAGCCCAGACGCAGGTGCCAGGCTCTTGCTGGCGCCCCCGGGGAGCAGGCAGCCCTAAGAGTGACTCAAGCTCTTTTCAGACGCACGCAGCCTGATCCGCGTCTGCGCGACCGCGAACCGGCCCAGTTTGCCCAGGCCGCGCCAGCGCCATCTCGGCGGCTTCGGATGCTCAAGTCGCTCGCTCAAGCTCACGAGGGTAGCAACCGCCATCGCGGCGATATGCCACCGGGGCAGGAGCATCGGCGTGAGCATCAGAGCCCAGCAAGAGCCGGCGCACCAAGCCCCGTGCGAGCCACCGAAGCGAAGCGCATCGAGATCGGCTGCAACTCCGAAGGCGGCCAAACCGGTATGGGCATGGCATCGGTTGAGGCAGCGCTGCTTGACCGGCGAAGACTGCCAGACGACCGCAAGGAGGATCGCGCCTCCCACTGAGAACCAGGGACTCGGCGCCAGGAACCCGATAGCCAGCACCCCTGCCAGAAGCACACACCCGACCGCCATCCAGATCGGTCAGAGCCACCTCGTAGTGCTCGATCGCCCGCCGTAGGTTGGCGGTGCGGTCGCCCAGGGTCGCCTCCGAGAGACCGCCGACCAGGCGCTGCTCCAGCCATTCCTCGCGAGCCCAATCCGAATCCCAGGTGCTCCAGCGCAGGCGATCACGCCCCGCCACCACCACCAGCAAAGGGCCCAGCCGACCGTTCCAGACGCAGAGGTCGTGGACCCAATAGGCCGCGCTCTCGGTGGCCGCGGCATTGAGCCCGCCGCGCAACGCTTCGAAGCTGTCGAGGAACAGAACGGCCCGGCATCCCTCGCCTCTCTCCGCGAGCCCCTCACCGAGGGCCTCGAGCAGCTCGAGCAGGAAAGTACCCCCGAGACGGGTGTGGGAGCCCCAAAACTCCGGCGACTGGTGGTCCTCGCCCTCGCGGTACCGAACCCAGGCTAGAGCCAGGTCGAATCGGGGGCACTCAACCCCCAGCTCACGGGCGATCCGCGCCAGCTTCAGGGCCGGGTCGCTCCACGGGTGCACCTCGAGGTTCAGATAGGCGGCCGGCAGCCCTGCGGCCCGCGCATCTTCCCTCAACTGCAAGAGGAGCTGGATCTTGCCGGCGCCGCCGACGCCATAGAAATGAACCACCGGCCGCCCCCCTGCCCTGGGGCGATCAACCCGGCGAAACGCTGACGATCGACGACACGGTTGGTGAAGTACCGAAGCCGCTGTCGTGGCGTCCCGAGCGGAGATTGCAGAGGTCTGGGCATCCGCCAAGTCTAGCGATCCGAGCCGCCTCGACGTCCCGCGCACGCTAGCGACTCCTTCACAGGACGCCGGAGCATTCTCGAATCAGCCGAAGGAGCCGACCGCGTCCGCGAGTTTCTTGTCTGGCCTGAACCTCGCATGCCTCGAAGGAAGAGCCGTGATCAGCTCGCCAGTCCTCGGATCACGGGTCTCGCGGGCGCTCGTTTCCTGGACGTAGAAGGTCCCGAACCCGGCCAGACGAGACTCCCTTCCCAATCTCAGGTCGTCCGTGAGCTTCTCGAAGACGGCTTCGACCGCCTTGATCGCAACGTCTTTAGGGACATCGGCTTCCACGATCACCGCCCCCACGAGATCAGCCAAGTTCGCCATCGAGCTCCTCGCTCCCTTGAGAAAGTTGTTGTCCTGGCAGAGGAAGGGCGGAGTGTACGGACGGGTTCGAGCCCCGTCAAGGCAGAAGCCCTTGCCCACCGTCCGACCCAGGCGAAGCGGCGGCGGATCGAGAGCGCTTCCGAACCGGCGCTCCCCGAGTGAAGCAGCCGGTCACCGCGCCAGCCGGCCCGACGCCAACCTCACCTGTAGCCGTTCAGCTCGGGCACCATGGGTAGGTGCCAAGGGTCCCCGATGCGGCAGGCTCCTTCGCCCGATGACCCAGAAAGCCCACTCACCACCCGCGCTGTCATCGGAGGTACCCTTCGAACCCTAGCCGCTCGCGGAAAACCGTGTCATAGATCTAGACGTCCTGGGTCATCGGATGGATCTCAAAGGGACTCCCGACCGCGAGTGCCACGGAGATGCCCCCAGCTCACTGGCACCGCAGCACGGAGTCGACCTCGGCCGTGATCGTCCTCCGCCCTCTCGACGGAGAAGCTGGCCTGGCTGCCGCCACCTCTACTCGCCTGGCACCTGCCCCCTGCGCCACCGCGCAGCCTGCACGAACGAGCCCGTCGACGCCCACCTCTCCTTGTGTGGCACGTTGGCGCCGGATCCGGATGGCTCGACAGGTAGACTCCTCAGCACCACGAGACAACCCGGAAGCCGAGGTGTTCCATGCGCATCTCGAGGGCGAAAGGCTTCTGGAACTATTACCTCCCCATCGAGCTCACCCTCGCATTCTCGGCAATCTACGAGATCATCGAATGGCTGGCCGCGGTGACGGTGAGCCCCGAGGCCGGCCTCGCCTTCCTCGGCGCCCAGGGGGACGTCTGGGACGCCCAGAAGGACATGGGCCTCGCCGGCCTCGGCGCGCTCCTGGCCATGGCGATCACCTTCGCGGTGGCGATGACCGTCGACCACGGCACCTGGGGAGCGGTCCGCGAGAGCCTCCGCATCCCCGACGACGACCGCCCCATCGGCGAAGACCAGATCCTCGACTGGTGGCGCCGCCGCCGAGCCACCAGGCCGTGATCCTCCGGGCTGGGGCCTCGGACACTTAATGCTGGGGCGGGGAGGGTGCGAGTACCGCGAGACACCCGGCCAGGGTCGTAAGAAGGCCGGGCCTTCGGCCCACCCGGCCGCCGCAGAGGGCGGCCGCTTCGATCGAGGATCGCCGCTCCGAAGGGCCAGCGCCAAACCGAAGCGGCCGGTCTCCGCGCCGGCCGAGGTGTGAGCGAAGCGAGCGGCCCTACCCGGCCCCTCCGAAGCCCGTCCACGACCCGTTCATTTTGGGCATGAGTCGCACCTCAGGGGCCATGAGAAGATCGTCCAGCGCATGAACCGGCAAGGAATCGACCATCTGGTGCCGACCCATGCAGAAAACGGATAGCTCAGGGCTCAAGATGAACATCCTGTGCGCTCAACGCACAGCTCATCACCGCCCCCTGAGCTGCCCCGCAACGACTGGCCGCAGATCGACGAACCCTTACAGAGCAGGTGGCGAAGTGGGGCGGGCTGGGCGGGAGGAACCCGAAACGGGCGAACGAGGCAGCGTCCCGACCGCCACGCGACGACTCCGGCTTGCAGATGGCGAGGGCTTCACGAATCGTACCTGAACCGCGTACGTTTCAACCCAGGGAGACCACCATGCGCGAGATGTCCGTAAACAAGTTCCGCAGCAAACTCCGGGAGGCGGTCGAACGCGTGCTCCGGGACCATGAGCCTCTGCGTGTCACCCGCCGCGGTGGCGAGGGCTTCGTTGTCCTGGGTGCCGAAGATTGGGAGCGCGAGCGCGAGACCCTGCACGTACTCCAGAGCCGATCTCTCATGCGGCAGATCGCCCGATCCGCCGAGACCCACGAGGCCGGAACAGGCTATCGCCCAACCACCGAGGAGCTGGATGATATCGATCGTCTTTGAAGGCGGCACCTGGGAGCGCTACGAGAAACTGGCCAAGAGGGAGCCCGCTCTCCATCGGACCCTGTGCCGCCAGATCAAGGAGATGCGACGTGGCGACCCGGCCCACGGCATCGGAAAGCCGGAGCCCCTCAAGCATGACCTGAGCGGCTTCTGGTCGCGTCGGCTCTCGCACGGCGACCGCCTCATCTACAAGTTCGACGAGGAAGCGATCTACATCTTCGCCATCGGCGGTCACTACGACCTTTGAGCCCCGATCCGGTCTCCTGGCAGCCGGCCCCCGGCCGGTGTAGGCGGGAGACGCCTCCTCCTGGAGCCAGGTGAACCGAAGGAGCTGGCTCATGACCGAAATGCCGCATCCATGACCTGCAGGCCCCCCTTCATGGCCTAAATGGGCCTCTCATGATCTTGCTCGGGACGAGGCCGACTGGGGCGTCGGCTTCATTCAGTGCGTCTCGACCAACCTCGCCAGAGAGGGCGGTGATCGGTTGCTTGCAGAGATCTGGAGCCGGTGCAGAACAGGGTTGCTGGTCGCGGGGGCTTGATGGTGGCACACTCCCGTTCAATGTCCCAGGGTCGCGATCGATAGACTCTCGCCGAGGAGAACCGCATGGCACTGTTCAAGAAGACCGAGCCCATCTCCTCGCACAAGGATGTCGAGGACTCCCTCGAACGGCGACACCGTGTGGCCGAGGCGGTTCGGGAGATGGAGGGCACTCCAGGTTCTAGCTCCGGTCGGCGCGCGCGGCTCCGTGCCGCGGGAGCCGTGGCGGAGGTGGTGGGGGTGTTCGTGGTCGGCCATTACGTTGCGGGGCGGCTCACCGTGTACCTGGGAATCCCGCTGCTCGGTAGCGCCTTCGCGAGTGCTCTTGGGGCGAGCCGGCCGGACTTCGTGTCCCTGTCGTGGCTCTTCCTGCGGACGCTTGCCGTTCAGTACGGCTGCCTGCTGGCCCTGGGGCTCGCCCTTCGCCGGGTGCACCACGGACGTGGCCTCTCGGCGTTCGGCCTGACCCTGGGCGGCGTCGGGGTTGGGCGCTCGGTCTTCCTCGGGGTCGCCGCCTTCGCCGCCGCCACCCTTCCCTTTCGCCTGCTGCTCGCCGCGCACAGCCTTCATCCTCTGGGGGCCAATCCCCCGATGTGGCGTCTGCTCGAGAAGCCCTGGACGCCAGCCTTCTGGCTCTTCGCGGCGACGGCGAGCTTCCTGGTGGTCGCCTTCCTCGAGGAGCTCTTCTATCGCGGCTACTGCCAATCGCGGCTCCAGGAAGACTTGCCCCACGGTCAGGCCGTCGTCGTGGCCTCGCTGTTGTTCACCTTGACCCACGGCCAATACCATGCCGTCTCGGTGTTGGCCGTGGGGACCGTCGTCTCGCTCTTCGTCATCGCCCTGGCCCTGGGAACGCTCTACGCGCGGACCGGCTCCCTGCTCGGCTGTACGGTCTGCCACGCTCTGGTGAACCTCCCGGTGTCGCCCCGGTACTCCGGAATCGCACTGGTTCTCCTCGTGGTGCTCGTGGTGCTACTCCGGCGCCCGGTCGGGACCGTGGTCTCGTGGCTCCTGGGCTTCCTGGGCGAGGCGGTCCGCGACCGCAGAGCCACGTTGGGTGTGGCGAGCGTCGTCGTGGGTGGGGTCGCGTTCTGTTTCACCGCGGCCCCGACGGTGGCCTTGGTGGTGGGCGTCGTGGCGCTGGCCGCGGCCATCGTCCTCATCGTGCGGGACAAGCTCCGACCTCTGGAGGAGAGCTGAATGAGGCCGGTCCGATACAACGTGGCGGCGAGCCTGGACGGGTTCATCGCGGGGCCCGACGGGGAGTTCGACGACCTCTACTCGCCTGGCACTTCGCCCACGGCCGCGGCCGGGCGATGGGGAGCGATCACCTCCGAGGTAGCCGGGTTCCAGGGTCCCCGGGAGAGCCCATTGCGCACGCCGTGTGCGATCATCGTCCCCGACGACCGCCATGCCCTCGACCAGCCCCAGCCCTTCCACCCCCGACGAGGCCACGATCCGCCGGAGGGTGGCCGACGCCCTGTCGGGCGATCCTCGCGTGCTCGCGGTCTACCTTTTCGGGTCGCGGGCTCGGGGGACGGAGGTGGAGGGCTCGGACGTCGACCTGGCCGCCCTGTTCACGGAGCCGGTCGAGGTGATGGAGCTTCTGGCACTCGAGGACCGGATCGAGCGAGCGCTCGGGGCTCCGGTGGATCTGATCGACCTGGGCAAGGCGAACGCCTTCCTCGCCCTCGACGTGATCCGATGCGAGCGGATCTACTGCACGGATTCGACGCGGTGCGACGAGTTCGACCTCTACGTCATGCGCCGCGCCGGGGATCTCGAACCGTTCGAACGGGAGCGCCGCCGGATGGAGCTCGGGTTCGACCCGATCCGCCCGGCCGGGAAGGAGCGACCGTGACCCCGGACAAGATCGACGCCAAGGTCGTCACGGCCAAGAGCCGAGCGATCCGGTCGATGCTCGACGGGATCGACGAGCTTCCTCTCGACTCGTTGGACGCGTGGACCGAGGACCAGCGGATGGTCGCCGCCGGCGAGTCCTATCTTCGCCGCGCTCTCGAAGCTCTGCTCGACCTGGCTCGCCACCTCCTCGCCAAGGGTTTCGGCCGGGCGGTTCCGGAGTACGCCGCACTCGCCGACGCGCTCGAGGAAGAGGGCATCCTCACCAAGGAACGGGCCGAAAGACTCCGCCTCATGGCCCGCTACCGCAACCGGATGGTGCACTTCTACGACGACGTCTCGACCGAGGAGCTCTACGGCATCTTGACCCAGCACCTCGCGGACGTCCCCGAAACCCTGGAAGCCCTCCGCGCCTGGATCGAAGAGCACCCGGACCGCCTCCGCGGCGAGCTGTGAGCGCCGGTCACTTCGGCTCGGAAACTCCTGCCGTATTCGTCCGCCGCTGCATCCGCCGCGACGGGCGCAGGTCGATCCGAATGGCTGAGAAGGTAGACTCCCCAGCACCACGACACAACCCGGAAGCCGAGGTGTTCCATTGAGCCGACGACTCTATCTGCTGGGGCTGTTCCTGGCCTTCGCCGCGGTCTGGGTGTGGGCCGCCATCCGACCGGTCTACCCCGAGGACTGGCTGCTCGAGAACTACCTCGTCTTTGCCGGCGTGCCGCTGATCCTCCTCCTCGGCCGCTGGTTCCGGCTCTCCCTGATCTCCTACACCCTGCTGACCCTGTTCATGATCCTCCACGTCATCGGCTCCCACTACACGTACGCGGAGGTCCCCTTCGGGTTCACCCTCCAGCACTGGGTCGGCGCCGAGCGCAACATGTACGACCGGCTGGTGCACTTCTGCTTCGGATTCCTCGTCGCCTACCCGGTGCGCGAGGTGTTCATCCGTATCTCGCGCGCGAAAGGCTTCTGGAACTACTACCTGCCCATCGAGCTCACCCTCGCCTTCTCGGCGATCTACGAGATCATCGAATGGCTAGCCGCGGTGACGGTGAGCCCCGAGGCCGGCCTCGCCTTCCTCGGCGCCCAGGGGGACATCTGGGACGCCCAGAAGGACATGGGCCTCGCCGGCCTCGGAGCGCTCCTCGCCATGGCGATCACCTTCGCGGTGGCGATGACCGTCGACCGCGGCACCTGGGGAGCGGTCCGCGAGAGCCTCCGCATCCCCGACGACGACCGCCCCATCGGCGAAGACCAGATCCTCGACTGGTGGCGGCGGCGCCAAGCCACCCGGCAGTGATCGGCCGCATGACGGCGCCCCATCTCTTCTCCCCTGGCACCTCGTCCGTCTAGCTGCAGGAGATGGGGCACAACGACCCGGGCCAGCAGACGACACGAGCAGGATTGTGGCCACACCATGAAAATCTAATGGTCGGTGTTCGATTTTCAGGGTAGCCTGCGCCACGACTTGCCTGGCACGCGCCCCCTGAACGGCTCGTCGGCCACCTCTGCTCGCCTGGCACCCGCCGCGCGGAGTGCACCTGCCCTGCCGAAGCTCTGGCGAAGCTACACCGCCGGAGCCCGCTCGACGACCTCGTCCTTCAGCCGATCGCCCAGGCGGTCCTTCTCCCGCTCCAGCTCGAATCGCGTCTGCAGGTTCATCCAGAACCTCTCGCTCGTGCCGAAGAAGCGCGACAGCCGCAGAGCGGTGTCCGCCGTGACGGCCCGCTTGCCGTGGACCACCTCGTTGATGCGCCGAGGCGGCACGCTGATGCTCTTGGCGAGGCGATACTGGCTGATCCCCATGGGGCGGAGAAACTCCTCCAAGAGAATCTCGCCGGGGTGAATGGGAGGAAGCTTCTTGGTCACGGCTGCTCTCCTAGTGATAATCGACGATCTCCACATCCTCAGCACCACCCTCCGACCAGGTGAAACAGATCCGCCACTGGTCGTTGATGCGGATGCTGTGCTGGCCCTCCCGATCTCCCCTGAGTCGCTCCAGGCGATTGCCAGGAGGAATTCGGAGATCCTGGAGGGTCTCCGCGCCGTCCAGAATCACCAGCTTCCGCAGGGCCTGGCGCTGAAGCGCGGTCGAGAGCTTCCGGGACCCCTCGCGCCGGAAGACCTTCTCCGTGGCCTTGTCCCGAAAGCTCCGGATCATCGCCAGGAATGATAACGCATCGCGTCATTACCACCAAGGGAGCCGATGGGCGCCGAACGGGGCACTCCGAGGGAGGCGTGCCAGGGAGGTGAGGTAGAGAGTGGACCACTCACCAGGGGGCCGAGCTCGATCTCCTGGTCCTGTCCGGAGGAGAGCGCCTCGGGTTCGAGCTCGAGCGGACCTCGGCACCCCGCGCCACCCGCTCCATGGTCTCGGCCCTCGACGACCTGAAGCTGGACCGGCTGTTCGTGATCTACCCGGGCGACCGGAGGTTCCCGCTCCACCAACGCGTGCTTCCACCACGACTCGCCCGGCACCTGCCCCGGATAGATACCGCACCGCACCCTCGGTCGCCCCGAGGGTGCGGGCGATCTCACAATGGTTCTGGCCCGTCTCGGCCAGCACTCGAATCGTCGCGACTCCCTCCTTCGAGAGACGCCTCGCCATCGACCCACCTCCTCCCGCGCACCGTACCTGGGAAGGGTCAGCCGACGGCCGCGCCCCTCGGCTGCAGGAGGGGTCGTAAAACTCCGCGTCCCCTGAAGACGATTCTCGTGGAGTCCGTGTCACCCGCCCGGCTCATCAGAGGTACCTCGAGCCGAAGGTCAGCCCGGGCCGAGGCCGGTGCAGAACCCGTCGCAGGTTTTCGACCAGAGCCACCCACAGTTCTTCACCCGGGTGCAGGTGGAGGTGGCGACGCAGTGGATCGTGTGTGGAGCGGGGAAGGCGCACCAGTCGTCTTGGGTCGAGCACGCGCAGTTCCTCTGGGTGGCCAGACACAGAGCGGTGGACGTCGGGTCTTGCGTGACGGCTCCATAGTCCTCCAACGACAGCCCGATCTGTCCGAGCTCGTCCGTGGAGAACAGCGGTGTTGCCTCCTCGTACCAGAGGGCCACCTCCGACATCTCTTCATCATCACGATCCCAGACGAACGGTGTGATCACGGTCGCGAGCTGCTGCAGAGCGCTGACCTGGTCGGCGTTCAGGCCCGCGCTCTGAATCGTCTGCATGACCTTATCGATCCACAGGTCGCTCTTGACCTCTGACGGTAGCGTTGCGAAGACGTCCCGCTGGAGACCCCGGGGCACCGCGAGGAGATCCTCCCGGGTCTGGATCGGATCGGGATGCTCTGCAAGCCATTCCTCAGCGCTGATCTCAGGGCACAGGGACTGTGTGACCAGCGGGTCGGCGTAGCTCGGAGCGGCGGTGGCGACGGTCAACACGGCGAGGAGAGCCGCCAGTTGCATGGAAGAACCTCGGACCCTTCGGCATGTCATCTCTTACCTCCCATCACGTTGATCAAGGATAAGAAGGAAAATGCGAAGACACGAACTGGCGATGATTATACTTCGCCGATGGCCCTAGCCTACGCGCGGCAGCTCAGCTCTTGGCCGGGGCAGGGGGCGGAGCACCTCTACTCTCCTGGCACCTACCCTGCCTCTACTTGCCTGGTGGCTGCTAGCCTGGACTATTCATGAGTCACCTACTGCGAGCCGCAATTGCATGCAATCTCAGGGCGTACTCGCTCTTTGCTCCTCAACGTACTGTCCAGTACGCCTGCGTCGCGCATCGCTGTGTGCGCCCTGATCTCACACCCACTTGCGGCTCTCGCTACGGCGCCTCATGAATAGTGCAGGCTAGGAGTCTGCGCGGCAGAGCTGCCGTCTCGCGCCCCAATCAGTCCGATCGGTAGTACCGGCGCTTCGGGTCCCGAGGTCCCGTGCCGACCTCTCGGATCAGCCCCAGACCTACGAGACGAGCAAGCCGAGTACGCGTCGCCCGGGGTGTGAGTCCGATCGTCTCGGCGATCTGGCTGGTGAGGCGGCCTTCACCGCCGGCCAGGGTATCCAGGATGGCCTGATCCCTCTCGTCGAGCGAAGGCTCACCGACCGGCGCCGTGAAGATCGTCACGCGGAAGCGCGTTGCGATCTCCTCGAAGAGTGGAGAATCGAGCCCGGCGTCACGGCACGCAGAAACCATGCGTTGGACACCGCTGCCCCATTGCTCGATCAACCCCAGGGTGTGAAAGACCCGGCCGATCACGCGGTTTCGGAGCTTGGAGATCCCGCGGGTGAGATCTTCCACGGAGAGGCCGAAAGGCAGCAAGCCCGGATTCTCAACCTCCATCCGATCGTCGAAGATCGCCACGCGGATGGGGCCCCCGGTCTGCGAATAGTCCGCGTGAGCCACCGCGTTGATCACCGCCTCGCGCACGGCGATCGGAGGCAGGTTCGACCGTTCACGGCTCCGAACGGCGCCGATCTCGACACCGTGCAGGGCATGCTTGTGGACGAAAGACACGGCGTCCTCGACCGCCTGAATCGGGAGGGAGCGGATCTCGAGTTGGTCGACGATCCGGCTCTTGTCGGTCCCGCGAAAGCGACCCGCCTGGATCCAGGCGTCTGGGAAGTACCGCTCGCGCTCACGCTCGCTGCCGAAGAGGAGCATGCCACCGACCGTCGGAACCTTCCGCCCTTGGTGTGTCGTGATCAGTCTCAGGGTTTCGAGGTCGGCACGACGCAGCTTCCGAACCGGTGCAAACGACTCGGAAGCAGCTCGGAAGTCCAGGGCTTCCGAGTCGAGCTCAGGGATCGGCTGCTCGTCGAAGACCTCGCCCCGGGCGAACCGTTGGAGCTCTCGGATGAGCCGAAGATCAGCCCGCCGGTTGGTCGACCCCACCCGAACGTAGACGCCGCGCTCCTCGCCTTCACGCCGAAGGTAATGGGGCCGCAACGAGCTCGGGAACACCTCGACCGCCAGGACCTGCGTGCTACGCCACCGAAGGATCTCGATGGACGGCACCAGTCTCGGGGCGACGCCGTCGCTCAGGAGACTCGCCAACCGTTCTTCCACATCGAGCGCCTTGGCCACCCCACGGACATGCCGTCCCCTGTCTTCCACTCCGATGAGGAGCGTGCCGCCGGCGGTGTTGGCAAAGGCCACGATGGTCTTCAAGACGCCCTGCGGGCTCGAAAGATCCCGCTTGAGCTCGAGGGTCTTGCCCTCGGGGCGCTTCAGCAGCTCGATCAAGTCCATTGACTCGGAAATCTACTCGGAAGTCATCAACGGTGTCAAACTTCCGAGCGATGGGAGAGGCCTAACCTGGACTATTCATGAGGCGCCGTAGCGAGAGCTGCAAGTGTGTGTGAGATCAGGGCGCACGTAGCGATGCGCGACGCAGGCGTACTCGGCAGTCCGTTGAGGAGCAAAGAGCGAGTACGCCCTGAGATTGCATGCAATTGCGGCTGAACCGGGAGCGGCGCTAGAGGTAGACTCCGCGGCGACGTCCTTGACCAGTGTCTCGGCTCGTTCGGCAGCGAGGACCTGGTTGACTCTGTTACCAAAGGCCACATATAGCGCTTCATCTCCCTGACACTCGAGCTCCTGCCCGACAGCAGGCTGGATCAGGAAAAGCGCAAGCAGTCCCAAGGCTGCAGGGATCCGCATCACACACCTCCCGTCGGAGCCATCGTGATCCAGACACCCCGTACTTGGTCCAACGCAGGACAGCCGCTCTTCTCCACTTCCCAGGTGTAGACCGGATGACGAATCGAGCCGTCCGGCCGGCGGATCCGGAGCTCGACCCGCGCCACCTCATCGTCGGGGGCGCTGTCCTGGAAGCTGATGATGCAGGTGACGAAGTAGGCCCGGTCGCGCTGCAAGTCGTGTGGGCGCGGACCCGGCCGGATCTCGTGTTGCGGCCAGATCTCCTGGTCGAAGCCGTCCTGCATTCGGCCGGTTGCGGTGAAGAGACCTTGGCTGTTCGGCGCGGTCACCGAGAGCTCAACGGTGGAGCCGTCCTCGACGTTGCTCCAGGCACGGGTCTCGAAGCACCGACCTTCGGTCATCACTGGCATGCCACACCCTTTCTGGTGTCGCCACGTGTCCTCGATCTTGTTGACGGACCGGACCGTGCGTATTCCCACCAAGACGACTTGCGCGGTCCCAGGCTTGGCGGTTCGAGCCGGGATGCGACGGCCCGTCAGGTCGCTCTGATGAAAGTCGCGGAGGGACGGCGACATCGCTGAGGGTTGTTGCTCGCGGACAGAGGCTCCGGTCTCCGACCGTGTTTCGAGGAGCAGCACGAGCGAGCGGGACAGCGAATTCTGGGGAGAAGTCGTCCCTCCCATGGCCGCCAGGCGCCATCAACGGCGGCAAGTTGACTACCCCAGCGAGGTTTCAGGAGAATCGACGACATGGCGCGGATCGACTCAGCCCTGGGTGATGCGGACGTGCGTCCGGCCCTGCGCGCGCGGCTTCTTGCGGCGCACGCCGAGGACACACTTCTCATCGAGGAGCTCGGGCTGTGTCGCGGCCAGGTGCGCATCGATCTCGCCGCCGTGAACGGCAAGCTCCACGGCTACGAGATCAAGTCGGATCGAGACACGCTACAGCGGCTGGACCGTCAGCTCGTGATCTACAACCGGGTGCTCGACCATGCGACCCTCGTGGTCGGCGAGCGACACGTCGAGAGGGCGATTGAGTTGTTGCCGCGGTGGTGGGGTCTCCTGCGGATCGGCGCAGCGCCCAGGGGGCCTCGGTTCACCACTCTTCGCCAGAGCCGCAGAAACCCCCGGCGCCACGGCCGAACGCTGGTCGAGCTGTTGTGGCGGGATGAAGCTCTCGCCCTCTTGGAGCGGCGGGGCCTGGATCGAGGAGTTCGGAGCAAGCCGCGGTTTGCCGTATGGGACCGGCTGTGCGAACACTTCGGCGTCGACGAGATCGCTGCCGAGGTACGCCGATGCCTCAAGGCTCGTGGAGAGTCTGAAGGCCCTCCACGACCCGCGTGATGTGGTGAATCGTCCCCAGGCGGCGCCAGACTTCCGCCGAGCCCAGGTTCGGCGCACCGTCCGCAGCATTCTTGATCGACGCACAGCCCGCGCAGTGGCTCTCCCCGGCGAAGTGGTTTCTCAGGTGACCGTACACGAGTTGGGTCGCGAGCCTGGGAAACTGCACCGAGGGCCGCGTTCGCCGGGAGCTCTCCCCTTTGATCAGGAGCCATTGTTCGTCGAGCGCGTACCGGATCGCCGCGGAGACCGTCATGATGCGCGGATCGAAGCCCTCGACGCCTGTTGGATGTTGGATGGCGCAGTCGCTGTAGGTCGGTAGGAGGACGAGCTCATCGCGGCGAGTATGGAGGCCGTCTCGCCATGCCAGCCAATCGGCACGCTCCACCAGGTCGTACGAATGTCGATCGACCCCTCCCATGCTCAGGGGAAAGGCACAGGCCGACACGGTCAGGGTCCGCCATGCCGCGTGGTCGGGAACGGCGGACAGGAAGGCGTCGGTGAGAGCGCGGACGCCCGGTGTCACCGTGTCGTTCACCGCGCCGAGATCCAGGATGAGGTCCGTCTCCTCACGATGCAACCCGTGGCCCCTGGTGAAGGCATTCAGCCGCCCTGGGAGGGCTCCCTCCTCAAACTCCTCCCTGGTGAGCCGAAGGGCGAGCCCGTGAGCTCGGTGTTGAAGTGCTGACCCGACATCGAAGGATCGAGTGACCCCTGTAACCGGCGTGAAACTGATCCCTTCGGCCACCGCCCGCCCAAACACCGCGGCAGCCGCCGATGGACCGTCCGGTTCGAGCTCGCGCGCATCGAGTAAACACCTCGAATACCGGGCCACACTCTCAGCCAGCTTGGCGAAGGCGGTGCCGAGATGGTGGTCCAGTGTGGGCGCCTTGCTCTCGTTCCGTTCCACGATCTCCAGTAGCGGTGTAATCCGGGGCACGAGCTCCGGCGAGATCTGCGCCAGCGCTTGCTTCTCCCCGCGCTTCACCTTGAGAACAGGAACGTAGTGTGAAGGCCCGAAGGTCATCCGCCGCCTCCTAACTGGGGGTCCCAGAGCTTCAAAGGGGATACCGCCGAGGACGGTGCCAGGAGCGATGGGAGCGTCCCGGCCCTCGGATCGATCGAGGTCCGGGACCCCGACGACGCGTGGGTCCTGGCCTCGGCACTCGAGGCGGGCGCCGACGTCCTCGTCACCGGCGACCCGGATCTCCTGGACGTCGACTCCGCGGTCCGGGCTCTGGACATGGTCTCGCCGCGGGGGTTCTGGGAGCTCAGCCGCCGGCGCGGTCGCGAGCGGGGGGGCCGAGAGTCCTGAGCCGGCCTCTGGTTTCCTGGCACCCGGCGGACCCGAGCGTGCTAGGATGCATACGGTATGGCACAGAGAACGACCCTCATTCTCGATGATGATTCCAAGCGGGCGGCCCGTGAGCTGGCCCTTCGCTACGACTGCTCCATGTCCGAGGCGATCCGGCGGGCGGTCGTGAAGCAACGTGACGCGCTCCTGGGCGTTTCCGCGGAGAGCCGCCGCGAACGACAGGAAGATCTGGAGCGCTTGTTCGACCTCTTCGAGGGGAACGATCCGGAGGCCGAGATCCGGCGGCTCAAGCGGGAAGACGCCGGCTTCTGATGCGCGTCCACCTGGACACCGACTTCCTGATCTGGGCACTCAGCTCCGCGGGCCCCGAGCGGCAACGTCTCTCCGAGCTCGCCGCCTCGGATGCGGAAATCCAGGTGAGCGCCGTCGCCTGGTACGAGTTTTCGCGCGGACCAAGGACCCCCGAGCAACTGGCAATCGCCCGGTCCTTCTTCGGCGCCGGCGGGATCGTCCAGTTCTCCGAGCAGCTCGCGGCCCGCGCGGCGGATGTCTTCCGCGCCCTCGGCTCACCCCGGAGGCGAGCAGCCGACGTGGCGATCGCCGTGACCGCCTCGACGCTGGACGCCCTCCTGCTCACCCGCAACTCCGACGACTTCCGAGGCATCCCGGATCTGCGCCAGGAGACCGTCGACCACTGATCCTGCTCGCAAGCTCGGCAGCGGTTGCACTCCTGAAGACCTGTAGGCCCATGTGGGAAGACCCGATCGTCAAGGAAGTTCGAACGGTCCGCGAAGAGCACTCGTCCCGGTTCGGCCACGACCTGGACCGGATCTATCGGGAGCTGAATCTGCCTTTCGAGGTCGGCCGCGCGCGTCGCTAGTTCCTTGAAGTTGTTGCCTTCGAGCGGGGGAACAGGGGTCTTGCCGACGAGAGCTTGAGTGGCGTAACGATCGGCCGCCTGCTCCATCGTGGCCTCGTCCACGATCAGGTCCTCTTCGTCGACCACCGGGCGGTCGGGCAGACAATCTCCGCGGGCGATGTGGCCCGCCTCGTGCGCGACAAAGAAGGCGACTCGGCCCGGCTCGTCGTGCTTGTGGCCGAGGAGGATGACGGGATGGTCCTCGACGATGCAGGCCAGGCCCTGAAAGCTGGGCGTGGGCAGCACATCCAAGGGAACCACGGGGATTCCACGCCGCCAGAGATCACCGAGAATGTCGTCGAGCGTCACCGCCCCATCCGGGGGTGCGAGCTCCCGCCGCCACGCGCGACCATCTCGGGGGAGAGCCGCATGGGTTCGCTCGCGGTCTCGGAGATTTCGGACGACGGCGCCTCCGACCTGGAGCGCGAAGTGAATCGCCGGAGCGAGCCTGTCACCGTCCACACCCCGAACCCGTCGAAGCCGGGCTCCAGGCATCACGGGCGCTGCAAGAGCGCTCCCGGAATCCCGCACCGTCGAGAGCGGATACCCCAAGCACGCAGCCGCCGTGAGATGTGCAACCGCAGGCGGCCTACCGTGCCGGGGGGATGTCGAGCTTCGCCTGCAGTCTCGCCTTCTCGTCCGGGGCTTCGGATCGGAAGGCGTCGAGGGTCCTCTGCTCGACCAGTCCCTTCTCGGCCAGGAAGCCGTAGAACGAGAACAGGCCGGCGTAGATCTCGTCCAGGATCTGGGCGTCGACGTCGTCCATTTCGACGAGGAGGCGATCCATCAGGACGGGATACCTCGCCGCCATGAGCTCCAGGTCTTCGTGGAGCGCGGGGGAAAACGCGGAGAGCTTGTCGGTCTGATCAGCGAAGTGGAAGAGAGCCCGGAGGGACTTGTACACCTCCGGCGCGCTCGGCGGCTGGTGGACCCGGCAGAGCATCAGCCGCCAGGCTTCGAGGCGCTCCTCGTTGTGCTCGCGCACGAACCGATCCAGAGCAGCATAGGCACCGTCCTCTGCCTCCTCCTCCAGCCGGGCGAGCTCTTCACGGTCGAGGGGGCGCAGGAGGAAGTCCTCGTACGTTCCGCCCTCCGGCTCGAGGGTCTGGACGACTTCGAGGTTCCCCCGCGCCACCGGGTCGTCCGGGTTCAGCCTCAGGGAACGCTCCAGGTGCTCCCTCGCCTCGTTCAGTCGCCCCGCGGCCAGGTATCCCCACCCCAGGTTGCAGAGGAAGCGCGCGTTGTCCGGCTCGAGCCCGAGGGCCGCTCTGAAGCTCTCGATCGCCCTGTCGATCTCCCCGAGGACGACATGCACGGCGCCCAAGGCGTCGCGCAGTTTGGCTTCCGAGGGGTAGTGCTCGACGAGGCACCGAAGGAGCTCGCCCGCCAGGCCATAGGCGAGCTCCTCCTCCAGGGGATCGATCACGCCGCCCGCCAGGTCCACCTCCTCCGGCAGGCGCTGCTCCCGCTCGGCCATCCGGTCCGCCCCCTCCAGCAGAGCGCGCCGCGCGTCCTCCCACCGGCCGGCCCCGGCGTGGAGCACGCCCAGGTGAAACAGGGCCGGATAGAACCCCGGGCACTCCCGGAGAATCGACTCGAATTCGTCGATCAGCTCCTCCCGCGCCGGGCTCTCGCCGAACAGCGGGACCATCGTCGCGGCCAGCACCCTCGAATACAGGAAATCCACCGCCCGCCACTCCTCCTCCGACGTGGGGCTCTTCCTCTGCTTCGAGCTGTCTTCGGTGCTCATGACGGAACCGCTGCCTCCCTGACCATCGCCCGGCTGGATCGGGGAACTCTACCAATCCCCCCTGACTGGATCCGGGCGGCGTCACGTGCCCCTGATCGAGCAATCGGTTCTCCTACCGTGGCGGCGCATTTGGGAGATGCAACCTCGACAGGATGTCTCCTACAAACGAGAATCCATGCATGGGCACGAGAAATATCGCCGTGGACACCCGAGTCTACGAACGCCCGAACGCCTGCCCGAAGCCAAAAGGGAAGGCGAGTCCTTCTCCGAGGTGATCGATCGGCTTCTCACCGAGATGGGCGCGGCTCACACCGGCAGAGACATCCTCCGCGGCGTCGAGGCCTTCCCCCCGCTCTCGTAGAAGGAGGGGGAGGGGTTCCTCGGAGTCGTCGCCAGTACGGGCCGGACCTCAGCGAGCGCGAGGAGAACCTCCGGCTCGCCTCCCTCTACCTCGACTGCGAGACCAGGATCCGCGCCTTCGGCTGGGACCCGGACGTCCAGGGCCGGTAAGGCCGGTCGGCGAAACGGGGAGCCCCGGTGCCGGCCAACGACAGCTCCGCACCTGCCTGGCGGTCTGCTCTCGGGGACACCCCTACCGCTTCGCCCACCTGGCGCCTCGTCCGGACCCCTCCAGCTCGAGGAGCCCCGCGAGCCGCAGGTACCTGAGGGTCCGGTTGACGGTGGTGCGACTGACGCCGGGGTAGGCTTCGAGCACGTCCTGGACGCGGAAGCGGTCGGGCAGCAGGCGCTCGATGGTCGCCTCCACGATCTCGCCCTTGTACCCGGAGGCGGCGGGAGTCTTGTCGGCCCACGCTTCGAGCTCGCGGTAGGCGGTGAGCAACACCGAACCCAGGAGGAACTCCCACCAGGGCACCAGGTCGTGAAGGCTGTGGTGCCAGCCCGGAGCCGACTCGGAGAACGCGTCGCGGTAGTCCTGGAGCCGCTCCTCGATGATGCGCTCGAGGCTCACGTACCAGCCCACCTCGTAGCCCTCCATCCGTAGCAGCGAACCGGTGAGGAGGCGGGCCAGCCGACCGTTGCCGGAGCGAAACGGATGGATCATCACGAAGTCGAGGACGTATGCGGCGACGAGGAGGAGCGGCTCGATCGCCGTCTCTCGCCGGCTGGCCGCGAAGCGCACGTGAAGCTCTTCCAGGGTCCGGCGGGCCTCCGCCGCCGGGACGAGCTCCAACCACTCCACGCGGGAGCCTCCGAAGGGGGCTTCGAGCGCTACGCGGTCGTCCCACCTGAAACTGTCGCCTGGACTGGCGCCAAAAGGGAGGGACGTGTCGAGGAGCCGGTGCAAGTGCAGGACGTCATGGATGGAGAGCCCCGAGTTGAAGTCGTCGCTCAGGGTCGCCATCAGGGCGGAGTGGAATCCGGCGAGCTCCGGCGAGGTGCTGTGGGAGACGCGGTAGTCCGTGTCGACCAGACCCCAGAGCTGGCGGTCCGGGATGACCAGACCCTCGATCCGGTTCGAGGAGCGGACGCTGTCGATTCTGGCGGCGCGCACCAGGACGCCGCCGACCGCGGATGGCCGGAGGCTCCGATACTCGTACTCCTTGCCCCTGTACTCGCGGAGCTCGCGGAGAATGCCTTCGAGCCGGGAGGAGATCGGATGTTGTTCGAGGAAACCTGGGGCGAAAGAGCGCATCATGCACCTCCGAATGACGAGGTGGGCCTCCCATAGAACCTGTAGAGAGTGAAATACTACTGCCGGCAAGGGGGGACGACAAGCACCTCGGAGAGCAGCAGATACCGTACGCGTGCGCTTCGAGCTCCGTGCGGCGTGATCCCCGAGAGAGCATCGCGGGACGGCTCCTTGACAGGATGGCTCCTACATACAAAAATCTATGTATGAGCACGAAGACCATCGCCGTGGACACTCGAGTCTACGAACGCCTGGCGGGAGCCAAGAAGGAGGGGGAGTCCTTCTCCAAGGTGATCGATCGTCTTCTCACCGAGATGGCCGAGGCCCACACCGGCAGAGACATCCTCCGCGGCGCCGAGGCCTTCCCTCCGCTCTCGAAGGAGGATGCGGAGGTGTTCCTCGGGGTCGTCGCCGAGAACCGGGCCAGCGAGGACTGGGAAGAGCGTGATCTGCGTTGACACGACCTTCCTGGTCGACCTCTGGAGGGACAAACCGCACTCGCCCTCGCCGGGCTCGACAGCCAGGGGCCTCCTGGCGGACCACCTGGGCGAGGACTTCGCCGTGCCGGCCCACGCCGCCGGGGAGTTCCTCGAAGGCGGCGCGGCAGTCTCCGTACAGCGTCTGACGGATTCCCTTCAGTTCCTGCGGCTCTTTCGCATCGGAGAGGTCGGCGTGGAGACCGCCCTTCGGTACGCGAAGATCGTTGCGTCCCTCCGCCGCGAGAACGCTCTCGCCGGCCGCTCCAAGCCGGACCTGTGGATCGCCGCCTGGGCCCTGGAGCACGATGCGCCCCTCGCGACCCGCAATCTTCGGCACTTCGCGGGCATCGAGGATCTCGAGGTGCTCGGCTACTGAGAAAGCGCGAAGGGCTGGGCAATCTTCACCGGCCGATATACTTCCGCTCGATGCCGACCACGGAGCCCATTCCCCGGCCCCATGAGGCCGAGCTGCGCGAGTTGGTGGACGAATACCGCATTCGCTGCCTCTGGTTTCTGCGCCACGACCTCTACCCCGAGACGCGCGAGGAGGCGCTGCGCGTTTTGCGGCAGATCGAACGCCACGCGGACCGCGATGGCTTCGTCCGCGCCGCCAGGATCCGACAATGGCTCTCACGAGATTCCAGCAGACAGTCTGTCGGCTCCTAGCCGATCAGCGCGTCCGGTCCGGTGAGAGTTACGTCGCCGGCGGAGTGGCACTGAACGAGCTTCTCGATGGCAAGCGGATCTCCCGGGACATCGATCTCTTCCATGACACGGAAGAGGCCGTGGAGGCTTCCTGGACTGCTGACAGGGCACAGCTCGAGGAGGCCGGCTACCGAATTCGTGTGCTCCGCGAGCGGCCCGGTTTCGTCGAAGCGGAGGTCGCAACGGCCGAGGACGCGGTCCGGATGGAATGGGCGCAGGACAGCGCCTATCGCTTCTTCCCGCTGATCGAGCATCCCGATCTTGGGCTGGCCCTCCACCCGTTCGACCTGGCGACGAACAAGCTCTTGGCGGTGATCGGGCGCCGCGAAGTCCGGGACTGGATCGACATCCTGCAGTGCGACGCAACCGTGCAGCCGCTCGGCTACCTCGCCTGGGCGGCGCCCGGGAAGGACCCTGGATTCAGCCCGCCTGCGGTGGTCGAGCACCTCGGTCGAGCCGGCCGGTTTGCGGCCGAGGAGGTCACCGAGCTGGCCTTTTCCGAGCCGCCTCCCGACCCCGCCGAGCTGTCTCGCCGGTGGCACGCCGCCCTCGACACAGCACGTGAGCTCCTCGACGCTCTGCCTCCCGAACAGGCCGGCACCTGTGTCCTCCTCGAGAGCCACGAGCTCTGCCGCCTACCGCCGGACGATCTCGCCCACGCTCTCGAACGCGGGGAGATCCACTTCCATCGGGGGAGCATCCGAGGCGCGCTGCCGACGGTGAGGTAACCCCTCGCCCTGCCCGGCCTGACCGAGGCCGGGCAGGGCAGGGCGCGGGCGGAGCTCGAGCGGCCCGCTACACTGGTCCGTGATGAAGCTCGAAGTCCACCAGCGCGCCCACTCCCAGACCGAGCGCGAGATCGCGGAGGAGAAGGCCTCCGCCCTCGCCAGGATCAGCCGCCGCCTGGAGCGTGAGGTGGCCGTGCTCGCCGATGCCTACGCCGCCCTCGAGGGTGAGCGCGACTCCGCGCGGCGCCGGACCCTCGCCGAGGCCGCCCGGGAGCACCGCACCACCGCCGAGCGCTGGCGCTGGTACCTGATGGTCCAGCGCGAGTCCCTCGGCCTGCGCGATCCCCGGTCGGCGGAGGAGCTGGTGCCCCTGCCTTTCCCGCCCGGCCGGTGAGCGTCACGGAGGACCCGCACGCCCCCAGCACCCCACCGGCGCATGCAGATTGAATATCTGATATTCAATTGACACGATCCAAGCTAGGTGATAGACCGGCTGCATGATCCCCCGCACGCTCCGCCCGCGGCTCGAGAGCCTGGTCGGCCAGTACCCGGCGGTCGTCCTGACCGGACCACGCCAGTCTGGCAAGACGACTCTCGCCCGGACCACCTTCCCGGACTTCCACTACGTCTCTCTGGAGGATCTCCAGAACCGGCAGCGGGTCGCGGACGACCCCCGGGGCTTTTTGCGCAGGCTCGAGGGTTCCGGCGGAGTCATTCTCGACGAGGTGCAGCGGGTCCCGGAGCTCTTCTCCTACCTCCAGGGGTTCCTCGATGAGGAGCGCGGCGGGCCCTTCGTCCTCACCGGGTCTCAGCAGTTCCTCCTCTCGGAGCGAATCAGCCAGTCACTGGCCGGCAGAACGGCCATCCTGGAGCTCCTGCCCCTGTCCCTGGCCGAGGCCACCGGACGGCCGGCTCTGGCGCCGGAGGAGGTCGCGGACGCGACGGCCCTGCCCGAGGACGGAGTGGACGTGCCCGCCGAACCGCTGGACGAGGTCTTGTTCCGCGGCGGGTTTCCACGGATCCACGAACGAGGCCTGGAGCCCACGACCTGGTTCGATGGGTACGTGCGGACCTACCTGGAGCGTGACGTGCGAACGCTCTCGAACATCGGGAACCTGGAGACGTTCTCCCGCTTCCTCGCCCTGTGCGCGGGCCGAAGCGGCCAGATCCTGAACGCCTCCGGCCTGGCGTCCGACGCGGGGGTGAGCCACGCGACTGCGCGGCGCTGGATCTCGATCCTCCAGGCGAGCTACGTGCTCGACCTCTTACCGCCCCACCACGAGAACTTCTCGAAACGCATCATCAAGAGTCCGAAGCTCCACTTCTTGGACACCGGGCTCCTCTGCTACCTGCTCGGCCTGCGAAAGAGCGAGGACCTCGCCGTCCACCCCTTGCGGGGACCGATCTTCGAGACCTTCGTGGTCTCCGAGCTCCGCAAGTGCTTCTGCCACCGGGGCGAACGGCCGAGGCTCTACTTCTGGCGCGACTCGGCAGGCCGTGAGGTGGACGCGCTCTTCGACTTCGGAACGCAACGGGTTCCGGTGGAGGTGAAAGCGGGAGAGACCGTCCTCCGGCAGGCCTTCCGCGGTCTCGACCACTACCTGTCCCTCTCCGGTGACGAGACCGGAGTCCTGGTCTACGGCGGCCCCGAGAGCTTTCCCAGGGGGCGGCACGTGGTAAGGAGCTGGTGGCACCTGGCGGGCCGCGACGCATAGGTGACGGGAGACAAGCCCCCGTCCTACACGGCCTGCGGCCGTTGCGGGTGGATGAGATCGCGGAGCGGGCGACCCTACGGCTGGGGCAGATCCGCCATCTGGCCCGCGAGGAGCGACCAGACGAACCATCCCAGGGCGACGAAGGCCACGAACAGCACGACGGACCACACCGCTGCCACCTTCCAGCCGTAGTGGTAGTAGAGGATCCAGAACAGCCCCGCCACCGCGAGGATGGTGAACAGCACGAAGAGGGTGACAGCGAAGATCACGGGGTCTCCAAGAGGTTCAGGCAGGAGCTCAGGCAAGAACATACGGGCGGGGATCGTCCCCGCCCCCCTCGATCATGCCTCAACCATGGAAGGTCTTGCCGCTCTTCGCCATCTCGCGGAGCAGCCCGGCCGGCTCGAGACGGCTGCCGTAACGCTCGGCGTAGCCGTCGAGCGCCTCGACGATCTCCGCCAGGCCGGTCCGGTCCGCCTGCTTGAGGATGCCGCCCCGGAACGGCGGGAAGCCGAAGCCGAAGATGACCCCGATGTCGATGTCCGTGGGGTTCGAGATCACCCCGTCTTCGATGCAGCGGGCGGTTTCGTTGAGCATCTGGAGCCAGCAGCGCTCGACGATCTCCTCGTCCGGCAGCTCGCCGGACGACGCCTCGCGCCACTCCAACAGCTCGTAGACCGCCGGGTCCGGCTCTTTCTTCTTGCCCGAGTACTCGTAGAAGCCCTTCCCCGCCTTCCTGCCCAGGCGGCCGTCGTCGAGCATGCGCTGGAAGGCCGGCGGCGCCTCCATGCGGTCACCGAAGTAGGGGATCATCACCTGCCCCGCGTGGTGGGCGATGTCGAGGCCGACCTCGTCGAGGAGCTCGAGCGGCCCCACCGGCCAGCCCCAGCGGCGCATCACGCGGTCGATCCGCTCGATCGACGCCCCCTGGGAGAGGATCCAGGCCGCCTCGTTGACGAACGGCCCGAGGACCCGGCTGGTGAAGAAGCCCGCGCCGTCGTCGACCACGATCACCGTCTTGCCCATCTCGAGGCCGACCGCGACGGTCGTGGCCAGCGTCTCTTCCGAGGTCGCCGGCTGGCGGATGATCTCCAAAAGCGGCATCTTGTGCACGGGCGAGAAGAAGTGCATGCCGACCACGTTCTTCGGCTGCTCGGAGGCCTCCGCGAGGCGCGCGATGGGAATGGTCGAGGTGTTGGACGCGAAGATCTGCGGCCGGCCCTTCCCCGGGCGGCGGATCGCCTCCATCTGGCGGATCACCTGGTGCTTGACGTCGAGGTCCTCGAACACGGCCTCGATGACGAAGTCGACCCGCTCGAACGGCTCGTCGTCGGTGGTGCCATGGATCCGCGCCATCGCCGTCTTCTTCTCCACCGCCGTCATGCGGCGGCGCTTGACCCGTCCGTCGAACACCTTGGCGGCGCTCGCCAGGCCCCGGGCCACGGCGTCCCGGTTCCGGTCCTTGATCGCCACCTGCCGCCCCTTCTGGGCAAGCACCTGGGCGATCCCGGCACCCATCAGCCCGGCTCCCAGGACGCCGATCCGCTCCACCTCTCGCCCCTTCTTCGCCAGCTCCTTGGCCCGGCCGTCGACGTCGTTCTTCATGAAGAAGATGCCGATCAGGGCCTTGGCCACGTCGGAGGTGACGAGCCGGGTAAATGCGCCGGCCTCGAGGTCGAGCGCCCGGTCGAGGGGCAGGGCCATGCCCTCACGCACGATCTCGATCGCCGCGAGCGGCGCGGGGTAGTGGCCGCCGGACTTCTTCATCACCGTCTCGCGTGCCTTGCCGTAGACCAGCTTCTCCGCCAGCGGCAGACGGGCGGCGAGGTCGGCCGCCTTCTTGGCGAACGGCTTGGGACGCGACTTGGCCGCGGTCGGCTTGCCCCGGTCCACCAGGGTGACCGCCGCTCGGCGCAGGTCGGCCGGGTGACAGACGGTGTCGACCAGACCGAGGCGGTAGGCCTTTTTCGCCGGCACCCGCTTGCCGGTGAGGATGAGGTCGAGGGCGTCCGGCACGCCGATCAGGCGGGGCAGGCGCTGGGTGCCGCCGAGGCCCGGGATCAGGCCGAGCTGGACCTCCGGCAACCCGAGCCGGGTCGCGTCGGTCTCGGCCGCCGCCCGGTAGTCACAGGCGAGCGCCAGCTCCAGGCCGCCACCCAGGCAGGAGCCCTCGATCGCCGCCACCGTCGGCACCGGGAGGCCGCCCAGCCGAGCCGTCAGGCCGTGCCCCCGGTGCAGCATGTCGAGCACCTGGCTCTCGTCCTCCAGCCCCTGGAGCTCCTCGATGTCGGCGCCGGCCACGAAGTTGCCCGGCTTGCCGGAGGTGATCACCACTCCCTTCAGACGGCCCTCCCGGCACCCGTCTTCAAGGGCTCCGAGCTGCTCCTCGAACCAGCCCATGATGCGCGTGGACAGGGTGTTGACCTTCTTCTCCGGATCGTCGAGCACCAGCCAGGCGATGCCGTCGGTGACGGTCAGCCGGCCCGGGGGGCCGGGCGCACCGGAGCGCGCTTTCGCGGACTTCTCTGCGGTCGTAGGCATCGCAATGTCCTTTCTGAGGAACCGTTCCGGGGTGGAGATCCGGTCGTGGGCCGGGGCCCACCACAAATCATCCTAGGGACGGATGCCGCAATGTGTCAAGAAACCGCCGCAGCTCGGCGAGACCGCACCCGCTTCCCACCCCGACGGGTAGGAAATTCAAATCGCCTGTCCCGCCTCGCAGGGTAGGAGCACTAAGGCTCATAGAAGAAGCACCAATTCGGCGGAGAGTGGGGCCGGACCCAGCTCTCGGATCCACCCGACCCGGGAGCCACCCCCGTCCAGGACCCACCCTCTACCAGCGGAGGGACTGGTGGGAAGGATGGGAATCGACCAGGACCCTTTCGCAGACCTCGAACCCTGATGGAGGAAGATTTGATGAAACGCCTTACGATGCTTGCGCTCATCCTGGTTCTATCCGCCCCGGCGTTCGCCGCGGCCAGCGGCAACGCGCCGGGGAAGTTCCTGAAGGCCCAGGGACAGCCCGTTCCCGGTGAGTACCTCGTGGTCTTCGATCAGGACCATCCCGCGGCCGCGGCCGCGGAGCAGGCCGCCAATGCCCACGGGGGTGTGGTGCTCCAGACCTGGAGCCACGCGGTCAACGGTGCTCTCTTCGGCAGCCTGAACGAGGCCGGTGCCCGAGCCATCGCCAAGCGTCCCGGCGTCCTCTGGGTGGAGGAGAACCAAGAGGTCAGCATCAACGCGACTCAGAGCAATCCGCCGAGCTGGGGTATCGACCGGATCGACCAGCGCGCGCTTCCGCTCAGCAACTCCTACACCTACAACTTCGACGGTACCGGCGTCCACATGTACGTGATCGACACCGGCATCCGGCCGACCCACGTCGACTTCGGCGGCCGGGCGAGCGTCGCCTTCGACGCCGTCGGTGACGGCCAGAACGGCATCGACTGCAACGGCCATGGCACTCACGTCGCCGGCACCACCGGCAGCGCGACCTACGGCGTCGCCAAGAACGTCACCATCCACGCCGTCCGCGTCCTCGACTGCAACGGCTCCGGCACCACCGCCGGCGTCGTCAACGGCATCGACTGGGTCACCGCCAACCACCAGAGCCCGGCCGTGGCCAACATGAGCCTCGGCGGCGGCGCTTCCAGCACCCTGGACAATGCCGTCAACAACTCGGTCGCCTCCGGCGTCTTCTACGCCGTCGCCGCCGGTAACGAGTCGACCGACGCCTGCACCAAGTCGCCGGCCCGCGCCGCCGATGCCTTCACCGTCGGCGCGACGACCAGCTCCGACAGCCAGTCGTCGTTCTCGAACTACGGCACCTGCGTCGACATCTACGCTCCGGGCTCGTCGATCACCTCGACCTGGAACACCAGCAACACCGCGACCAACACCATCAGCGGCACCTCGATGGCCTCGCCCCACGTGGCGGGCGCTGCGGCCCTGATCCTCGACGCCAACCCGAGCTGGACCCCGGCTCAGGTCGCGGCTGAGCTCACCAACACCGCCACCTGCGGTGTGGTCTCGGGCGCCGGCTCCGGCTCCCCGAACCTCCTCCTCTACACCCTCGGCGGCACCGACCCGAACTGCGGCGGTGGCGGCGGCGGTGGTGGTGGCGGCGGCGGCGGCGGTTGCCCGGCCGGCTTCACCGAGTACACCGGCACCATCAGCTCCGGCTCGCAGACGACCGCCTCGTTCTCGGGCAGCGGCTTCTTCGACGGTCGCCTGATCTGCGCCGTCGGCGGTGCCGACCTCGACCTGTACCTCGACAAGGAGAGCTGTGGCTGGTGGAGCTGCTCGTTCTCGGCCGTGGCCAGCTCGACCAGCGCCGGCTGTGACGAGGCTCTGACCTACAACGGCACCTCCGGCACCTACCGCTGGCGCGTTCTCCACTACAGCGGTGGCACCGAGGACTTCACTCTGTGCGTCAACCAGCCGTAACCACGGCTGACGTCGCCTGACGGTGTTCCCCCGGCCCGCCGCGGTCCTCTTCGGAGGCTATCCGCGGCGGGCCGTTCTCCATCTCGGAAGCGGTGGTACGGGAACGCTAGAATGCTGCAAAGTCCCCTGATCCCCTGTCTGATTTCGGGAGAATCGATGGCGCGAGCCCGCGCGCTCCCGAGGAGGTGAGCCCATGTTGCAACCACGACACCCACTCCACAGGTCGCTGCCCACCGTCGCGCTGGCGATCGCCCTGGCCGCCACCGCCGCGGTCGCCACGCCCACGCCCGCTCTCGCCGACGGCGGTGTGACGTTCCACGACGTCGCGCCGAACCCGGCCTTCGGTATCAGCTACCGGCGAGCGCCGTCGCTCGCCAACCAGAAGTTCGACGCGATCAAGCTGGACCCGCCCTACACGCCGGAGAAGCGGCTCGATACGCCGATCAAAGCCCGCGGAGCGCCAGGGGTGGCACTGTTCGACTACGACGGCGACGGCGACCTGGACATCTACGTGGCGAACGGACCGGGGGCGGACAACCCCCTCTACTCGAACCAGCTCATGGAGACCGGCAACGTCTCCTTCGTCGACGTCGCCGCCGCCGCGGGGGTCGCGGCCACGGACCACGACTCGACCGGGGTCTGCTTCGGCGACATCGACAACGACGGCGATCACGACCTGCTGGTGGTCGGCATCGTCGACCCGGACCGGCTGTTCGAGAACAACGGCGACGGCACGTTCCGGGACATCTCGCAGGCGAGCGGCATCGCTTCCTCGGGCGTCCACGTCTCCTCGGGCTGCTCGATGGGCGACGTCAACAACGACGGCCTCCTCGACCTCTCGATCTCGAACACCTACGACAACTGGGACACCTTCCGCGGCGTGCTCGCCGATCCGTTCCTCTACAACCAGCACAACCAGCTCTGGATGAACAGGGGCGGCAACAGGTTCGTCGCGGCGGGCCCGGCCTCCGGCATCCAGGACCTGGCGGGCTTCCCGCCGGAGGCCGCCGGCTCGGCTGGTCTCTCCTGGTCCGCGGCCCTGGTCGACATCGACCAGGACGGCGACGTGGACTACATGACCGCGGACGACCAGGGCGGCATCCCACCGGCACGAACCGGTGGCGTCGACCGGGGCCTCCTCCACCTGTTCGAGAACGACGGCAGCGGCCACTTCACCGACGTCTCGGTCGAGGCCGGCACCAACCACTTCGGCTCCTGGATGGGCCTGTCGTTCGGCGACTACGACTGCAACGGGACGATCGACTTCTTCGGCTCGAACTTCGGCGACTACCAGCCGGTGGGCATCCCCGAGCCGGGACGGGAGGCCTCCCGCTGGTACCTGAACAACGGGGACGGCACGTTCGAGGATCCGGGGGTCGGCGAGCTGGTGACGACGCCCTTCGGCTGGGGCACCTCGACCGGCGACTACGACAACGACGGGGACCTGGACGTGGTCTTCCATGGCGGCCACGACGTGGGCCCGGGGATCGAAGCCGGCAATCCGGGGGTGATCCTGCAGAACCGGGACTGTAGCGCCGACTTCCGGCCCGACTTCGACGCCCTGGCCGGCTCCACCAACCACAACCGGCGCACGGTCCACGGCATGGCCCTGGGCGACCTCGACAACAACGGCTTCCTCGACATCGTCTCGGTGTCGAACCTCGACATCCCCGAGTCGATCCCGTTGCTCTCCCAGCGGCCCCTGGGCTCGCCGTTCGACGCCACCGCCTTCTTCGTCCTCACCTTCGAGCCGAACGACATCGGTGAGCTGGCCTGGAACGGCTACGAGTACGAGGACGGCACCCTGGCGGTCGAGCTCAGCGACGGTGCCAACGGCAACGGCTGGGTCGACGTGGTGACCCGGGGCTCGGTCGGCCTGACCCGGGACGGGCGGGTGAACCGCGACGGCATCGGCGCCGTGGTCCGATTCCTGCCGGAGGGGGGCCGCTGGGTCACCAAGCCGGTGGTCGGGGGCTCGAGCTACGCCTCCCAGGACGCCCTGGCAGCCCACTTCGGGCTGGGCGCGGCCCCCAAGGGTCTGGTCGAGGTGCTGTGGCCGGGAGGCGTGCGCAACCGCCTGTACAACGTCTACGCCGGAGAGCGGATCGTCTTCCCCGAGATCCCCTGCAGCTTCGACGCGTTCGACACCCAGTGGGGCTACGTCGCCTGCTTGACCAAGAGCCTCGACGACCTGGTCGGCACCGGAGTCATCGGCCAGTACGAGCGGGTGCGCCTGCTGATGAGCGCGCTCCGCGCCCGGGCGAGCACCCTGCCTCCGGTGTGCAGCCAGGCAAACGACCTTTGGGACGAGGAAGAGGCCCTCTTCCGGGATCTCGCGGTCCTCGAGTAGCCCACCGAACCGGTGTCGGGGGGCCTCCGGGCCCCCCGTTCCTCCCTCCGCCGGCTCCTTCGGAGAGCAGGTGCCCGCCGCCGCCCTGGCGGTGCCCGTGTCCCGCCCGACGCGTTTGATGCACATATCCTTATACAAGGAATGGTCACAGAGTTGTGGGATGACGGATCGGGGCTTGCCCCCGGGACCGCCCTGACTCGGGTGTCTCTGGGGCAGGCCACCAGCCGTCGCTCCGCGGAGGAGCCGGAACCGCTGCACGTGCTCGGATCCGGGCCCTGTGCGAGCCTCAACCCCGACACGAGGAGGAACCCATGAGACGCCTGACGATGTTCGTGCTCGTCCTACTTTTGACGGCTCCCGCCTTCGCTGCCCAGAGCGGGAGCGCACCGGGAAAGTTCCTGCGCGCCCAGGGACAGCCCGTCCCCGGTGAGTACCTGGTGGTCTTCGCTCAGGACCATCCCGCGGCCGCGGCCGCGGAGCAGGCCGCCAACGCCCACGGTGGCGTGGTGCTCCAGACCTGGAGCCACGCGGTCAACGGCGCCCTGATCGGCAGCCTGAACGAACGGGGGGCCCAGGGGATCGCCAAGCGTCCCGGCGTGCTCTGGGTCGAGGAGAACCAGGTCGTCACCGCGACCGCGACCCAGAGCAACCCACCGAGCTGGGGCCTCGACCGGATCGACCAGCGGGCGCTACCGCTCGACAACTCCTACACCTACAACTACGACGGCACCGGCGTTCACATGTACGTGATCGATACCGGCATCCGGCCGACCCACGTCGACTTCGGCGGCCGGGCGAGCGTCGCCTTCGACGCCGTCGGTGACGGCCAGAACGGCATCGACTGCAACGGCCATGGCACCCACGTCGCCGGCACCACCGGCAGCGCCACCTACGGCGTCGCCAAGAACGTCACCATCCACGCCGTCCGCGTCCTCGACTGCAACGGCTCCGGCACCACCGCCGGCGTCGTCAACGGCATCGACTGGGTCACCGCCAACCACCAGAGCCCGGCCGTGGCCAACATGAGCCTCGGCGGCGGCGCTTCCAGCACCCTGGACGCCGCGGTCAACAACTCGGTCGCCTCCGGCGTCTTCTACGCCGTCGCCGCCGGCAACGAGACGACCGACGCCTGCACCCGCTCGCCGGCGCGGGCCGCCGATGCTTACACCGTCGGCGCGACCACCAGCTCCGACGGCCGGTCGTCGTTCTCGAACTACGGCACCTGCGTCGACATCTTCGCTCCGGGCTCGTCGATCACTTCGACCTGGAACACCAGCGACACCGCGACCAACACCATCAGCGGCACCTCGATGGCCTCGCCCCACGTGGCGGGCGCCGCGGCCCTGATCCTCGACGCCAACCCGACCTGGACACCGGCCCAGGTGGCCACCGAGCTCACCGATACCGCCACCTGCGGTGTGGTCGGCAACCCGGGCTCCGGCTCGCCCAACCTGCTGCTCTACACCCTGGGCGGCACCGACCCGAACTGCGGCTCGCCGCCACCTCCGCCGCCTCCGGGTGACTGCCCCGCCGGCTTCACGGAGTACGTCGCCACGGCGAACCCGGGCGACATCCTGGTCACCGACCCGTTCGCGGGCGGCGGCTTCTTCGACGGCCGCCTGATCTGCGCCAATGGGGTCGCCGACCTCGATCTCTACCTGGAGGTCCGGAGCTGCGTCTGGATCTTCTGCTACTACACCGCGGTCGCCGGCTCGTTCTCACCAGGCTGTGACGAGGCGTTGACCTACAACGGTTCCTCCGGCACCTACCGCTGGTCGGTGGAGCACTACAGCGGCCCCTCGGAGGGTTTCGTCCTGTGCGTCAACCAGCCGTAGCGACGGCTGAAGCAGTCTGAAGCCGACCCACGGCCCGCCGCGCCCCTCTTCGGAGGGTCCCGCGGCGGGCCGCTTTCTAGCCCGGATCGTTCACGATTGCTCGTCGCGAACCGGCGTAGATGCCCGCGGATGCAAGGCGCGCGATGTCGAGGACGACGCAGGCGTACTTGCGGTCCGTTGAGGAGGCCGAGCGAGCGCAACGCAGCAGACGTGGGCAGATCCGCCGGTGTAGCAGAGCAATCGTGAGCGATCCGGGCTAGCCTCGATACAGGGCGGCCTCGCCCCCCAGGGTCGCCAGCCGCAGCCCCAAACGCGTGGCGAGCGCAAGCTGTCCGAAGAGGAAGGCGAGGGTCACCCCCGCCCAGCTCCCCGGCCCGGCCGTCGGCGCGAGCGCGCCGTAGACCCAAAGGAGGAGCAGGGCGACTCCGGTGAAGATCCAGAACAGCCCGAGGGTCTTGAACGGGTGCCGGGCGACGAACCGGACCCCGGCCCAGGCGGCGCCCAGGGCGCTTCGCCGCCCGTCCAGCACCACCGCGATCTTGGCGTAGTCGAAGACCACGCGGACCAGGGTCAAGAGCAGCACCACCAGGGCGGCACCGGCAGCCACCCAGAGGAGCACCGTGCGCTCCACGGTGACGTCCCGGGTGGCCTCCTCGATCGCTCCGAAGAGTCGCCGGGCCCCGAGGTAGATCAGAAGATAGGCCACCCCCGAGAGGACCGCCAGGCGGACGAAGCGGAAGAAGTACTGCCCGCCGGCAGCGAACAGGCTCCGGGGCGCGAGCTGCCAGGGCGTGTGATCGGGCGCGCGACCCAGGCGGTCGATCACGCCGCCCAGGAGCAGCGCCCAGAGGAGGGCGTAGCCGAGACCGGCGGCGACGAGGCCCCAGCCACCGGCGCCGCCACCGTCGAAAAGGCTGCCGGACCACCAGCTTTCCAGGTTCCGCAGAAACGCGCCGGCGCCGACGATCGCCGGTCCGAAGGTGCGTTCGAAGCCCTCGGCGCCGGCCTCGAGCTCGCCGTACCAGACCGGGTCGAAGCCGGCCACCAGGTCGCGGCTCACCAGCCGGTCGCCCGCCGACTCGTGGATCGAATCCGCCAGCACGGCGGCGAAGGGCAGCGCGACGACCAGGTTGACGGCCCAGAGGAAGAGGAGAAGCGCCGGCGCGGCGCCCGCACGGACGATGCCTTCACGGATCGAGCGAATCAGAGTCATGGCGGTTTCCTAGGGAAGCTTCGCCTCAAACCGATGAGGCCCCTTCGAAGCGCATGGTTGGGGGCGTCCCCTTCCCACCTTGAGGGTGGGAAGGGGATCGAGGGGTTGGGGGGTGATCCAGTAGATCATCAAGATCGATCGGGGCGGCGGCGATGACGGTCCAGACGAATTCGACTCAGTCGTCACGAAGCTGGGCTCTGTAGATCGCTAGATGAAGGAGCCGAAGGTCTGGAGCAGATCCTGGAGCCAGATCATCCACTTCGAGGCCCACTTGAGAGCGGCGAGCGGCCGCTCCGTCTCCACCAGCAGACTGTTGTTGGACGGATAGAGGTCGAGCTGCAACACCCGCTCCGGATCGACCACCGCGTACTCGAGCTTCGACGGACCCTCGTGGACGAAGAGGTGCCAGCGGTCCTGGGCGTCCCA
>Ga0210123_1000107_pt1 | contig 53185 bp, 44 predicted proteins | sample Muzzi_PWB_D2_FD_185535 | JGI IMG/M metagenome (GOLD analysis project Ga0210123, IMG submission 185535) | Wetland microbial communities from San Francisco Bay, California, USA, that impact long-term carbon sequestration - Muzzi_PWB_D2 (SPAdes) | ecosystem: Environmental > Aquatic > Marine >... | reverse complement strand
ACACAAAAGAACGCATTAATATTAATATTCCTCTAAACTCAAAAACAAGCGGTGAAGAATATTTAACTAAGCTTCAGAATGGATTAGATGATATAAAAGATGGTTATACTATAGCATTTGTTATTGCTGGTACCGATGTGTTGTTTAACGATCCGCTAGGCGGACTTAATTTAACAATTGATGATTGTGTTGACAGAGATCAACTTGTCTTTGAAAAAATGCAGTCACTATCTACACCAGCAGTATTCTTGGGTGGTGGAGGCTATGGTAAGGATAGTGCTGCAACAATAATTAAAAGCGTTACCAACTTATCTGAAGATTAGAGTTTTTACAGAAGTGGTCCCTGGAGACAACATCCTTAAGATGAAATACACAGGCAAGGCAGGTAAAGAGGATGTCAATCTTAGTTTGTTATCAATTACGGCCGAAGGGTATCGACCCGATATTGCAAACGGTTTCAATATTGGTGCAGGCTCACTGGTATCCCCTCCTAGTGTGAATGAACGTGCTACCGCTGGATTTGAAGAGAGTGAGAGCCACATGGAATTGGATGTCGAGCTCAACACTGCGGGTTCCAGGTTAAGCAAAGGTCCATTGGAGAACATTGACGAAGAAATACAAGGGCTTGGCACAGAAGGGATCAAACTGAGAGTTCTGCATCGTCGATCTCGCAGGGCAGCCGGCTTTTCCGGAGAAGAGGCATTGGTTACAATCAAGGATTCAAAGGAATCGAGATTCAGGTACACATGGTTCTATGCAGGAGAAACTGCCAATAGTTTTAAACCGGATACAAGGATTCAGTTGGGTGGATCAACGGAATATCTGGAAGAAGCGACCGCAGTATGGAACCTGGTTATCGATTCCATGAAGATGCGTAAAGAATAGTGCAATTCCCTTCACCACCTCAGCTGTGTTCCGCTCGAACTATATTACCTTCACAAAATAGCGTGTATGAGCAAAATTGTACGACAAAAGCCGGGAAAGAAAATTGAAAAGTAACAGATGGTCTAAGTTGGTAAACGCGATTGGTACCTCGGTATCCTGAACCCGGCTTGAGCCGGCCCTTTGAATCCGTTTGAATACGATCTGCGGAATCCCTCTCTCTTTTGTCTGATCTCGCTTACCCTTTGTGGAATCAGGATATTGCTAGGGGACAGGTAAGGTGACCGGATAGTTGAGAACGGGATGAAAACCTCCTACGCCGGAGTATGGGAAAGATGGAGCGTGGGAACGATCCCTGGGCAGTTGGTATCTCCCCGCTCAAGAGTTGATCCTTATCCAACAAACGCAATCAAGGCACTGCTCAGCCAGGGGAAATAGGTGATGAGCAGAAGCGTGACGAGCAGAAGTCCGAGAAACGGCAGGGTGGCCCGATAGAGTTCGGTTACCGGCCGCTCGAAGCGGTAGGAGGCGAGAAAGAGGTTGAGGCCTACCGGCGGGGTACAGTAGCCGATCTGCAGGTTGGTCAGGAAGATAATACCCAGATGGATGGGATCGATGCCGTAGCCTTTGGCGATCGGCAGGATGAGCGGGACGATCAGCACCAGGGCGGAGAAGATGTCGAGCATCGCCCCGACGAGGAGCAGGAAGACATTTAAAAGCAGCAGGAAGGTGTATTTGTTGTCGATATAGTGCTGGATAAAATCAAACAGCCGGGAGGGTATCTGCTGGTCGATCAGGTAGTTGGTCGAGGCCATGGAGGCGGCGAGGATGACCAGGATACCGCCGAACAGCACCATCGACTTGCTCATGATCGCCGGTAATTGCCGCAGTGATATATCCCGGTGGACGAAGATCTCCACCGCCAGCACATAACAGGCGGTAACCGCCGCCGCTTCACCGGGGACGAAGATTCCGCCGTAAATCCCGCCGAGCAGGATAACCGGCAGGGGCAGTTCCCAGCCGATCTCCCTCAGGCCGCGGGCGATTTCCCGCGCGCTGTAGTGCGGCCTTTTGCCGCGGGGCGGGCTTTTCACCACACCATAGCCTATCAGCAGGATCAGCATCAGCATACCGGGCAGGATGCCTGCCAGAAAGAGATGGTCGATCCTCGCCTCGGCGATGACCCCATAGAGGATCAGCGGCAGGCTGGGGGGAAAGAGCAGCCCGAGGCTGCCCGAAGAGGTGATCAGCCCCATGGAAAATTTATCCCCGTAGCCGTCTTTGATCAGCGCCGGAAAGAGCAGGCCGCCGAGGGCGAAGATGGTCACCCCCGAGGCGCCGGTAAAGGCGGTGAAGACCGCGCAGACGGTGAGGGTGATCACTGCCAGGCCACCCGGCAGCCATCCGAGAAAGAGCTGGGAAAACCGGAGCATCCGGCTGGGCGCCTTGCTTTCCGAGAGCAAGATACCGGCAAAGATAAAGAGCGGCAGGGAGACGAGCAGCGGAGTGTCGGCCAGCCGGGACATCTCTATGATAACCACCGAGATGTCGATATCGGCAGCGGAAAAAGAGACCAGGGCGAGGGCGCCGATCACCAGGAAAAGAGGGGTCCTGACCAGCGCCAGGCAGACAATGAGGATCTTCAGAAAGCTCATGACCGCCTGCGTTTTGCCCGCTCAGCCGGGGCGAAGAGGCTTTTTGCCTGGATGATGAACAGCAGCAGGTATTTCAGGGCGATGAGCCCGAAGGCGACGGGAAAGATCCCGTTCCAGAACCACAGCGGCAGCGTCAGGGGACCGGCGCCGCCGAACTCGATTTCGCTCTGCAGAAAGCGCCAGCCGGCACAGGTCAGGCCTCCGGCGGCCAGGGTGCAGAAGAGGCTGGTTGCCAGAGTGATCCAGGGCTCGATAGTTTTGGGCAGACGGTTGCCGGTAATATCAAGAGCAATATGCTTGCCCTGGCTGGTGGCGGAAACCGCGCCGAGCAGTCCGCACCAGAGGACCAGATAACGCAGCAGCGGATCCGCCCAGAGCAGACCGCCGGCAAAGAAGGTGCGCAGGATAATCTGCACACAGGCCAAGAGGATCATCAGGCTGAGCAGCAGACAGAGCAGAACGCTCTCGCCTCTGTCAAGGAGGCGCAACAGGGGGTGCGTCTGAAAAAAGGCAGTGGCCTGGCTCAATATACCGTCTCCGCAGGGGGATGGTCGCGGAACTCTTTGCGTAGGGCAATAACCCGGTCATAGATATCCTGGGACAGCGAGTCCGGCACCAGCAGATGTACCGCTTCCTCACTCTTTTTCCGCAACAGCCCTATGGTTTCCTGGTCGACCTTGAGGAATTCATTGCCCCGCTCTTCCAGCACCCGGCGGGATTCATTGTTGCTTTCCCTGGTTTTTTCGAGCAGGGCCGGGAAATGGGTCCGGGCGGCCGCCTCTATGGCTTGCCTGTGCCGTTCGGGAAGTCTGGCGAACCTGGCTCCGTCGAGAGCAAAGACCCCGTAGGCATAGCCGTAGGGAACGTCGGCAATGTAGTGGGCCTTGGTGAACCACTGCAGGACAATGGAGCCGTAGAGAGAGTTATAGACCGTCTCGACCAGACCGCTCTGCAGCGAGCTGAGGACATCCGGGATTGACAGCTGGATCGGTGAGATCCCGAGGGTGGACAGATAGGTCTCGGTCACCGGATCGCCGGACGGGCTCCAGTTTTTTGAATTCTTCAGCTCTTCGAAGGTGTTAACCGGTTTGGTCGACATGGCGTAGATAAAACCAACTTCGGTCATGGCAATAAATTCGAGACCCTTTTCCCGGAACCGCTGCCTGAAGGTGGGCAGCAGCCCCTCCGTCACATAGTCCACCTCATCATAGGAATCAAAGAGAAAGGGGATGGCCAGTACCCGGAAATCGGGAACGACGGCGGCGATGCCGGTCATGGTGAAGCCGCCCCCGTGCAGCTGACCGACCCGCATCTTGCGCGACATCGCCTGGTCGTCACCCATGACCCCGCCGGGATAGACCCTGAAGCCGACCTCTCCCCCGGTTTTTTCGCTGACCTCTTTGGCAAAGTTGTCGAACTGCTCGATCCAGACCGAACCGGCCGGCGCGAGGGTTGCGATTTTAAACAGATATTTTGGGGCGGCCTGCAGCCGGGCGGCGTTGCAGAAAAGAAGAAAAAGGACGGCCAGGGTCAGGCTTACAAAGCGTTGCATGGTTTCTCCATGAACATCAAATTAAAGAGGATGAGTAACCACACCATCGCTTACTCACCGAAATAGTTTTCCTCAAGCAGTCTTTTTGCGCGGTTGACGGCGATCCGGTTACTGAGCCCGAATTCCGGCACACTGTCCAGCGGAAAGGCCAGCACCTCCTTGAGCAGCCGGTCATGCAGTTGTTGATCGAAGGTTGCCCGGGCCAGCGTTTCGGCATAGGTGATCTGGGTCAAAAGAAATCTGTGCCTGGCCAGGGCCAGGGCCCTCTCGAAATGGATTTTGCTGAGATCGGGCCGGCCGCCGAACATGGCCGGTTTGGCGGCATAATAGGCGCCGAAAAAGAGATGGATGGAACCGCCCTGATATGCTTCATCCAGTTCCAAAAGTCTCTTCATGATCTTCTCGATGGGGACTATATCGGCGATTGCCTCCGGTGAACCATGCTGGGCTTTCACCCAGGTCAGCCAGCCGAAGGTCCCCCAGAAAATATCCGGGACATCGCGGCGCTTCAGTTGTGCCAGGTCACGGTCCAGTAAGGTATCATCCGGTCCGCCGTCCAGGTGAAGATATTGGCCGAGCAGCCGCAGGCCGTAGAGTTTAGCCTTGCCGGCAATCGGACCGATTCGCCCCTCTTCTCCCCCTTGGCACTCCGCCAGGGTTGCCGTATAGGCGCTGTAGGACTTGGCACCCGTGCGCAGCAGGCCGCGGTCTTTGGGACTTGAGACCAGCAGACTGTCGATCATCAGCAGATAAGCCGGGGCACCCTGGCAGACCAGTTCGATATCTGTCTGCTGCTGCAGATTGCCGACCGCCGGCTGGATGGCCGAGGAGATCAGGCTCGAGCAGGAGGTCAGACAACTGCAACAGAGCAGCAGAAAAAAAATCGGTTGGGGCAGGGAGCGTCTGGACATGAACTATCCGATTAAGAAAACCGGTCGTCGGAGGGCAGGCTACCGGTGCCTGTTTCTATGATATTAATGAGTCCCCGGCCGTTGCCTGCCAACGGTCGGGGAGTGGTGATACTGCTTTTTTTCCTGTTACTTATCCAGGGTTGTGTTGATGGCCTTATTGGTCGCCTCGATCACCTCTCTGGCGGCGTCGACCACGTCCTGCATCTTTTCAACAAGATCTCTTTCCTGGGCCGCCGAAGGTCCCTGACCTTCAACCGTCGGCTCGGCCGCCTCTTTCTCCTCCATGGCTTCCTTGTCCGTTTCGATCATCTCATCGGCAACTCCCTTACCGGCCTTGAGCATTTGCTGGGTGGTGATCGCCAGCTGTCTGGTGGCGAGCACCATCTCGTTGGTCTTTGCCATCATCTCCTGCATGGCGGCAACGAGTGCCTGGCTGCTGTCCGCTGCCACGGCCGTATTCTTCCCTTCCCGGTATTCCGGGTCATAGCAGGGGGCATCTTCCGGGATATCCGTTAGAGCCACGGTTCGTCCGCAGGGCATAACCACAAGCCCGGAGCCTTCCTGATCTGGGGTCTGCCGGTCTTCTGCCTGGGCTTGTTCGGCCGGTTCCGCCGCCGGTGCCGGCTCTTCAACAACCGTTGTCTCTTTTGCGGCTGCAGCTGGTTCCTGCTGATGTTCCTGGACGGCAGCTGTTTCGGGCTGCTGCGGCTGTTCAACGACGGTCGGGGCCTCTTTTTCGTGGCTGTCCGTGGCCTTTTCCGGGTTATCCGGGCTGCAGCCATAGATTATCAGATATATTACAATGAGGACGATAAAGGCATACTTCATAGCGACTCTCCCGTTAAAATGATTGATGACGAAAAGGGTTATATTATTCCAGGATAACAGTAAGTAATCTTTCTTGTCTCGCAGAAACAAGGCTAGATACTAACACAGTTTCGCCCTCATTTTTACTCTTTTTGCGGCAGGTCCCGGTTAATTTTCGAGAACGCCTCATATTTCAGGTGGCCCGGAATACTCCCGGCCCCGGATAGATAGTTTTCGGCCATGGCGATACTTTCATCTCTCAGCCGCTTGATCAGCTCCGGCGGGGAAAGCACCCGGGCCATGGCGCCGTACTGGAGGATTTTCATGACCAGTTCACGGTCGTCGCTGACCGGCAGCCGCAGCAGCACGCCTTCTTCGACCGGGATCGTTTCCTGGTCCTTGTGCCAGCGCTGGTTTCTGACCAGCTCCGCCGCCGTCGCGGTGAACAGTATTTCGGCGGTGTAACGGGGTTTCCCCTGAAAGATGCCAAAGGACATGCCCAGCATGCTCCGGTCGAGAACAATATCTCCGGGTATGGCCTGACCGATAAGCTCGGCGCGATGCACCCGGCCAAGATGAAACAGACGGTTGTCCCGGCGCAGATAGCAATAGGCGTAACAATACCAGCGGCCCTGGTAATTAATGATCTGCAGGGGGGCCACGGTTCGCTCGGTGAATTCGCCGCCGATCGCACTGTATTCTATTGCGAGCAGCTGCTTTTTGACGACGCCTTCGATGGTGATCTCAAAAATTTTATGATCGAGCGATTCGATCTCGATCCACAGGCAATGCAGCGAATCAATGACCGACCCGTAATCGGGGGAGATCATGGTCGACAGACGTTGTTCCAGCTGCTGTACCTCGTCCAGTTCCCCCAGCCCGGCCTCATCGGCCAGCTTACTGAGCATAGCCAGGAGAAAGATGATTCGCGGGCTTTCCTCAAAGGGCAGATGAAAACCGTCCTGATAGTAGAAACCGTTTTTCTTTGCGTCGAAAATGAGCGGGGCACAGAGCCTGTCACGAAGATAGTTGATATCTCTTTTCGAGGTCGCAAGCGAGATCTCGAAATGCGTGGCGAGACTTCTGGAGTTTGGGTAGCTGCCTTTGAGAATTTCCCGGTGGAAATAGAAAACCCGCTCAAGGACACTCATGGCAGGTTATTTGGCGTGCCGGCGGTGCTTGACGGGAAGAATCTTCAACTGTTCCCTGTACTTGGCAACCGTTCTCCGGGCGATTTTGATATTGTCTTCGGCCAGTTTTTCCGAGATGGCATTATCGCTGAGCGGACTGTCCTTGTCTTCTTCCTGAATCATCTTCCTGATGATCGTCTTGATCGACTCGGAGGCCATGGAAGCCTCGCCTTCCCGTGGAATGGCGGTGGAGAAAAAGTACTTCAGCTCGTAGATGCCAAGAGGTGTGTGGACATATTTATTGGAGGTCACCCGGCTGACCGTCGATTCATGCATCTCGATATCGTCGGCGACATCTTTTAAAATGAGCGGTTTCAGGTACTGGGCACCCCGTTCGAAAAAATCGAGCTGGAAACGGAGGATCGACTCCATCACCTTGACGATGGTCCGTTGCCGCTGATAGAGGGATTTGATAAACCAGTCGGCATTCTTCAGTTTCTCGTTGATGTACTGGCGCGACTCTTTTTCCAGGTTCGGATCGTTTTTCAGCAGGTCCTGGTAGAGCGACGAGAGTTTCAGCTGCGGCAGGTCGTCGTCGTTGAGACGGATGACATATTCGCCGTCGATTTTCCGGACATAGACGTCGGGCACGACATAATTGGTCTCTTCCGTCGCATAGGACAATCCAGGATAGGGGGTCAGTTCAGCGACAATATAGTTGATGGCCCGCTCGATCTCCGGTCTTTTTTTGCCTGTGGCCCGGCAAAGCGCTTTATAGTTCCTGGTCTCGAGCAGCGGCAGGTGATTGCGGACAATCTCGGCGGCGAGGGTATCCGCCTTGCCCAGCCGTTCAAGCTGGAGATACAGCGACTCGCTGACGTCTCTTGCGGCGATGCCAGGCGGGTCAAGGTCCTGAATAACCTCGAGAATATATTCAGCATCGTCTTGCTCGCAGCCGGTCTCCTCGATTACCTTGGTGACATCGACTTCAAGAAAACCGTAGCGATTGAGGTTGCCGATAAAGAACCGGGCAATTTCCCACTCTCTCTCATCCAGTTCGCTATGGGCGAGCTGCCATTGCAGGTAGGCGGTCAGGCCGGGTTTCTGCGAGATGAATTCAAACTGGGATGGGGCGTCGGCGGGGGGTGTTTCGTGGGCAAAGGAAAAATTGGAATCAAAATTATTGGCGTAATCTTCCCAGTTGACATCGCCCAGGGAATCGTTGACCTTGACGTTTTCGGTTACCTCTGACTCCGACCGAAGACCACTATCTTCGACGGTCGAGGAAAGGGACATCGGGTTTTCGGCGAGTTCCGGCGGGGAAAAATCTTCTTCGAGGGCCGGGTTCTGCTCAATTTCCGCCTGCAGGGCATCCGAGAGCTCGAGCCTGTTCAGCTGCAGGAGTTTTATGGCCTGACGCAGCTGTTGCGTCATGACCAGTTTTTGAGTGAGCTTGAGCTGTTGTCTAAGTTCTAGGGCCATATAGTGTTACATGTGAAAGTTTTCACCGAGATACATTTTCCTTGCGACTTCACTCTCGATAATATCGTCAGCGACTCCGCTGGTGAGTACTTGTCCCGCATTCATAATATACGCAAAGTCACAAACCTGTAAAGTCTCTCTTACATTGTGATCCGAGATCAAAATGCCCAGGCCTTTTTCTTTCAGATTAAAAATAATTTTTTGTAGATCGTGGACCGCCAGCGGATCGATGCCGGCAAAAGGTTCGTCCAGCAGAATGAATTTCGGCCGGGTAGACAGGGCGCGCATAATTTCCACCCGGCGCCGCTCTCCCCCGGACAGGGCGTGGCCTTTGTTGTCCCGTAGATATTCAATGTTAAGATCGGCCATCAATTCATCAATACGATACTTGATCTCGTTTTTCGACAAGCCCAGAGGTTCGAGGATGATCCGGACGTTTTCTTCCACCGTCAATTTCTTGAAAACGGAAGGTTCCTGGGCCAGGTAGGTGATTCCCTTTAAAGCCCTTTTATGGATCGGCAGATTGGTTATCACCTCTCCACCATAGATTATATTCCCCGAATCCGGCCGGATGAAACCGGCAATGGAATAAAATGTCGTCGTCTTACCGGCACCGTTCGGGCCGAGCAGACCGACTACCGCCCCGGTCTCGACCTGAAGGCTGACGCCATCCACTACCGTTCGGTTGCCATAACGTTTGACAATATTCTGAGTTTCAAGAATCGACATGAAGACCTGGATGTACGTCTGGCTCCGGAGAGCCGGCTGCTCCTTATTTCTGGAGGATGGTCATATTCACCCGCGACGGTTTCTTTTCGCCTTTTGCGGTTTCGCCGCCCGTTGTCGCCGTGGTGCCGCCGCTTACTTCCGATCGGCCTTCATCCAGATAGTAGATGATCTTGTCACCGCTGACCATATTCTGGCCCTGCCAAGCTTTAGCGTTCTCTGTAAGTATAACCTGTCTCTCCTTGGAGAGATAGACCATTTTTTTGGAGGTTCCCAGCCACTCTCCCCTGGTAATCTCTACATTGCCGATACAGATAAGTTTTTCCACCTGCTGGGTGGCTGTCTTTTCATCCTTGGGCTTCTGGGTGTAATAGACGGTCATTTCATCGGTACGAATCCGTACGTCCCCCTGTCTGGCATCAACTGCCCCGTTGAAAACCACCGAGTTGGTCTTCTCGATCGAGGTCATCCGGTCCGCTTCGATGCGGATGGGGGCGTCATCGGCATATACGGACACCGATCCGGAAAAGAACAGGCCACAAAGAAGATATATGCTGCAGACGATAAAAGTAGTTTTGCTCAATTTCATCGGGACTCTCCATAGCTAACAACCCACAAGGGGGTATAAGTACCTTTTGACAGATTTATTTTCGGGCAAAAAGAACAAGGAAATAACCTGTAAGGTACTAATAAAATCGCCGGGGCTCTGACTGCACCGAAGCCCATCATCGTAGCGTAAAGGTCTGGAAATGTAAAGGCATGGTATGCGGCGGCCACAACAAACAGTGCTTTACTTACATTATATGAGCAATTACAATAGGACCAAGTGTCCAAACAGCGAATCGCATGACTTACCTTGCTGATTTTATAGAACAATATAAGGATCGATCCACGGATCGGAAATGGTGCTATGGCAAAAACCGTTGAGGAGAGTATAGAAAAGGCCAAGGTGCTTCTTGAGGCCCTGCCCTATATGCAGGAATTCAGGCATAAAACCATCGTTATCAAATATGGCGGACATGCCATGGTTGACGAACACCTGAAGAAACAGTTCGCCCTGAATGTGATCCTGCTGAAACAGATCGGTATCAATCCGGTGATCGTCCACGGCGGCGGGCCGCAGATCAACCGACTCCTCGACCGTCTGGGCATCAAACCAAGCTACATCCAGGGGATGCGGGTGACCGACGGTGAAACCATGGATGTGGTGGAGATGGTCCTGGTCGGCAAAGTCAATAAAGAGATTGTCGGCCTGATCAACCACTGCGGCGGCAAGGCGGTTGGGCTGTCCGGCCGTGACGGGGATCTGGTCTGCGCCGAGAAACTGAAGGTGAGCAGTAAGAGAGACGACGATTCGCTGCAGAATACGCCGCCGGAACTGATCGATCTTGGCCGGGTCGGCCAGGTGACCAAGGTCAATACCGGGGTGCTGGAAAGTCTTTACCTGAAGGATTTCATTCCGGTTATCGCCCCGGTAGGTGTCGGCGATGACGGCCGGGCCTTCAATATCAACGCCGATCTGGTGGCCGGGGCCATCGCCGGCGCCCTGTCGGCGGAAAAAATGATGCTCTTGACCGATGTGCCGGGTGTCAAGGATAAGGACGGCCGGCTGATCACCACCCTGTCCCGCCGGGAGCTGGAAGGCCTGATCGACGACGGGACCATTGCCGGCGGCATGATCCCCAAGGTGCGCTGCTGCGAGGATGCCCTCAGGCGCGGGGTCGGCAAAACCTATATCCTTGACGGACGGGTGGAGCATTCCATCCTGCTGGAGGTGTTTACCAAAGAAGGCGTGGGAACGGAGATTTATTAAATATGAAGAGTAACAATGAGTTGAAAGAACGGAGCGACAAGGTCATCATCGGCACCTATGCCAGATATCCGGCAGCGATGGTGAAAGGTTCCGGCTGCCTGCTGACCGATGCCGACGGCAAGGAGTATCTCGACTTTATGGCGGGCATCGCCGTCTGTGCGCTGGGCCACAGCCATCCGCGGATAACCGAGGCCATCTGCCGCCAGGCGGCGGAACTGGTCCATGTCTCCAACCTCTATTACACCGCGCCGCAGATCGAGCTTGCCGAGCTTATCACCGGCAATTCCTTCGGGGAAAAGATCTTTCTCTGCAACAGCGGGGCCGAGGCCAACGAGGCGGCGATCAAACTGGCCCGTATCCACTCCGGTGCAGGACGTTACAAAATCATCAGTCTTTCCGGCTCGTTCCACGGCCGGACCCTGGCCACCGTGGCGGCGACCGGGCAACCCAAGTTCCACAAGGGCTTTGAGCCGCTGCCCGAAGGTTTTCTCCATGCACCGTTCGGCGACCTGGAGGAGCTGGAGAAGATGATTGATTCCTCCACCTGTGCCATCCTCTGCGAACCGCTGCAGGGCGAGGGCGGGGTACGGCCGCTGGCCAAGGAATACCTGCGGGGCATCCGGGCGCTCTGTGACAGGCATGGGCTATTGCTTATCTTCGATGAGATCCAGACCGGCGTTGGCCGGACGGGAACCCTCTTTGCCTACGAGCAGCTGGGCATTGTTCCGGACATCCTCACCATGGCCAAGGCGCTGGCCAACGGTCTGCCGATCGGCGCCATGATGACCAGCGCCAGAATCGCCGAAACCTTTGTTCCCGGCACCCATGCCTCGACCTTTGGCGGCAATCCGGTGGCCTCGGCCGCGGCGGTGGCCACCCTGAAGATCATACTTGAGGATGGTTTCCTGGCAGGGGTACAACAGAAAGGGGCCTACTTCCAGGCCGAGCTGGGCAAACTCGCCGAACGGTTCCCGGCCATGATCAGCTCCGCCCGGGGGATGGGGCTTCTGGTCGGCGCGGTACTCACCGAACAGGGGGTGGTCCATGGCGCCGAGATCGTGAATAAAATGTTTGCCCGGGGGTTTCTGATGAACTTTGCCGGCAATGTCGTTCTCAGGTTCGTCCCGCCGCTCGTCGTCACTCGTGCGGAGATCGACCGGCTGATTGCAGCGCTGGCCGAAGTGCTGGCCGAGTTCTGAGCCGCTGATAGGGCAGGCAGGAAAAAGCACAGCCGTTGCCGTTTTTAGGGGGAAATGTTTTGCAAATAACCCCGCTTTTATGTAATGATAACTCCTTTCTCCCCTCGAAGTGGAATACAAAGAGCAAGTGTGGGGAGCTAACCGGCGGGGATCTTCCCCCTTTTTGTTTTTGAGGTGAACAGGGTGCCGAAGCATTTAAGGTCATTACAGGAATTTACCAAGGCAGAGCTGACCGGTTTCATCAACCGGGCGATCGAACTGAAAAAAGAGAAGAAAGCCGGCAAGCTCCATCGCCAGCTGACCGGCAAGACCATTGGTCTTATCTTCGAAAAACCATCGACCAGGACCCGCGTCTCTTTTGAGTCGGCGATGTACGGTCTTGGCGGACAGGTCATTTTCCTGTCCGGCCGCGATACCCAGCTGGCCAGATCCGAGCCGCTGAAGGATATGTCCCGGGTTATGTCCCGCTATGTCGACGGGATGGTGGTCAGGACCTTTGGTCAGGAGGTAGTCGATGAACTGGCCGATTACGCAACGGTTCCGGTAATCAATGCCCTGACCGACGTGCACCATCCCTGCCAGGTATTGAGCGATATGATGACCGTCATCGAGAAAAAAGGCGCCATCGAAACGCTGCACATTGCCTGGGTCGGCGACGGCAACAATATGGCCAATTCCTGGATCCAGGCGGCGGCGGTCGTCGGTTTCGAGCTGACCCTGGCCTGTCCGGAGGGCTATGAGCCGAACGGCGACATTCTGACTGCGGCGAGAAAGATTGCCGTGAAACCGATCAACCTGGTCCGCGACCCGGAAGAGGCGGTGCGCAATGCCGATGTCATCAACGTCGATGTCTGGGCCTCGATGGGTATGGAAGAGGAGCAGGATGAGCGGCTGCGGGTTTTCTCCGGCTATCAGCTGAACAGCGGCCTGCTGGCCAAGGCGCCGGCGGACTGTATCGTCCTGCACTGCCTGCCCGCTCACCGCGAAGAGGAAATCACCGACGAGGTCCTGGAATGTGCCCAATGCGTCGCCTTTGATCAGGCGGAAAACAAGATGCATCTCCATAAGGCTATTCTGGAAAGCCTGATAGGGTAACCAATAAAAAATAAATTATTAGGACGCACCGCGCGCGGTGCGTCCGTCTTGAGGTTGTACTATGAGTGTGAATAAGATTGTCCTCGCCTATTCGGGGGGGCTTGATACCTCCGTTATTCTCAAGTGGCTGGCCGAGGAGTATACCTGCCCGGTGATTGCCTATTCTGCCGATATCGGTCAGAAAGAGGACTGGGAGGCGGTAAAGAAAAAAGGCATGGCCACCGGGGCGGAGAAGGTGATTGTCTCGGATCTGAAGAAGGTCTTCGTTGAGGATTATATTTTCCCGGCTTTCAGGGCCAACGCCATCTACGAGGGATCGTATCTGCTCGGCACCTCACTGGCGAGACCTCTGATCGCCAAGGAACAGGTGCGTATCGCCCTTGAGGAGGGAGCCGACGCGGTGAGCCATGGCGCCACCGGCAAAGGCAACGATCAGGTCCGCTTCGAGCTTGGCTATATCGGTCTTGACCCGAAACTGACGATCATCGCCCCCTGGCGAACCTGGGACCTTAATTCCCGTCAAAAACTGGTGGAGTTCGCTAACGACCATAATATCCCGGTGCCGGTGACCAGGAAAAATCCTTACAGCTGTGACGAGAATCTGCTGCATATCAGCTATGAGGGCGGCATTCTTGAAGATCCATGGAATGAGCCGGACGAGGAGATGTTCAAGTGGACCGTCTCGCCGGAAAAGGCCCCCGATGTCGCCACCTACCTCGAGATCGAATTTGCCGGCGGCAATCCGGTAGCCCTGGATGGTGCGAAAATGGAGCCGCTGGCCCTTTTCACAAAGCTCAATGATCTGGCAGCCGCCAATGGTATCGGCCGTCTCGATCTGGTGGAAAACCGTTTTGTCGGCATGAAGTCCCACGGTGTCTATGAGACTCCCGGCGGCACCCTCCTGCGCGAGGCGCATCGGGCCCTCGAAACCATCACCCTCGACCGGGAGGTCATGAAGATTCGTGACAGTCTGATGCCGAGATACGCCGAGCTGGTCTACAACGGTTTCTGGTTCTCCCCCGAGCGTGAACTGCTGCAGCAGACCATGGATGCCACCCAGGCAACGGTCAACGGTACTGTCCGGTTAAAGCTCTACAAGGGCAATTGCATTCCGGTCGGCCGGAAATCCGACCAATCCCTGTACCAGGAGACCTTTGCCACCTTTGAGGAAGACCAGGTCTATGACCAGGGCGATGCCACCGGCTTTATCCGGCTGAACGGCCTGCGGCTGAAAATCAACGCCCTGCAGGGCAGATGTAACAAATAGGAAGCAAACTATGACTGCGCCGAAAAAAAGCGGCTCGGAGAAAATGTGGGGCGGGCGGTTCAGTGAAGGGACCGCCGCCTCGGTGGAGGCCTTTACCGCCTCCATTCATTACGACTCCAGGCTCTATAAATACGATATCGCCGGCAGCAAGGCGCACGCTGCCATGCTGGCCGACCAGGGGATTCTCAGCGGCGAAGAACTGCAGGCCATTACGGGCGGTCTAACCGCCATCGAAAAGGAAATCGATGCCGGCACCTTCCAGTTCCGCCGCGAGCTGGAAGATATTCATATGAATATCGAGAAATCACTGGTCGAGCGGATCGGGCCGGCGGGGGCCAAGCTGCACAGCGCCAGATCGAGAAACGATCAGGTGGCCCTTGATTTCAAGATGTACCTGCGCGATGAGTGTGATGCCATCGTCTACCTGCTCGACGATATCTGCAGGGCCTTTGTCATGCTGGCAAGGAAATATCTCGGTCATATCATGCCCGGTTATACCCATCTGCAACGGGCCCAGCCGGTGCAGATAGCCCATCATATGCTGGCTTATTACGAGATGTTCAGCCGGGATCGGGAGCGGCTGGTCGACTGCCGTAAACGGCTCAATTTCTCGCCGCTCGGTTGTGCGGCCATGGCCGGCACCGGTCTGCCGATCGATCGCGAACAGGTGGCCGAAGCCCTGGAGTTTGACGGGGTGACCGCCAATTCCATGGACACCTCCGGGGATCGGGACTATGCCATCGAGTTCACCAGCGACTGTACGATAGTCCAGCTGCACCTTTCCAGGCTGGCCGAAGAACTGGTACTCTGGTCGTCACAGGAATTTGATTTCGTCAATATCTCCGACAAATTCTGCACCGGCTCGTCGATCATGCCGCAGAAGAAGAATCCGGACATCCCCGAGCTGATCCGCGGCAAGAGCGGGCGGGTGGTCGGCAGCCTGATGACCCTGATTACTCTGGTCAAGGGCTTGCCCCTGACCTATAACCGCGATCTCCAGGAAGATAAGGAACCGGTTTTCGATGCGGTAGATACCGTCTCGGCCTCGCTGTCGATTATGGCCGAGTTGCTGGAAAATCTCAGCTTCAAGACCGAGCGGATGCTGGAGGCCACCAAAACCGGCTGTATTACGGCCACCGATCTGGCCGATTACCTGGTGTTAAAGGATGTTCCTTTCAGGGAGGCCCACGGTATCGTCGGCCGGGCGGTCGCCTACTGTCTGGAAAAAGGCTGCGAGCTGCCGGATCTGGCTCCCGAGGAGCTGGCCGGTTTCTCCGAGGCCATCGGCGAGGACGTCTACGAGGTGCTGAGGGTTGAAGGTTCGGTCAACAGCCGGATCTCAACCGGCGGGACCGCGCTTGTAAGAGTCGAGGAAGCGTTGGCCGAAGCTGAAAAAAAACTGGGAATCGCCTGATGCGAAAGGGGCATACGGGAAGGCTTGCGGGGATACTGCTCTTGGGAGCATTTCTCTTTCTGGTTGCGGGCTGTGGCAATAAGACTCCGCCGATCCCGCCGCAAAGCATTGTTCCCCGGCCGATAGGCGACCTGCGCTACGAAAAAAACGATGAAGGCGTGCTACTCACCTGGTCGTATCCGGTGAAAACCATCCGGGGGTCGGTTCTCGATGATATCTCTTCCTTTGAGCTGTACCGGGCGGAGGTGCCGATCGCAGATTATTGCGGTGGCTGCCCCATACCCTTCGGCGAGCCGATCGAATTGGACGGTGGTTCGCCGGTCGACGGCAAGGTGAGAAGAAAGGCCGGGCACCAGGACTCGCTTTTACGAGCCGGCTATAAATACTTTTTTAAAGTCCGTTCCCGTGCCAGCTGGTGGGCGGACAGCAGCGACTCGAATATTATCACCTTTACCTGGTATGCGCCAACCGAGGCGCCCGTAGGCCTGGCTGCGATCCCGGGCGATCAGCAGGTGAAGCTCAGCTGGCAGCCGGTGACCACCTACCAGGACGGCAACGCCGTGGACAAACCGATGAGATATCAGGTCCTGCGGCGGGTTGGCGGCTCGGGGTTTGAACGGGTGGGCGAGCCGGTCTCGGCAACGGAATATGTTGATCGGCGGGTGAGCAATGGATTACAGTATTTTTATGCCATTCAGGGTATGATGGTAATAATGGACGATCTGGTCGGCGGCGGGACGAGCAGGGAAGTGGCCGCCACCCCTGCCGATCTCATTCCACCTGCCGCCCCGACTGGGGTAAGGGTGGTGCGGACCGATGTCGGGACCAAGATATTCTGGAACAGAAGTAAGGCAACAGATCTCGGTGGCTACCGGGTCTACCGTCGCGCCGCTACCGGGAAAAAGTATCAACTGCTTGGCAAGGTCGAGTCGAAGTTCACGCTCTTCGTTGATTCCAAGGCGGATAACCGGGTACGCTATTATTATGCTGTTACTGCCATCGATCAGGCCACACCGCCAAACGAGAGCAATAAATCAAAAGATGCCACCTCCAGGTTTTGACCGCAGCAGATTCCTTTCCAGCGTGGCGTTACAAAAACCCCACAAGGGGGGTATAAGTGCCTTGGAGTTATCCCAAGAATCTGATTTTATTATTATCTCATGAGTCCTTGTTTCTTATTGTAGATTTTAAAGAGAAAGGCACTCACTGCCCTCTGGCCGCCATGGAGACGGTTGGGGGGCTCTGTCGTTCCGGTCTTTGTCTCCCGGATTGGAAAAAAATGCACATTGCCTATGTGCCGAACACAATATAAGGAGCTTTCTTGATGGATCTGACCTTTCCCATCGCCTTTGAAAAAATGAGTGGTACCGGCAACGATTTTATCATAATCGATAACCGGACCGCAAAAATCCCTCTTGCCGCTCAGCCGAACCTTGCCCGGACGATCTGCCGGCGCAAGTTCTCTGTCGGGGCGGACGGACTTATCCTGTTGGAATCATCGACTGTGGCGGATTTTCGGTGGAATTTCTATAACTCAGACGGCTCGGTGGCTGAGATGTGCGGCAACGGCTCGCGATGTGCAGCCCGTTTCGCCTATCGCCATGAGCTTGCCGGCAGGCAGATGAAACTCGAGTCCCTGGCCGGCATCGTCGAGATGGAAATCTGCGAGGGAGAAGATGTTGTCCGGGTGAAAATGACCCAGCCCTTTGATTTCCGGCTCGATATCTCGCTGCAGGTGGGCGAGGAAGAACGGGCGGTGGCCTATGTCAACACCGGGGTGCCCCATGCGGTGATCTTCGTCCAGGAGGACGATGTGCCGGTGAAGACCTGGGGCCGCAAGATCCGCTTTCATCAGATGTTCGAACCCAAAGGTGCCAACGCCAACTTCGTCAAACTGCTGCCGGACGGCAAGATAAAAGTGCGCACCTATGAACGTGGAGTTGAGGACGAGACCATGGCGTGCGGCACCGGGGCGGTAGCCTCGGCCCTTTTCGCCTCCATGCTGAAGAACATGGATTCGCCGGTTGAGGTTATTACCTCCGGGGGCGATATGTTGACAATATTGTTTGATTTACATGATGGTCCCGTGGCGGAGAATGTCTACTTGCAGGGACCGACCCGGTTGATTTGTACCGGAAACCTGACCGCTGAAGCGCTGCTCTGATGGACCGTGCAGATGAACAATGGTGAATAACGGAGGAGGAGTTATGAAAAACTTTCACGGAGCGTTTGTTGCACTTGTAACCCCATTTATTGACGGCCGGTTGGACGAGCAGGGGCTGATCGATCTCATCGAGTATCAGATCGCTGGCGGTACCCACGGCATTGTCCCCTGCGGTACGACCGGTGAATCGGCCACCATCAGCTTTGCCGAGCACAAACGGGTCATCGACCTTACCGTCAAGACGGTGCGCGGGCGGGTTCCGGTCGTCGCTGGCACCGGCGGCAATAATACCATGGAGGCCATCGAGCTGACCGAGAGTGCCAAGGAAAGCGGAGCCGATGCGGTGCTGTCGGTTGTGCCCTACTACAACAAGCCGAACCAGGAGGGCATGTACCTACATTTCAAGGAGATCGCCGAGAAGGTCGATATCCCGATGTTTCTCTACAATGTTCCGGGCAGGACCGTGGTCAATATGCTGCCGGAGACCGTCGCCCGCCTGGCGGAGGTCGACAATATCATCGGTATCAAGGAGGCCGCAGGCAGCCTGGAGCAGGCAACCGACGTTATCCGCATGTGTCCCAGTGATTTCATCGTCTTATCCGGCGACGATTTCACCGCCATGCCGACTGCCCTCATCGGCGGTAAGGGGGTGATCTCGGTTATCTCCAATGTCTACCCCCAGGGGATGGCGCAGATGATGGAAGCCGCCCTGAACGGAGAGCTGGCCAGGGCTAACGAGCTGCATTACCGGATGTACCCGCTGATGAAGCTGATGTTCTGCAATCCCAATCCGGTGCCCGCCAAGAAGGCGGTAGAGCTTATGGGTAAGATCAAGAGCGGGCTGACGCGGCTGCCGCTGGCGCCAATCGACACGGCCAGCCTTGAAAAGCTGAAAGCGGCCCTTGCCGAGCTCGACCTGCTTTAGAGCAAATCGTTCCCACGCTCCAGCGTGGGAACGAACTGACTCCAGCGTGGGAATATGGCTGGTCCAGTGTAATTGAGCTCCACCATGGGAACAAAACCCTTGAAAACCGGTATCGAGAAAATCAGTGATAAAATAACTATATCGTTCCCACGCTGGAGCGTGGGAACGATATAGTTACAAAGGAGCAGAGATGATAAAGGTAATAATAGCCGGCGCAGCCGGCAGGATGGGCCAGCGGATCGGCCATATGGTCAGCAGCCATCCGAAACTGGAATACGCTGCCGCCTTCGAGGCCAATGGTAATCCGGCCATCGGCAAAGACGTCGGCCTTATGCTGCACGGGGTGGAGAATGGCCTCATCATCTGCGAGGGACTGGAATCGGTCATTGACCAAGGGGATGTAATCATCGATTTCACCTTTCATGCAGCGACCATGGAATTCGCCCGGCTGGCGGCCAAACATAAGAGGGCGATGGTTATCGGCACTACAGGGCTTTCCGCCTATGAACTGGTGGAACTGAAGAATCTGGCGACGAACTTCCCCTGTGTCCAGGCGCCGAATATGTCGATCTGCGTCAACGTCCTCTTCAAGCTGGCCAAGAAGACGGCAGCTATCCTCGGCGACGACTACGATATCGAGATCATCGAGGCCCATCACAACAAGAAGAAGGACGCCCCGAGCGGTACCGCATTAAAGCTTGCGGAGATGGCCGCCGAAGGGGTGGACAGGGTCCTCGACGATGTGCTCGTCCTTGAGCGCAGCGGCATCATCGGCGAACGCCAACCAAAGGAGATCGGCATCCAGACTATCCGGGCCGCGGACATCGTCGGCGAGCATACCGTCTACTTTGCCGGACCGGGCGAGCGCATCGAACTGGTGCACCGGGCGCACAACCGCGATCATTTTGCGAAAGGCGCGACCACAGCCGCCGCCTGGATCGTCGATAAAGAAAACGGGCTCTATTCGATGTTCGATGTGCTTGGCCTGCAGGATCTTTAATCGATTGGAGGGCCAACCGTTTGGTACATGACGAAGCGATCAGGGCCTATGTCGGTATGGGGTCCAATCTGGGTGACGGCCAGGCTTTGCTGCAGGGGGCCTGGCAGGCGCTCGGTGAGGTCGACGGCATCGTTCTCGCCGGCCTGTCGAGCCCCTATACCACCGCGCCGGTTGATATGACCAGTCAGCACTGGTTCACCAATGCGGTCGGGCGCCTGGAGGTAAGGCTGTCACCCCTGGAGCTTCTTGACGTCCTGCTTGGCGTGGAGGCTGCCTTTGGCCGCACCAGGAGGGAGAAAAGCTTTGGTTACCAGGATCGCAGTCTCGATCTGGACCTACTCTATTACGGCGACGTGGTCATGGACCGCCCGGAACTGATCCTGCCCCATCCGCGCATCGCCGACCGCCTCTTTGTCCTGGCTCCCTTTGCCGAGCTTGAACCGGACTTCGTCGACAGCCGCAGCAAAGAGACGATCGCCACCCTCAAACGCCGTCTTGCTACCCGTATGGCCGAGGCGACAAGTAAAAATCAGGAAATCATTCGTGGTGTCTGGAACGAATAACCGCCCTTGCCAAAAAAGCATAAAGATGAGATGCTTTATTGACAGGGTGGGATGAACCATTGCAATCTTAACTGAGATAGGACATTGAGCCCAATACGGATAATCATCATCGCCATCCTGATCTATATTGCCTATCGGCTGATAGTAGGAGGCGGCAAACAGCAGTCGGCCATGGGTGGCCGGCAGAAGAAGGCTGCCAGGGAGATGCCGGTAAGCGATACCCTGGAAGAAGATCCGGTCTGTCATAAGCTGGTCCCCAGACAACAGGCCATAAAAATCGACCACCAGGGAAAAAAGCTTTATTTTTGCAGCAAAGAGTGCTGCAATACATTTAGAACCAAACAAGGAGAGCACCAATGAAGTTTTTTATTGATACAGCCAATCTCGACGAGATCAAAAAAGGCCTTGAGATGGGCATGGTCGACGGCGTTACCACCAATCCTTCGCTCGTTGCCAAGGAAGACAAGCCGTTTGAAGAGATCATCGCCGAAATCTGCAAGCTGGTCGATGGCCCGGTAAGCGCCGAGGTCGTCAGCCTCGAGGCCGAAGGGATGCTGGTCGAGGCCAGAAAACTGGCCAAGATCGCCGACAATATCGTCATCAAGATCCCGATGATCGTCGAAGGGCTGAAAGCGGTCAAAAAACTTGCCGCCGACGGCATCAGGACCAACGTCACCCTGGTCTTCTCCTCCGCCCAGGCCCTCTTGGCCGCCAAAGCAGGCGCCTCTTTTGTCAGCCCCTTTGTCGGGCGTCTTGACGATATCGGCACCCCGAGCATGGAGCTGATCAGCGATATCGTCACCGTTTACGACAACTATGGCTACCAGAGCGAGATCATCGTCGCCAGTGTCAGAAACCCGCAGCATGTCATGGATGCGGCCCTGATCGGCGCGGATATCGCCACCATTCCACTCAAGGTAATCAATCAGCTGGCCAAACATCCGCTGACCGATATCGGCATGGAACAGTTCCTGGCCGATTGGGAGAAACGAACCAAATAAATGGCAGATTCCCGGCACGACCGCTTTTTGGATGCACGACAGACACCCGGCTGGCCTAGCGCCGGCCGGGACGGCGGTAGTGCCTCCTTCGGCAGGGCGGGGGTACAGACGGTTCTCCTCAAGGGTGACCTGGGCGGCCTGCCTCTTCTCCTGGCGATCATGTTTCTTCTGCTTGCCACCAGCCCCCTGCGCGCAGGGATGTATGCCTGCCAGGATCAAACGGGCCGGACGAACTTCACCAATGTGCCGAACAGCTCAAGCTGCAAGCCTTTGGAGCTGCAGGAGGAGAGCGGTAACTGGTCCAATATGTTCCGGTTTTCCCCTTCTGCCCAATATGATAAAGAGATTCGGCGGATCGCTACCCGTTATAACATTGATCCGCCACTGATCAAGGCGATAATCCACGCCGAGTCTGATTTTGACAATCAAGCGGTCTCCCGCCGCGGTGCCCAGGGCCTGATGCAGCTGATGCCGGCAACCGCCCGTGAATTACAGGTAGCCAATCCATTCAATCCCCACGAGAACATCGACGGCGGCACCCGCTATTTCCGCCAGCTTCTCGATACCTTCCACGAGGACCTGGTCCTCTCCCTTGCCGCCTACAACGCCGGTCCGGGGCTGGTAAGCCGTACCGGAGGGGTTCCCGAGATCCCGGAAACCGTGCAGTATATCAAAAAGGTCCTCAAGCAATACAAGGTATATAAGGCAAGCTGGTAATCCTCTGCCCCCGGACGACAGGATGATGCAACTCTCCAAGGTCCCCAATATCCTGACCGGCTTCAGGTTCGCGCTCATCCCGCTGCTCATCGTCCTGTTCTCCATCAGGCAGACGACGGTGGTGGAGCTGGTAAGCTTTATCGTCTTCACCGTCGCCGCCCTGACCGATTTTGTCGATGGCTGGATAGCCAGACGCTACAATATCGTCACCGTCCTCGGCAAGCTGATGGACCCGCTGGCCGACAAGGTCCTGGTCGCAACCGCCCTCATCATGCTCATCCCCTTGGGGAAAATAGCCGCCTGGGTCAGCCTGCTCATCATCTGCCGGGAGATCATCGTCACCGGCCTGAGGGGTCTTGCCGCCACCACCGGCAAGGTCGTTGCCGCCGGCAGGGTCGGCAAGTTGAAAAGCAACTTCCAGTATTTCGGCCTCGGCTTCCTGATCTTCCCCTTAAATGTCCTGCCGGTTCCCTACCAGTATAAAATCGGCACAGTGCTTATCTATATCTCCCTCGTCCTCGCCCTCTGGTCGGCCGCAGTTTATGCTCACAGACTGCGCGCCGTTTTCAGTGAAACGGCAAAATAAAAGCGGGTAAGCGCTTCAGGCTTACCCGCCATACCTGGATCCAGAGATCGGTTTTGCCAAATTAATTGGCGGCAGGAACATCTTGATATGTACCCCAAAAGGGTGATTACCTGTGTTTGGCAGTTTCGAGATACAGTTCGGTAGCAAACTTGAAGCCGTAATCCTCGGTATACATCGGGTCCTCCTGGGCCTTTTTCAAAAAGTTAAGCGCCTCCGGTGTCCCTATATCGCCAATAGATTTGATTGCCATAAAGCGATCTATGTCCTGGCACTTCTCATACTTCTCCTTCAGGAAGTCGAACTGCCCCTCACCACCTAACATTCCAATGGCCGAAATTGCTGAAGCCCTGATCAGCAGATCGTCATTGTCGGCAAGTTTCTTTAAATGACTCATTGCCTTTGGATTGTTTGATTCTCCCAGATCCAGTACCGTCAGATAGGTATCGGCAGAGCCGGAGGATATTTGCTCCTGAATCGTCCCGGCGAGTTCTTCAACCTGTCTGTCACTCATGCTGTAATGCAAGGCAAATCTATTTATCTTTGCCGCGACTTCTTTTATAAGCACTGATTCCGGCAGATCGAAACACGGCTGCTGCACCTCGTCCATCGACCAGACGGGAACCTTGCCATACAGGAAATAGGCGACCAATTTGTTGTCCCCTTTCGGCGCCTGCAGGATGCCAGCAAAGCTGTGATACGCTACATAGGGATGGAAGCCGGATCGTCGATAGCTGACGACCTGATATGTATCAATGACCAGTTCGGGATCAGTCGAGCCGGGCGCCGATGGTTCCGCAGTGACCCGGACGGGGATGCCCCTGGCAGTAAATTCCTTTTGCAATGAGTCTGCAAACCAGGCGATCGGATCGGATACGTTGCCGATATTGATGGTAATACGTTCAAGGGGTCCCAACCCCTTGGAAAACTGTTTATCCGTGCGATTATCGACAATATGGATGGTCTTTTGTTGCTGGTCGAGAGAGCCGTACTGGGACTGAGCATTCGGACTAAAAGCCGGGTTGAGGTTGTATTTGAGCGAACAACCTGTACTGATAAATCCGAGTAACGCGACGAGCATGAGCTGGTGAATCTTGATTCTCATTAAATCTTTCCTCTGTTGAATTAATAAAATATGATGCTAAAACAGACCTGATTTGGTGTATCATCTACAGAGTTTGGATTCAAGACTAAAAAATAACAAAGTTACCGGAATGATGCAGGATTGTTCTCTGGTTTCCGCCAAGCGAACCGGGATGGCCGATGCAATGGTTGTATAGTGCCTGGATTGAGGCTCAGTTCGCAGTTCTTTCCGAACCTCTATATTACATTTCGATTTTGCATCGTCTCCCGGAAAACCCCCAGGAGAGTATAGGCTTAGCACCTTTTACCCTTGACTGTAAAAGGACAATTGGAGTATAAACAACGCTTACGCCGGAGTGGTGAAACTGGTAGACGCACTGGACTCAAAATCCAGCGGGTGCAAGCCCGTGTCGGTTCGATTCCGACCTCCGGCACCAGATTTTAAAGGGCGCAACCTTCGCTTGAAGGTTGCGCCCTTTTTTGTTTTTCCACACAAAATTATGGTGTAGTATCTCTTATTAAGAGGATAGAGGTTTACCAGCACATTGATTCGTAAAATATATTCCCTAGGAGAAAACCTTGGCTGTCCCCGATTTCCAGTCATTCTTTTTACCGATGTTGCGTTTTGCCGCTGACGGTCAAATCCATAGCCTTCAAGAAACATATTCGGTGATGGCTGAGCATTTCAAACTCAGCGAGGCCGATAAAAAAGAGATGTTGCCGAGCAGAACTCAGGCTATTTATAAAAACAGAGTAGCTTGGGCTAGGACATATCTGGCTAAAGCAATGCTCCTTGAGAGCCCGAAGCGCGGTGTTTTTCGGATAACGAATCGTGGCAAAGAGCTATTGGCTGGAAATCCATCTGATTTGCGGGTCAAACAACTCAAGGCCTTTCCAGAGTTCGTGGTCTTTCACAGTCAAGGCGGAGATAGCAGCAAATCAGGAAAAATACCACCTGCCGCTACTGATGCAGAGGAGAAAACCTCGACTCCTGACGAGATCTTTGAGATGGCATATCAGGAGCTGCGGGAAGAATTAGCGACTGAACTCCTCTCTCTGGTTGCCAATAATTCGCCGGAATTCTTTGAACAGCTGGTTGTCAAACTTCTCGTCAAGATGGGCTATGGCGGCTCCATCAAAGACGCTGGAGAGGCTATTGGTCGGAGCGGCGATGAAGGGATCGATGGCATAATAAAGGAAGACAAGCTTGGCTTGGACGTGATCTATATCCAGGCAAAGCGCTGGCAGGGCTCCGTTGGCAGACCGGAAATCCAGAAATTCGTGGGTGCGCTACATGGACAACGAGCCAAGAAGGGTGTATTTATCACCACCAGCGGTTTTACTAAAGATGCCCAACAATATGTTGCAACCATAGATCCGAAGGTTGTGTTGATTGATGGCGATAGACTGGTTGAATTGATGATCGACCATAATTTGGGCGTGTCAACTGCAGCGATTTATGAAATAAAAAAGATCGATACGGATTTCTTTTTAGAGGATTAGCAGGATGATTTTTACCGAAGATTCAAGAGTCAAAATCCCCTGTATTCTCCACCTGATAAGGCTTGGCTATCGGTACATTTCGCTCAAGAAAGCTACCTGGGACGAAGAGACTAACATCTTTCCGGATATCTTTCGAACAGCCATCTCACGCATAAACCCAACAATCGAAAGCGATGATATCGACCGCTTGCTTGAGGACGTCAAACTTACGCTGGACAACGAGGATCTGGGCAGGGCCTTTTATGAGAAACTTACTGAACGCTCTGGGAACCGCCTGATCGATTTCGAGGATTTTTCCAAGAACAGCTTTCATGTGGTCACCGAACTCACCTATAAAAATGGTGATGACGAATTCCGGCCCGATATTATTTTGCTGATCAACGGTATGCCGTTGGTTTTTATCGAAGTCAAAAAGCCGAATAACCGTGAAGGCATCCTTGCCGAACGCCGCCGGATCAACACCCGTTTTCGTAATCCGCGTTTCAGGCGCTTTGCCAACATAACCCAGCTGATGCTGTTCTCCAATAACATGGAGTATGATGATGACTCACCCCAGCCCATAGAAGGCGCTTTTTATGCCTGTCCTTCATACGAAGAGCCCATATTCAATTATTTCCGGGAAGAAGAGCAATTAGACTATGATTCGCTTCTTGCCCCGGAAGACGATACCGTCGAAAATTTGGTTCTCAGGGACAACAATCTCAACGTCATCAAACACAGTCCGGAATTCATCTACAACAAGTCGCCGGACACGCCGACTAATCGGCTCTGCACCTCACTGCTGAGTCACAACCGGCTTTCATTCCTGCTGCAGTATGCCATAGCCTATGTTAATGAGTCCGATGGCCTACGCAAGCATATCATGCGTTATCCCCAGATCTTTGCTACCAAAGCCATTGAGCGGAAATTGGACCAAGGCATCCGTAAGGGGATCATCTGGCATACCCAGGGTAGCGGTAAAACCGCGCTGGCTTTCTACAATGTTCACTTCCTAACCGAATATTTCCAGCGGCGCAGGATCATTCCCAAGTTCTATTTCATCGTCGATCGACTCGACCTGCTGATCCAGGCCCAACGCGAATTTTCCGGCCGTGGTCTGGTCGTTCATCCCATCGACTCTCGCGATGCCTTTGCCAAGGATATAAAGGCCACCAAGGTCATTCATAATGACGCCGGCAAACCGGAGATTACCGTCGTCAATATCCAAAAGTTCAAGAATGATCCCGATGTTGTTCGAACCGAAGATTATGATGTAAGTATCCAGCGGGTCTACTTCCTCGACGAGGTGCACCGCAGCTATGATCCAAAGGGCAGTTTTCTTGCCAACCTCAGCCAATCGGATCCAAACGCCATCAAGATCGGCCTGACCGGCACTCCTCTTCTTGGTGATGATTACAACTCCCGGGTCTTGTTCGGCGATTATATCCACAAGTATTATTACAACGCCTCCATTGCCGACGGTTACACCCTACGCCTGATCCGCGAGGAGATTGCCACCAATTACCGAATCGCTCTGCAACAGGCGCTGGAGGATATCCAGATTCGCCAGGGAGACATCGGTAAGAAACTGATCTTTGCTCATCCTCGGTTTGTCGAGCCGATGCTCGACTACATCATCAACGACTTTGAAAAGAGCCGAGGCGCTGTGGGTGATCCCACCATTGGCGCCATGGTCATCTGCGACAGCTCCGAACAGGCCAAGCAGATGTATGCAATCTTCCAGGAACGGATGAAGCCGAAAGTCGTGCCGTTCAGTGGCGGCATCAGCACCAATCCGGACGTGGAACTTCCTCTGGCGGCGGATTCGGCAGAGGGCATCTATGTTGAGCGGCAAAGGCAGTCCTACAAAGTCAAAACTGGAGCCTTGATTCTCCACGATATCGGCACTAAGGAAGAACGAAAAGACTGGGTTGAAGATTTCAAGACCGGCAAGCTTGATCTGCTGTTCGTCTTCAACATGCTTTTAACCGGCTTTGACGCCAAGCGGTTAAAGAAACTCTACCTGGGCCGGGTGATCCGTAAACATAACCTCCTCCAGGCGCTCACTCGGGTTAACCGACCGTACAAGGATTTCCGTTACGGCTATGTGGTGGACTTTGCCGACATCAGCAAGGAATTCGAAGAAACGAATCAACGGTATCTGAAAGAGTTGAACGACGAGCTTGGCGATGAGGTGGAGCATTATTCCCACCTATTCAAGACAGTCGAGGAGATTCAGAGCGATATCGAGCTGATTAAGAACATCTTGTTCAGCTTTGACACCGAAAACGCCGAGGAGTTCTCCCGCCAGATTAGCCAGATTCAGGACCGTGCAACTGTACTCGCCCTGAAAAAGGCTCTGGCCGACGCCCGCAGCCTATACAACCTGATCCGGCTCCAGGGCCAATATGACTTCCTGCAGCATCTCGACTTCCAGAAACTGGGCCAGCTCTACCGGGAAACCTGCAACCACCTCGATCTCTTAAACCTCAAGGAGAGCATCGAAAACAGCGCCGATGCCACCAATCTCCTCAACGTCGCCCTGGAAGACGTGCTGTTCATGTTCACCAAGGTCAAGGAAGAAGAGCTGATCCTGGCCGATAAACTGAAAAACACCCTGCGCCGGACCCGCGAGGCCCTGGCCGATAACTTCGACCAACAGGACCCAAAATTTATTACCCTCAAGGAAGAACTGGAGCGGCTTTTCAAAAAGAAAAACCTGAGCGAAGTCACCCAGGAGGAGATGAACGCCAATATCGGGATCTTGAACGACATCTACGACAAGGTCAGGGAACTGAACCGAAGGAACGATAGGCTTCGAGCTAAATATCTCGGTGACGCCAAATATACCCGCATCCACAAACGGCTGTTGGAGCGGGGAACACTTACAAAAACGGAACGACGGATTTTTGAGGCGCTCTCCGGGGTTAAGCTGCAGGCGGATGATCAGGTGTTGCAAAACACCCAGCTTCTTGATAATGAAAGCTACTTCGAAGGCATGATGATGCCTCTGGTTATCGACCAGTTTCGCAACAAAAACAAGATCAAACTCAATCCCGACGCCTCCCGCTTCATCAACCGGCTGGTGGTCACCGAATATATGAACGAATTCGCCTCGGGCAGCACAAGGGGAACACATCTGTGGTAACGCTGGATTTTCAGAAGAGCACCAAGCAGTTGATCGACAACCTTAAGGGCATCTGTGCCTCGTACGGCCTCGGTAACGACGGCAACGAGTTCAAGATCATCACCCAGGTTTTTTTATATAAGTTTTTAAACGACAAGTTTGCCCACGAGGCCAAGCGGATCAACCCCAAGCTGGCCAAGGCCGAAAACTGGGAACAGGCCATCAGCGCCCTCAGCGAAGAAGACTTGGAGATGCTGCAATACGAGATAGGGGCTGATACCGCCAAGCTGAAGCCGGAGCATTTTATTTCACACCTTTTCAGCAACCAGAACGCCCCGGAATTCGCCAAGCTCTTCGACGACACCCTGCGCGACATCGCCATTACCAACAACGATATCTTCGCGGTCAAGACCGAGGGCGGGGCCAAGGTTGTTCTCTTTGACCGGGTCAGCGAGTACATTACCGACGAAGCCAAGCGCGATAACTTCTGCCGGGCCATCATCAATAAGCTGGTGGAGTTCAGCTTCGAACGCATCTTTTCCCAGAAGTACGATTTCTATGCCACCATCTTCGAGTATCTGATCAAGGACTACAACAAGGACGGCGGCGGCAAGTACGCCGAGTATTATACACCCCATGCAGTGGCCAAGATCATGGCCGCTATCCTTGTACCCGAAGATATCCGCGGCAAGGTCAAAAACGTCAGTTGCTACGACCCCTCGGCTGGTTCAGGGACGCTGTTGATGAACCTGGCCCATGCCATCGGCGAGCAGCGCTGTTCGCTCTTCTCCCAGGACATCTCCCAGAAGTCATCGAGCATGTTGCGCCTGAACCTGATTCTGAACAACCTGGTCCACTCCATCCCCAACATCATCCAGGGCAATACCCTGCTCCATCCCTACCACCGGGATGGCAAGGCGCTGAAAAAATTCGACTACATTGTCTCCAATCCACCCTTTAAGATGGATTTCAGCGACTTCAGGAATGAACTGGATGTCAAGGAACACCAAGTCCGTTTCTTTGCCGGGGTACCGAAGGTACCCCAAAAGGCCGTGGACAAGATGGCCATATACCAGCTCTTCCTCCAGCATATCATCTATTCGCTGAAACCGGGCGGCAAGGCGGCTGTGGTGGTGCCCACCGGTTTTATCACCGCCCAATCCGGCATCGACAAAAAGATCCGTCTACACCTGGTGGATGAAAAGATGCTGGCTGGGGTGGTCTCCATGCCCAGTAACATCTTCGCCACCACCGGCACCAATGTCTCCATCCTCTTCATTGACGATGCTAACAAGAACGGCGTGGTGCTGATCGATGCCTCAAATCTCGGCACCAAGGTAAAGGACGGCAAAAACCAGAAGACCTTGCTTTCTGAGGAAGAGGAAGATCGGATTATTGCCACTTTTAACAGAAAGGAGGCTGTGGATGATTTTTCGGTGGTGGTCGGGTACGACGAAATCGCCGCCAAGAACTATTCTCTCAGCGCCGGGCAGTATTTTGAGGTGAAGATCGAATATGTGGATCTGACTCCGGAAGAGTTTGCCGAAAAGATGCAGAGCTTTTCCAGTAACCTGGACAAGTTATTCAAGGAGTCGGCGGGACTGGAAAGGGAGATCCGGAAGCAGTTGGCGGGGTTGCGTTATGAACAATAATTGGCGTAAAACCTCCTTAGGCAAATTACAAAGTGAAGGTCGAGCGCATGTTCAAACTGGACCTTTCGGGACCGTTCTAAAAGCCTCAGAATATACTGATAATGGGGTTCCCGTTATTTCTGTAGGAGAAATCCGATACGGTAATTTATCTATCTCTGAAACTACGCCTCTAGTCTCGGAGGCCATAAAAAAACGGCTTCCACAGTTCGTCCTACAATCGGGAGATATCGTTTTCGGGAGAAAAGGAGCTATTGATAGAAATGCCATTGTTGGCAAGGAGCAATATGGTTGGTTTCTTGGATCTGATGGCATTCGACTAAGGCTTTCGGAAGGCATAGATAGTACCTTCGTGAGCTACCAATTTAGATCACCATCGGTGGGAAAGTGGTTGTTGCAGAATAGTTCTGGGTCAATAATGCCATCGCTTAACCAGAAGGTATTAGATCGACTTCCACTTTGGTTGCCCAGAGAGAAAGAACAGCAAAAAATCGCCGCCGTCCTCTCCGCACTCGACGCCAAGATCGACTGCAACAACCGCATCAACGCTGAGCTGGAAGCCATGGCCAAAACCCTGTACGACTACTGGTTCGTGCAATTCGACTTCCCCTTCGATTTCACTCAAAACAAGCCCGACAAAAACGGCAAACCCTACAAATCCTCCGGCGGCAAGATGGTCTACAACCCCACCCTGAAACGGGAGATCCCGGCGGAGTGGAAGGATAGACGGTTAGGCCAGATTGCCAATATCACAATGGGACAATCTCCGCCTGGTGAATCTCTGAACGGGGCGGGCCATGGGATTGAGTTTTTTCAAGGCTCCACCGACTTCGGCTGGCATTTCCCAACTGTTCGCCAGTATACAACCAAACCGGCTCGTATGGCGAAACGCGGTGACATTCTGCTGAGCGTCCGGGCGCCAGTCGGGGATATGAATATAGCCGATCTCAACTGCTGTATCGGGCGCGGTCTGGCCACGTTGAACAGCAAGGAAGGATATGATGGTTTTTTGTTCTACGTCATGCGGTATTTAAAGCATATTTTTGACCGGCGGAACAGCGAGGGGACAACTTTCGGTTCAATCACCAAGGATGATCTGCACTCACTCAAGCTGATCTATCCGCCAACGGAACTCCTTAAGGAATATGATGAGATAGTGTCCAAGTACAATCAGATGGTATTTGCCCGCACCATGGAAAACCAGCAACTCGCCCAACTCCGCGACTGGCTCCTGCCCATGTTAATGAATGGCCAGGTGATGGTGAAATGATGAACATTGCATTCCGGCTGTTGCTCACTTTTAACGCCACATCTCTGTTGGTGATCATTTTCCTTGTGCAAAAGGGATACACGTTAGGGCATTTCTTTCCCAGCATTTCCTGGTTAGTTCAATTGCCGAATGGTGTATCTTATCTGCTCTACTTTTTGCTTCCTGTATCCCTTACAGGATTGAGTATTCTACTGAGTTTCTATCTCGGAAAAGATGAGTTCAAAAAGGGTGATGTGGAAGAAATTGAACACGCAAACAATAGCTTTTTGCCGAGTTATCTGGGCTACTTTTTCGTGGCGTTAAGCATAGGAGACTGGGAGGCTCTGTGTTTTGTTTACGGTGTGCTCTTCATCTTTACCTTTTTATCCCAGGCACTCTACTTCAATCCGCTATTTTTGGTATTCGGCTATGAATTTTATAACATCAGAACTAAAAACGGGACCGCCATTTTTCTGATCAGCCGTCAAAAATACAAGAAGCCAGATGAGATTGAAATTTCGTCGGCACGACGGATTAACAATTACACGTTTATTGAACGGGGGTAAGGATGGATCATGTATTGGCAAAAGTGAGGGGGCTGCGCAAGAAACCGTTTTTTAAGTTGGTCTCAGACTATACGCTGTTTGAAGATGTTGCCATCGATGTTGCCGGGTGCGTGGAGTACAACCCCGACCACAACCTTGATGAAGATGCATGGTTCAAAATCGAAGAATTTAGTCAGCAGCCATTTTGTATTGATCTTCTACGGGGCGATTTTGACTCAAAAGACTACGATGATTTAAAGAAGGGGCAGTTTGCTAAAATCGCTTACCTGTTTTCAGTGCAGGGTGACGATTTTTACTTCCAGAAAATCACGCCATCGTTGTTCCTTAGAAGGAAAACTGTCAGCTTCGGCGAAGTAGCAACGGTCGAGGAATGCGAAAATCGTCTGGTGGTCAATTCAAAACCTGATGCTGTTTATTTGCGATCTCCTGATGCACTCATATTTTGTAATTTGGCAACTATTTCCAGCATATTTAAAGGGATAGATGAGCTCTACAAAGAGGCCACTCAAGAAGAGGTTGAACAGTTTTTAGATGAGTCTTTCATCGAGTTGAGCAATGGCTACAATGTGGGAAGAGTTTCAAAACCAAACCGGAAACGCATAGCACTTGCTATGACGACTCTAGAGGCAATGTCGGATGATGATAAATCCAGTATGCTGTCTTACATAGATGGCTACTGCGAACAAAAACTCAAATTCGATAAAGAAAATAATAAATTCGAGATTTCAACGGACAACGATCTGAAATTTCTGCTTTACGGCATTGAGCAACGTTTTTACACCACCCCATTTGGACAAGAGCGACGATTAGCTAATTCTGTTCAAATATTAGATAGACCCAGCGATTAAAGTCTGGCGCAATCGGCGCCGTCGTGAGGTGCGGGTGTGCTTATGGCTGGTACAGGAGAATTACCTGATCATTCTGGCTGATCGTGGGGAATATATCCTGCTGTGGACGGCCTACCTGGTTGAGCAGCCGCACAGGTAGCGGAAATTGCAGAGGGAAGGGAATACGAGGAATACTGGCGAAAACAAAGCTCATAAAGCTGAAGCCGCCCCAAGGGACGGCCTCGTTACTCCTTCCACACATGGTAGATGAGCTATATAAAATATCATTTGTCTGCGCTGAAAAGTCAAAAAATTTGTCCAAGTTTGAGTTTTGAAGGAATGACTGGGGTCGATATAAAAATGAGGAAAAATGAGGGACACTCCCCGTATTTTCGAAAAGCCTAAAAAGATACTCCTTAGTAGTTAGCTAAAACCGATGCTAAAGACCATAATTTCAGGCAGTCAGACCGGCACCGACCGTGCCGGGCTGGATGTTGGCAACAATGGCGCAAGGTGTTTATGCGACAAACCCAACATCAAATGGAACAAGGGTCGCGGCAAAGACGTGAAATCTGCCCTTTATATCAGTCACCAAAAGCGACCGCATCAATGACCATCATCTATCGCTGGCTGAGAAAAAGGCTGCAATAAGAGTTCAGTAACATAAAATTTGCTCAGTAACACTCTGTATGTTGTTGTGCATAAAACTGGTTTTTACAAGCGAGATACTATGATTTTGTATGTAATATTCGGATGATATAACTAGATAGTTCCATGAATGATTAGGAGAGTAAATGGTAGAAAAGATGAGTCGGCCTATGGTTGATGATTGATTTATACCGGAATTCCTTATCGCTGTCTTCAACAACGACCACATTAATGGTCCCCACCTGCCCCTGGCGGTAAATGCACTGCAAGGGACAAGGAGGCGTAATATGAATCCAAATCAAGTATCACGGCTTGTGCTGCGCGGATTTAAATCCATTCGCGAATGTGACCTGGAACTGCAGGAATTGAATGTACTGATCGGTCCTAATGGCGCTGGGAAATCCAACTTTATTGGTTTTTTCCGTCTTATCCAGCAAATGCTGGAAGGCAAGCTTCAGATTTATGTCAGTAAACAGGGTGGCCCTGATGCGCTTCTGCATTTTGGCAGGAAAAAGACAGAAAAGTTCATTGCAGAACTCTATTTTGGCAATAACGGCTACAAGTTCATCTTGGAACCGACCCAAGATAACCGCATGATGTTTGCCGAGGAAAATCTGTGGTGGAATGTGAGCGGCGATAAAAGCGTCGGATCCGGTCATTTTGAAACCAATGTCGACTCTCATAAGTCGGGAATTAAGCAGTTTACTATTCCGGCAATGAAAAGCTGGCGGGTATATCACTTTCATGACACCAGTGAAAGCGCCTTGGTGAAACAACGGCATGGTATAAACGATAACCTTTACCTCCGTCCAGATGCCCGGAATCTGGCGGCGTTTCTTTATTTTCTCAAGGATCAGCATCCGTCCCATTACCAACGGATCATAAAGATCATAAGGTTAGTTGCCCCATTCTTTGGTGATTTCCTGCTCCGTCCTCAGCCAAACAGTAATGACCAGATAGAGATCGAGTGGACGGAAAAAGGGGAAGATGTTCCATTTAAGGCCCATCTACTTTCTGATGGCACCCTGCGCTTTATTTGCTTGGCCACGGTGCTGATGCAACCGGAGGAGCTACAGCCGGAAACTATTCTGATTGATGAACCGGAACTTGGGCTGCACCCCTTTGCGATCAACCTGCTTGCATCTCTTCTGCGCTCGACCTCCAAAAAACGCCAGGTGATTGTCTCGACTCAGTCAACTGATCTCCTGAACGAGTTTTCGGCTGAAGATGTCATTGTGGCTGACCGAACGGAGGGCTACACTCACCTTCATCGACTCGACTCCAACGCTTTGAAAAACTGGCTCAATGAATATTCACTGGGCGACCTCTGGCAGAAAAATGTGCTGGGTGGGAGGCCTACAAGATGACTCGGGTGCATGTTTTCTGTGAGGGACAAACCGAAGATGTCTTTGTTCGCGAGGTGCTGGCGCCTCATTTCCAACGGATGAACATCTGGTTGAACCCGATTATTGTCCGCACTGGGCCGCAGGGTAAGGGTGGCGTATCATCCTACGGGAAGATTAAGTGGCAGGTCGAGAACAAGTGTAAGGAGGACCCAGCAGCCTGGGTAACAACCCTGCTGGATTACTACGGTCTGCCTTCCGACTTTCCTGGCACGGCCATGGCAGGTGATTCAATGGCGCGAGCCAAAGCCGTTGAAACAGCTTTTCAAAAGGATATTGGGCAGTTCAATTTTATTGCAAATATCATTGTTCATGAGTTCGAAGGTTTGCTCTTCAGTGCGCCGACCGCTTTTGCCGCCTGGTTCGATGATGCGGATATTATCAGGACCTTAACCAATGTTCGTAATGGTTTTACCACACCCGAACATATTAACGACGGACAAACCACGGCACCCTCCAAGCGCATCTTGGCTGTCTGCGATACCTACGACAAAATGGTCCATGGTTCTTTGATTGCCCTTGATATTGGCTTGGATACCATACGTAGGGAATGCCCTTTGTTTCACGCCTGGGTAAAACGGTTGGAAGCTCTGAATGCTGGAGGTGCTGCATGAGGATGCTCGATCAGTTCCTCAAAGCGCTGTTCTCTTTGCTCATCGGGAACTCAAGGACATAGACAAAGCTGACCGCATCCGCGCTTGCTACCTGCATGCATGCCTTCGTTACGTGCAGCGGGATTTTCTAAGCAACGCCTCTCTCAGAGAGAGTTTCGGTGTAGAAGAAAAAAACAAAGCCGCTGTCTCTCGCTATATTCGTGAGGCCGTTGAAGAAGGAATGATTCGGCCGGTGAACGAAGACGCAGCGCGGCGGATGATGAAATACGTGCCCTTTTGGGCTTAGTATTATTTTAATTGATGGGTAATTGATGGATGGTGTGAAATGAGTAGGCCAAATATTCACAAGTGATTGATTTCAAATACAATAAAAAGATATTGCTTGATTGATGAGTATTTGACTGGAAACGTCAACCGCAGGGGCGATCAACTAGGTGGTGTACTTCTTGAGGGCTGATTTGTCGGTACTTGCGAAAAGCTCACGACACAGCTTGCGACAGGGTTCGAATATCTGCTGACTGGAACAGATAGAGAGGGAAAGTGGGTGGATCCTTGCTCGACTCATATTGTTATTTGAAGAAACTTGCAATAAGAACGGGCTTAACCGAGAAGATACTGATCCGGATATTCAAAGGAGATCAACAGACTTTCTGTGAAACTGCTATGCGCCTGGAGTCGGAGAACCCAGGTACCTGCGGGCATGTGGAACAATCTAGTGGCCCAATTTGTTGAGCAAAGGACAAATTGGCAGAACAGCATTGACTCGAAGCAGTATCGAATGGTTCGGATAGCGATGAGGTTAGCGGAGGTTAAAGAGAAAACGGACCGAGAATGGGTCCGCAAGAATGCTCGTTGAAAATCACTGCTGTTTCGAGAAAATTTTGGGGTATGCGCGATGAAGATCAACGCAGATATTTTGTAAATTAAACAAGTTGGCATATTAATTCAATTAAGACCTCCGCACCATAAATTATTTGCCTGAAAATACTTCAGTAGATTTTGACATACTCATTACGGCCACTTGCCAGTTTTATTGAATGGCAGTAGGTAGTATATCTGTTAGGATAACAAGGTCTTCAAAGAGGAATACCAATGTGCGGTCGGCTTGATTTTTTTATCAAAGCATTTACTACACTGCGAACGGATCGATCAAAGAAAAACTGGCCCGGTACCACCTACCATCAATCACCCTACAAACCCTTTCTGCTTTTAGCAGTTCTCGACTTTATCGAAGCCGGAATCATTGTCAGGAATTTTATTGAGCCATCGTTTGAACTCGCGCAGACCTTTCAAAACTATTGTGCCTTGCTGCTGCCACCGGAACGCAAGGCAAGTATGTCGTATCCCTTTTACCATCTGGAGAGCTCGGTTTTCTGGGAGTTGAAACCACGGACTGGGGAAATACACCGAAAAGGGCGAGTGGTACGTTCGGTAAAACGCCTTCGAGAGCTGTACTACGGAGCAAAATTCAGCAATGATCTGTATCCGTTGCTGCAAATGCCGGTATCCCGGGAAAAGCTCCGTACTGTTCTTGTAGAAAAATATTTTGCCCCTGAAGCCAGGCGGGTAATTCGTGAGCAATCGATACTCAACTGCCGATCCACCTCATATTCAAACAGTCTGCTTACAATCGGGGAGAAGATCTCTGACTTTAAGTGGACAGGCCATGAGTCCATTCAGGTCGATGCTGACAAGGTCCGTGACCAGGGGTTCAGAAGGGCTATTGTCAGACTGTATGATCATCGTTGTGCGCTCTGTGGCATTAAAATGCTTACTCCTGAAGGACACACCATTGTCGATGCTGCCCATATCAAACCATGGAGTTTGAGCCGGAACGATCATCCGACGAACGGCCTGGCCCTGTGCAAGCTCTGTCATTGGTCTTATGATGAAGGCCTGATGTCGGTGGATCCACAATTCCAGGTGCTGATATCCCCGGCAGTCAAAAATGACAATAATCTGCCCGGCCATATGCTAACGCTGTCCGGTCGCCCGATGATTAAACCGGATGAAGGGAAGTTCTGGCCGGATCAGGAAAATTTTGATTGGCACAGGAAAAAACGCTTCAGGAAAAAAGATTAGATCATCCGTCCTTCCCTGTCTTGCCTCGGAATTCTATTATGGAAAAATTATTCTCTGAAATCAGGTTGGCTTGCAACAGGAGTTTCATCTGGACCTTGCAGTTTCACGTTCTGCCCTGCTCAGTGTAGATGATTTGAATGGGTGGACACTTGAGAGCTAAAGCCCGGGAATAGCCGGCTTGCTTGCCGGATGCGGTGAATTTTGCAAGCCATAAGCCGGTTGTGCTTCTCTTATAATTTAAGTATGTTAAGCTTGTTGTCCTTGGTGTTTGGATGACAGCGTCTTACGTGGTTTGCTCATGCGGTGAAATCTACAGTCAAGTAATCAGAACTATGGCAAATCCGGATCACCTTGATATCCTCCGACTTGGCGTGGCTGAATGGAATGGTTGGCGCAGAAAAAATCCCGACATCCGTCCCGACCTGCGCAAAGCAGATTTTCATGAAGCCACTCTCTTTGGGACCGATGTCGATCCCTATCTGAGCCACATCGATTTTCATAACACCATACTTTTTGAGGCGGATTTAGGCAGGGCCAACCTGACGAGGGCTAATTTTCATGATGCCGACCTGCGGGCAACAAATCTGAGCAATTCGAATTTGCAGGAGGCAAACCTCAATAGAGCACTGCTGATGGATGCTGATTTACGCTCTGCCAACTTGAACGATGCAAATTTGATGGAGGCAAATCTCAGAAAAGCAAATCTCACAGCTGCCGACATGCGGGATGCCGAACTCTCAGGCGCAACACTTGTGCGGGCCGTCCTCGACGGGGCCGATTTGACTCGGGCGACTCTGCGCCGGACTTTTCTAAGAGGAGCGAGCCTGGTGCGCACCAATTTCAGTAAGGCGCATATGAGCGATGTCGATCTCGGCTCGACCAACCTCTCTCAGGCTAATCTCAGCGATGCTCATCTGCGCGGGGCTTTTGTCCAGGATGCCGATATGTCCGGGGCCATCCTGGCAGGGGCAAATTTAATGTATTCCCGATTCGTGGAAACAAATCTTCAACAGGCTGATCTTACCGACTGTTCCATCTATGGCATTTCTGCCTGGAATTTAAATTTAGATAGCGCAAATCAGTACAACCTGGTCATTACCCGTCCGGATGAACCGACGATCACCGTAGACAATATAGAAGTCGGCCAGTTCATCTATATGCTTCTCAATAACAGTAAGATAAGGGATGTTATCAATACCATCACTTCAAAGGCTGTATTGATACTTGGCCGTTTTACCCCGGAGCGAAGGAAAGTGCTCGATGCCCTGCGTAATGAACTCCGCAGATACAACTATCTGCCTATCCTGTTTGATTTCAAAACGCCCTCCAACAGGAACCTTACGGAAACAATTTCCACACTTGCTCATATTGCCCGCTTTGTCATTGCCGATATTACTGATGCGAAGAGCATCCCGCAGGAACTGCAACGGATCGTGCCCGGCCTTCCTTCATTACCGGTACAGCCAATACTGTTATCATCGGAATACGAATACGGTATGTTCCGGGACCTGGCAGCTTATCCCTGGTTCCTGCCTCTCTATCGGTATACCGGGGTCGAAGATCTTCTTGCGTCATTGGACAGCAAGGTTATCGGTCCGGCCTCCGGCATGGCCGGCGAGATTGAGGAGCGGCGCAGGGCTTTTGAAGAGATGTGAAATTCAGATCTGTAGTATTGTCTCAACCATGGCACAGGAAAAGCGTCTTCATATCGGCACCTGCAGCTGGAAGTATGGTTCCTGGAAAGGGCTGGTGTATTCCAGGGAAAAACCGGCGAACTTCCTGAAAGAGTACAGTGCGCGGTACTCGGCTGTTGAGGTGGATCAGTGGTTCTGGTCGCTCTTTGACGAATCGGTCGTGTTGCCGAAGGCGGATATCGTTCGAGAGTATTGTCAATCGGTTCCGGAAGATTTCCTGTTTGCGGTCAAGGTGCCAAACAGCATAACCCTGACGCATCATTACCGGAAAAACAGCCGCGGCCCGCTGATTGCCAACGAACACTTTCTCTCCATCGAGTTGATGGAGAAATTTCTCGAAACCCTCGAACCGATGCGCACAAGGCTCGGCCCGCTTATGTTTCAGTTCGAGTACCTGAATAAACAGAAGATGGGGGGCCAGGTTGAGTTTTTCGACCGGGTTGGCGAGTTCGTCAGTAGATTACCGAAAGGGCCGCTCTATACCGTAGAGACGCGGAATCCGAACTATCTCAACAGCCGGTATTTCCAGTTCCTCAAGTCCCTATCCCTCACGCATATTTTTCTGCATGGCTATTATATGCCGCCGATCTTCGATGTGTACGAAAAGCACAAATCCCTGCTCGGTGAGAATGCGGTTATCCGGCTGCATGGACCAGCTCGGCAGGATATCGAGAAGCTGACCGGCAACAAATGGGGCGAAATTGTCGCGCCGAAAGACGACGATCTCGACCGGCTTGCGCTGATGCTGGACGATATCGAAGCGACCGTCTTTCTTTTCGTCAACAACCACTTCGAAGGGTCTGCTCCGAGAACAATCGCGAGGATCGAGCGGAGGTTGGCTGCCCGGAAGAACTTTATCTAAGACGAATGGTACCGCCCCTCGTGGCTCTCAAAAATTACATCGAGCACCTCGATGTAAAAGAAAAATTCCCGTCTCTGGATGGACACGAACTAAGGCCGATTACCGGAAGCGTGAGTATCCTCCTCCAAGGTAAAAAGCTCACCTTCACTGATTCTCTGCAGCATGTTCCTGGCCATTATATACTCGATGTAGGAAGGCTGATTGGCAGCGATTGTTTTTTCCAGACGTTCCGATAAACGCTGTCGGCGGGTTTGCGGATCTCCGCTCACCGACTGCAAAAGTCCGTCGTAAAAATACCAATCGGAGAGGAATCCCTCCCGCGACACCTCGAGATTGTGATAACCGGATGTTTGAAAACGCATGGGATCTAAAATGTCGTCACAGATCTCGACCTCTCCTACTTTACCAAGAAAGTAGCCGATAAGTTTCTCTCTCCAGACCCTCATTCCCGCACCACGGTCTGCCTGGAGAAGATCCTCCCACAGAGAAGGGTCGATCTGCTGCCATCGTTTTTCCAGGACTTGTCTGGCTTCATCTGCTTTACCATCTTTCATAAGTCTCCAATAGTAGACCAGACGTACATAATCTGTGTACTGATGAGCGGTGGACAAAAGAATTGCCATTTCTTTTCTTAACGCTTTTTCATTTTGCTCCCGTGTAAATGAACTGACTATGCATCGATTCACGCGGTCACTGTCTTCCTGCCTCTCCCTGGTAAATGCAACTGCCCGATCAAGATGTCCAAGTAAGACCAGGAGTCGGAATTTTTCATCGCGAAGTTGGTTGCGTTCCGCCGCAGGAGTCTTTTGTTCACCTTCTTCAATTACCATTCCGGCCTTGTCGAAATCTCCCTTATCGGTCCAGGCACCAGCGATTGCACTGTAGATCCGATCGGGGCCCGGACCGCCTTTTGCCAGACCTTGTTCGGTTTTTGCCTGTTCAAGGTAAGGGATGGCTTTGTCAAGCGCACCTGTCTCGCCCAGTTCCGCCAATTTTTGGTATGTTAAACCCCGGATATAGGATATCCACGCCTCCTGCTGACGCTGGCGGTCCTGCCCGATAAGGTTAATATTTTTTTCGGCTTGATCTAAAAGCTGCAATGCAAAATGAGCGTAATCGCGATTGAGTGCATGTGAAATAAAGGCAAATTCTAAAGGAATCCAATAGCTCTCTATCCTGGTGTCAATCGTGTTTCTGAGCATTTGCATACACCAGGCACCCGCATCTGGCCCTGAGCATAGTCCAAGAACTTCCAAATATGCTCCTTCGGCCTCGGCCAGGGGAAGCTCACTTACTGCTTCATGGAAAAGTTTTTCGATCTCCGCCAAGTGCGGTGGTGGAGAATAGTTCTCTGCTTCCGGAGAGATGAAATGGGATTTGAGTGAGAGGTAAGTCAACCAATACTTGTCCTCGGATGACCATGCGGTCTCATTGGCAGATGCCTCGATAATTTTTTGGTTTATCGATTGCGAGACTTTTGGAATATCCTGTCCATCCAGGACCTGACTTGAGTTTAGGCAGAGTTCAAGCACCCGGTTCTCCGATTTCGTCAGCAGTTCGCTGGATGTTTTCAACAGAGCTGATAATTCATCGCTTTTGCCCCAAACCATCAGTTCATGGTCCTTAAACTGACCTGGTTTTGGTTTACAGTTCTTTACTATTCCGGAATACTCGATCCGCAGCCATATATTTTTATATGCCTGGAGAAACGTCCTCCTGGCTGTCTCCTGGTCGGTATGGCTAAGCCAGTTTCTGAAACTTTCCTCGGCCTCGTCGAATCGGCCCTCTTTCAGGGAGTCAACCGGACCAATGACCCGCGCTGTATCGTGCTGTTTTTCGTCCAGAAGGGCCTCCTGGGTGTTGCGAAGCCCCTGGCCCAGACACGCATAATCATCAGCCTGGCAGACCTGACTCCAGAAAGCAAGGGAGGGCATCAGCCAGGACAAATGGCTCAAGGTGGCACCAGGTACGACTTGCACCTCTGTCTCCTGGGGAGACCAGTCGTTGTATTTGCTCCCCGAGCTTACAAGCGTTTCTCGCAAAATAAATTTCAGCTCTGCCGAAGTATATTTATTCGTCAGCCATTTCTTCACTTCCGAAGGAAGCCAATCCACCATACGGACTGTTTCTTCAATGTTCACCCAAACGTGACAGGCGTGGAGCATGTACTCGTTCAGTATTCCCATGATATCATTGACTTCTTCTCCTGTTCGGATCGTAATGGGGGGAGTGAAATCTTCATTGCCGATCGCTATTCTAATCTCGTTGCTGAGCAACTCGCCATCTACCCTGAAGGACACGCCCGGCAATACCAAGCCAATCCTTTGGCTGATCCCGTCACGCAGCTTTTTAAGATTATCGATTACCTGATCGTTTAAGGAAGAGCCATCGGACGTGATGCTTTGTATCAGATTTTTAGCAATATTGACCCGAATCGGTCGCACCGGCTTATAAGATTCATCTATGGCGCTTTTGGTCTGCCAGGCAACGGAGCCGATATCCTTAAACTGTTCTGGCTTTTCGTTATCCCCGATCCTTTGCCGCATTCCATAGAGACCTTTCGTTCTGCATTTGGTTTGTACATCTGGCGAAAGACTCCCAGTCCCTGGTTTGGCGAGCATTTCCAGGAAATAGGCCATTTGCGACAGTGATCGCCAGTCTCTGATATTATTGCTGACTGCTTTGAACAGAAACTCAGGTCCACCAGAGGCTTCGCAGGCGGAGCGTACCAGATTAGGCGTGATTTCAGATTGGTATTCCAGGGCCGACAGAAGAAGCCCATCAGAGAAGAGCCATTCGGGATGGTCTTCGAGGTTTCGGAGTGCCTCGAGGGCTATTGCCGTCTCGGGTGGATAAATCTGGTTATGGCCAACCGCCTTCCAGAGGGGAATTGTCCAGTGTGGGACCAGCCACCATCGGGTACCGGAAGCATCTTCGAAGGCAATTTCGGCATGCAGTGTATGTTCTTTTACCTGAAGAAGTTCCTCCAACAAAGGATCGAGCCCCAAATCCATGACCAGAATCTTCGAATTATCATAGTCGGCTGAGAGTGGTCTTTCATTTTCCACCATCTTCAAAGGCCGCGATTCGAATGGTTCTGCGACACGCTTCACTTCGTCGTCGAACCGGTCGGCAGGATCGGATTTCATAGCCCGACCAGTCTTAGGTTCTCTAGCCGGGGCGGCAGTCTGAAGGGTTCGTATCTTTAAACTAAAAGAATTGTGTCCGCTATTATCCGGCAGAACCGTTATAGTCTCAGGTATGGGTATACCGTTGTCTCTGGAGGTTTTCATAAACTCCAGCCAGGCCTTTCTTAACAGCTTTTCGTTAACCTTTTTATCCGGTGCAACGGCGATATCTATGACTGACGTGCGATGGTTTTTTCGGTCGGTCAGTCCAATCGCCTCTTTCCATACAGCCCACTCAGTAACCTGGTAAATATCCGGATCAAAAAGACCTTTACTATCGGCCAGTTGCAAAATATTTAATAATTTTCTAAGCGATACGCTTTTATCCGGATCAGGCTTGTTCCACAGATAAATGGCCACCCTGTTCAAGCTGTTTTCAGCATATTGTCGCTTTTCATCCGGACTCATTGATTCCAGGATATCCAGTGCGCCCCAAGTCTGTTTCCTTTCTTGCCAATAAAAATGATCAAATGCAAAAAAACCACTAACCAGCAGTAACAATGCTGCAAAACAGGAAACAAGCAGCCTGATCTTTCGTTTCTGCCTGTCTTCGATCGCCTTTTTACTCTCAGCAATGAATTCTTCTTCACTGCTGTCCAGGTCGGTCAGATTCTTTAATTCTTCAAACTGCCATTCCGTTAGCAGCCCGGCCGCCGGTTTACCATCATCCAGCCAGTGATTCACACATTGCGAGAGGTGGAGACGTTGTTGTGATTTTTGACGCTTTTCATTGATCCAGTCAATATACAGAGGCCAGTTGCGCAAAAGTGATTCGTGTTTGACCTCGATAATCTCCTCATCACCAATTCCATTGGACGTAACACGGACATAATCATTTGCCGCCAGCAGATCGATCACGCTCTCTGTATTGGCTATACCTGCCTTCAGCAGCGTATTTTTTGGTACCGGTTGCCGATATGCCTCGAGGAATTCGTCGACACGAACCAGTTCCAGGAAGATGCGCTTTACCTCATTTTGAGTCTCCAGGGTAAGACCATGATAGAAATTGTCGGCTGAGCTTTTTAACGAGTAGAGCGGATCGCCAACCATGTTATAAACTTCCCAGGTGATCCTGTTGCGATCGCGATGTTTCCATAGTTGGCCAAGAGTGAACTGCAAAAGTGGTAAAGCTGTGGGCTGGCCGAGCACTTTCCTGACCAGATCGTCGATAATCCCTGGCTGAAATTGAAGGTTGACGAGCATTGCGGGTTGCTCTACCGCTCCCTTCAATTCTGCATAGCCCATTGGCTGCATCGAATACCAGGCGGATTCGCTGCGATAGCGATCCAAGGGACTCAGGGAAACAATATTGCTTTTGAACTCTTCCCGGACAGTAAGGATCAGACGATGAGCTTCATTTGCGCCCAAAAAATGCACGAGGCTTGCAATCAGTATTTCCCGCTTCGCAGGATCGGAGAGGGTGAAAAGTTCTTCAAACTGGTCAATTATGATAAGTGTCGGGCGAGCTTCGCCGCCACCAAGGAGAGTGAGCAGGTGTTTTGGATCCCGCCGCAGGCGGGCCACATCCTGAGCGGGATCGTTGTCGGCACCATCAAGGCTCTGTCGAACGGCCATGACTAAACGCTCAAGGACGGCATTACCGGGGACTACCGGAGGAATGATTCTCAACTTTGGCTGATCTTTACCTTCAAGTTCGGGGAGGATCCCGCCCATAACCAGCGAGGATTTTCCACTGCCTGATGCACCCGTTACAATGACGAGCTGCATCGTGCGAACCTTGGCCAGCAGTTCTCTGATATCGGCCTCCCGGCCAAAAAAGAACCTTTCGCTTGTAAACGCATCAAGGCCGACATATGGACATGACTCGTCGTCTAATACTGGAAGATCCTCGATATTGAATTTGGCAAGGCGGAACCCATGGGCAGGGAGCCCTGCCTGCGAAAGGCTGGATAACCAAAAGTTGAGCAACAGCTGACAGTCGGCACGGGTCTTGGTTTCTTCAATATGGGCACCGGTTGCCGCACCACGTTCCAGAAACCACAGAATCTGCGTCTCGAGCCGTTTCAGAGCCTCTGTTTCGGCTGCTTCACTCGAATCGCCGCCAAGCTCTCTGTCAAGCGCGGTCAGAAGCGTTGTATGTGCTTCTCTCAAGGCACTGGCACTTTCGAAGGGACCACCGTCGTCCGGCACGTATGTATCTGTCACATCATCCTCCGTTGGCACACATGTTGAGTATAATCCGCAGTGAATGGCCCAATACACTTAGCCGGATGCAAAAATCCTTGAGTCCGGTATCTGCAGCACGAAAGGTTTTGCTCACCGACCAAAAGTAATTGCATAGCAACTGCTTAGCCGGTGATTCGTCACTTTGCCCGATCGTCGCATCAATCTCATTTTCAAGGTCATCAAGTTCGCCAATCCAGTTGTTGAACTCGGGGGTGAATGGGGGGGTTAACCTGGATCTTTTTTCCTTGATTCGACGCCATTCGTCTGCCACAACACCATCCGCGATAATCCCGGAACAGCAGACCGTCCGCAGTTTTGAATCGAGACCTTGAAGCCGATTGTGCTCCGTTATTCGTCGTTCCAAGTCGGCACATGAGGCCTGAAATCCGCCAATACTCTCAGCGAGGGTCATGTATGCGGCATCATGTTCGGAAGATTCCTCCGCCAGAATACTCTGTACGTTGGTTATCAGCTCGATGAGACGAGTGAGATTAATTTGCCTGGCGGCAGAACAGATAAATGAATTAAGGGAGGTGGGAAGGCTGGAGAGAAGTTCCCTTAGTCTGTCCATTACAAGGCCATATGAACTCTCCTCCGGGGCGTCCATCTCCTCTCTGAAAGCATCAGTCACAAGGTGCAGGTAATATTCCAGATCGTCCCGCAAACCCACGTCCAGATCGGTGCCCGCTATCGCATTATTAATCTGCTGCAAGATTCTGTTGAATCTTATCTCACAGCGATGTAAATGTCCGTTGAAGGCTCCCGCCTGCAGGGGGCGCAGACAATCAAATTCAATGTCATGGAGCGCATCGTGCAGCTTTTTGTAAAGTTCCAGCCTGTTGGTCTGCTGAAAGGAGTTTTCTATAACCTCTTTGGATAGAATAACGGCATTGGCAACTGTTGGAATTCTCGTCATCAGCTCTTTGAGCAATTCGATGCCGGTTCTGGCAGCAACGACAGTATCTACCTGCTTCAGCTTTGTGCGATTCTCAATAGCCTCGATAATTTTTCCAACATCGAAACCCCAGTGCTCGCCGTCATCCACCTTGGATACTTGTATGAGAGATAGCGGTCGAAGATCCTCAGGAAGATCTTCTTTTTCCGGAATCGGTGCATTATTGAACAACACAGGGAAGACCGGAACATTTCGCCGCAGGGCAGTGGCGATCTCGTTGCGGACCCAATCGTCGGGTTCCTCCAGCCTGCGGCGCCCCACCGAACGTTCGCAGCTGATCCATTGCGGCCCGATCAAGGCTAACAGGCAATCGCATTGTTCGAGGCCGGTTGTAAGCACCTGTTCGAAATTTGCTCCGCGCAGAATACTGCCTTCGATGTCCATAAAGACCTGAGGCCTGCCAAAATGCCTGCTGAGGTAATCGAAGAGGCGCCCCGCCCAGGCAGTTGTATCAATCCGGCGATAACTGATGAAGATCCCAGACATTTGCACCTCCGAGAGGAAGTAAGCAGTTGCCCAGGATTCAGGTGATGACTATGTGCGTGCTAAGAACCACCTGTCAAGGTAACTGCTTAGTGCCATCTTGCATCGTTTGAAGGAAAGGGTACATTTATCATATCAAATTATAGCAGTCTAAGCAAGTTTTTTAACCATGGTCGGAATTACCTGCTTGTTTGCTTTGGGATGGTTGTTCCCGATCAGGTCAGGTGGTTAATTAAAGGAGAGAAAGAGTGAACAGGCGACAATTGCAAAGATAATCCCCGCCACATCTGCAGTCAGCGGCAGTCAGCGCGGCGGCAAGGGTATGGCGGACACGGCGAATCTGGATCGCCCCAAAATAGACAGCCATTACGTAAAAAGTGGTTAGACGTTATGTCCACCAGTCGATAGATCAATCTCTTGAAAGTCGAGAATTATCTCTTTAAGTACCTCAATCATGGGTACATCCAGGCATAAATACTGCCGGTTAGTGTGCTAACTGAAAATATCTTTATCCGGTTTGGTAGTCCCTGTGGCGTTAATTGAGCTGACCAGGGGAGAGATGCTATGAAAATTTCTCATGAAAAGCTTGTAACAACGCATTCAAAAGCAACCTCCACTCGAGTGGAAAGCTGTAATGTCCGAAAATATATTGGTTATAACGATGTGATGTGAGATTTTCCGGACATTTCCGGATAGTTACAGCGTGGACAATGGGTCATGTGTCCTATCATTGTGTTGCGCTTAAAATCTTTTGACACTGCATACCAATACCATCTCAATTTACAGTTTGGGCATTTAATAATTATGGACAGTCGAATCATGGCATAAAATAAGACCAAAACTGCACCAAGAATCAATATCGCACCAACTCTAGCATTAAGAAAACCGGATGATATTTCAATCAACGGGTTTTCATAAACAAACATTATGAAGCCGAGCAATCCAAATAATCCCGACGAGAGCCTAAGAATAAAATAAAAATTCCAAATTTTTGTGAATCCAGCATGACTTATGATTGAATTTTTGTGAGTTATCATCAATAGTTTACCAACCTTTCACCTGGTTTCCCAAAAATTATGCCATACCCAAAAGGATGGCGCCACAGATCCTTCCACCCTTCTTCATATATAGTGTTAAATATTGTCCCCCCAATTGCGTCTTTCATTTCTTCGCTCAATGTTTGATTCACAATAGAGCCAACAATTACACCACCTTCAAAAACGACTGTGACATATACAAATTTTTCTGCAGCAACTAGTATCATAGCTCCTAAACGTTGAAAGACTGACAGTGAAAAAATGCGAAGGGCCCCAGACCTAGTAAATTCCAACGGAAAGGGCCCAAAGCGATTCAACGCCCATGCAAGTGGGGTCAATGTTCCACTATTACGAGAAAAATAAGAAGTGGCTACACTTGATCCAATAAATTTCGCGGCCTTACCTCCTATATGGGAGTTAGTTGTTTTGAAATCGGTTACTACTCCATTGGTAAATTTTTTAATATAGGCTTTTAGCGCAAACATATCCTGCGGCACTTCGTTGCTTGTGTATACATAAACTATCGGCTCTGTCATGTACTGCTCCATTGGCAAAGAATATGTTGAGAATAGCGGAAGACAACATGTAAAAGCAACTGGATCTATTAATTGTGGTCTGTTTTAATGCGTAAAAAACGAATCTTGGAAGAAACCTCAAAATGATTCAAATGTTTGTGGGAAAAATGTTTTTCGTGTATTGTTGTATTTATGTAACTATCTGTTTTATTGTAAAATACAATAGGAAACTATCATTCAGGCAAAAAATTCTCTTGCAGCACAATTAAGCTACATTTTTGTATCAGATTGTGCAATCTATTTTTTGCTATGTCAGGGCATTCACCAAAATCCACCTTTGCGAAAGACTTCTCGAAAAATATTAGATTTATTCGTATACCTATCTGATAAGTCTGAAGTATCTTTTTACCAGTTTCATGCTGGCTTCCCGCTTTGTTGCGGCTTGTGCGGAGCGCGTAATCCTGATCTTTAGAAGGTTTCGCTTTACCGGTTTGAAAATTCTCTCTGACAATCTTCTGGTCATACTCACACCCCCTCCCCGGATAATGGTATCAACAAGGTCGGATCGTATATCTTTTGATATCTGCAAATCCCTTCCCATGCTCTTCCCAGGTACAGGTATATCAATAGATCTTCCGTTTGCCGAATGTCGATCCGATGACATTGAAACTGTTCTCGACAATAAACAGTGCATGGGGATCAATGCTAAAAACCTTGGCCTCGAGCCGTTTCAACTGCAGATTATTGGTAATAGCCATCACCATTTTCTTCTGTTTACCGCTATGGGCACCGGTTGCGTCCAGAAGAGTTGCCCCCTGGTGCAGGTCCCTGCCGATGACATCGACAATCTCCGCATAATCGTCACTCAGCACATAGACTATTTTTCTTTGATTAAAAAGAGCAAGGACATGTTCGAGACTGAGAGTGGAGATAAAAGTCAGGATAATCGAGGCGATCACCAGGTCCGGTTCATATTGGGTGATAACTAGGGTGAAAAAGGCGATGTTATACAGCATGAAGAATTTGCCCACCCCGAAATTATATTTCTCGGACAGGATAATGGCGACGATATCCAACCCTCCCCCGGAGCCCTTGGAGCGTAAAATAACTCCGGACCCGACCCCACATATGGCTCCCCCTGCTATTGCCGCGTACAGCTGATTATGGATGGCAAAGTCAAGACTCAGAATGTCGGAAAAAAGACTCAGAGCGCAAATTCCATAGAGACTATAAAAGAAGAAGCGTCTGCTGAAAAACATCCAGCCGGCCACGAGAATAGGGATGTTCAGCAGGAGATACCAGGTGCCTGGTGTTAACATATTGGTTTCATAGTAAATAAAAAGCCCAGTGCCATATAATCCGCCAATAATGAACTTGTGATGGATCAGGATTGCCTTCGCGCCTATGGCATAGAGAAGGGATCCCAGAGTGATCAGCATCATATTCCAGGATAATGATTGAAGTGATTGTTTCTTGCTCATAACATCAATGTGGTTGTTTTTGGTAAGGTGGTTAAACAACAGAGAGAAAAAGTGAACAGGCGATAATTGCGAAGATAACCCCCGCCACATCGGCAGTCAAAGCAGCCACAAGGGTATGGCGGACACGGCGGATCTGGATTGCACCAAAATAGACTGCCATTACATAAAAAGTGGTTTCCGTAGAACCCTGCAGGGTGGACACCAGGTATCCGGTATAACTGTCCGGACCGATTGCCGGATCGTTAATAATGGAAGCGAGGATACCGTAGGCACCGGAACCGGAGAGCGGGCGCATCAGGGCCATGGGCAGGGCCTCTGCCGGCAGGCCAACGGCACCGGTAAAGGTTGCCAGAGCCTGTACCAGCATATCCAGTCCTCCGCTTGCCTTGAGCATACCTATGGCCACGAGGATTGCAACCATGTAGGGTATAATCCGCAGGGCAACCTGGAAGCCATCTTTTGCCCCTTCGACAAAAACTTCATAGATGGGGACTTCTCGTATGAGACCAAAAGCCAGGAATCCCACGATCAGACCGGGCAGGATCCAGGGTGATGCCGCCTGGCCAAAGTAAACGGCACAGGGAATCGACAGGGCCAGTATCGCCAGGGCACAGTAGCTTAGCCAAAGAGGGTAGCCTTTGTCCGTTTCCCGGGCGGCCGGATTTGTCTCTTCCGGCTCTCCATCTCCTCCGGATGATAGAGCCGTCTCTGTTTTCGGGCTGCTTTCGCTTTCAGGTACAGGGAAAAAGCGCTGGTACAGTTTTGCCGACACAATGGCAATTGTGGTGGAACCGATGGTGGCAAAAAGAGTTGTCGGCAGGATGGCAGCGGGATCATGGGAGCCTGCTGCGGCGCGCAGCGCAATCACCCCGGTGGGCAAGAGTGTCACACTGGACGTATTGATTGCCATGAAAAGGGCCATTGCATTGGTCGCAGTCCCCTTATTGGCATTGAGGGTATCCAGTTCCTGCATGGCCTTTATGCCAAAGGGTGTGGCGGCATTTCCCAGGCCAAGTGCGTTGGCGGAGAGGTTGAGTATCATCGCGCCCATGGCCGGATGATCCGATGGAACCTCCGGAAAGAGTCTTACCATCAATGGCCGGATCAATCGTGAAAGGATCTGAAGGAGTCCGCCTGCTTCGGCGATTTTCATCAGCCCGAGAAACAGGGCCATGACCCCCACCAGCCCGATGGCAAGCTGCACGGCTCCGCCAGCCGATTCCACCATCGCCTGGGACAGTTTTGCCATGGGCGAGGCGCCATCCGGGAAGGGGCCGTAAAAAATCTGCTGCCATCCGGCAAAAAGAAAGGAAGCGAAGACGATTATTGCAAAAATAATGTTCATATGAACCCTTTAGTTAGAAACTCAAGCTGCAGCAGAGCCCGACGAATTCTGGGCGATAGCCATGGTGCCATGCCGGGGTGAACCCTGTTGATCCGCCGGGAGAGTCAGGCCGGTCGCGATCAGCTTGCCGATTGGATACTATCCTCCGGTGCTGCCACCGGTACCGATCCGAAAAGGCAGCAAAAGCATAAACAGACAAAACCATGACATACTGGATTGCCAGGGCAAAAGCAAGAAATTGGCAATCAAGGCGGAAGGAACCGGTGAGAGCACGCACGGCAACAGGCATTGTTTAATGATCTGTTGGCCGAACTGGCAAATGGGGATTCGGATCAGGCTGGAAAGTTAATAAAACTAACGATTTTAACATGATGGGATGAGAAAGAAAATCAAAATTCGATCTTCGAAGAGTTTTAATTCCGCCGGCTGTCCGTTCATAGCTGGAAAATATTGTTGTATTCCTGCGGCAATCTATTCTACTGGAACTACACCCGGAAAACAGGTGATGCATTTTACCGGATTACAAATCCCCTTTTCGGTCCGGAGAATCCTCTTGATGTTAGGTTTCTGCAAGGGTATAGTTTCCCGTAAAATTTTAGTGCCTTCCCGGTAAGTCCTGATGGCGCTGACAATATAAATAAGTTGCCGCGGATAAGCAACTGCGCCGGTCAAAATATGAGCAGCAGGGCTATGCATCCCAACGACATGATATTCGGGCGGTTCCTGCAGGCAGAGCCGATTTATCCCTCATCAATGGTTTCTGTAGGACATAGATGAAGATAGACATTCATGTACATGTGGCGGACATCGAGGCCCTGCTGAGTGCCGGACAGGCTGGGCTGATCCCCCGTTCCAACAGGCATCTGCACCGCGTGGTCCGCTGGGCTGCTGCCGAACAAGCTCTTCTGGAAGGGGTCGGCGGTGTTACCGAACGATGGATGCAGCGCCTCGCAGGCTGGATAAGAGAGAGCGATCTCGACCAAGTGGTCCTGCTGGCTCTTGATGGTGTATTCGATGAGTCGGGCAGACCATCTCCCGGGAAAACGGTACTGCATGTAGATAATGACTTTGTCGCCACTGTCGCTGGGCAACAGCCTGAGTTTCTCTTTGGCGCGAGTATTCATCCATATCGCAAGGATGCCGTAAATGAATTGGAAAGACTCATTGAGAAGGGCGCATGTCTTGTTAAATGGATTCCATCGGCCCAGCAAATCGAACCCGACAACCCCAGGTGCATGCCATTCTATGAAGCCCTGGCGCACTTCGGCGTTCCTCTGTTGTCGCATACGGGAGTGGAACACACCCTGGGAAGCAGGCGAGCGTCCCGGAATCATCCGCAACGGCTGATTCCAGCCCTTGAACAAGGGGTTTCGGTTATCGCGGCACATTGCGGCGTGCATCTTTTCCTGCACGAACCGTCGTACTTTGGCGCCTGGGCATCTTTGGCGAGACAATATGAGAATTTGCATGGGGATTCGGGAGCTTTTTCTATCGTAACCCGCGTGCCTGCCCTCAAACGGACCCTCAAGGACCACACACTGCGCGGTAAATTGCTGTACGGTTCGGACTTTCCCGGCATTCCCGCACCAAAATGGTGTTGGCAACTGGGCTTAAGAACAATGCGCAAGCTGTCTCAAATAAGCAATCCCCTGGCGAGAAATATGCGGGTCATGCAGGCGCTGGAGATGCCGGCGGGGGTGTTTGAGCGGGCGCACAAGCAGCTTGGTATAGGTAAAAAAAAGGAGACCGCATAGATGACGGTTAGAGCCTGGCAATTACCATGGCGGGACGAGATGGTGCCCCATGCGGTGCTCGATGTGCT
>Ga0210123_1000106_pt1 | contig 53224 bp, 49 predicted proteins | sample Muzzi_PWB_D2_FD_185535 | JGI IMG/M metagenome (GOLD analysis project Ga0210123, IMG submission 185535) | Wetland microbial communities from San Francisco Bay, California, USA, that impact long-term carbon sequestration - Muzzi_PWB_D2 (SPAdes) | ecosystem: Environmental > Aquatic > Marine >... | reverse complement strand
TGTCGATCTGGTCGAACGCAACGAAGTTGCCCAGACCCTTCGACGCCAACACCTTCGTGATCGCCGCCGTCAGGGTCGTCTTGCCGTGGTCCACGTGGCCGATCGTCCCGATGTTGACGTGCGGCTTAGTCCGCTCGAACTTCTCCTTGGCCATGGCGTGCTGGATGCCTCCTGGATGAACAGTGCCCCGACAGGGGCGGTTGCGAATTCTTACGACCGGCTGACGGTCCCTCGTCAGTCCCGTTTGAGCATGATCATGGAGCCCACGACCGGATTTGAACCGGTGACCCCTTCCTTACCAAGGAAGTGCTCTACCCCTGAGCCACGTGGGCTTTGGTGCGCCTTCTCGGCGCGTGTTTCTCAACGCCCGATCAATTCGATCAAACTCCCGCTACTCCCACGCACACCGGCTCGGAGGCGCGCATCGCGGCTTCCCCGTACGGGAGTGCGTGATTCTTGGCCGGCGGACCAGCGGTCAACCGGTCGAGACAAAGCTCCCCCGGCCGGGGCATACCCGACGCAGAAGAACAAACAGTATGCCAGATGAAGCCTCACCTGTCCAGCCCCGATTCGCCACCGTCCCTGATGGATTCACACGGCTCCCGAACCGCTGCCGAGTGACCGACTCGGCGGGAGCACCGGAGGAAGAAAGGATGGAGCGGGAGACGGGATTCGAACCCGCGACCAACGGCTTGGAAGGCCGTGACTCTACCTCTGAGTTACTCCCGCCCTGACCAGGTAGATCCGGGTTGATCCGGGCCGACCTCAGCCGACTCAGAGCGGCCCAAGTCGATCGAGCGTGTCAAAGAGAAGGTGTTGGTGGAGGTGGATGGATTCGAACCACCGTAGGCGTTTCGCCGGCAGATTTACAGTCTGCTGCCTTTGACCGCTCGGCCACACCTCCATCAGCCCTCACTCCTCCTCGTCTCCGGCGGAGCCGGGGACGAGTGAAGGCTGAACCTGGTTTTCAAACGACCCGATGGCGCTACGCGGGTCGTGGAGCCGGCACCCGGATTCGAACCGAGGACCTACTGTTTACAAGACAGTCGCTCTACCACCTGAGCTATGCCGGCAGCCGTTCGAAAAAGACCCCTAGCGAACGGGGCCGGCAGCGGCCCTCCCGTGCTGACCGACGACCGTGGTCGGCTCCCTTCGACGCCTCGATCGGCGGATGACGGGTGCGCAGACGACCTGGCTCCCCGTACCCCAACGGGCGCGACGACGGAGTGTAGCCCAGCGACCGGAGGATGACAACCCCCCGTTCGAGGTGCTCCCCTTCCAGGGTGGACAACACCCCGCGAGCTCCGGCCATTCCTGCGAAACACGTTCGGTCGACCGGCCCGCGGCCTACTTCGCCGTGCGCTGTCGAAGCGCCTCGTAGACCACCGCCGCCGTCGCGGTCGCCAGGTTGAGCGAGGCCACACGACCGCGCATCGGCAGCCCGATCAGCCCGTCACAGAGCTCCCGCGTGAGCCGGCGCATCCCTTTCTCTTCACCACCGAAGACCAGGACCAGCTTGCCGGAGAGGTCGATCTGCCAGGGCGGCTCGCCTCCGGCCTCGGTGCCGTAGATCCAGTACCCCTCCTGCTTCAACCGCCGGATCGTGTCGGCCGAGTTGGTGATCCGCTCGACCGCCATCCACTCGGCCGCCCCCGCCGATGCCTTGATCGCGGCCGGCGAGAGCGGGGCCGAGCCCCGGTCCCGGACCAGCACCTTCCCGACCCCCGCGCCCTCGCAAACCCGCAGCAGGGCCCCCAGGTTGCGCGGGTCCTGAACATCCTCCACCAGCACGATCAGGTCGGGGTCGCCGGTCGCCTCCGGCCGCGTCGCGGGCCGGGCGGCCGCGGCCTCGATCTCGGCCACAAAGCCGTTGTGGGGCACGCCGCCCGCGAGCGAGTCGAGCTGCTGCCGGGGCACCACCTCGAACGCCACGCCCAGCCGGCGGCAGAGCTCCTCGACCTCGCGCCGCCGCCCACCGCCACGCCCCTGGGCGACCAACACTCGAAGAACCCCGTCGGGGCGCCGATGGAGCGCCTCACGGACCGGATGAAAGCCGAAGACCAGCACGGCGCCGACGTTAGCATCGATCGTCCCGCGTCAGGGCGCCTTCAAGCCTCGACTCCGTCCTCCCACTCGAGGGTGACGACCGGCTGGTGCTCCAGCTCGTCGAGCTCGGAGACGCGACGAAACTCGCCGGGCTGCAACTCGGCTCTCTCCACCTGGCGGTACCCGGCCTGGATCAGGTCGTTCTCCTGCTGCTCGAGGTCCCAAGGATCGTTGCTGCGCACGAAATTGTGGGTCATGCCAGCCTCCTCGTCGGGTGGCCGCTCGCGATCGCAGCACGGCTCCCCCGCCGTCGCCGCTTCGGAGCGGGCTTCCATTATCCCGGGATGGGTCGGCCCCGGCCGGAAGACGGTGAGCCCCTTGAGGCCTCGCTCGTCGGCCAGGAGGTAGAGGTCACGGAACGCCGCCAGCGTGACCTCGTGGGGTACGTTGACGGTCTTGGAGATGGCTCCGTCGACCAGTGGTTGGAGTGCCGACTGCATCTCGATGTGGGCGGCGGGGCTCAGGTCCGCCGCCGTACGAAAGGCGCGTGGCAGGGGCTCGTCCGGACCGTGGGTCTCGGTCCACCGGGACCATGCCGGGTCGACCGCATCGAGCTCCCGCACGGAGCCGTCCGCCTGGCGGACCCGCCGGCGGCTTCTGGCGGCGAAGACCGGCTCGATGCCGCTCGACACGTTGCCCGCCAGCAGGCTGATGGTGCCGGTCGGGGCGATCGCCAGGAGGTGGCTGTTGCGGATGCCGTGCCGCTCGATCCCCCGACGGACGTCCTCGGGCAGCGAGCGGATGAACGGGCCCTCGAGATGGCGCTTCCGGTCGAGGGCCGGGAACGGCCCCCGCTCCCGCGCCAGGCCGATCGACGTCCGGTAGGCCGCATGGCAGATGGTGGCCAGCGCCTCCCCCGCCGCGTTCCGGCCCTCCGGGGCGTCGTAGGGGAGACCCATCAGAATCAGCGCGTCGGCGAGACCGGTGACACCCAGTCCGATCCGCCGGGTTGCCTGCATCGCCTCGGCCTGGGCCGGCAGCGGGACCGACGAGGAGTCGATCACGTCGTCGAGCAGACGCACGCCGATGGCCGCCACCTCCTCGAGCCCTCGGAGGTCCCAGCGCGCCTCCGGGGTGAACGGGTCGAGCACGAACCGGCTCAGCTCGAGCGATGCCAGGTCGCACGCGCCATAGGGCGGCAACGGCGCTTCGCCGCACGGGTTGGTGGCGGTGATCCGCTCCCGGTACCAGAGGTTGTTCCATCTGTTGATGCGGTCGACGAACAGCACCCCCGGCTCGCCGCATTCGTAGGCGCTGCCGACGATCTTCCGCCACAGGTCGCGAGCGCGGACGGTCCGTACCACGCGGCAGGCCACCGGCCCCTCCTCACCGGACCACCAACGCGCCACCTCTCCCTCGCCCATGTCGCCCATGTCGCCCAGCGCAGACGCGGGAAAAACGAGCGGCCACGGCGCGTCGTGCGCGACCGCCTCGAGCAGCTCCTCCGGGACCTGGACCGACAGGTTGAAATGGGAGAGCTCCCCCGGCCGGGCCTTGGCGGTGACGAACGCCTCGATGTCCGGGTGGTCCGAGCGCAGGGTGGCCATCATGGCGCCCCGGCGAGCTCCGGTCGACAGCAGCGTGGCACACATCGCGTCCCAGATCCGCATGAACGAGACCGGTCCGGAAGCGATCGTGCCGGCGGTCCGGGCGGCGAAGCCCTGAGGCCTCAGGGTCGAGAAGTCGTACCCCACGCCCCCGCCCTGCTGCATGGTGAGGGCCCCCTCCTTGAGGGCCTCGAAGATGCCGTCCAGGGAGTCCTCGATCCGCCCCATGACGAAGCAGTTGAACAGGGTGACCTTGTGGCCGGTACCGGCGCCGGCGACGATCCTGCCTCCGGGCAGAAGCCGGAGGTTCCGGAGCGCCGAGAAGAACTGCTCCTCCCAGAGGCGCCGCGCCTCTGGCGGTTCGACCTCTGCCACGGCCCGGGCGACACGCCTCCAGGTCTCGTCAAGTGTCGCGTCACCAGCGCGGTGGCGGTAGCGGGTCTCCCAGACATGGACGCTCAGCTCCGGATTGGCCCCTGGCCACCGGCATGGACCGCGCTCCACGATGCTGCGGACCTTCATGGGTCGCCTCCTTCGTGACGGACGGCGTCTCGGGAGGGCGGAAGAATCCCATCTCAGCCTACCGCGTTGCCCGGCGTCGGGCGACAGGTGCCGGGGTGGCCCCGGGCCGGGTCGCCGGGTGGGAGCCGAGGCCGACTCCCGCCCCCGGGGGCGGCTCACCACCACCCGCCCGGGCGTCGCACCGGCCCGGGCCCAGGCGTAGCCTGAGGTTAGATTAAGGGGAATTGTGCTCCTCGAGCTCCCCTGGCGTGCTTCCCTACTGGTTCAGGAGGTCTCGAAGCAGGACTTCTACCGTTCGGAGCGGACCTTCGGCAGCTTCTACCGTCGCATCCCGCTGACCTTCGAGGTCGACCCGACCAAGGTCGAAGCGACGTTCCGGGACGGCGTCCTCCACGTGGAGCTCCCGCTACCCAAGGAAGAGAAGAAGCCCAAAGCGCAGAAGATCCTGGTCCACTGACCGGGTTCGTTGCTCCGTGATGCTCCGTGGAGTGGGGGCGATCCGTGCAGGGATTTTCCGGTTCGTCCCCCTCCACCGATCTCCGCCCAACCCCTCGATCCCCTCCCCACCCTCCGGGGGGAAGAGAACACTTTCACCCCCGTTGCTTCGAGGGTTCGTCTTCGGTCTGAGACGAAGCCTCATCAGCGCGTCTGGATGCCCTCTTCGAGGTAGGCCCGCAGCAGGTCCAGGCTGCTGATGATGCCCACCAGGATGCTGTCGCGCGTCACCAGCACCCGGTGGATGTGAGCCTGGACGAGGGTCTGCGCCACGTCGTCGATCTGATCTTCCTCGGAGACGGTGAACACCGCCGGTGTCATCAGGTCGCGCACGGTGGAGCTCGATTTGCGCACCTGAAGCTTGCGCAGCTCGTCCGCGCTGTACTCCTCTTCCCAACCGCGCACGAAGAACTCGGGGTGCCCCCCTTCGCCCGCGATGTTGCCCTCGGAGGATGACTGCCGCGCGAGGTCCTGAACCGACACCACACCGGTGAGCTGACCGTGCTCGTCGATCACCGGCGCCCCGGAGATCTCGTTCTCGATCAGCAGATCCGCCAGCTCCGCAACCGTCAGATCCTCGCGCACGGTGACGACCCGTGTCGTCATGACGTCTTTCGCCTTGAGATCGCTCATCGAAGTCCTCCAGTGGTTTTCCCTCTGAGCCCAGGCTGTCACGCCGGATACCCCGCGGCCACTCCCCGCCGGGTGGCGCAATCCCCACCTGCCGGGGTGGGCGTCGCCACCGTTTCGGACCGCACGGCCAAGCCCACCGGAGGAGCCTCCGGCGCCGCGATCAAGAGGGGGGTTCGATCAGTGGTGCCGGCCGGGTGAGCCGACGTGGTGAAACCCGTCGGTCCGGGTTCGGAAACCCAGGAGGACGTAGAAGGGACACCAGCCCGCGATGCCGGTGATCAGCGGGAACCAGCCGAAGAGCTGACAAGCGACGCCCAAGATTCCGGGCGCGATCCCGAACCAGCCGAGGGCCAAGATGCCACCCCCGAGGACCAGGCGAAGCAGGCGATCCCAGAGGGCAAGGTTCAGGAAGTCTCGCATCGTTCGGCGGGTCGCCGAGGTCGGTAGCACCTCCAAGGCGCTCGACGATCCGTGAGCCAAGGATGGCTCGGAGGGGACGTCTCCCGCCACCGCCGAGTGGGTAGCCCGGGGGAGATCGGCCGGGCGGCGCTTCGACCGCCCCTCCGGGTGGGCGGCTCGCCCGGAATCGCGAAGTGACGAAAACGGGCCGTCCAGCTAGCCCGTCATGATCTGCTCTTCCTTCGTCTCGAGCGCTTCGTTGACCTCTTTGATGTAGTGGTCGTGGAGCTTTTGCATCTCGTCGTGGCCGCGCTTCTCGTCGTCCTGGCTGATGTCCTTGTCCTTCTCCATCTTCTTCAGCGAGTCGTTGCCCTCGCGGCGAGCCTGTCGAACCGTGTTGCGGCAGTTCTCGGCCATGTCGTGGGCGCGGCGGACGATCTCGCGGCGACGCTCCTCGGTCAGCGGCGGCACCGGGATGCGGATCAGCTTGCCATCGTTGGTCGGGTTCAGCCCCAGATCGGCCTGCATGATCGCGCGCTCGATCGCCGCGATCTGGGACGAGTCGTACGGCTGCGCGACGATGAGATTGGCCTCGGCCACCGATAGGTTGGTGAGCTGGTTGAGGGGCGTCGGCGTGCCGTAGTAGTCGACCATCACCCCGTCGAGCACGGCGAGAGACGCCCGCCCGGTCCGCAGAGTGCGCAGCTCCTTGTGCAGGTGCTCGACCCCGTGCTTCATCTTCAACTCGATCTCTCGATAAAGCTCTTGCATCTCACGTCTCCTCTACGGGTACGGCCGCAATGATACCGAAACTGGAATCCCCTCCACCCCGCCGGTGCCGCCTCCCGCGGCCAGGATGCCGGCCGGGCTAACCGCGAACGATGGAGCCCACGCGCTCGCCGCAGACCACCCGCCGGACGTTGCCCGGCTGGGTGAGATCGAACACCGCGATCGGGATCGAGTTGTCCCGGCAGAGGCTGATCGCCGCGGTGTCCATGACCCGCAGGTCCCGCTCCACGACCTTCTGATACGTGACCTCGGACAGCAGCTCAGCGTTGGGATCAACTCTCGGGTCCGCGGTGTAGATCCCCTCCACCCGGGTGCCCTTGAGCAGGATCTCGGCGTGGATCTCCGCCGCCCGCAAGGCCGCCGCGCTGTCGGTGGTGAAGAACGGGTTCCCGGTTCCGGCCGCGAAGATCACGGCGCGGCTCTTTTCCAGGTGCCGGATGGCGCGCCGGCGAATGAACGGCTCCGCCACCTCGCGGATGTCGATCGCCGTCTGCACCCGGGTGACCACGCCGCGCTTCTCCATGGCGTCCTGGAGCGCGAGGGCGTTGATCACCGTCGCCAGCATGCCCATGTAGTCCCCGGTGACCCGCTCGATTCCCCGATGGCTGGCGGCCAGCCCACGAATGATATTGCCCCCGCCGACCACGATCGCCAGCTCGACCCCCAGATCGTGGACCTCACGGAGCTCTTCGGCGATCTTGGCGACCACCTGCTCGTCGATGCCGAAGCTCTGGGAGCCCATCAGGGCCTCGCCAGAGAGCTTCAACATCACTCGGCGATAGGCAGGGGTGTCAGTCACGGGGGCCACGGGCTCTCCGGCTCGTCAGGCCTGTCCGACCTGGGCCGCGACCTCGGCCGCGAAGTCGTCCTGGCGCTTCTCGAGGCCCTCGCCCATCTTGAAGCGCGCGAACCGGCGGACCTGGATGTTCTCGCCGATCTTGGCGACCCTCTCCGCCAGGATCTGCTCGATGGTCTTGTCCGGGTCCTTGACGAACGGCTGCTCGAGCAGCACCGCCTCGGCGTAGAACTTGCCGAGCTTGCCCTCGACGATGCGCTCGATCACGTTCTCGGGCTTGCCGGACTCGAGCGCCTGCTCCTTGTAGATCCGGCGCTCGGTCTCGAGCACCTCGGGAGTGACCTCGTCGCGCGACACGAAGCGCGGCTCGGCCGCCGCGATGTGCATGGCGATGTCGCGGATCAGCTCCTGGAACTCGTCGGTGCGGGCCACGAAGTCGGTCTCGCAGTTGACCTCCACCAGCACGCCGATCTTGCCGCCGGCGTGGATGTACGAGCCCACGGCGCCCTCCGCGGCCACGCGACCGGCCTTCTTGGCCGCGGCGGCGAGCCCCTTCTTGCGCAGGAGCTCGATGGCCTTGTCCATGTCGCCCTCGGACTCCTGAAGGGCGTTCTTGCAATCCAACATGCCCGCGCCGGTTCGCTCGCGCAGATCCTTGACCATCCCAGCGGTGATCTTCATGGGGAGTTCTCCTCGTGCGAAGCGGCGGACCCGGGCAGGTCCGCCGCTTCTGTCTCGAGCCGGATGGCGCCCGGGCCCTTCGCCCTGAGCGCTTCTCGTCTTCGTATTCACAGCGGCTCCGCCGTGGTGGCGGGCCGGTCCGTTCAGTGAGTCAACCGCCCCTGGCGGGGCAAGTGGGCTCGGCCTTGCGTGGGCCTCAGGAGGCCGACGCGCCTTCGGCCGGTGCTTCGGCTGCCTCCGCGACGGCACCCGCGGGCACCTCGCCGCCCGCGCCCTCGGTCTCCATCATCCGCTCCTCCGCGAGGTGACCGGCACCCGCGATGTAGGCGTCGGCGATCTTGGAGGAGAACAGGCGGATCGAGCGGATCGCGTCGTCGTTGCCGGGGATGACGTAGTCGACCATCTCCGGATCGCAGTTGGTGTCGACCACGGCGATCACCGGGATGCCCAGCTTGTTCGCCTCGGCGACCGCGATGTCCTCGCGTTTCGGGTCGACCACGAACATGGCGTCCGGCAGACCGTCCATGTCGCGGATGCCCTCGAGGTTGCGCACCATCTTCTCGCGCTCACGCTCCAGCCGGAGCAGCTCACGCTTGGTCAGCGGGCTCTCGACCTCGTTCAGGCGGTTTTCGACCTCCTGCAGGCGCTGGATCGAGGCACGGATGGTGATGTAGTTGGTCATCGTGCCGCCCAGCCAGCGGTGGGTGACGAAGAACTGGCCGCAGCGGCGTGCCTCTTCGGCGATCGCCTCCTGGGCCTGGCGCTTCGTCCCGACGAATACGATCTGCTTGCCCCGGGCGCCGAGGTCCTCGACGAACGCGGCGGCGTCCCGGAACAGGGCGACCGTCTTCTGCAGATCGATGATGTAGATGCCGTTGCGCTTGCCGAAGATGTACGGTTTCATCTTCGGGTTCCAGCGCCGGGTCTGGTGCCCGAAGTGAACGCCAGCTTCCAGCAGCTCTTTGAGTGTGACCTCGACCACGGAATTCCTCCTTACCGCTTGCTGAACTGGAAGCGAGCGCGGGCGCCCTTCTGGCCGTACTTCTTGCGCTCCTTCTTCCGCGGGTCTCGCGTCAGGAGGCCGGCCGACTTGAGGCGGTCGCGCAGCTCACCGTTGAACTCGAGCAGGGCGCGCGCGATGCCGTGCCGGATCGCACCGGCCTGGCCGGTGCTGCCGCCGCCGTCGACGGTGGCGTAGATGTCGAACTTCTCCGCCGTCTCGGTGATCTGCAAGGGCTGCTTGATGACCATCTTCAGGACTTCATTGGGAAAGTAGTCGTCGAGCGGCCGCCCGTTGACCACCATCGCACCGCCGCCGGGCCGCAGGAAGACCCGCGCCGAAGCGGTCTTGCGCCGCCCGGTGCCGTAGAACTGAGCCTCGTTCGCCAAAACTATCTCCTCGCCGTCTGCGGGGATATCCCGCGACTGCCTCCTCGGTTACCTAGCTCCTGGCCTCCAGCTCGAACGGCTGGGGCTTTTGCGCCTGATGGGGATGGTCGGGGCCGGCGTACACCTTGAGCTTGGTGTACTGACGGCGACCCAACCGGTTCTTCGGCAGCATGCCCCAAACCGCTCCCTCGACCAGCCGCTCCGGGTACTTCCGGCGGCGCTCCGCGGCGGTCTCGCTCTTGAGCGATCCGGGCCGCGTGGTCGAGCGGTAGTAGACCTTCTGCTCCTCTTTGCGCCCGGTGAGCAGAACCTTCTCGGCATTGACCACGATCACGAAGTCGCCGGTGTCCATGTGAGGGGCGTACGTCGGCTTGTGCTTGCCGGTCAGCAGGCGCGCTATCTGGGTCGAGAGCCGCCCGAGGGGAACGCCTTCCGCGTCCACCACGTGCCAGTGGCGCTCGATCTCGCCCTGCTTGGGGCTGTAGGTCGTGTTGCTCATGCTAGCTGCTCCAGTTACCTCAATTCGATTCAACCGGCTTCGCTGTCCAAAGCGCTCGTCGCCGCGGGGCGTACGTACAGACGTCTCCACCCCTTGCGGCGCAAAGGACTTCCGATCTTAGGGTGCACCCGGACGCTTGTCAAGCAATCTCGAGGCGGACTGCGAGATGGGGTGCCGCGCGGGACAGCCACGATCCAAGGGACTGTCCTCGGGCCGGCGAACCATAGCACAGGGAACCGGCGCTCGCCAAGGGGAGATCGCGGAGTCGACGCGACGGAACCGCCCACTCTCCGCGGGCGACCCGGGCCGCCCGGAGACGGTAGACTACCCGCCGCCATGAAGGGGACTGGATCGGCCAGGACAGCCGGCGAACGGCTCGACAAGCGGGGGACCACGATTCGCGACATGTTCGCCGGCGTGGCCCCCCGCTACGACCTGCTCAACCGGCTGATCTCGGGCTTCCTCGACGAGGGCTGGCGGAAGAAGGCCGCGGCCGCGGTCGACCGCTCGCCCGAGGGCCCGATCCTCGATCTGTGCTCCGGCACGGGCGACCAGGCCCGGGCGGTGCGGCGGCTGGGGCGCGCGGTCACCGCGGCGGACTTCACCCTCGCCATGCTCGCCCTCGCGCGGACGAAGTTCACCCGCCTGACGCCGCCGCGCCCTGCCCCGGTCACCGCCGACGCGTTGGCGCTCCCCGTGGCGGACGACTCCCACGCCGGCGCGGTGGTCTCGTTCGGCCTGCGCAACGTGGCCGATCTCGGCCGCGCACTCTCCGAGCTGGCGCGGGTGGTACGCCCCGGCGGCCGGCTGGTGGTGCTCGAGGCGGCGGTGCCCCGGAGCCGGTGGGTCCGGCCCTTCTACCTCATCCACTGCCGGTGGCTGATGCCGCTTCTCGGCAGGCTGCTTTCACACCGTGGCTCGGCCTACGAGTACCTGCCGGCGTCGGTGGCCGACTTCCCGAGCCGGGAGGAGTTTCTGGGCCACATGGCCGCGGCCGGCTGGACCGATCTGACCTATCGCGACCTCTCCCTGGGAGCGGTCTGCATCTATGAAGGAAGGTGCTCCGAATGACGACCATCCTGGACGGCAAGAAGACAGCGCAAGACATTCGATCGGAGGTGGCGGCCGAGGTCGCCGCGATGGTCGAGGCCGGCGACCGCCGGCCCGGCCTGGCAGTGGTCCTGGCCGGCGACGATCCGGCCTCGAAGGTGTACGTGGGGAGCAAGGTCAAGGCCTGCGAAGAGGTGGGCATGGTCAGCCGCCTGGTCGATCTGCCCGGCGACGTGACCGCGGAGAAGCTCGCCTCGGTGATCGACGAGCTCAACGCCGACCCCGCGATCGACGGTTTTCTCATCCAGCTCCCTCTTCCCGGCCACCTGCCGGAACGCGAGCTCCTCGCCCGGGTCTCCCCGGACAAGGACGTGGACGGCTTCCACGCGGTCAACGTCGGCCGCCTGTGGCTCGGCGAGCAGACCTTCGCGCCGGCGACCCCTTCCGGGATCATCGAGCTGCTCCGGCGCTACGAAATCCCCATGGAGGGCGCCCGGGCGGTGATCGTCGGCCGCTCGAACATCGTCGGCAAGCCGATGGCGGCCCTGCTCATCCGCGAGAACGCCACGGTCACCGTCTGCCACTCCCGGACCCGCGACCTGCCGGCCGTCTGCCGGGAGGCCGACATCCTGGTGGCCGCCATCGGCCGCACCGGCTTCGTCGGGCCCGACGCGGTCAAGGAGGGCGCGACGGTGATCGATGTCGGCATGAACCGGATCACCGAGCGCGAGCAGCTCGAGCACCTCTTCCCCGGCGACGAGCGCCGCCGCGAGATCTTTGAACGCCGGGGCTCGACCCTGACCGGCGACGTCGACTTCACCCGCGTCCGGGAAAAGGCCGCGGCCATCACCCCGGTCCCCGGAGGCGTCGGCCCGCTGACCGTCGCCATGCTGCTGGTCAACTCGCTGACGGCGTCGAAGCGCCGCCAGGGGCTGGCCTCCGACTGAGCCCCGTGGCCGCCAGCCTCCCGAGTCTCCGCGTCGGCCTGACCGGCGGCATCGCCGGCGGCAAGTCGACGGTGGCACGCCTGCTCGCCGAGCGGGGTGCCACCGTCGTCGACGCCGACCGCCTGGTGGCCGAGCTCTACGAGCCGGGAGAGCCGGGCGCCCGGGCCGTCGCCGAGCTGTTCGGCAACGAGGTCTTCGACGAGCGTGGGGCGGTCGACCGCCCCGCCCTCGCCCAGATCGTCTTCTCCGACGCCTCTGCCCGGCGCCGGCTTGAGGCGGCGATCCATCCACTGGTGCGCCAGAGGTTCGCCGCCCTCGCCCGGGAAACCGGCGGGGTCGCCGTGCTGGAGGCGACGCTGCTGGTGGAAGCGGGCTACAGCCCCGACTTCGATCTGGTGGTGAGCGTCGAGGCGGACGAGGAGGTCCGCGTGCGGCGGGCGATCGCCCGGGGGATGGACGAGGCCGAAGCACGGGCACGGCTGGCCGCCCAGGGGCCCGGCGACGCCCGACGCGCCGCCGCCGACCGGATCATCTCGAACGACGGCGACCTGACCGACCTGGAGCGGAGCGTCGACGAGCTGGCGCGCGACCTGGGGCTGGGAGCCCGCGGCACATAGAATCCGCAGCCTCGGTAGGGTGCGCTTCAGCGCACCGGACCATCGCTGGCGCACCTGAAGCGCACCCTACCGGGCATCCTCCGAGCCGCCGAGCCCGAGCTTGCGCACCAGGTCCCGCCACGCCTTCCCCCGGTGACCGATCCGGTCCTTGACCTCGCCGGGCAGCTCGCCGTAGGTCCGGCTCTCCCCCTCGGGCAGGAAGACCGGATCCCAACCGAAGCCTTGGTCGCCCCGGCCCGGCAGCACCAGCGTCCCCGGCTCCACGCCCTCGCCGATCACCCGTCGCGTGCCGTCGGTGTAGAGGAGCTGGCAACGGGCGACGACCCGCGGGGCCCGCCGGCCGGCCGCCCCGCCCCGCTCCTCGCGGCAGAGCGCGATCGCCGCCCGGGCGATCCCCTCGGCGCCCATGGCCTCGAGCATCCACTTGACCAGCGGTCCGGGAAACCCGCCGAAGACCTCCACCTCGAGCCCGGTCTCCTCCACCACCAGCGGCCGTCCCAGGCGCCGCCACGCCTCGTCGGCCTTGGCCTCCAGGACTTCCGTCAGGTCGAGGCTCTGGATCTCGGGCAGGTCCAGCGCGACGGACTCGAGCGCCGGCAGATCCGCGGCCTCCGGGCCACGGAAGAGCCGCCGGGCCTCGTCCAGCTTGTTGGGGTTTCCGGTGACGAGGGTGAGCATCTCGGGCGTGGGCATCGGCCGATGGTAGCGCCTTGCGCCCACGCTCTGCATCAGCGCGTCAGCCGATCAGCCGATCGAGGGACGGGTCTCGTCGTCGACGTCGAGCACCCGGTAGACCATCACCCGGTCCTCGAGCCCTTTGAGCGCGACCTCACCTAACGGCTCGGTGCGGACCCTCCGACCGACCAGGCGTTCCGTCTCGGCGCCGATGACGATCTGCCCGGGCTCGGCCACGGCCTGCTCGAGCCGGGCCGCCACGTTCACCGTGTTGCCGAGCACCGTGTAATCGACCCGGCGAGCACTCCCCACGTCGCCGACCACCACCGGTCCGCTGTTGATGGCGACCCGCAGATCGAGCACCGGCAGCCCCTCGGCCCGGCGCGCCCGGTTCCAGGCCGTGATCCGGCGCTGGATGTCGACTGCCGCCTCGACCGCGCGACGGGCGTGATCGGGCTGCTCGTACGGGGCTCCGAAGAAGGCCATGACCGCGTCGCCGATGAACTTGTCGAGGGTGCCGCCGGCATCGAAGATCGCCTCGACCGCATGGTTGAAGTAGCCCTCCAGGAGAGCCGCCACCTCCTCCGGGTCGAGGCGCTCCGCGAAGGCGGTGAACCCGACCAGATCCGCGAACAGCACCGACGCGTCCGTCGCCCGCAGCTTGCGCACGCCGGCACCGTCGACCTCGAGCTCGAGCGAGGTCGCCGTCTCGGTCTCCCGGAGCATCGACTCGATCACCGACGGCGAGTGATAGCGCTCGAAGCGGTTGCGGATGCGGCGCTCCACCTCCGCCTGATGGGCGTTGCGCAGGCGCTCGATGGCGACCGCCGCGTAGTTGGCGAGAGCGGTGAGGAAGTCGAGGTCCCGTTCGGTGAAGGCTCCCGCCTGGACCGGCGAGTCGACCTGCATGACGCCGATGATCTTCTCGCCCGACCAGAGCGGGGCGCTGATCGCGGCCCGGATGCCGTGGATCTGGATCGAGTCGCCGATCGCCAGCCGGTCGTCGGTCTGGGCGTCGAAGGTGAGCAGGGCGACCCGGTCCTCCATCACCGCTTCGAGGATGGTCTGGGAGACCGGGACCCCCTCCTGGGGGCGGTGCTCCAGCCGATCGCCCTCGCGGGCCAGCTCGCAGACCGTGCGCCCGTCCCGGTCCTGGAGCAGAATGAACCCCCGCTCCACGGGCAGCGCCTCGAAGGCGATCCCCATCACCCGCTCCAGGACCTGGGGGACCTCGTCGGCCCGGATCAGAAGCTGGGCCAGGCGCGTGAGGAACCCGAAGACCCGGTTGCCGTAGGCGATCTCGGAGTCGTCGCGCCGCTCGGGCTCGGCCGGCCGCTCGGTCTCGGCCAAGCCGTAGGCGCTGGTGAAGTCCCGCAGCGGACGGACGATGCTCGCGTTGGGGACGCGCGCGATGTCCGGCGCCGGCGACCGGAAGGCGGGCGTGGGCGGTGGACCGACGGCCGTCTGCTCCGCCTGGTCGACGGGCTCGATCACCGTCCCCCCTTCGGTGACCTCCTCGACCTCGAGATCGAAGGCACCGATCTTGAGCCCGTCTCCCGGGCCGAGCTCTCCCTGGCGCACCCGCTCCCTGTTGACCCGGGTGCCGTTGGTGCTTTCGAGGTCCCGGATCGTCCAGCCGGAGGCTGTCCGCTCGAGCAGAGCGTGGTGGCGCGAAACCGAAGGGTCGGAGAGACGGATCTCGTTGTCGGGCCCGCGGCCAATGCGGACCTTCTCACCGACCAGATGGAAGGTACGGTCGGCCCCGTCGATCCGGCACCGGAGCTGCAGCATGGAGCGATCCTACAGCATGCGCCGGTCCTCGGTAGGGCCACCCTCCGGCCGCGGCCCGGATCAGTCGACCACCACCTCCTCGGAGTCCTCCTCCGGAAAGAACATGGGGGGCGCCGGGCCGGTGACCGTGCCGAATCCCCCGAGGACCCACTGGTCGATGCCACCGTCCATCAGGATCGACTCGTCGAAGCCGGCCTCGCGGAAGATGCGCAGGCCCTTGTCCCCGCAGTCGTCGTGCCCGCAGTAGACGAGGAAGGTCCGGCCCTTGAGGCCGGCGAGCTCCTTGAGGCGGAACGGCAGCTCTTCGAGCGGCACGTTCCGGGCCCCGCGCAGGTGCCCCACCGGGCCGCCGAACTCGGCGGGCGTCCTGAGATCGAGCACCGGCAGGTACGGGTTGTCCCGCAGCAGCTCGAAGGCGATCGGGGGCCGCACCATGTCGAAGGCGGCCGGCTCGTCGACACTCTCCTCCGGGGCGACGGACCGACAGGCTCCGACCAGTGCCGCCAGGGCGAGCACCGCCACGGCCAGGACGGCCGCCGGCGTTACCGATCGGGCCACCCTCCTCCCCGTCCCTCTGGTCACCGCTCTTTGACGGCCGCTCATCCCGCGCTCCCCCCTTCCGTACTGTCGTCGAGCCCGGCGGGCGCCTCGAGCTCGAGGTCGGGCTCCAGACGGCCGATCAGGAGCCCCCGATGGTTGCGCCGCTCGGGACGATGGAACTCCTCGAGACGCTCGAGCTCCTCCCCGGAGAGGGCCCCGAGCAGCCGGAGCGCCTCGAGCACCACCCCGTCCCGGCACCGGTCACCGCCATCGGCGATCTTGAGCGCCAGCCCGCAGGCGGCGGGGCCGCGCACGGCGACGGCGTAGACCCCCTCGGCCCCCTCCTTGCCCACCAGCCGCCCACCGGTCTCGTCCATCAGCCGGGTGGTGAAGCGACCGGGCCCCGCCACCATCTCGGGCGCCGCCGCCATCGCCTCGATCACGCGCCGGGCCGGTACCCGGTCGTCGGCGGCCAGGTGCTCGGCCCCTTCCGGATGGGCGAGCGCCGCGTAGCCGACGGCCAGGGCGGCGAGCGGCAGCCGATAGGTGGGCACGCTACAGCCGTCCACGGCGATGCCGACCGCGGAGGGCTCGACGCCGCAGAAGCGCGCGACGCGCTCGAGGTTCAGCTCCTGGAGCGGATGGTCGGGAGCGACGTACTCGGCGGTGGGAAGGCCCAGCCGGCGGCAGGCCAGGAGCATGGCGGCGTGCTTGCCCGAGCAGTTGTTGTGGAGCGGCGTCGGCTCCTGCCCCGCCTCGCGCAACCGTGCCGCCGCCCCCTCGTCCATCGGCGGGTGGGCGCCACAGAGGAGATCGTCCGCCGTGAAGCCTCCCCGCGCGAGCAGCGAGGCGGCCCGCTCCGCGTGCTCCGGCAGACCGCCGTGGGAGGCACAGGCGAGCGCCAGGTCGGCGTCGGTGAGCTCGAACGCCTCCTCCCCGCCCGCGGCCAGGAGAGCCATGGCCTGGAACGGCTTCGCCGACGAGCGGACGAACGTGGCCAGCTCCGGGTCCCCGACCCGGGCCACCAGCCGGCCGGCCGGCGTCACCGCCGCCAGGGCACCCATGTGCCAGGACTCGGTCTGCCCCGCCCGGGTGGCGCGCCCCAGAAGCATCATGGGCGAAGCGCCGGAAGCGCCGGAGCGCTCGGCTGTCTGGATCGGGCTGCTGGCGGGGAGCGATGCCACGGCAGATCGTTCGGTGTCGCGCCGGAACCGGGCGGACGATGTCAGTCCTTCGGTCTCGCCCTGCTCTCCGACTCCATCGCCTCGTCGATCGTGTCGTAGATCGAGAACAGCTCGGCGAGGCGCGCGACCTCGAGCAGCTTCAGAATGCGCTCGGTCGGATTGATCAGGATCAGCTTCCGGCGCCGATCCCGAAACTGGCCCAGGTAGCCGACGAGCTCACCGATCCCCGTGGAGTCGATGTAGTTGATCTTGGAGAAGTCGACCAGAACGTGCCCCTCCTCCTCGGCCAGGGCCCGCTCCAGGGTCTGGGCGAAGAACTCCGCGCTCTCGCCCAGCTTGATGACTCCCTCCACGTTCAGGAGGATGTACCCGTCCAGGTGACGCTTCTCGACGATCATGTGCTGGGAGACCTCGCGAGAAGTCTAGCAGCGCGCGGCGCCGATGTGCACCCGGCCGCCGCCGCGACCCTCGCCTGGGCGGGGCGGTTCCGCCTCACTCGTCGCCCTCGTCGAGCGGCTCGTCCGGCCCGCCGGGCTCGTCCGCGGTCGAGCGGTCGAGGGCGAGCGGTCCGGCGAAATGGAGCGTCCGCTGGGGGAACGGAATCTCGATCCCCGCCTCGTCGAGGGCGATCTTCGCCAGCTCGGTCATGGCACAGGTCGCCTCGCGCTCGGCGAAGGGATCGCGCAGCCAGACGCGGAGCTCGAGATCGACCGAGGAGGCGCCCAGGCCGATCACGACGACGGCCGGCGCCGGATCGTCGAGGATCAGCTCGTGGCCCGTCACCTTCTCCAAAAGCACGCGCCGGGCCTCCCGCGTGTCCTCGCCGTAGGCGATGCCGACCGAGATGCCGAGACGCATCATCGGGTTGAGCGTGTGATTGACGATCGTGGCGTTGATGATCTCTTTGTTGGGCAGGATGGTGTCGAGCTGCTCGACCGTGCGGATGCGGGTGGTGCGGAGACCGATCTCCTGGACCCGGCCGAAGGTGCCGGCCACCGTCACGTTGTCGCCGATCCGGAACGGCCGGTCCCAGAGGATCGTGATGCCCGCCACCAGGTTCGCCAGGGTGTCCTGGGCGGCGAGGCCGATCGCCAGACCGACGATGCCGAGACCGGCGAGGAGCGACGCCACCTGGATGCCGAGCTGACTCGCCGCCATCACCAGGCCGATGGCGAGGAGCGTGTACTTGGTCAGGCGGAGCGCGATCTCCCGGGCGGCGGGCTCGGCCCCCGCCCGGGTGATCACCCGGCCGAGCATCCCCGCCGCCAGCCGGTTGAAGAAGAAGAACGCGACCAGGATCAGCCCGGCGGCCAGAAGCGACGGCAACCAGCGCACTACCTCCGAGAGCATCTCCTCGGCCAGGTGCTTCCAGGTCCCCGGATCGAGCAAGTCCTCCTGCAACAAGGCCGGCTCGGGCGGCGCCTCGGGGAAGATGCCGGCGGGCTTCTCCTCGCCGTCCTGGCCGTCCTGATCCTGGGGAGCCCCCTCGCTGTCCTGCCCTGCCTCCTGGTCGCTCCCCGTCAGCCCTTCGACCGCCTGCTGGACCGGAGTCTGGGCACGGAGCGGCCCACGCAGGGATCCGAGCGGCAGGCCGAGGAGAACGAGCAGCGCGAGCAGCACGCGGAGCGCCCGGCCTCTCAGGATCGAGCGCCCGTCGAGGTGGGCCGGCCCGCGGCTCGGGGGGGTGGCAGGCATTGGGGGAATGCTACCAGGGCGTCGCCGCCTCGGGGGCTTCTAATCGCCCCGACTCCTAGACGCCGACCGGCTCGGCGGTGGCGACGAACATCCCCGGGCGGTAGGCGGTGATCTGGCCGGTGAACGCCGAGGCCGCCACCGTCAGCGGCGAGGCCAGGTAGAGCCGGCCCGGGCCCGAGCGCCCCTTGTAGTTGCGGTTGATCGCCGACACGGTGACCTGGTCCGGGTTCTCCGAGACCCCGGGGCCGCAGCCGATGCACGCGCCGCAGCCGGGCTGGATGAGCTCCACGCCGGCCCGCTCGAAAGCCTCCAGCATGCCCTGCTCGCGGCAGTAGGCCTCCACCGCCTCCGAGCCGAACTGGATCAGGAAGCGCACACCGTCGTGGACCCGCAGGCCGGCGTCCACCGCCTCCTTCACCACCCGGTGGTAGAAGATCAGGTCGTCGATCTTGCCGGCCGTGCAGCTCCCGCCGTAGGCGATGTCGATCGCCACCTCGCCCAGCTCGTCGACGAAGGCGCCGTTGGTCGGATCGGACGGCACGCCGTGGTCCGGGTCGCCCGGGTGGGCCACCATCGGCCGGATGGCGGTGAGGTCGATGGTGTGGACCCCGCCGTCGTAGACCGCCCCCGGGTCGGGCGAGACCGCCCGCTGGCGCATGCGTTCGACGTCCGCCCCCGGCCGCCACTCGGCGAGCCAGCGGAAGGTCTCCTCGTCCGCCTCGACGATCGCGGTGCGCGCCGTGCACTCGGTCGCCATGTTGGTGAGCGTCGCGCGCTCGTCCATCGACAGGCTCGCGAGGCCGGGCCCGGTAAACTCCATCACCCGGTTGAGGGTCGCCTGGGGCTTGGCGTACTCGAGCAGGATGTGGAGCATCACGTCCTTCGCCGTGACCCCGTCGGCGAGCTCGCCCACCAGCTCGAAGCGGATCGACTCCGGCACCTCGACCTGGGTGAAGCCCGAGTGGAGGAGGTTGGCGTACTCGGTCGCCCCGACGCCCCAGGCCAGGGCATTGTTGACGCCCCCCATGCAGGTGTGGCTGTCCGTCGCCTGGATGAAGTCCCCCGGCTCGATGAGCGACTCCCGCGCCACCTCGTGGCAGATGCCGGGCGACACCCGGTCCTTGGCCGAGTAGTCGCGCACGCCGGTGTGCTTCTGGAGATCCCGCTGGAGATCGCGCAGGGTCTCGATCTTGCCGATGAAGGCGCGCATCTTCGGCACGTCGTCGGCGTAGATCAGGTGGTCCTCGAAGACCGCGAACTTCGACGGGTCCCGGACCTCGTAGCCGGCGCCGTACTCCTCTTCCAGGAAGTAGTGGACCTGGGCGGTGGTGAACTCGTGGCTGTAGCCACCGTCGACCGACACGACCACCGCGTCCCCCGGCTTGACGGAGCGCTCGCCGTCGGCGTCGAGGAGGTGACGTGCGAGGAGCTTCTCGGCCATGGTCATGGGCCGGGGAGCGGTGTCCGGCCGGGGCAGCTCCACCTCGCCCGCCGCGAGCGCCTTGGCGAACGGGAAGAGCCCGCCCTGGCGGATGACGATCTGGCTGATCGGGTCCCACCCCTCACAGAGCTCGTCGAGCGGCACGCCGTCCCCCGCCTGGAGGCGGCGGAGCACGTCGTGGCCGGCCATCAACACACCCTGGTTGACGTTGTTCCTGGCGTGGATCGGCGCGAACGACGCCGCGATCGCGATCCGGATGCCGCTCCACTTCTCCGCCTGGACCGCCGTCTCCCGGGAGCTGCCGACCCCCTTGCGATAGCCGGAGACGATCACCTCGAAACCGCCGTCCCGGAGCGCATCCCGGGGGAACAGCCGCTCGCCGTCCACGATCAGCCCGGCGTAGGCGTCCCGGGCGATGTCCGCGGGCCGGTGGCTGAAGCAGACCCAGGCCGGGGTCATGGCGTCCGTGTTGATGTCGTCGAGCAGATCGTCGACCCCGAGGTCGTCCATGGTCAGGTCGACCTCGCCGGCGAGCTGCCGGCGGATCAGGTCCGGGTCCTTGGTCAGGAACAGGACACGCTTTCCGGGGGTGAGACGGACGATCTCGGGAGGCTTCATCGGGCAACCACCTCGTGCTCGGTTTCGGTCGATGTCGGACGATAGGTCGTGCGCTGACGGATGCGAACCGCAACGGGCCCGGCACGCCGCAACGCGGGGCCGAGCCTGGGCCCGATCGTGATCGATCGTGATGGGGGCCGGTCACGGCCCTGTGAACAGGCGTTCACTGTATCACCGGGCGGGAGCCTCGGAAGGCGGTCGTCCAGGCTCCTGACCTCGGGTATCGTAGCGCCCATGACCACGCCGCACCATCTTCCGGACGCCGAGCTGCTCGCCCGTCTGGTCTCGTTCGATACCGTCAGCCGCAACTCGAACCTGCCCCTCCTGGACTTCCTGGCCGACTACCTCGAACGGCCCGGAGCGCGCATCGAACGCCTTGCCTCGCCAGACTCCTCGAAGGCGAACCTGGCCGTCTGGATCGGCCCGGAGGAGGCGTCCGCCGGGCGCGCCGGCCTGGTCCTCTCCGGCCACATGGACGTGGTCCCCGCCGACGACACCGACCGCTGGGAGAGCGACCCGTTCGAGCTCACCGACCGGGGCGACCGCTGGGTCGCCCGGGGCTCGGCCGACATGAAGGGCTTCCTCGCGCTGGCCGCGAACCTCGCCCGCGAGGTCGACCCGGGGAGCCTCCGCCAGCCGCTGGTGCTCCTCTTCACCTACGACGAGGAGCTCGGCTGCCTCGGCTCGGAGCACCTCGCCCGGACCTGGGCCGAGTCCTGGCAGGGCCCGCCCCTGCCCCGCGCCACGATCATCGGCGAGCCGACCGGCCTCCGGGTCGCCCGCATGCACAAGGGCCACCTCAAGCTCCGCGTCACCTACCGGGGCACGAGCGCCCACAGCGGCTACCCCCACCTGGGGACCAACGCCATCGAGCGGGCCGCCGAAGGGGTCTCGGCGCTGGCCGAGCTGCGCCGCGCGCTCGAAGGTGAACGGCCGGCGGCGGCGGAGCACTTCCCCGAGGCGCCGTACGCGCCGCTCAACGTCGCCGTCATCCGGGGCGGCTCGGCGATCAACGCCGTCCCCGACCGCTGCTCCATCGACCTCGGCATCCGCCTGCTCCCCGGCATGGAGACCGAGCCGGTGCTCGACCGGGTGCGCCGCGCGGTCGAGCCGTTCGCCGCGCCCGAGGGCTACGAGCTCGAGATCCTCTCGGCCAGCCCGCCCATGGAGCTGCCGGCCGAGGCGCCGATCCACCGGTTCCTCTGCGAGCTCGTCGGCCAGGAGGAGAGCCGGTCGGTCTCGTTCGCCACCGACGCCGGCTGGCTCCAGCGGCTCACCACCGGCAACGAGGGCGACCGGGGGCTCGACTGCGCCATCTTCGGCCCCGGCTCGATCGAGGTGGCCCACAAGCCGAACGAGTGGCTGCCGAAGGAGGACCTGGCCCGCGCCCGGCCGCTCCTCGAACGGACCATCGACCACTTCTGCCGCGAGGAAGCGCCGTGACCCCTGCACCCCGGACACCCCGGACACCCCGCCAGACGATCGAGGCGGACTGGACCTGGACCGGCAGCCGGTTCGAGCGAGGCGTGCGCATCACGGTCGGGGACGACGGCCGGATCGCCGCCCTCGGCACCGAGCTGCCCACCGGTCTGCCGGACGAGCCCACCCTCCGCCTCCCGGGACAGGCGCTCCTGCCCGGCTTCGTCAACGCCCACTCCCACGCCTTCCAGCGGGGTCTCCGCGGCCGGGGCGAGACCTTCCCGGCGGGCCCCGCGGGAGCCACCAGCTTCTGGAGCTGGCGCGAGGCCATGTACGAGCTGGTCGGCACCCTCGATCCGGACCGCTTCCGAGAAATCACGCTCCACGCCTTCCGCGAGATGCGCCGCGCCGGGATGACCACCGTCGGCGAGTTCCACTACTTGCACCACGCCCGAGCCCAGACCGGGGCCCAGACCGGAGCGGGGGACGCCGACTTCCTGCTCGACGAGGCGGTCCTCGACGCCGCCGCCGAGGCCGGCATCCGGCTCGTGTTGCTCCAGGTCTACTACGCCGCCGGCGGCCCGGGCCGGCCGGTGGAAGGGGCTCAGCTCCGGTTCCGCTCGCCGTCGCTCGACGCCTACTGGCGGCAGATGGACCACCTCGCCGGCCTGCTCGACCCGGAGCTCCAGAGCCTGGGCGTGGTCGCCCACAGCCTGCGGGCGGCGACCCCGGAGGAGGCGGCGGCCCTCCACGCCGAGGCCGCGCGGCGCGACCTGCCCTTCCACCTCCATCTCGAGGAGCAGGTGCGGGAGATCGAGGAGTGTCTGGAGTCCTACGGTGCGCGACCCATGGAGCTCCTCCTCGACCGGGTCTGTCCGGAGGGGGTCTCGCCGCGGGTGACCGCGGTCCACTGCACCCACACCGCCCCCGAGGACATGGAGCGGTTCCTCCGAAACGGCGGGGGCGGCAACGTCTGCATCTGCCCGACGACCGAAGGCAACCTGGGGGACGGCATCGCGGACGTGCCGGGAATCCGTGCCGCCGGCGGGTCGATCTGCCTGGGTACGGACTCGAACGCCCGGATCTCCATGCTCGAAGAGGTCCGCTGGTTGGAGCTGGTCCAGCGGTTGGCCCGGCAGCGTCGCGGCGTGGTGCGCGACGGCGAGGGGCGCTCGGCGGCGCCGCTCCTGGCGACGGCGACGACGGCGGGTGCGCGGGCCCTGGGGCTCGACGGCCAGGTGGGCACCCTCCGCGAGGGCGCCTGGGCCGACTTCGTCACCGTCGACCTGACCAGCCCGGACCTCGCTGGCTGGACCGACGACACCCTGGCGGAATCACTCGTCTACGGCGCCGGGAACCGGGGGATCACCGCCACCGCCGTCGGCGGCCGGTGGGACGACGGGGGCGCGTGAAGCGCAGACTCCTAGGAGTCTGCGCGGCGGCGATCCAGTTCAACGCCACCCCTTCTGCTGGCGCTCCAGGGTCAGCGGGTCGACGATCCACCCTTCGGCCGGATCGGCTTCGGCCGGGATGCCCCAACCCTCGCCCCGGCGCTCCCAGGCCCACGCCGCCTGGACGGCCGCCAGCGCCGCGTCGAGCAGGTCGCCTCCCTCGTCGGCGATCATCTCGTCGGAGAGGAAGTGGCCGCAATCGAAGCCGACGCCGTAACGCTCACGGACCGCGGTGCCCAGGAGCGCGGACACCAGCTTGCGCCGCGCATCGGTTCTGTCTTGCACGCGCTTGTTGGCGGTCTTCTTGTAGCTCCGCTTGCCGATGAGCGCCCGCGCCACCAGGGCCGGATAGGCCTCGACCGCGATCCGCGGGTCGTCCGTGGGCCGGCAGGGCAGCACGGAGACGCCCGAGCCCAGGAGCCGTGGCGCCCCCTCGAAGAACATCTTCGCCACCGGCACGCCGTAGAGCTTCATCGGCGAGACCGACTGGGCGACGGCGTCGGTCCTCCTCCGGTGCTCCTTGTCGCCCGACGGGCGGGCCGCCTTGTACATCTCGAGCAGATCCACGAGCTCCGGGCGGGAGAGCTCCGCCACCTTGCCCACGTAGGCTTCCCAGTCCTCGGGCCAGCCAAGGTTGCGGAGAAGCTTGCGCGGCTGGCCGAAGGGGAAGTCGAAGCCGGCGATCCACTCGCCCGAGGCCCGGAGGCTCCGCTCGAGCTGGTCGAAGCTCCGCAGGCGGAGCAGATCGGTCAGGTGGAGGGCGTCGCCCTCGAGGCGGCACTGGGCGACCACCAGGGGCCGCCGCGGCCCCGGTCGGCTGGTGAAATCGATGCCGTAGACGAGCATGGCGCGATTGTACCGGGGAGCCCGTCTCCGAGCGTTCGGGACCCTGTACACTCGACACCATGAGCGAGCCCGCGTCCACCGCCGGAAGCCCCATGGTTGCCACCCAGCCCCTGATCGAGGCCGAGGGGATCACCTTCGGCTACGGGCGGGCGGCGGTGCTGACCGACGTCGACTTGACCATCGGCCGGCGCGACTTCCTCGCCATCCTCGGTCCGAACGGCGGCGGCAAGACGACACTGGTGAAGATCCTCCTCGGCCTGCTCGAGCCCTGGTCGGGAAGCGTCCGGCGCCACACCTCCGACCGCCGCGGCGCCCTCGGGTACGTACCCCAGTTCGCCGAGTTCGACCGCTCCTTTCCGGTGCGGGTGCGCGACCTGGTCAAGATGGGGCGCCTCGGGCTGCGCGGCCCGCTGCGGCGCTACCGCCCGGAGGACGCGCACCGCGTGGCCGAGATGCTCGACGAGCTCGGGCTCGCCCCGGTGGCGAACAACACCATCGACCGGCTCTCCGGCGGCCAGCTCCAGCGAACGCTCATCGCCCGCGCCCTGGTCTCCGACCCGGAGGTGCTCTTCCTGGACGAGCCCCTCGCCTCGATCGACGCCGAGTCCCGCGACGCGCTCCTCGAGACGCTCCGGGAGCTCCACGAGAGGATCCCGATCGTCGTCGTGACCCACGACCTCACCCCGTTCGGCGGCGTGGTGCGCCAGATCGCCTGTGTCAACGGCCACCTCTTCTACCATCCCCATGGCGAGGTCACGGCCCAGATGCTCGAAGAGGTCTACGGCTGCCCGGTGGAGCTGGTGGCCCACGGCGTGCCCCATCGGGTGTTGCAGGATCATGAGTAGAGCTTCCGAGATCTCCCCTTGCTAGACCTTCTCGCCTACGACTTCCTTCGCAACGCGGTTCTGGTGGGCCTGCTGGCCTCGGTGCTCTGCGGCATCGTCGGCGCTGTCTGGGTCACCCCCTCATCCCCTCGATCCCCTTCCCACCCTCGAGGGGGGAAGGGGACGCCCCCACCCGTGACGTCCTGGGGTTGGATGGACTCCGGAGACCACCCTTGCTAGACCTTCTGGCCTACGACTTCCTGCGCAACGCGGTCCTGGTCGGGCTGCTGGCCTCGGTGCTCTGCGGCATCATCGGTACATTCGTCGTCGTGAAGCGGCTGGTCTTCTTGGCGGGTGGGGTGGCCCACGCGGCGTTCGGCGGTCTCGGTGTGGCCTATTTCCTCGGAGCGGACCCGCGCCTCGGCGCCGCGATCACGGCGGCGCTCGCCGGCCTCGCCCTCGCCAACCCGGCCCGCGCCGGCGCCCTCCAGAGCGGCCGCGGGCGCTCCGACGACGCCCTGATCGGCATCCTCTGGGCCGCCGGCATGGCGTTCGGCGTCGTCTTCCTGGCCAAGGTGCCCGGCTATGCGCCGAACCTCATGGCCTACCTGTTCGGCGACATCCTGACGGTGCGGACTGTCGACGTCCTGCTCGCCCTGGGAGCGGCCGTCCTGGTCGCGGTGTTCTTCCTGCTCTTCTTCAAGGAGAGCGTGGCCGTCGCCTTCGACGAGGAGTACGCCGCGATCCAGGGCGTGCCGGTGCGGTGGGTGCGGGTCGTCCTCATGCTTCTGACCGCGCTCTCGGTGGTCTTCCTGCTCCAGCTCGTCGGTCTCATCCTGGTGATCGCGCTCCTCACCATCCCGCCGGTGATCGCTCTGCGGCTGGCGACCAGCTTCCCCGCGGTCATCGCGCTCGCCATCGGTATCGGCGCCGTGATCACGGAGGGGGGGCTGGCCCTGGCCTACATCTACGACCTTCCCGCCGGCCCGGCGATCGTGCTCCTCGGGGTCGCGCTCCTCTTGATCATCGACCTGACCCGGCGCGCCGGCGGACGGGGCCGCTCCGAGGATTGAGCGCGGAGTGACGCCGGCCGCGCGCGGCTCGGTGGATTCGGCTTCAACGTTTCGCGTCCCGCTCCGGTATACGGGGGTGAGGACGCCCGATGACGACAACCAGCCCAGCGATCGCGGGAGACGAGGTGCCTGGCCCAGCACCGGCACCGGCGACTCCGGTCCCCGCCACCGCGCTTCTGGTGCGCCGCGCGGCGGCCGGTGACCATGGGGCGTTCGAGCACCTGGTGCGATCCCACGAGCGGCGGGTCCTCGCTCTGGCCTGGCGCCTGCTGGGGGACCGGGCCGAGGCGGAGGACGCCGCCCAGGAGGCGTTTCTCCGCCTCTACCGCGCCCTCGGACGGCTCGACCCGGCACGACCCGTCGCCCCGTTCCTCGACCGCATCACGGTCAACGTCTGCCACGACCTGGGCCGCCGGCGCACCCGTCGCCGCGAGGTCTCCCTCGAGCCCGATCCGGACGATTCGGGGCAGGACCGTCCGGCCCCACGGGACGACCGTGCCGATCCCGCCGCCGACGCCGCCCTCGCCGAGGCGCGGCGGCTCGCCGCCCGGGCGCTCCGGGAGCTGCCGTTCAAGCAGCGGGCGGCCCTGGTGCTCCGCGAGCTCCACGGCCTGACCACTCGCGAAGTGGCGGCGGCTCTCGACGCCACCGAAACCACCGTCCGTTCCCACATCTGCCGGGCCCGGCTGGCTCTGCGCGACCGCCTGGCGGCGCTCCGGAGCGGAGCCGGTGCGAAACCCGCGAAGGAGACCCCGTGAGCTGCTCCGACCCGCGCCGCTGGCAACCGAAGATCGCCCTCGAAGCAGGCGGCGACCTGCCGCCGGAGGAGCGCGCCGCCGTCTCCGCCCACCGGGAAGCCTGCCCGGACTGCCGCGCCCTCGCCCGGGAGCTGGCCGCCGACCGCGAGATCCTGGCGAGTCTGACCGCCGAGGAGCTCCGACCGGAGGCGCTCGACCGCGTGCGGCGGGCGGTCATGGTCGCCGTCCAGGAGGAGGGAGCGGACCGTGCCCACTCCGGCGCGCTCCGGGGCCGCCGGCTCCGTTTCGCCCTGCCGGCACTGGCCGCCGCGCTCTTCGCCCTGGCCATCGGCCTGGCCCTCTGGCTGCCCCACCCGGTCCCGCGGTCACCGAGCCTGGGACCGGCCGGCGAGAGCCCGGCGACCGGGGGCGACGAGCGCGCCCCGCAACCGGCGGAGGCTCCGCCGGCCGAGCCCAGGGCCCCCAGCCTCACAGAAACCCCCAGCCTTACAGGAACCCCCAGCCTCGCCGCCGGGGCTGGCCCATCCCCGGACCGGGGAACCGCTCCGACGCCGTCCGACCGCCTGGCCGCGGCCGGCCCGATCTCCGAGCACGCTCCGGACCGAGCTCAACCGTCCCGACACGAACCATCCCCGGCCCTCGACGCGGTCCCGACCGCGGGCGAGCCCGCGATCATGATCCAGATCGTCTCCGAGGACCCGGACATCGTCTTCTACTGGCTCACCGACCAGCCCCAGGAGGAACCTGATGATGCGACCGTTTGAACCGACCCGTTCCACTCCGAGCCGCGCACGGCTCACTTCGATCGCGCTGATCGCGCTGACGCTGACCCTCGTCGCCGGCCCCGGCCTCTGGGCCCAGGACGACCCGGCCGCCGACACCAGCGCCGACAACAGGACCATCACCCAGGCGATCGTCGAGATCCGCCACGCCGACGTCGAAGAGCTCGACGACGTACTGCGTGTCTTCGGCGTCCACGCTCAGGCCCACCCGGACCTCGGGCTGATCACGCTCCAGGGCCCACCAGACGCCGTGGCCGCGGCCAAGGCCGCCGCCGTCAGTCTCGATCGCCCGCCGGCACCGTCGAAGAACGTGGAGGTCACCGCCTACGTGCTCGAGGCCTCGAAGGAGCACGCTCTCGACGGCGGAGTGCCGGACGCCCTCGGCGACGTCGCCGGCCAGCTCCGTGACGTCTTCGGATTCAAGGGCGTCGAGCTCGTCGACACCCTCGTCCTCACCGTCCTCGACGGCACCGCGGGACAGGTGTCCGGGAGCTTCTCCGCCTCGGACGACCGCTACGCCACTCCCTACCGCTTCGGCTTCAACCGGGCGGACGTGATCCCGGGTGAGCGTTCCTCGGTGCGCCTTCGCGGGCTGCTGTTCGAGTCCCAGGCCCTGGCGCCCGACGAGGCGACCGGAGACGAGGAGCTGATCGAGAGCTCCCCCACCCGGCTGACGACGGACATCGAGGTCCGGACCGGCCAGAAAGCGGTCGTCGGCAAAGCGGCGTCGGTCAACCGGCGCGCCGGAACGACGATCCTGGTGATCGCGGTGAAAGTGGTCGAGTAACGAGGCGGGGAGCTTGGAATCTCCGCGGCGCCGCGGGGTTCACCCGCGGCGCCCCTGCCTGCCGAGCTCGTCGAGCAGGTTGAGCAGATCCGCCAGCACGCCGTACGCCGTGGTCCGGAGGTCGGGCGCCTCCTCGACGATGACCAGCCGCCCCGGCAGATCGGTCACCAGCCGGAGAGCGGAGCTGGTACCGGCGACCTGGGCCAGGGGATCGTCCAGGGGGAGCTCGACCGCTTCGATCCTCGCCCGCACCGGAGCCCCGACCCCGCCCACCGCCTGTTTCTCGACCCTCCCCACCAGCTTGAGCCGCCGTCCGCCCGCGCGGGCGGCGGCCAGCCGTTCCGGGCGGATCTCCCGCACGTCGGCCCGTTCGACCGCCTCCGGCTCGAGCTCCGCACCCATCAGGACGTTGGCCAGGCAGGCGAGCTTCACCGCGGCGTCCCAACCGGCGAGGTCGTCCTCCGGGTCGGCCTCGACGACCCCCGCCTCCCGGGCCTGGTCGAGGGCCGCCTCGAACGAAAGCCCCTCGTCCATGGCCCCGAGGATCACGTTGGTGGTCGAGTTGAGGACGCCCTCGACGCGCTCCACCGTCACCCCCGGCAGGCAGTGGCGGGCCAGGTCGAAGACCGGCGCCCCGTCCATGACCGTCGACTCGAAGAGGAACGAACCCCCCCGCTCGGCCGCCAGGGCGGCCAGCTCCCGGTAGCCCCAGGCGACCGGGCCCTTGTTGGCGGAGACCACGTGCCGGCCCCGGTCGAGGGCGGTGCGCACCCAGCCGAGGGCCGGCTCGCCCCGGCCGGCGACCGACAGAGGCGACAGCTCGACGAGCACGTCGTAGTCGAGGCTCGCCACCGCCTCGGCGGTGCCGAGCTCGCTCCAGGCGGGGTGCTCCGGGGTAAACCGTCCGCCGTCCGCCACCGCCGTCAGAGCGGAGCCGAGATCGATCCCCGCGGGGTCCGCGAGGGCGCCGCGGGAGCCGGTGGTGATACCGACGACCCGGATCCCGCCCACCTCCGGCCGCGCGGCGAGCGCCGGATAGCTGTCGCGATCCACCAGGATCTCGGCCAGCACGCGCCCCACGCGACCGAACCCCACCAGCAGAAGCCGCAACCCGCCCGGTCCGCTCGTCGTCAACGGGTGGCTCCGGAGATCTCCGCGATGCCCCGCACCAGCCGGTCGATCTCCTTGACGGTGTTGTACATGGAGATCCCGGTGCGAAGCACGCCACCGCGCTCCGCCAGGCCGAGGACCTCGATCACCCGGGCGGCGTAGAAGTCGCCGTCCCAGACCAGGATGCCCCGCTCACCCAGCGCTTCCGCCAGGTGCTGGGGAGTCGTACCCTCGACGGTGATCGACACCGTGGGCGCGCGGCCCACGCCGGCCGTCTCCTCGCCGAAGCCGGGCCCCCGCACCTCGACGCCCGGGATCTCCCGCACCCGATCGTAATACTCCCGGGCGACGGTGTGCTCGTAGGCGGCGATCCCTTCCATGGCCGATACCAGCCGGGAGCGGAGGTCGTCCCCCTCGCCCCAGGTCGCCAGGTACTCGATCGCCGCCGTCACGCCGGCGATCGCGGCGTGGTTCAGGGTGCCGGTCTCGATCCGGTACGGGGCCTCGTCCTCCTGGGGCGCGAGCTTGTCGACCGGCAGGGTGTCGAGGAGCCCCGGACGGCAGTAGAGCAGGCCCACGTGCGGACCGTAGAACTTGTACGCCGAGCAGAGCAGGAAGTCCGGGTCCGAGCTGCCGACGTCGATCGGAAAGTGGGGCGCGTAGTGGACGGCATCGATCAGTAGCCGCGCTTCACCCCCGCACCGCGTGTCCATCCGCTCGCGAATCCCCGCCACGTCGTTGACCGTGCCGAGGGCGTTGGCGGCCCAGCCGACCGCCACCAGGCGGGTCCGCTCGCCGAGCTGCGCCTCCAGGTCGTCCATGTCGAGGGTGCCGTCCTGGCGCACCGCCGCCTCCCGCACCACGATCCCCCGCTCCCGGAGCATCAGCCAGGGGCCGCGGTTCGCCTCGTGGTCGAGCTCGGTGATCACCACCTCGTCCCCCGGCTCCCAGGTGCGCACCAGCGCGTGGGCGAGGGAGAAGGTGAGGGTGGTCATGTTGGCGCCGAAAGAAATGGTCCGCCGGTCGGCGGCGCCGAGCAACGCCGCCACCGCCTCCCGTGCCTCCCTGAGCGTGCGGTCGGTCTCGTGGGAGGTGACGAAGAGGCCGTGGATGTTGGCGTTCGAGGTGCGGTAGTAGGCGCTGACGGCGTCGATCACCTGCTCGGGAACCTGGGTTCCGGCAGGGCCGTCCAGGTAGGCCAGCGGCATGGATCGGCCGTCACGGGTAAGGGTCCGGCGGAGCGCCGGAAAGTCCTCGCGGCAGCGGTGGCAGTGCTGATCAGTGAATCGCATGGCGCGGAGATGTTACCCGGACCGGACCGCTCCGGCACCGTCCGGAGAGGGAGGCCGCTCGACGGTCTCTCAATGGGTGAGCTCGAGGAACCGGAGATACCCGTCGAACCCACTCTCCAGCGGGCCCCAACCGTCCACTCCCAAATCCTCCAGGAGGCGCGTGCCGCCGGCCGGCTCGCCCGCCGCGACACCTTGGAGATAGCGCTGGAAGCCGGGCCGCCAGCGCCTTCGGTCCCCGTCCAGCAAGTAGCGCACGAGGAGTGCGCTCTGGGCGTAGCGGAGGGTTCGGACGTCCGGATCGGCCAGGTTCCGCCAGCTCTCCGAGGTCAGCTCTTCGAGGCTCGGCAGAGTGCGCGCCGCCGCGTTCTTCACCAGCTCGAGGAGCGACAGGCCGCCGGTGATCTCGACCGAGAACTGCCGCTCGCCGGATGACGTCCGGAACCGCTCGGTCGTTCGAACGGTGCCCCCCAACGCCTTCGGGTCGAGGCCACCGGACGGGCTGATCCGGCTGATCGCCAGGCCTTCCGCAAGCCCCTCCTCCAGCCAGCCCGGGGTGCGGGTGCCGAAGCTCCGCCGGTTCAACAGGTGGACCAGCTCGTGCACGAAGAGCGCGCGCACCGCTTCCGCCGTCCGGTCGCCCCGGGCCATGGCGGCGACGCCGAAGCCGGCCTGGCCCGCGGCGTCGAGGGCCCCGACCGGCGTCCCCGGCCCGGCGAAGCTCCGGAAGCTGGCGTCGGTGTCGAAGAGGATCACCACCTCCTTGGCCATCCCCGCTTCGGTCTCGGCGGGAAGAGTCGGCGCCAGGCCGTAGCGCTCCCGGTACGCTTCGACGACCTCCCCCGCGAGCCGCCCGAGGGAGTCGACGAGCGCCCCCTCCTCGACGTCGGTCAAGAGCGTCCAGGGGCCAAGATCCCGTTCGGCGGCGCCGTCGCCCAGGAGCCCCCTGGCCCGGTCGACGAGGCCCCGATCCGGGCCCGTCCGGGTCTCCGGAGGCGGCGGGGGAGTCCTCCCGGAGGGCACGGCGGGAGGCTGGGAGAGAACGTCCCATCCGGAATCCGGCGCCGCGGGCGGCTCGTCGCCGAGCCAGACCCAGCCCTTGAGCCCGCCGTAGCGCACCCGCACCCAATCGCCCCACCGCTCGAGCTCGGGGAGCTCGACGTCGGCGTCGACGAGCGCCAGGGCATCCGCACGCCGGTCCGGGCGCTCGCGGAGCGGCGTGCCGGCGACGACCGTGACGCGGGCCTCGGCGGCGTCGACCTCTGCCCAGGCAGAGGGTGCGCCGAGGACCTCCGGCTCGCTCGGCTCCTGGCCGCGCGCCGCTGGGGACAACTGGAGCAAAGCTCCGGCCACGAGGATCAGCCCGACGCTCGACCGGGGCGCACCCGCGCGAGAGGGCCTCATCGAGCCCGCCGCACCTGGGCGCGGCCGGTCACCACGATCTCCTGCGGCAGGTGCCGCCCCTCGACCCAGACGATCCGCTGTTGCTCAAGCGTCCGCGTGAGGTCGGTCACCGCCTTTCCGAACCGGTTGATCGCGTCGACCGACCGTACGTCCCCCCAGGCCTGGCGCATGGGCTCGCTCACCTTGCCCACGACCCAGACCTTGAGTGGCACGCCGATCTGCTCCAGGTAGCGGCGCACGTTGGCCGGGCTGAACCGGCTCGAGTCCGCCGGGCGCTCCGTCAGGACGAGCACCACCGCCCGGCGTCGGGAGCGGAGCGTCGCCGTCATGCCGGCCACCGCCACCGCGTCGACCAGCCGCTGGTCGGCGAGCGCGAACGGCGGCTGGTAGGCCTCGGAGAGCAGCCAGAGCACCCCGCCATGCTCCGGCGGGTGCTCCTCGGACCGGGGGAAGAGCTCCACGGCCGGCCGGTCCTCCTCACCCTCGACCCTCTGGGAAGCGGGCCAGAGCAACCGCAGGAGCTGGTCCTTCCCCAGCCTCATGGTGCCCCGGATGAGCTGGGTGTTCGGCCGCCCCACCTGGGCTCCCGGACGGGGTGGCAGCGAGTAGCCCTTGAGCGGCCCGCGGAGAGGCCCCGAGCGCTGGAGCTCGAGCCGGCGGACGATATCCCAGAGCACCGGCTGCGCCGCACCGTCGAGGACGAACACCGCCTCGGCCGGGCCTTCCTCGAGCGCGACGGCTCTCAGGTGCTCGCCCTCGACGTTGGCGAACCAGCCGTCGAGGTCATCCAGCTTCGGCGTGGAGGCGCCCTCGACCGGCACCACGGGGAGCGCGGTCAGCTCGATCTCGGTGCTGTTGCCGTAGATGCCTCCGAACGTCACCTCGGCGACGGCGGCGACGGTGTCGGAGAACTCGAGGTCCACCTGCAGGAAGTGGAGCTGCTGCGGATCGAGAGCCGGCAGCGCGATGCGCCGCGGATCGGTGACCTCCAGCCGTCTGCCGTCGAGCCGTGCCTCCACCCGCGACGGCTCGGTCCCCTCGACGCTCTCCCAGGTCACCCGCGCCACCGCCCCCGGCCCCTCCTGGGCGCCCTCGATCACCACGTCGGCCTCGGCGGCCGGCCGGGGCAGGTTGATCCGCTGGCTGACCCGTCCGAGCTCCTTGCCCTCCCCGTCGTAGGCCACCGCCTCGAGCTCGTGGGGAGCGAGGATCGCGCTGAAGTCGACCGGCATCGTCCAGGAGCTCTCGGCCGTGACCGTCCCCACGGTACGACCGTCGAGCACCAGCTCGACCACCTCCACCGGGTCGGCGACCACGACGCTCACGGGATGGGCTCCGAGGGTCAGACCGAGAAAGAGCGATGCGAAGGCGACGATCATTGCGAACCTCCCGGGACCGGTTGCTCAGTTGTCGAGATCAGCACGATTTGAGCAACAACAGTCCGGTCGCCGGTCTTCCGTTCCGGCAGGCGCCAGCGCCGGCCACCCGACGGTGACCCGGAGCCCGTCCCGAGAGGGAGGTCAACTCCGACCTGGCGCGCCTCGATCGTCCACCATGCCCCACCGTTGGAGTGGGTCGATTCGAGCAAAAAACCGCCCAAAAGGGTGGCGCGCCCCTGAAAGCTCTTTCCTAAAGTGACTGAAAAGGTCACGAGCGCCGCCGAACGTTCGGTTTCAAAACCGCCGTCGGCGTTACCACTCGGTGGCCGACTCTCCTTCCGGGGGGCGGGGTCGTGGGGGCGATCCCGCCCGCTTCTCTTTTGGGGCCCAGCGAGATTTGGAGCGGTTCATAGACTGACCACGCGGTCGGCCTTGGCGATCATGCGGCTGAACGATTGCCAACCGATGAGGGCATCGACCCGCTCCTGGACCTCGGCGAGCTCGAGGCCCAGGAATCGGGCCGCGGCGCTACAGCCGTAGATCGTCACGTTGCCGGTGGCGAGCGCCTGGTCGAGGATCGAGCTCAGGCTGGGGAAGCCGAGCTCTTCGATCCTCGACACCTCGAAGGGGGGCGCCGGATCGAGGCGGTCCCACTCCCCCCGCACCCAGACCGCCAGGCTGGCGTTGAGCAGGGCGATCTTGACCCGGTCGCCGGACACGGCGGCGCTCGCCGCCAGTGCCGAGATCTGGTAGCGGCTGTCCCACGTGCTCCCGTTGGCGAGGATCAGCAGCTCCATCGGGTCACCCGCTCGTCACGAGGTCCAGCGTCCAGACGCACCGCCCGATGATGGCCGGGCCGCGTGCCTCAAGGGCCACCATCCACGGTCCACGTATCGCCACTGTACAGCAGATCTTCCAGCCGGCCCCGCCCGGCGCGCTCCGTCTCCCGCTCGATCTGCCCCACCACACCCGCCTCGTAGGTGGGCTCCTCGACCGCCCGGAAGACGCCGAGCGGGGTCGGAAACTCGGGCGGTGTCATCTGGGACGCGAGGAACGCGAGGTGCGGGCTCGGCGAGCGCTCGTCCCAAACCATGCACTCCTCCTCGGCGACGCCGTCCGCCTCGAGGTCGACCACCCTCGGCTGGAAGCCTTCGACGACGATACCCCGCCGCCGCTCCTCGCCCCAGACCATCGGCTTGCCGTGCTCGAGGTAGAGCGTGCTCTCGACCCGACCCTCCTTGTCGCTCATGTACTCGAAGGCGCCGTTGTTGAAGATGTTGCAGTTCTGGTAAATCTCGACGTAGGCGGAGCCCTGGTGCTCGGCGGCGCGCTTCAACACCGACTTCAGGTGGGGCTGGAAGATGTCGACCGTGCGGGCGACGAAGGTGGCGCCGGCCCCGACCGCGAGCGCGACCGGGTTGAACGGCCGATCGACCGAGCCGTACGGGCTCGACTTGGTTCGCTTGCCGAGCTCGCTGGTGGGCGAGTACTGCCCCTTGGTCAGGCCGTAGATCCGGTTGTTGAACATCAGAATCTTGAGGCCGACGTTGCGGCGCAGAGCGTGGATCAGGTGGTTGCCGCCGATCGACAGGGCGTCCCCGTCGCCGGTCACAACCCAGACCTCGAGATCGGGCCGGGCCACCTTGAGACCGGTGGCGATGGCCGGCGCCCGGCCGTGGATCGAGTGGAAGCCGAAGGTGTCCATGTAGTAGGGGAAGCGGCTGGAGCAGCCGATCCCGGAGACGACGACGAACTTCTCCTTCGGCACCCCGAGCTCCGGGAAGACCGACTGGACGCCCGCGAGGATGGCGTAGTCGCCGCACCCCGGGCACCACTTGACCTCTTGGTCGCTCTGGAAGTCCTTGCGCGTCAACACGGCTTCGCTCATGACAGAACCTCCAGAATCTTGGCCTCGATCTCCGAGCGGAAGAAGGGCCGCCCCTGCATCTTGTTCATGCTGATCACGTCCTTCAAGAAGCGCGCCCGGAGCAGCAGCGCGAGCTGACCCAGGTTGAGCTCGGGCACCAGCACCTTGTCGAAGCGGGAGAGCACCTCTTCCAGGTTCTCGGGGAAGGGGTTGAGCCACCGCAGATGGGCCCGGGAGACCTCGACCCCACGGCCCTGGAGGTTCCGCACGGCGCCCTTGATCGCGCCCTCGGTCGAGCCCCAGCCGAGCACCAGGAGCCCACCCTCGGCCGGTCCCTCGACCTCCACCGGCGCGAGGTGGCGGGCGATCCGCGCGACCTTCTCCGCGCGCAGCTCGGTCATCCGCTCGTGGTTCGCCGGATCGTAGGAAACGTTGCCGGTCAGGTCGGCCTTCTCGAGACCGCCGACGCGGTGCTCGAGCCCCGGGGTCCCCGGGAGCGCCCACGGGCGGCTCAGGGTCTCCGGGTCCCGCAGGTAGGGGGCGAAGCCCTCGGGATCGGTGCGGAGCTCGGGGGCGAACTCGGGCAGATCGTCGACCTTCGGCAGGCGCCAGGGCTCGGAGCCGTTGGCGATGTAGCCGTCCGAGAGCAGCACCACCGGGACCATCGAGCCGACCGCCACGCGGCAGGCCTCGAACGCCACCTCGAAGCAGTCCTGGGGCGAGGCGGCGGCCACCACCGGCAACGGGGACTCGCCGTTCCTGCCGAACATCACCTGGAGCAGGTCGGACTGCTCGGTCTTCGTCGGCAGACCGGTCGACGGGCCACCCCGCTGGATGTCGCAGATCACCATCGGCAGCTCGACCATCGCCGCCAGGTTCATCGCCTCGGCCTTCAAGGCGATTCCCGGGCCGCTCGACGCCGTGACCGCCAGCGAGCCGCCGAAGGCCGCGCCGATCGCGCCGCAGACGGCGGCGATCTCGTCCTCCGCCTGGAACGTGGTCACGCCGAAGCTCTTGTGCCGCGCCAGGGCGTGCAACAAATCGGAGGCCGGGGTGATCGGGTAGGCGCCCAAGAAGAGCGGCAGGCCCGACTTCTCGCTCGCGGCCACGAAGCCCAGGGCGAGCGCCTCGCTCCCCTGGATGTTGCGGTAGGTGCCCGGCGCGAGCTTCGCCGGCGCGATCTCGTAGCGCGCCTGGAACAGCTCGTGGATATCGGCGAAGCTCGCGCCCGCCTTGAGCACCCGCACGTTGGCGTCCGCCAAGTCGGGCCGCGCGGCGAACTTCTTCTCCAGCCAGGTGACGGTCGCGTCGAGGGGCCGGTGGAACATCCAGTAGACGATCCCCAGGGCGAAGAAGTTCTTGCACCGGTCCTTGGACTTCACATCCAGCTCGGTGTCCTCGAGCGTCCGGCGGGTGAGCGTGGTGAGCTCCACCTCCACGAGCCGGAAGCCGTCGAGGCTGCCGTCCTCCCGCGGATCGGCCTCGAGGCCGGCCTTCTTGATGTTGCGCTCCTTGAAATCGTCGGCGTTGATGATCATCACGCCGTTCGGCTTCAAGTCGGACAGGTTCTTGACCAGCGCCGCCGGGTTCATCGCCACCAGCACGTCGGGTGCGTCGCCCGGGGTATGGATGTCGTGGTCGGCGATCCGCACCTGGAAGGCGGAGACCCCGGCCAGGGTGCCGGCCGGCGCGCGGATCTCCGCCGGGAAGTCGGGCAGAGTGGCGAGATCGTTGCCGATCAGCGCCGAGGTGTTGGTGAACTGGGTTCCGGTGAGCTGCATGCCGTCGCCGGAGTCGCCGGCGAAGCGGACGACCACGTCGTCGATGCGCTCGGACAGGATGTCTCGCCGCGCCGCCTCTTCGGCGCGGTCCTTCGGATCAGCGATTGCCATGGGCTGGGGTTTCCTTCCTCGATCCTGGTTCGACCCGCCGGTTCGGTCCCGGCGCGGACGGTCGCGGGATCATACCAAGGGCCAAAACATGACTCGATTGGTCACCATTCCATCCCTTCCCCAACCACGGGCTCCGTCCCGGTTCCGCTTCGGGCAACACCGGGTTCGGTACAGTGTTCGATCGCGCAATCGCGCAGATTTCTGACCACTCCCTGGGAGGGGAAGACCATGAAACGACCGTTCGTCCTGCTCTCGATCCTGATGCTGGCGGCGGCCATCGCCGCTCCCGCGACGGCCTTGTCCGAGGCTCCGCGCCTGCCCCTGGACCCTGCCGACCTGCTCAGCCCGTCGGCGACCGGCCCGGCCGCCACCCAGGGTCCGGTCCAGGTCGGCCAGGAGGCGCGGGCCGACTTCGCCAACCCCGACACGGCGCCGTCCGCCGCAACCGGCGCCCCGGAGCTCGTCTGGAGCCAGCGGATCGAGCACCCCGGCGCCACCTACGTGGCCCCCCACTTCAGCCACTTCAACCTGCCGGCCGGCGCCACCCTGGTGGTGCGCGCGCCCGACGACTCGCGCTCCTGGGACTACACGGCCACCGGCAAGGCCGACCTCGGCGTGCGGGGCGGCTTCTGGGGCATCCACATCCCCGGAGACACCGCCCTCCTCGAGCTCTACTCGACCCATCCGGTCGGTGCCGGCGCGGTGCGCGTGGACAGCTACGCCCACGGCTTCGTCGACCTGCGCCAGGCGAACGTCGGCGAAGAGGCGATCTGCGGCGTCGACGACTCCGAGTGGGCCCAGTGCTACCAGAACAGCGAGCCGACCATCTATGACCACTCGCGGGCGGTGCTGCGCCTGCTGATCGGCGGCACCTCGGCCTGCACCGGCTGGCTGGTCGGCGACGCCGGGCACGTGCTCACCAACCAGCACTGCATCGGCACCTCGAACGCCGCCCAGAACACCGACTACGAAGCGCTGGCCGAGCGCTCCTGCGGCACGGACTGCACCGGCTTCGGAGCCTGCCCGGGCACGGTGATCGCCAACTCCGGCACCCTGATCCGCACCAACTCGAGCCTCGACTACACCCTCGTCCAGCTCCCCACCAACCCCACCGGCACCTACGGCTTCCTCCAGATGCGTGGCGGCGGCGCCACGCTCGGCGAGCGGATCTACATTCCGGGACACCCGGGTGCGTGGGGCAAAAGGATCTCCGTCTTCTCGAGCGACTCGCACGATCCCTCCGGCTTCTGCGAGGTCTGGAGCAACAACGAGACTCCCTGCGCCGGCGGCCCGGGCGACACCGGGTACTACTGCGACACCCAGGGCGGCTCGTCCGGATCACCGGTGCTGGCGTACTCGGACCACCTGGTGGTCTCGCTCCACCACTGCGCCCTGTGCCCCAACCGGGGCGTTCCGATCGAGGCGGTGATCAGCGACATGGGCACCGACGTGCCGCCGAACTCGGTGGTCGGCGGCCCGCCGCCGCCAACCTGCAGCCCCAAGGGCGACGCCTGCTCGGTCGACGGCAATTGCTGCTCGGGCAAGTGCCGCGGCCCGGGCGGCGGCAAGACCTGCAAGTAGGCCGCGGGCCGTCCCTCCGGGTGCACAACCTGCACCGGAGGGCCTGACGCACGACCGGACCGGAGGTGGGGTCATGCGGCCTTGCCTCCGGTCCTCTGTTTCGAGGGCATCTCGGCGGGATCTGGTAGATTGCCGCCCGACCCCGACCGCCCCCGACCATGCGCATCCGCCCACTCGACGAGCTGCTCCTCCTGCCAGAGAAGACCGCCGTCACGCGCCACTTCGACGGCATCAACTGGCTGCGCTTCCGCTGGCTCCTGGGCTTCGCCTTCCTGGCCTCCCTGGTCACGGCGCTCGAGGGCGCCTCCTCCGACATGCCGCTCCACCTCTGGGTGGGCGTGGCGAACGTCCTCCTGCTGGGAGCCTTCTTCCTCCTCCGGAGCACCCGCGCCGTGGAAGAGGGGTTCCGCTGGATCCTGGTGGCGTTGACCGCGAGCGAGCTGGCCGTGACCGCCCTGCTCACCGATAGCACCGAAAACCTGACGGTCTTCGTCGCCGCCCTGCTGCCGATCGTGCTGCTCCTGCTCCGGCTCGGCGCGGCCCAGGCCTTCTCCCTCTGGGGTTTCGCGGCGGCGACGGTCGTCGTCTGGCACCTGGGGCACGGCGCGAGCATCGAGCGAGCGGCCCTATGGGCCTTCGGACTGTCGGTACCGGCGGCGCTCGCCGCCTCCCTCGGGGTGCGCTTCACCCGGGACCGGCACAAGGAGTTCCTCGACCGCTGGCGCCGGGCCGCGACCCGCGAGCGCGAGCGGCTCCGGATGCGCGACGAGCTCGCCGACGCGCGCAAGATCCAGCTCAGCATGCTGCCGGCGGGCAACCCCGAGATCGACTGGCTGGAGCTCTCCGGCGTCTGCTTACCGGCGGTCGAGGTGGGCGGTGACTACTTCGACTACATCCGCCTCGGCGACCATGCCTACGCCCTCGTGGTGGCCGACGTGGCCGGCCACGGCGTGGCGAGCGGCCTCCAGATCGCCGGCCTGCGAAGCTCGCTCTACGTCCTCCACGACCAGCTCACCGCACCCGCCCGGGTGCTCGAGAAGCTGAACATGATGGTCCGCGAATCGGTCCGCCACCGGACCTTCGTCACGGTGACGGTCGCCGTGGTCGAGACCTTGGAGGACGGCAACGGCCGGCTGCGTGTGGCGAGCGCCGGCCATCCGCCGGTGCTGCTCTGGCGCTGCAGCGACGGCTCGGTGACCGAGGTGGGCGGCGAAGCCCCGCCCCTCGGCACGCGGTTGCCCACCCGCTACGTGGAGCAGACGACCACCCTCGACCCGGGAGACCTGCTGCTGCTCTACACCGACGGCCTGGTCGAGACGGTCGACTTCCGCACGGACGCCTTCGGATTCGACCGTCTGGAGCGCTCGCTCGCCCGGGCAGCGGAAGCCGAGGACGTCCGCGCCGTGCGCAACGACCTGCTCGACAGCATCGCCCGGTTCAAGGGCGAGACCCTCCAGGCGGACGACCTGTCGATCATCGTCGCCCGCTACCTCGGAAGGCCCGACACCTCGTCGGGCGCCCGGGCACGCCACCACCGGAGCGCCTCGGGCTGAACACCCGTCTCAACCGGCACCCCCGTACCTGCCAGAACCAGTTGTGCCCCTTCGGCCCACTGCGAAAGAGGGTGGGAGATGGTCCTTCGTTGCGGAGCAATCTCGGGTCTCCTCTTCCACCCCACTCGGGCCAGAAGTCGGTCGCCCGAACCGCGGATGCCGGCAGCTCGGCCCCACTAAACACGGGATGTCCAGGGTCGGACCGGGGGCTCCCGGTCGCAGGTGTCAGCGGCCGCGGGCCCTCCGAGCTGGTGGCAGGGCAGCCCCGCCCGCCCGCGAGCCGCTGGCAGGCGGAGCCCACCGGCCGAAGTCCCACCAGGCGGAGCCGGGCCGGAGAACGGGAGCCCCCGGTCCGACCCGGGTGAAGCACCACACCGGCTCCTGCGGCACGACCGACCCCGCCCAGGCCTCAACCCGGCCGCCCAGGCACGAACGCATTCGTCCGCCGCACATACTCCCGATACCCCGGCCGTCGCTCCTCGATCGTCTCCTCGAGCAGCGACACCCCCGAAACCCGAAGCAGCAGAAACGTCATCACCACCGGACTCACCAAAGTCCACCAGGCCTCAGCGAAACCGGTCGCCAGCGCGATCAACCCGAAACCCCACCAAAGCACACACTCCCCGAAATAGTTCGGATGCCGCGTATAGCGCCAGAGCCCAAGATCCATCACCCGCCCCCGGTTCGCCGGATCCGCCTTGAACCGGGCGAGCTGCCAATCCCCCACCGTCTCGAACACAAACCCCACCACGAACAACACCACCCCGACCCCATCCAACCAGGTCAACCCCGCCGGCCGGTCGGCGCGCACCGCCTGGAAAAGCGGCCACGAAACCACCCAGAGAATCACCGCCTGGAGCCAGAAAACGATCACGAGACTCAGCCACGGAAACCGACGCTCCCCCCACCTGGCGCGCATCGCCGCGTACCGATGATCCTCCGGCTCACCCCACTTGCGCCGGAGCAGATACGCGCCGAGCCGCAGCCCCCAGAGCGCCACCAACACCACGACCAGCAGCCGGCGGGGCCCCGAGCCACCGGTGGCCGCCAGGTAGGCGACGGTCACCACCAGAAACGCCGGCCCCCAGAGCGGGTCGACGATGCTCGCGTCCTCGAGCGCCAGATGCACCAGCCACGCCACCGTGAACAACACCAGGGCGACGCCGAGCCCAAGCACCAAAGGCCCCGGTCCGAGCACCAAAGGCTCGGGAGCCAGCGGTAAGGCCATCCCGGCCGATGGAGCGAAACCCGCCGCGCCCATCGTCAACCCTCCTCCACCCGGCCCAGGGGGCGCTCGAACAGGGCGTGGCAGACCATCCATTCGCTGCCGTCCCGGTAGCCGAAAAGCTCCGCCACCGAGAGGAAGAAGATCCGCCAGCGCCCGACCCAACGGTCCGCCTCCTCCTTGCCGTGGACCCCGGCCAGCACCTGCCGCACCCGGTCCCGGTTGCGGTCCAGATTCGCCAACCAGGCGCGAGCGGTCCGCTCGTAGTGGCGGCCGTCCACCAGCCACTGGCGCCGCACCCTCAACCGGCCCTGCCAGCGGAGCACCAGCTCCGGGCTCGGCATGATGCCGCCGGTGAAAAAGGTGCGCGCCATCCAGTCGCCCGGATCATCCGATCCCTCGAACAGGTAGGCAAACCGCCGATGGCAGAAAACGTGAACGAAGAGCGTGCCCCCCGGCCGGAGCCAGCCGTGCACTCGCTCCAGCAGCGCCGGATGGTTGCGGACGTGCTCGAACATCTCGACCGAGACCACCCGGTCGAAGCCGCCCGCGGCCTCCTCCCCCAGATCGAGACGGTTGACGTCCTCGGTGATCACCCGCACGGTCTCGATGCCCAGATCCCGGCAGCGCTCCTCGATGAACCGCCGCTGGGAGGCGGAGTTCGACACCGCCGTGATCCGGCACCGGGGGAAGCGCTCGGCGAGCCAGAGGGTGAGCGACCCCCAGCCGCAGCCGAGCTCGAGCACCCGGTCGCCGTCTTCGATGCCCGCCCGGTGCGCCGTGAGCTCGAGCATGCGCCGCTCGGCTTCATCGAGAGTGCCGCCGGCGCTGTCGAGCCCGCCGCCGGAGCCGCCGCCGGAGCCGAACCGCTCCGCCCCTTCCGGCCACAGGCAGGCGCTGTACTTGAGCCGTTCGCCCAGGGTCAGGCGGAAGAAGTCCGCGGGCACCTCGTAGTGTTGCTCGTTGGCCGCGGCGGTCGCGACCGCCACCGGCGCCCTTCCCAGCTCGTCGACGAGCACCTCGAAGCGCTCCTGCTGCTCCTCCGGGCCGCCGCCACCCACCTCGTGCAAACGTTCGGCCAGCAACCGGCGGATGCCCAGACGGATCGCGGCATCCGGTACCAGGCCCCGTTCCGCCAGCTCGACCGCCCCGTTCACGGCGCTCGCCGCCGTCGCCGCCAACGCGCTCATCAGCCACCCCCCAGAGAGGCGAACGGCGTTCCCTCGCGCAGGGCACCCGGGCGTGCGAGGAGGATCTGCGCGTCGCGCACCACACCCTCGCGGAAGCCCCCCTCGCAGTACGAAAGATAGAGCTCCCACAACCGTCGGAAACTCTCCGAAAAGCCGAGCTCCCGCACCTGCCGCCGCCGGGCCACGAAGCGCTCGCGCCAGCGGGCCAGGGTCTCTGCGTAGTGGGGCGTGATGTCGTCGAAAGCGGCCAGGGTGAAGTCGGTCACCCGTGCGGCGCGCGCCAGCAGATCGGAGAGCGCCGGCAGATGGGAGCCGGGAAAGACCAGGCGCTGCATGAAGTCGGGCTCGCGCCGGTACTCGTCGTAGTGGCGGTCGGCCATCAGGATCGCCTGGACGAGCGCCACGCCGTCCGGGGCGAGGAGCTCCTGGAGTACCCCCAGGTAGGGGTCCAGGTAGGCCTCCCCCACCGCCTCGATCATCTCGATCGAGACCAGCTTGTCGAAGCGGCGCGGCGCGCCCGAGCCCTCCCCGGAGCGCGCACGGACGAGGCCCGGCAGGTCGCGGTAGTCGGCCTGGAGCAGGCTGACCCGGTCGGCCAGGCCGGCGGCGTCGATGCGCTCGCGGGCGAACGTGTGCTGCTCGGCCGAGATGGTGGTAGTGGTCACGTGGCAGCCGTACTCGCCGGCCGCGTGGAGGGCGAAGCTCCCCCACCCGGTACCGATCTCGACCACCTCGTCGCCCGGCGCGAGAGCCAGAGCGCGGCAGATCCTGTCCAGCTTCTCCCGTTGCGCCCGCTCCAGGCTCACACCCGGCGAGGGGAAGATCGCCGAGGAGTAGGTGAGGCTCGAGTCGAGGAAGAGGGAGAAAAACTCGTTGCCCAGGTCGTAGTGGGCGGCGATGTTGCGGCGGCTGCCGGCACGGCTGTTGGCCCGCGCCAGGTGGGTGAGCCGCCCGAGCAGCCGCCGCGGCAGGGTCGTCGCGGCGTCGAGACCGCGGTTGACCGCCCGGTTGCGGGCGATCAACCGGACCACGGTCACGAGGTCGTCCGCGTCCCACCAGCCGGCGGCGTACGCCTCGCCGGCGCCGACGGTGCCGCCCCGCGCCAGGGCGCTCCAGAAGCGCGGATCCCGGACGGTGACGGTGGCGGCGAGAGCATCCGGTCCCGGACGGCCGAAGCGCTGGCGCTCATCCGCCTCGACGATTGTCAGCTCCCCGTCCGCCAGGGCCTCGAGCCTGTGGAGCACCGCGCGGCGCCCCAGCCGGGTCGCGAGCGACAGCGCGGAGCGACCTTCGTGGCGCTCCGGCACGGCGTGGCCGGTATCGGTCACGGGCGAATCGTAGACGCTCATCGGGCAACCTCCTCTGGATGGACGGGGCAGATCCCGTCCGGGCTGGCTCCGGCGGCGGGCGAGCCGGCGCCGGTCGCTGGATCGACGGCCGCGGTCTCCGGCCGGCCGGGGTGGGGGTGGAAGGGCGCGCCCTTGAGCCAGAGCCGCGCCGCGTGCCAATAGATGCGCCCGAGCACCTGGAGGCTCATGGCCGGGTAGCGCAGAAGCACCCGCACGAGGTTGCCGCGCGAGATCTCCCGCCGCGCGAGGCTGAGCGTGGCGTCGAACGGCCGGCGGGCTCCCGCGCGGGTCTCCACGTGCACGAGCAAACGCTCTCCCGGCACGGTGAAGCGCCAGTCGTAGTCGAGCCCCATGCCCATGAAGGGCGACACGTGGAACGCCTTGCGGTGGCCCCAGCGGCGCACGGTCTCGGGGGCCGCAAGCTCCTGGGCGGAGCCGAGCACGTAGAGGTGCCGCTCGCCCCAGGGGGTGTTGCCGACCTCGGCCACCACCGTCTCCACCCGCTCTCCGGCGCGGTCGAAGCAGTAGAAGAAGGAGACCGGGTTGAAGCAGTGGCCGAAGGTCCGCGCCTGGGTCAGCATCCGGATCGGCCCCTCGGGGGTCCGGCCGGTCCGCTCGGCGACCAACCTCCGGGTGGTCTCGGCGAGGGGCTCGTCCGCCGGCCCGTGGTGATCGGCGCGGCGGAACCAGGCCAGGGCCGGCCGCCGGGCGGACCAGAGGGGGATCGGGTCGAAGAGCTCCGGCAGCTCGTCGAGATCGAGGTAGAGCATGTACAGCCGGCTCCGGAACCGGTGCTCCACCGGCGTGAACCTGCGGTGGCGGATGAAGCCCTCGTAGATGGCGCTCGCCGCCATCGCTCAGCCCCTCCCCAGGCCGGCTCGCCGCGGTTGGGCAACGTCCTGATCGATCCGGCCGATCGCCTCGGGGACGACGCCCTCGATCTGCCCTCCCCGCGGATGCCTCTCGCCCTCCGGCAGGTCGTCGAGCGTCCGGCCGAACGCGCGGCCGACGCCCAGGGCGCTCGCCACGCCGTCCTCGTGGAATCCGTTCCCCCAATAGGCACCGCAGTAGTGGATACGGTCGGCTCCGCTCACCTCGGCATGCCGTCGTTGGGCAGCGATCCCTTCCAGGGTGTAGACGGGGTGGGTCCAGGTGAACGACCGGATCACGCGCCGGGGGTCCACTCGCTCGGCGCCGTTCAGGGTCAGCAGCAGCGGGTCGGTCCACGGGGGGCCGGGAAGGCCCTGAAGGCGGGAGAGATCGTAGGTCACCAGGGCTGCCCGCTCACCAGCCAGCCTGGAGCCATCAGCCGGCCTGGAGCCATCAGCCGGCCTCAGCCCGTTGGGCACCAGGTAGTTCCAGCTCGCCCGGGCGCGGCGGGCCACGGGCAAGAGCGCCATGTCGGTGTGAAGCACCCCGGTGTTGCGCTGGTAGGGAAAGGCGCCCAGGACCTCCCGCTCCGACGGCGTCGGGTACGCCAGCATCTCGAGGGCCTGATCGGCGTGCACCGCGAGCACCACCTGGTCGAAAAGCTCGGGCTCTCCCCCCGCCGGCACCACGCGCACACCGCTCCCCTCCCCCGTCCGGGAGCCGCCGCAGCGCTCCACGCGCACGACCGGAGTGTCCGGCCGCACCCGGTGGCGGAACCTCCGGCTCAGGGCGTTCACATACTGGACCGACCCGCCCTCCACCGTCCGCCACTCGTGGTGGCCGTCGACGCTCAGAAGGCCGTGGTTGTCCAGAAAGCGCACCAAGAAGGAGGCCGGCATCGAGAGCGCCCGCTCGGGCGAGGCGGACCAGATGGCGGCGGTCATGGGCAAAAGGTAGTTGTCACGGAAGAAGGGTCCGAAACCGGCGGCACCCAGGAGCTCCTGGAGCGTGATCTCCGGGCTGCTCCGGGCGAGACCGGGGGCTCGGCGGTTGAAGCGGAAGATCTCCGCCAGCATGCCGAGGAAGGCCGGGCGCATCAGGTTCCCGGGTTGCGCGAACAAGCTGCTGAGAGAGCTGCCGCAGTACTCGATCCCGTGACGCTCGTTGCGCACCGAAAAGCTCATGTCGGACGCGCGGGAGGCGACCCCGAGCCGTGCGAGGAGCCGCGTGAACGAGGGGTAGGTGACCTCGTTGAACACCATGAAACCGGTATCCACGGGGATCGAAGCACCCCCATGGGCGACCCGAATCGTCCGGGCATGGCCTCCCAGGTGACCAGAGCCCTCGAACAGGGTGACCTCGTGCTCATGGCCGTCCCTGCCATGGAGCAGGGCCGCTGCGACCAATCCCGAAACCCCTGAGCCGACGATGGCGATCCTCATAGACGCAAGCTCCCCGATCTCGCCGGCCGTGACCACTGCGTCCTCGACGTGCGCTGGTTCATGTCTGCCTCCTCTAGCCTGCACGATTCATGAGCCACCTACTGCGAGCCGCAATTGCATGCAATCTCAGGGCGTACTCGCTCTTTGCTCCTCAACGTACTGTCCAGTACGCCTGCGTCGCGCATCGCTGTGTGCGCCCTGATCTCACACCCACTTGCGGCTCTCGCTACGGCGCCTCATGAATCGTCCAGGCTCGCCAGACACTACCGCCATGAGCATGATTTGTCAAGATCTTGTCTATATTTTCCTTGACAGACACTCCGGGCGTAGGTAAGGTCTGCCCCCATGAACAAGAGCTTCTCCTGGACGACTCCGGTCGACGTCGCCCTCTACCAGGCGGGATGGTTCGCCTGCGTGGCCGCTGCCGCCCATGACGCGGTCTGGGCCGGCGTGCTGATCGCCTCCGCCCTCACAGCCCTCCGGCTCGGCCTCTCCGACCGGCCCGGCCCGGAGCTCCGACTGGTCCTGTCCGGCGCCGCGCTCGGCGTGGCGATCGACGGCGCCCTGGCCGCCGCCGGCGTCGTGGTGTACACCTCCGGGCAACCGGCAGCCTGGCTGCCGCCGCTCTGGATTCTCTGTCTGTGGATGCTCTTCGCCACGCTCTTCAGCCGGGCGCTGGCGTGGCTCCGTGGCCGATACGTCCTCGGCGCCGTGCTGGGGGCCCTGGGCGGCCCCCCGGCCTACCTGGCGGGCGAGCGCCTGGGGGCGATCGAGGTGCCGAACACGGCGCTCGCCCTCCTCACCCTGGCCCTCGCCTGGGCACTGGCGACACCGATCCTGATCCGCCTGTCCGAGCGCCTGACGCAGGCAGAGAGGACCGAGATCACCGCCTACTGACACCTGGCGGGCACCGCTTGTCCCCACGCTCCTCCCCCCTGACGATCCGCCCGGAAACAGCAAGGGCGGGGCCGCACGGCCCCGCCCTTCGATCCTTCGAGCCTGCTCTCCCCGCCCGTACGGGGAGCCCGCCTCAGCCGGCGGCCTGCTGACCCTGCGACGCCTCGCCGGTGGGCGCTTCGCCGCGGGCGCGGCGGGCGGCCTCCACCAGGCTGAACGCCTCGCGGCGCATCTTCGCCCGCTGCACGTCCTCCTCCGGGAACCGGGGCCGATAGCCCAGGCGATCCTCGTCGAAGGTGAACGGCTTCATCAGGTCGGACTTGCCGGCGATCGACTGCTCCCGCGTGAAGTAGGCCATGTCGTAGTTGTTCGACATGATGATCGCCTCCTCCGGGCAGGCGTCCACGCAGTAGCCGCAGAAGACGCAGCGGAGCATGTCGATCTCGTAGACCAGCGGGTACTTCTCGATGTTCTCGTCCGGATGCTCCCCGGCCTCGATGTTGATGCACTCCGCGGGGCAGGCGGTCGAGCAGAGAAAGCAGGCGACGCAGCGCACCGAGCCGTCCGGCCGGGTGGTCAGGATGTGGTGGCCGCGGTAGCGGTGGCTGTACTGACGCCGCTCCTCAGGGTAGTTGATGCTGTACTCCGGCCCTTTGAAGACGTTGCGGAAGAAATGCCGGATGGTCACCATCAGGCCGGCGAACAGCGGCAGGTAGAGCCGCTCCGCCAGACCGGGCTGGTAGGGCTCGATCTCGGTCGAGTGGTAGACCTTCGGATGCTGCTCTTCGGATGGCTTCCTCAAGGGTTCTGCGCTCATCGTTCCAGCTCTCCGGCGATGACATTCAGCCCGCCCAGGGTGACGATCAGGTCGGACACGCTGTTGCCGTTGATCAGCAGGGGGAAGGCGGAGAAGATCGGGAAGCAGGGCGGCCGCACCTTGATGCGGTACGGCTTCGACGACCCGTCCGACACACAGTAGAAGCCGAGCTCGCCGTTGGCGCCCTCGACCATGTCGTACTGCTCGCCCGGCGGTACCTGGATGCCGTCCATGATCAGCTTGAAGTGGTAGATCATGGACTCCATCTGGTTGTACGCGGCCTCCTTCGGCGGCAGGGCGACGTGGGGATCGTCGACGATGTGGGGACCGTCCGGCATGCCCCGGTCGAGGAGCTGTCGGATGATCGACAGCGACTGGCGGATCTCGGCGAAGCGCACCCGGTAGCGGTCGAACACGTCGCCACCGTGGAAGATCGGCACCTCCCAGTCCACCGTGTCGTAGAGGTCGTACGGCGCCGCCTTGCGCACGTCGAACGGAACGCCGCAGGCGCGCAGACAGGGACCGGTCCAGCCCCAGTTGACGGCGTCCTCGGCCGAGATCGCCGCGGCGCCCACCGCCCGCTTGTGGAAGATGTGGTTCTTGTCGATCAGCTTCTCGACGTCCTCGATGAACGGCGGAATGATCTCGAGCAGCCGGTACGAGCGCTCCATGAAGTCCGGCGGCAGGTCCTGGGCGAGGCCGCCGATCCTGCCGTAGGAGACGGTCAACCGCGCGCCGGAGCAGGCCTCGAGCAGGCCGTAGATCTCCTCCCGGGGCTGGAACAGGTACCAGAAGTTGGTCAGCGCCCCGGCGTCGACCAGCGTGGAGCCGTTGGCCACGCAGTGGTCCATGACGCGGGAGAACTCGGAGAGGATCGTCCGCGCCCAGACCGCCTTGGGCGGCACCTCGACGCCGAGCATCTTCTCCACCGTCCGGCAGTAGGCCACGTTGTTGATGAACGAGGAGCAGTAGTTCAGCCGGTCGGTGTAGGGCACCACCTGCTGCCAGTCGTGCGTCTCGCACATCTTCTCGAAGCAGCGGTGGAGGTAGCCGATCTCCACCTCGCTGGCGATGATCGTCTCGCCGTCGAGCTCCGCCACCACCCGGAACGTGCCGTGCATGGCCGGGTGGGAGGGGCCGATGTTGATCGTCATGCGCTCGAACATGTCGTCCGAGAGGCCCTCCGGCACGTCGAGCTTCGGCCGGTAGATCTTGTCCTCGGTCAGGATCCAGCGGCGGGTCGGGTCGTAGTCCTTGCGCAGCGGGTGACCCTGGAACGCTTCGTGGGTGAGGATGCGGCGCAGGTTCGGATGCCCCTCGAAGCGCAGCCCGAACATGTCGTAGGCCTCGCGCTCGAACCAGTCGGCCGCCTTCCAGACCGGCATGAGCGAAGGCAGGATCGGATCCTCCTCGGTCACCGGCACCTTCAGGCGCAGGCGCTGGTTCCTGGGGATCGAGTAGAGGTGGTAGACCGCCTCGAAGCGCTCCCCCCGGTCCGGGTAGTCCACACCGCACACGTCGAGGAGAAGATCGAACTGGGTCTCGTTGCTGTCGCGCAGGTCCCGAGCCAGATCCGCGAGCACGTCGCGGCTCACGACCCAGGTCTCCTGGTCCATGCCCTCCTGGGGCAGGATGCTGCCTGCCGGGTACTTTTCCAGCAGGGTCGGCGTATCGGTCACCGTGGTCGCCACGGGAGCTCTCCTATTCCTGGATGGGATCCTGAATGCGGGCCTGGGATTCGCCAGCGAAGCGCTTGCGGTCGCGGACCACCTTCTCCTTGAGCTGGAAGATGCCGTACATGAGGCCTTCCGGAGTCGGCGGGCAACCGGGAACGTAGACGTCGACAGGGATGATCTCGTCGATCCCCTGCATCACGTGGTAGGCGCGGTAGAAGCCGCCCGAGCAGGCGCAGGCTCCCATGGAGACGACCCACTTCGGCTGCGCCATCTGGTCGTAGATCTTCTTGAGCACCGGCGCCATCTTGTCGTTGATGGTGCCGGCGACGATCAGCAGGTCGCTCTGGCGGGGCGAGAAGCGCACCACCTCGGAGCCGAACCGGGACATGTCGTAGTGGCTCGAGACCGACGACATGAACTCGATGGCGCAACAGGCTGTACCGAACGGGAACGGCCAGAAGGAGTGGCGCTGGGTCCACTCCTCGACCTTCTCGAGGCGCGTGGTGATCCAGCTCTCACCCGTCTGCTGCTCGCGAACGCGGGCTGCGGGGTTGTCGTCCTGGCCTATGACTTTCAAGCTCATGGTTCCTCCGTGAACCGGAGTCTAACGAATGTGACCGGCGGTCACAAGCTCACAAAGTCCTTCATTTCAGGGCGTTTACCAGAACCGCACAGACGCCTCGCGACCTCCGTGGTGGTGCCGCCCCGTCTCTCCCGCGCCGTCGCCCGAAGCGGTGGCGCGGGCCTTCGGGTATGATCTCGGGCCCCCGGCGGCAGGCGCGAACACCGCCCCGCCCCCGGCCGGAGCTCGAGCGATGAACATCACTCTCACCCCCGCCGCCCTCGAAGCCGCCCGCCGTGACCTGGGTCCGGACGAGCACCTCCGGATCGCGTTCGCCGGCGGCTGCGGCGCCATGGGCTTCCGGCTCGCCGCCAGCCGCCGCACCGCCGAAGGGGATCTCCCGGTCGAGCTCGACGGCGTGCGTCTGATCCTCGACCGCCAGGCCGTCCGCGAGCTCGATGGCGCCGTGCTCGACTACGACGAGGACGAAGGCTTCGTCCTCGATCATCCGGCCTGGGGTCTGTCCTGCTAGGCCGATCCGGCGTGGGCCATTTCAACCGGCTCGGCCACGTCGCCCTCGGAGCTGCCCAGAGCCTGGCGTAGCTCCTCCAGGCGCCGCTGGTGGTCCTTCTGGGCCTCGATCACCTGCTGGAAGATCCCCACCACCTCGTCGCTGCCCGCGGACTGGATCAGCTTCGGGTAGAGGACCTCGTTTTCGTAGCGCTCCTCCGCGATCTCGGCGGCGATGTCCGTGACGCCACCCCGGACCTTGCCGGCGGCCTCGAGCTGCAACCGGGCCAGCTCGTCCTTCTCGGCGGCCAGCCGCTCCCAGTGGGCGGCCAGGTTGGCATGGCCATCGTGCCGCGCCCGCGCGGCGTATGCACGGAACTTGGCGGCGCTCGCCGCCTCGGAGATGAAGCCGGTCTTCAGGTGCTCCTGGATGCGGGGAATCCTCGACACGGTTGCTCCTTTGTGATTCTTCCGAGCGCAAGGCTAGGCCCGCGGACGCGGACCGGGTACTCGGCTTCTGGATCCTGAGTACGCGCCCGGCCATTGCACCGGGCTAAGATGGTGACGGTCCGGCAGGGGCACTTGCTCCACCGGCGCCGACCTGATTCTACGCGACCGGGCCGAGGGGTCAACCGGGGAACCCCGGCGGAAACACCCGGACGCTCCGTGCGTACACATCCGTAGACGGACCGAGGGGCGTGGCTTGCGCTCCCAGACGCCGCGGAGTTCTCTTGCCTCCCACCGAGACCACTCACCGGATTCGACGCGCCCTACCCCGCCTGATCGCCTTCGGCGTCATCCTGGGGCTCGCCGCGACGGTCGGCTACGCGCTCGACGTGCCGGTCGCGAGCGCCCTCGCGCGAGCCACCGTCTGGGTGCTGGGAGCGTTCTTCGTCCTCTGGCTATTCTGGGGCCTCTACCAGCGCGTCCTCTGGCGGGTGAGCGGACGCCTGGCGTTCTCGTACTTCCTGATCGGCGCCCTGCCGATCCCGCTGGCGGCGATCCTGGTGCTGCTCGTGGGCTTCCTGATCTCGGGCTTCTTCCTCGGCCACCTCCACCGCGACGCCCTCCACGGGCTCGAGATGGAGGTCCGGACCCTGGCCGCCCACGCCGCGGCCCGCGACGTCGGGGAGCTCACGCGGGAGATCGAAGCCAAAGCGGCGGCGGGCGACGAGGACACCGGCGGGCCCGAGGTGAGCTACGCGATCTACCGGGCCGGGCGGCGGGTGGCCGGAAGCCCGCTGGCGCCCGAAACCTGGCCCCAATGGCTCGCGGAGGCCGACCGGGACGCGCCGCCCGCCTTCGTCGTGCTGCCCGACGGCGCCATGACCCTGGCCGCGGCCAGCGGCAACGGCCGCACCGGCGAGAAGGGCCGCGGCGTGGTCGCCTTCTACGCGGGCGACCTGGGCGAGCACCTGCGCCAGCGCTCGGGCCTCTGGGTGAGCGTGCTGCGCAACATCCAAGGCACCGAGACGAGCCGCATCTCGATCGGTGGCGCCGGCTTCACCCTGCGCACCGACTCCCTGACCCCCGAAGAGGTGGAGGATCTCGAGGCACGCAAGGAGAGCTTCTTTGCCGAGCGCGCCGCTCGGCCGCCGGACGAGAACGGCAAGATCCCCTTCTGGGACCGCCCCTGGCTCTCCTGGGTGGAGATCGAGCAGCCCGCCCGGGAGCTCGCGTCCGGCAAGGGCATCGGCGGCGAGATGGCGGTGCTCCTCGTGGCATCGCCCAGCATCCTGAGCCATCGGCTGTTCTCGCCCAGCGCCGAGGTCGGCGAGTTCTACTGGGTGGCGCTCCTCACCGTCTCGCTCCTGCTGCTGGCCATCTACGCCGTCGCCGAGCTGGTGGCCCTGGCGATGATCGTCGGCATCTCCCGGGCGGTCACCCGCCTCTACCGCGCCACCTCGCTGGTCGCCTCCGGCGACTTTTCGGTGCGCATCCCGGTGCGCCGGCGCGACCAGGTCGGCGCGCTCCAGCGCTCGTTCAACACCATGGCCGAAAACCTGGAGGACCTGGTGGCCACGGCGGCCCAGAAGGAGCTGCTCGAAAAGGAGCTCCAGATCGCCCGCCAGGTACAGCAGAGCCTGATCCCGAAGGACCTGCCGCGGAGCGAGGCCGTCGAGTTCTCGACCCTGTTCGAGCCCAGCGCGGCGATCGGCGGCGACTACTTCGACGTGCTCCGGCTATCGGACGACGAGCTGGCGGTCGTGGTGGCCGACGTCTCCGGCCACGGCCTGCCGACCGGTCTGCGCATGGC
>Ga0210123_1000105_pt1 | contig 53269 bp, 41 predicted proteins | sample Muzzi_PWB_D2_FD_185535 | JGI IMG/M metagenome (GOLD analysis project Ga0210123, IMG submission 185535) | Wetland microbial communities from San Francisco Bay, California, USA, that impact long-term carbon sequestration - Muzzi_PWB_D2 (SPAdes) | ecosystem: Environmental > Aquatic > Marine >... | reverse complement strand
AGAACAATGCAATTTTTCACAATTTACCAGACAGTCTGGAAGTGAGGTTAATTGATTAAAACGACAATCCAATTTTTCACAATTTCCCAGACAGTCTGGAAGTGAGGTTAATTGATTATCAGAACAATTCAACATTTTACATTTTTCAAGACAGTCTGGAAGTGAGGTCAATTGATTACTAGAACAATCCAATCGTTTACAGTTTTCCAAACAGTCTGGAAGTGAGGTCAATTGATTATTAGAACAACTTAATCTTTCACAATTTCTCAGACAGTCTGGAAGTAAGGTTAAGTGATTCCAAGAACAAAATAATTTTTTACAATTCTCCAAACAGTCTGGAAGAGAGGTTAATTCATTATGAGAACAATTCAGGTATTCGATCTTGGAGTAGTCAATTTCTTCCCCTTCACACAGATGCTCTTTAAGGTAGTGTGTTGGTAATTCTGTTAAACCCTTGTCTCTGACATCTAGTTTCCTAGAAGCCCGTTCCTTGAACTCCAGCGAGGACAGAGCTGAAAATTCTTTATTGACCAATACCAACCCCTTCAAAGCTCCTTCAGAACAGAATTTCAACAGGTAGATATTTAGATCAGAATAAAGATTCATGATTATCATCATTTAGAAGGTAAACCTAAATCTCATTTTTTTCTGATCATTAAAAATTTTTAATGATCTTTAATCTCACTAGTGAGATTAAAGATATAGTTTAGTTCTCAAATCCTGTTACTCTACAATTCTCCAAACAGTCTGGAAGGGAGGTCAAGAGATTATCAGAACAAAACAATTTTCTACAATTTCCCAGACAGTTTGGAAGTGAGGTCAATTGGTTATGAGAACAAATACAATCTTTTACAATTTCCTAGACAGTCTGGAAGCGAGGTCAAGAGATTATTAGAACATTCCAGGTATTCGCACCTTCCTAGACAGTCTGGAATTGACGTCAAGATATTATGAGAACAAAACAATTTTCTACAATTTCCCAGACAGTTTGGAAGTGAGGTCAATTGATTAAAAGAACAATTTATTTTTCACGATTTCCTGGGCCTTCTGGAAGTGAGGTTAATTGATTATCAATACAATATAATATTTCGCAATTCTCAAGACATTTTGGAAGTGAGGTTAAATTATTCATGGAGCAATCCAATTCTCTGCAATTTCCAAGACAGTCTGGAAGTGAAGTCAAATCATTACCAGAACAATTCAACATTTTACATTTTTCAAGACAGTCTGGAAGTGAGGTTAATTGATTCTTAGAACAATGTACACTTTTACATTTTACCAGACAGACTGGAAGTGAGGTTAACTGATTCTCAGAACAATGTACACTTTCACAATTTCCCAGACAGTCTGGAAGTGAGGTCAATTGATTTCCAGAACAATCCAAGAATTTACAGTTTTCCAAACATTCTGGAAGAGAGGTCAATTGATTAACGGAACAATCCAATCTTTCACAATTTCGCAGTCCGTTAGGACCTTCTGGAAGTAAGGTTAATTGATTCATAGAACACTCCAATTCTCTACAATTTCCCAGACAGTTTGGAAGTGAGGTCAATTGATTCCAAACACAACATAATTTTTTACAATTCTCCAGACAGTCTGGAAGTGAGGTTAACTGGTTATTAGAACAATCCAATACTTCACAATTTCCCAGACAGTCTGGAAGAGAGGTTAATTTATTATAAGAACAATCCAAATCCTCAATCTTAGAATAATCAATTTCTTCCCCTTCGCACAGATGCCCTTTAGGGTAGTGTGTTGGTAATTCTTTCAATCTCTGGAAAGAGACATCCAGTTTCTTGTAAGCCCGTTCCTTGAACTCCAATACAGACAGAGATGAAAATTCTTTATTTGCCAATACCAACCCCTTCAAAGCTCCTTCAGAACAGAATTTCAATAGGTAGGTATTTAGATCAGAATAAAGATTCATGGTTATCATCATTTAGAAGGTAAACCTAAATCTCATTTTTTCTGATCATTAAAAATTTTTAATGATCTTTAATCTCACTAGTGAGATTAAAGATATAGTTTAGTTCTCAAATCCTGTTACTCTACAATTCTCCAGGCCCAACAGGCCTTCTGGAAGTGGGGGTCAAGTTATTATGAGAACATTCCAGGTATTCGCACTTTTCTAGTCAGTCTGGAAGTGAGGTTAATTGATTATCAACATAATATAATATTTCGCAATTCTCAAGAGAACCTGGAAGTGAGGTCAAGGTATTCATGGAGCAATCCAATTCTCTACAATTTATAAGTCCGATAGGACCCCTGGAAGTGAAGTCAAATCATTACCAGAACAATTCAACATTTTAGATTTCTCCAAGAGTTACTATTTTCCCATTTTTGGGGACTTCCATATATTCCCCAAAAATGTCTTCATTTGTTAAAAGAGAGATAGCCGAGAGTTGGGGATAATTTTGAAGTATTATGTCTGAATAATACTCGTAATTGGCTTTTTCGTCAGGTTCTGAAAAAATTGGTCTTCCATTGTCAGGTCTAAATAACCCTCTTGGTATTCCAAGAATTGAAAAAATCTCGTCGGTCTCTATTAAACCGTCTCTACTCATACAATTGAGAAAGTAACTGGAATCGTATTGGGGGATATACCAATTTGGCATCCATGGAGCTCCCTCAGAATTATAACCATTATTAATCAAGTATGATTCTCCTACCATTGGTTGAGACCATTTAAATGATTTGCCAAAATCTCCAATCTTGGCTATATATGGGATGGCTGGAAGATAAAGATTGACCACCTTTCCAGATTCCGATCTTACGGAATAATGGAAATAGTCAGCATCATCTAGAGTCTGTCCATTGAACATGGTTTCAGGGTCAATTTTGGAATAAAATACATTTTGGAGGTGTAGATCATTGTGTGAAATCATGTAATGTTTTTGATAAGTTGCAATGGCGTGTAAAACCTGAACTACAAATACATCTACCAAATGTCCGTTTTTTACACGTGGATCTTTGAGTATATTGGTCTCCTTTGATGATGCAACTTCACCATTTGTTAATTCCATGAAAGTAAATGAAGATGGTTTTATGGGTTGACAAACAGCAAAATTATACATCTCTATAAAATTAACTGAAATCCCACGTGAATAAAGTTGACCACAAATCGAGGAAATGGCAAACTCTGAAAACATCTCGTTGATGCATAGGTAACTACCTACTGGAATCACAGTGGAACCTTCCCCATCAAAGCTTTCTACAACTTCAACACTAGATGTTCTACATCTAATTGCGTATTCGGGTATAATAGCTATCCTAGTTGATGGAATTTTGTAATTATTAACCCATTCTGTAATTTCAACAGGAATTTGATAAGATCTATCTAATAAATTGGCAAATTGTTTCAGGCTTACCCCCTTTTGTAATGTTGTCTTTTGAATATCCAGTTTGGCTTCCTTCATGACAAAGAGTCTCTGTCCATTCACATCGCTTTTGACCAAATATGCCTTTCCAACTGCTCCAGCTCCTAGAATTTTTAGAGAAACAATCTCGGTTCCAATTAGGGGGCATATAGTGTTATCAGGTCTACCCAAAAATTCTACTAACAAACCTCCATTTTCAAGTACCTGTAGAACTTGTTTTTCTCCATTAAATATAAACTCTAATTCAGTCTCCATTATTAACAAATACTATAATATTACTTGAAACGTCGAGGTATTAAATAACAACTTCAACATCAGATGTCTTATAAATCTTGCTATTGTGGGGGATGGTCTAAAGAATACCAGAATCTTATAGTTACAGCTAATTCAAGAGTTAATAGACGTGTATTTGAAGAAGAAGTGTTATATTTTGCAAAAGATAATTTCTGGTGGATGCCGTTAGGCCACACCTGAAATTAACCAATATTACTGCAAATAAATCACCATTTTCACTATTCTAAAGTGAATAGGTTTACTAATTGAAACCTATTTAAAGACTACTGGTGTAGGTAATAACTAAGGTAATCCGTTAACTAACTTTCTTTGGACATGTCTAGATATGTCAGTTACAGGGAAATCAAAAAGCTTTACGATGTCCATCCTGAAACAGTTAGAGGATGGGCTAAAAGAGGACAAATCGGATTTAGAACAATTCAAAACGAATCTAGAAAAACTTGGCTTTACGACATTGAGTCAATTGGAAGGTTTGTTGAAAGTAATTCAACTACAACCTCAAAGCAACCTCCTAAAAGTTATGGTATTATTTATACAAGGGTGTCTTCAAGAAAACAAGAAGAAGACCTCAAAAGACAGGTTGATTTGTTACAATCCAATTTCCCAACCTTCGAAGTCATTTCAGATATTGGATCAGGTCTCAACTACCAAAGACCAGGTTTTACCAAACTGGTTCACAAAATCTGTAAAGGAGATATCTCAAAGGTTGTCGTTACCTTCAAAGATCGACTTTGCAGATTCGGTTACGAACTGTTCGAACAGATTTGTAAAGAAAATGGGGTTACAATCCTGGTTTATAGTAGTACAAAGGGAGTTGGTGGTCTCAAAGAAAAACAAGAAAAAAGAGAATTACAGGAAGACTTATTGTCCATTGTTAACGTGTTCGTTGCAAGACAAAATGGAAAAAGGGCTGCCTACCTTAGACAAGAGCGAAAGAAAGCCAAATCCAAACTCAATGGTGAAGGTGAAACTCTATCCAACAAAAAGTCAAAAAGGATTATTGAACCTGATCATGAAGGCAAATAGGTGGGGTTATAATCTGCTTATTGAAAAGGTAGGAGATAAGCTGTTCGAAAATGGTTCAAAAGAACTAATAAAAGCAAGAGAATTTGTTAAAAAGAAGAATATACCTGAAAACTTAATTGTTTCTAAAGCTCCAGAAGATGTATTTGATTCAGCTTTCAGAGACCTGAAAAAAGCAAGATCATCAACCTTAGCATTGAGTAAATCACAAAAGAAAAGAACAGGTAAAGGGTTTATCTGTAAACAACTAAAATTTAGAAGAATCAAAGATATTTCACAAAGTATTGAAATTCGTTCCAGGAGTATTACCTATCTGAAAGAGACTTCACAATTGAGGTTTTATCCAAAATACTTCAACCTCAAGAAAGGTGAAGGTATCAGAATTAAAACTAAAAACCTTCCAGATATTGAATACTCTTGTAGAATACAAAGGAATTATGATACTTACTATCTAAACATTCCTGTTTACAAGGTTTTCAAACAATCCAAAACCAAAAAAGTTTGCGCTATTGATCCAGGTGTAAGAACAATGTTGACTGGATTTGAACCAAATGGTACTGTGTTTGAAATTGGGAGTGGTGACATTTCCAAAATAGAGAAAAGATACTTATTGATTGACAACCTGAAGTCAAACCTTAACAAGATAAGAAACAAAAGTAAAAGGTACAGGTTAAGGAAAAGGATAAAAGCAATCTATAAGAAAATCAAAAGAATGATTAATGACCTTCACCATAAGGTGTCAAAATGGCTTTCCTTGAACTACAAAGAAGTGTTACTACCTTCATTTGAGGTGAAAAAAATGACATCTAAAACAAAAAGGAACATTGGTAAACCTACTGTCAGAAGGATGTTAGCTTGGGGTCATTACAATTTCAAAATGTTATTGAAATACAAAATGGAAAGAACAGGTGGAACTCTAATTGATTGTACTGAAGAGTATACTAGCAAAGCTTGTACAAGGTGTGGGAGACTCAACCACAACCTTGGTTCTTCAAAAATTTTCAAGTGCTCCTTTTCAGATTGCTTACTTGAAATTGACAGGGATGTCAATGGTTCAAGAAACATCTTTCTAAAGAATTGCAATCTATTAAAAACAAACTGGGAAGCAGGTTACGAACTCCAAGTTCTCTAACTCCGAGCCTCCGGAGTAAGTCACCTACCAAAGGTTAACGGTACACTTGTGTACTACTTTGGAAAGAGGGACTTGAGTGATTTCTTATTTGATCAAAATGGTCATAATAAGAAATTGGCGAGGCGCGAGTAGGGGAACTTGGGATATTATAATGAAGGCTAAAGAAGGGGTGTACCTGTAGAAGTTTCAAGAATCTAAATTTATAACTCACCTTGTTTTGAGTTATAAATTCTTGGATTACCAAATAATATATTCTGGCCTCAATGCACCCGGGGGTGGAAGAAGAGCAGAGTGAACGTTGGGATTGGGAGATCCTCTAAACTGTTGAAAACAGGCATACATGTAGCCGTTTCTTAATGGAACATGCGAAATGGGTAATCTATCTGTTGGTAAAGATTTGAGAGGATAATTAGACCATGGCAAAGTTGACATAACCTGATAATTTCTAGCTCCATTTCCTTGAGCAAACTGATATGACATCTTTATGAACTGGTATTACAAAATTTTCTTCAACTTGCCACCCTCCAGCAAACGCTTCTTTTCAAGAAGGTACCAAACCAAAAATCCGGAAGCCAGACCCAAAATACCAACAAGCATGCCATTCTGGGTACCCAGGTTATTAACCAGGTTCTCAATAAGAGAAGTATGCTTTTTCTTCAGCATAACAGCGAGTAGGAGGTCCATGACAACATATGCCACGAGCACAGAAACGATGACGTTTAGAACTTTCAAAGATCGCATATTAAAGTTACATAAGACTATTTTTTCGTTTTTTGAGAGGTTTGTTGGGGATTTCTATCCTCATTTTCTCATTTTTGGAATAAGAAAATTTAACAAGGGCTCTTATTCGATCTTCTGATGTATATCGATGACGTGGTCGAAAACTCCATGAACGGCTTCGTGGGAAATAACCAAAATAATTCTATTTGTTCCTGAACAACACCTTTTTAGAAAATTTAAGACATCCATATTAACTTCTGTGTCCATGTTATTCAACCTTTCATCCAACATGAGAATTTTTCCTCCAAGAATGTCATGTACAGCTAGAAGAAATGCCAATTCACATTTTTGTTTTTCCCCCCCGCTCAGGTCCAAAATTCCTCCAGAATCACTTCCCTTATAGGAAACGGATGTGACTATCTGTTTTTTTCCAGTTTTGGAACCTCTTTGGCATGTCGTTAATCTAACAGAGATTGGCTTGGAAAACATCTCCTCCAGGTATCTTGCCGCGTGCTCATTGATGTTATAAAGAGTGTGTTCCATGGCAAGCAATTCTGCTTCTCTAGAGGCTTCCAACAACCCCAAAGCACCCTTGTACTCCAATTCTTTTTCTGAAATCTCGACTTCAAGTCTCTTCACCTCACCTTCAAGTTTGTACACTTCCAGGAGAGAATCATACTTCCTGGCAATTTCCAATTGTGATTGGATCCTCGAAATTTCTTCGAGTAAAGAGCCTGAAAGGATCTGTGCTTTAGAATACTCAGATTCAAGCTTTCCTATATCTACAACCTGTATTTTTCTTTGAGAAACGTGAGATTCCAATTTTCCCCTCTCTGATATCTTCATTCCTATCTTTTTCTCCAAAGTTTTCACATCCCTGGTATTTCTGAGAGCTTCTTCAAATTTAGAGATACTTTTCTGGAGCCCAGATTCAAGTTTATTCACAGATTCCTTCCCCGGTTTGTATCTTTTGGGAAGAAGTTTTCGTTTGTTCTTGACATCGGAGTGTAGTCTTTCCAAGGACGAATCTAATATTTCATTTTCAAGGTTTGACTTCATCTGTTTCCAAGTTTCTCTAAGTTCATTATCTTGGTTTAACTTCCTTTCGTAATCCAGTAATGTCTGGTTGTCAAAGACCTCCGGTTCCGGTATCTCAAGTTCATAATCATCAATATTTTCATTTATAACCTGTATCCATCTCAAAATGTCCTGTTTCATCTCGTTGTGTGTACCTGCTAACGAATTTCTCTCCCCAATGTTGGAAAACTTGCTCTTTTCGAATTTTATCAAGGTGTCTGAAACGTAGGAAAGAGACTTTTTACAACATGGGCATTCAAGGGGACCTACTGGTTCTTCCTCCAATTGAGAGATTTTTGTATTCACGGATTTCAACCTCTTCTCCAAGGATTTTATGTAGGATTTGGGATTTTTGATTCTTCTATCGGTGTACTTGACAGCCTCCATCTCATCCAAAACCTTTTCTATAACACTCACGGCACGATTGTGTCTGGATACCAGGTGCTCAGATTCCTTTTGTTTAGCCTGTAACATTTCAAATTCTCCAATTTTTTTCTTCAGGTCATTGATCTCTTTATCAGGAAGAAGACTTTCTTCCAGAGAAACTACCTTGGAAGTAAGTTCCTCTAGAAAGTTTTTCTTCAGTTCCTCAAACCTCTTTCTCTCAGATCTATAGGAGTTGTAAATTTTCAAATTTGTCACCCCGTCTTTCAGAGAATCTATATTAGATTTTAAAGAATCCACTTCATCTTTGGGCAAGACAACCATGTTTTCCAGGAGTGATCGAAGTTGTTCTATCTCTGTGGCAAGTTTTGAATCCTCCTTCAAAATTCCCTCCATGGCCTTTTCTTTCTGTTTGTTCTTCTCAATCTGTTGACGATATTTTTCAACCCTTGTTCTGCACAACTCTAGGGATTTACTCTTCTTGGAGTACATGGAGTTCAATTCGTCAACATCTGGAAAATCAGGCATATTCGAGTCTTTCATCAAGTCTTTTGGAATGGAGGATTTTTTATCTCTGAGGAGCCTGTTTGTAGCTTTTAATTCTCCTTCAATTTCTGAAAGGTTTAATTCTGCCGTCTTTACCAAGTTTTTAATATCCAGTCTTATTCGTTTGTGTTCACCATCTCTAAAAGCCAGGGTTTCGATAAATTTAAGCTGTTCAGCTGATGTCATGGCTATGACCGAGTTTGAATGGTCCTGTGTGGCGTAGGATGAGATGCGAAAGCTCTCGTGGTCCATTCCAATATAGTTGTTGATTTCCAACTGGGCAATTTCCCCCTCAAACTTCTCTCCAGAGATTTCCACTCTCAAACAATTGGGGTTGCTCGTTCTCTGTATATTCAATTTCTTGTAGACAAGCTCTACCTCACAGCTTGTTTTACCATGAGAAAACGGTTTTTTGATTTTTCCATAGAGAGCGTAAACTATCCCGTTCAACAAAGAAGATTTTCCAGATCCATTTTCACCAAAAAGCAAAATCAAACCTTCGTCAGGTAGTTCAAATTCACCATTTCTATGACCCTTGAAGTTTTTGAACCTGATCCTCATTAATTAAACCTATACCAATACTTAAAAAGGATCTTGGAAATCCTTGTGTTATTTTTATTTGGAGATAGACTTTCTTCGTATAGGCAACATACGCCTTTTTCAAATTCTTGAAAGATAATGGTAGGACAACTTTGATTCTACCCCTCCAAATGGTACAGATATCGCCAATTATGGTGGAAACAACACCATCAGAATTGATTGGACTACTCTATCCCTCTACATGACAATTACTGACACACCATATCTATACTACACGGAAATAATAGATACCACAGGCCCCACAACCCTGTTTTCAGGACACTTTGATCTAGATGGTATAAACACAGCTTTGACTCCATATTATTAGAAGTGATTTGTCATTTCCAAGAATGACAAATTTCAAGATTATAATTCTGTCTTGAGTTGGGGTTTAGACGTTTTAGTTTCTGGGAACACATCTTTCATCTTATTCCAGCTCAAAAAAGGCAGTAACTTCTGGTGGAAAGTTGAACGAATATCCCAAGGTTCAACCATTAGAGATAACTTCTCACCAAGTCCTAGGGGTTCACCAAGAGAACGGCCAGAGAAATCACCATGACGAGCCAGAATGGCATCCTCAAAGAGTTTTCGTAAAAGATCAAGAACAGCGTACTCATGATGTCCAGGCCAATAGAAGCTTATTTCGCTCTCAATCCCCACCAATATTAATTTGTTTACTACAACGAGAGAAACAATTTCGTCTGAAGATGCCAGATGGTCAACAAGTTCAGTTATATTTCTCCTCAACTCAAGAATCTGTTCAGGTGTAACTTCTTTCCCCCTAGTCGTGGTGGAATTTTTTCTCCATTGGGTCAATGTTGGAGATTCAACACATCCAGGGTAGAGAAAGCCAACACAAAATCTGGAGGAATTGAGGAGGTTTCTTGTATGTGAAGCACAGATTGATAACCTTGCTCGACTAAGCATACTTTTTTTAATGTGTAGATACCTTTTTTTATTTCATTTTTTCACCCCCAGGGGGTGAAAAAATAGTACTATACTACTAGTATATCAATTAATTTATATACGCCTGAACAAAACCACATCTCCCCACCCATTATCCAAATCTAAACAAGAATATCTTTCATTATTCTCATAGAGATCCAATTCGTCTATAAATTGAGATTTAATTATTTTCACATACTCCCACCCCTCCTTTTGATACTCCACCCATTCTTCTGATAGTAGGTTAAATTTTAGATTTTTGACCCTAAGTTTAGCTTCCAAACTAGTTGCTCGTTGTGGAGACACAACATGGGGGTATAAAGATAGAAAGGACTTCCACCTAAGTTTTTCCTCTCTATTTCTATTTTTTCTGTTAACCACAACAGTCCATTCTTCTCCCATTTAACACTTATTTACAATTATTTTAATTACAAATCTATAAACCCTGATAAAAATTACATTTGAAATATTACATATCTGACAGATAAATGGAGTCAGAACCTATAGTAAAAGATTCAGATATATGGTGTATCTCAGAGTTGGCAAACAAACATTTTGGAATTTTATACCATCAATTTGGGTCCTATAATGATTTTATTGAGACTGGAATTCCTTTCGTTTTGGAAAATAACAGAAGGCTCGAGGTATCGGTTTTAGATCAAGAAACAGGTGAGACCAAGACGTGTACAGTGGAGTTTGAAAACATCAATTTTGTGGGTCCAAATCATAAGGAAAATAATGAAGAGATTGATATCGTCACACCAAAAGAATGTATTGATAGAGATATCACATACAAGGCTGACATGTACCTGGATTATGTCCTTACAAATCCCTACGGAGCTAAAATAGTGCACACTGATGAATATTTTGGATCAATACCTGTTATGGTTAAATCCAGGTTATGTCATCTTTATCCTTATAGACATGATTTCAAGGCTTTGGCAAAGCTCAAGGAAGATGTGATGGATCCAGGTGGTTATTTCATTATCAAGGGTAATCAAAAGGTGATCGCCTCCCAAGAGAGAACGGCCTACAACATAGTCTATGTGTTCAGGAACAGGAAAACTTCTCCCAAATACGAACTCTTTGCTGAGATTAGATCTTCTTCCAAGGAAAGAGCTCATAGTACCACCGTTCAATTAGGCTATATCAAAGATAGAATTAGTGTTGTTGTTCCTTATATAGAATCAGGTCCAATTCCAGTTGGGATTATCTATAAAGCCTTGGGTGTCGTGGATGAAAATGATATACTGAGGGTTATTTGGGAGTTGTTTCCCCAAGAGTTTAGAACATCAAAGTGGTATTCTCAGATTGTTTTCTCCCTGGAAGATTCGTATGATTGCAAATCTCAGGAAGATGCTCTCTATTACATCGGTTCAAGAGGCAAAAAGTTTAGAAGGCATGAAGGAAGTATCCCCGAAACTGGGAGTAATAAAGAGACCATTTCGTACGCAAAACATTTACTATCCAGGGAATTTATTCCTCACGTTGGAGAGTCGTTTTCCAAAAAGATCATGTACGTCTCCTACATGATCAAGAAACTTTTATACGTGAAGATGGATTTAAGTGAACCTGAAGATAGGGACCATTTTGGAAATAAACGAGTTGCTACAACTGGAGTTTTGTTTATGGGGCAATTTCACAACGCTTTTAGAAAGATCAGGAGCGATATTTCAGAATCTATAGAACGAGATTTGAAATCAGGTGCAACAATCAATATCAGATCCTATATCAAACCCAAAATAATGGTCTCGGCATTTGAAAATGCCCTGTCCAATAACGTGTGGGGTTCCAACAAGATTGTTGGAGTTTCACAGGCATTCGACAGGTTTAATTATATTTCATCTCTTGCAAATCTCAGAAAAACAGTGACACCCATGAACAAAGACGGAGGCAAGATTGTGAAACCTAGAAAGTTACACTCGTCCCAGTATGGTGTAACCTGTCCAGGAGGAACTCCGGAGGGAAAAAAATGTATAACCTTGGATTCAGATATACTAACGCCATATGGGTTGAAGAAAATGGAAGACATGAAAAACAGGGACATGGTGGTAACTATAAATCCTGTTACCATGAAGGTATCTTTCACCAAAATTAAAAACTATTTTGTAGATTATGATGAGGTTTATCTGATAGAACTAGATGGTGGATTGAAAATAGAGGCTACTCGAGATCACGCTTTTCTTTGTATGAGCATAACACTCCCATATCATAGATGGGAAACTATAGGTGGTTTGTCCCCTCATCTTGAAACATCCATCCTTGCGCCTGGATCTTATCTTGCGACTTATGTAAATGATTCGGTACAATTCAGGTGTATTATATCTGTAACTTCAATGGGTATAAAATCTGTGGCGGATTTCACCACTGATTCCGACAATCATAGTTTTGTGGCAAATGGAATAGTCACCCATAATTGTGGTTTCATAAAAGATATAGCGCTTCAAGCCATCATTACCATTGGGTCAAACCCCAATTCTGTGACAGAGATAATCAGGGGTATGAAGATGTCATATGATATTGAAAATCACGAGTTTAAAAATCCAACCTTAATCTTTGTTAATGGAGATCCAATTTCCGTCACCCCGAATCCAGAAAAGATGACAAAGAAATTTAGAAAATTGAGACGAACAGCTTCTATTAACCCAGAGATATCTATACTATACAAAAAGCATTCAAATGAAATCTATGTGTCCACAGATGCTGGTAGGATGATGTACCCTCTGCTCATAGTTAACGACGGAAAGCTGAAGATAACACCAGAAATCATCAATAAAATTCAATACGACGAAGACTGGAATTCAGGCTATTATTCCGGGTGGAGTAGACTATTTTCTGAAGGTTATGTTGAACTTATTGATAAGATAGAGGAAGAAGAAACTCTACAGGTTTCATATCCATCTGATTTACACAAACTTTCCAAGGAAAAGAGACTCAGGATCACTCATTGTACACTAGACCCAATCTTGGCTGTTGGAGTTGGTGTTTCTCTTATCCCCAAATCAGATTCTAACCAGGCTCCAAGAAATAGTTATGAAGCAAGTATGTGTAAACAGGCTATAGGAATACCCCAAACAAATTGGAGATTTCATACCAAAGGAAAGATCCACGTTCTAAACTACCCACAAAAACAGTTGATCGCTACCAAAAACTCAAAATTGCTTGGAACTGACATCATGTCTACAGGTCAAAATGCTGTTGTTGCTGTATGCCCCATGCAAGGTTTTGGCCAGGAAGATTCTATCATCATGAACCTTGATTCAATAAGACGAGGGTTCATGAATATCACAACTTTGGTAAGTTACAATTGCAAGGTTAGGAAGGAGAAGGGCGAACAATTTGAAATCCCCAACATCAGAGAATGTAACAACTTCAAGGGTAATATATCAAAACTAGACCCGGATACATGCTGTGTTCCAATCGGGGTAACTGTAGAGAATGGAGATGTAATCATAGGGATGACAAGGGGTTTCAACAGAAAGATGACCATCTATCACGAGAACAAAACCAGTGAGTCCATTATCTACGACCAGATATGCGAGGGAACTGTTCATTCTGTGTTGAGGGGAACAGATGGAAAGGGATATGAAGCAATCACCATTGTGATAGCTCAACAAAGGACTCCACAATTTGGTGATAAATTTGCAGGAGTTGCAGGTCAAAAGGGGACAGTTGGAATGGTCTACGAATCTACAGATTTGCCATTTACACAAGATGGTATTGCACCTGATATAATAATTAACCCCCTATGCCTACCAAGTAGAATGACAATAGGGATGCTCATAGAGATGCTCATGGGAAAGAAGGTGTGTTCCACATTTAAATCAAATACACTTTTGGTGAAGGAGGTTTTTAAGTGTGATGATGATGGATTCAATCCGGTTCTTTATGAACTTGATAAACAGGCTTTTGAAGACACCCCCAAATACTCCGAAAACAAGGCTTTTTCTGACGCCACTCCGTATAATAAAAGTTTCAACCTTATCAGAGACGTGGTTGATGAATTGAAAGTATTGGGATATGATGGTTTTGGAGAGGAAATGATGACCTGTGGAATAACTGGAAAACCTATTAAAACCCTCATCTACACAGGTATCTGTTATTATCAACGATTGAAACACATGTCTGCTGATAAAATTCACGCTAGATCCAAGGGGGGGAAGGCCACGTTGACCAGACAACCCAAGGAGGGGAGAAAATTTGGAGGAGGATTAAAGACGGGAACCATGGAGAAAGATGCAATTCTATCTCAAGGTGGAGCAGCGGTTGCCAAAGACAGATTAATGGACCAATCAGACGCATACGAGATGTACGTGTGTGACATTTGTGGATTACCAGCCGTCTTTAAGGTTGAGGAACAAAAGGGAGAATGCAGACTTTGTCAAGATAGCCAAGTCTCCAAAATCCCTATACCCTACGGTGCCAAGTTGGCCTTACAAGAATTTGCAGGAATGAACATAATAGCAAGAGTGATGACAACTTCGTATAAATAAGATTTCATTTAAAAGCAGTTGATGATACTGGATCGCGAATCTTTATTCTTACCTGAAACCTACCTGATTGGTTTTTGTTCTGATGCAGGTTTGAAATAACCCGGTTCCACCTATATAAAAGGTTGTAATCAACTTTCAAATGGATATTGTTGAGAGATTCCTTGAAGAACAAAAACAGCTCCATGGATCAAAAGATTGGTGGAAACTTGTCAACAAGGCTGAAGATAAATTTGGGCCAAAAGTGTGGTCATACAATCAGTTTACAGATTGGTTGAAAGATGTGATCTCCATCAAAATGAAATCAAACGCCTATTATGAAGCTGTGTGTGTTCCATTTTATTCTTATGATCTTGACCCAAGAATGTGGTGGGGACATTCTTCAAACGATGAAGATAATCTGGATATTAGTGATGATGGGTTGAGGCGCTATTTTGAACTTTTAGTATCACACATCATATACGGGTGGTCAAAAAATAAGTATAGATACCCTGCTGTGGTAATCATATCTCATGGAGCAGAATTTGAAGATATACCTCAAAACGTGATGGGAAAATTGTTGGACGCATTTGCCGTTTCCAATAATGTTTTTAGGCCTGTAATTCTTGTTCCGACTGGAGGAATGGATATTATCAAACTTGAGGATATGGATGAAAAGACAATGTATGTTTGCTATTGATTGTTTTTAATCTCATTTCGAGATTAAAAACAAAAATTATTTCTTAAGACCCAGATACTCGCAATAAATGTCATATACTTTCTTCACATCAACGATATTTGGATTTGTGACAAACAATTTTGAGATGCAAGCCCACCCTTCATCATACTTTTTGTAGTTAAATGCTGTTATAGCTAGGTTAAGGTCTCTTTTAAAACCATAAGCTTCTTTCGAGACATAGAAGAGGGCGTTGTGTGGATATGGAATATCCATAGCCAATTTAGCATAATAATAGGCCAAATCGTGATGGTCTTTATTTCTAAAACTAGTAGAGATATTTAGAATTGGAGCAACCCGTTTACAGATCCCGTAGGCCTTTTGATAATAGAAAATTCTGGTCTCCCAATCTTCATCTCCAGTAAGATTTGCTATACGGAATGCTGATATGTATCGTTCCTCTTCAAATCCACCACCCATTTCATATCTCTTTTTATGCCATATCTTGGAGTTAACATCATCTTTCAGGCTATCATATGTCTGAGCAATATAATAAACAGTTCTGGTATCTTCTGGATTTTTGTGATGTTCCTGAAGTAGAATTTCCTCATCTCGTCTGAACCTCTTCTTTGATTTTTCCACATCTTCATCTCTATCCTGGTAAATATACACCTCTGGATCAATGACGTGAATTTGGGTGTCACTCACAGGAATTGATTCATGAACAGGTCCCTCGTACCTGTATCCTCGTCTAGGCCTAATAAGTCTTGGATTCTTGTAGTTGATACTCCTGTCTTCTGACTTGATGTGCCATTCTTGGACAATTAAATAAAGGCCAACATCCTTGTCAACCTCGTTGGATATGATTTCCAAAAGTTTTTTTCCATTTCTCAGCTCATCGCAACCATCTAGAAGAAGAATAAAATCGACATCCTCAAAAGAATCACAATAATCAAGTAGGGTATTTCTACTCGTGGAAAAATCCACAAATTCACCCTCTTTCAATCTCAACAAAATATTTTTCTCCTTGCAGAAGTTTCTTACCAATTCTACAGTCTTGTCATCACTTCCTGTGTCGTAAATGATCAATGAATCAATATATCCATCCAAACTTCTCAACGAGGTCAGGATATTTTTTTCCTCGTTTTTCACCATCATGGAACCTGCCAAATGAAAATTCTTGGTGGCCATATTAATATCAAATTTATTTTCTTTTATTAGAAATTGTTTGAAAAAATATTAAATTCAGGAGAGAGATTCTCACTCAAAGAACAGAAGTTTCACTCTAAAGTTATAGTCTATAGATTACAAATGGCCACATATGTAGATCTTGATAGTATTCTTAGAGATAGGGAAGCCTATCCGAATCCGGCTGATTATAAAGTTGTAGCAAGTCAAATCAAATCATGGTTTGGATCAGCAAGAAGTGTAAGGGCATTTCCACAAGATCCAAATATAAAACCTTTGGAATTCGCAACAAGTGTCCAAATTCGGTATCTAACAATTCCATATACTGAAGCTTTTGCCATCCTTCCTAGATTATACGTGGTCTTCAAGACCTCAGAATATAATGATATTCATCTTTTACAGACAATCAGCGGAAAACATCCAGATGCAAACTTTATCTGTGAATTTGATAGACTACAATTTGATATAAATGGAAATCCTGTATGGATCCATTTCAAATGCAAAACCAGACAGGTCATGAGATTCAAGAGAGATTCTCCCGTCACATTCCAGGTATACACAAGAGATGGAAATATTCTTCCAAATATAGATACACTTGTACCTGTAGATCCTGATCCCTTAAAACAGATACTCTGTACCATTGAAGTTGTACCCTACATTAGAGACACATACTTCTCCAACCATATGACAGAACTTATGCAATAAATCTTGAAAAATGAGATCAAATAAAGATGTATAATTCTTCTAAAATAAAATGGATTCTAGACAAGCATTCAAAGTTGAAAATGATTTTATAGAAGACACATCCACAATCCTTCAAAGAGCAATATCATCTAATAAGTGGAATTATTCATTGAGGAGGAACGCAACATGTTGGGAAGGGATTTATAGATCTCGAAAGAATTGCGAAACATTATGCAAATGTATAAATGAAAGGGGTGATTATGGGGTGAGATGTTCAAAATCCAGCAGATTGGAATTTGATAACTGCGCAATCACCCTGTGTCATCCTGTTAAATACAGGAGACCCCTTGGATTTTGGTGACAAGCTGTAGAAATTGGTTTATTAATCAAACCTCACTTTCTGGGTGTGAAGGTTATCTTTCCTCATTCCACGAATGATGAAATGATTTAAGTTGACCTTTTCGTTCAAAATAAGCATGAATCTTTGCTCTGATTTGAATGGTTACTTTCTACAATTCTGTTCTGAAAGAAGTTTGAGGGAGTTTGTGTTGGTCAATAAGGAATATTCTACCCTGTCCATATTGGAGACTAGGAAACGAGCTTCCAGAGTATTGGATATCCACGGAGAGGACTTGACAGAACTCCCAAAATATTATCCTAAAGGACATCTGTGCAAAGGGGAAGAAATTAATTATTCTCAAATCGAGTATTTGGATTGTTCTTATAATCATTTAACCTCACTTAGAGGGGGTCCTAAAGGACTTGTGAATTGTAAAAAATTAGATTGTTCCAGGAATTATTTAACCTCACTTGACGGTCTTCAAAACTGTGAGGAGTTGTACTGTTCCAGGAATGAATTAACCTCACTTAGTGGACTTGGGAATTGTAAAAAACTGGATTGTTCTCACAATAAATTAACCTCGCTTCCAGACGGTCTTAACGAACTGCGAAATTGTAAAAAATTGGATTGTTATAGGAATCAGTTAACTTCACTTCCTGGAGGTCCTAACGGACTTGTGAATTGTAAAAAATTAGATTGTTATGGTAATCAATTGACCTCACTTCCAGATTGTTTGGGAAAATGTGAAGAATTGTGGTGTTCTAGAAACCAATTGACCTCACTTCCAGACTGTCTGGAGAATTGTAAAGAATTGTGGTGTTCTAGAAACCAATTGACCTCACTTCCAGACTGTCTGGGAAAATGCAAGGAATTGCATTATCGTGATAATCCATTAAATTCAATTCAGAGACTGTAGAATTTTTCACATCTATTCAGATGTGAAACAAATCATTGAAATTTGTTGTAATATTTCTCCATGTTTTTCACCAAGATGTTGGTTGCAACGGTTTTAGACGATTTTTGATTTTTTTCAGGGCTATTTGTAATCTTGAAGGAAGAGGCTTCTTCGTCAAATTCTATACCTCTAATATCACGTAAATTTTCATTGGAATAATCAAAATCTAGGGGGTTAAGCTTCTTGATGCTGATTCCCAAATTTACAATATTATAGAGGCTTTTGGCCTGTTTCCAATCCATGTTCATATCTTCCTTCTTTTGAAGAACCCACCTCGAGATTAACAAATCTCTCATCCCCCTGGATTTTATATCTTTCCATTCACAGTCAAAATTTATATTTCTCTTCTCCTTGATCTCCTCCAATTCTGTTTTTTTCAGGTTCAGGTCTAATTCAGATGTTAATTTGAGTTTATTTCTAAATATGTCCATCATCAGATAGTACAAGACCTTGGAATCTTCCGGAAGTGAGTAAGATGTGGATTTTTTGTTGGCTTCCCCCTTTGCTTTTACATAGAGTATGTTTTCAGATGCATTGTAGCCTATTCCCCTACAAGGAAACTTGTTCATAGAACAGCCCTCAAATATATCTTTCCAATATTTATCTATTGTGTATTTTTTACAGGCAGCAAATTGAGGATATATAACAGACACATCCTTTTTCATTTGAAAGGAAACAATGTATAATGTTTACAATTCATTTTTTTATATAGACCAGAAATTCAACTTGATGATCAACCTTTTCCAACTCAAGTGAACTTCATTTTTCTCATTCTGATAATGAGAAAATGGGTTAATCAAACACAACACTACAATTTTTCAAATCTGGAATTGAGGTTAATGGGTTACGAGAATAATTTAATTCTCTACAGTTTCCAAGACAATCTGGAAGTGAGGTTAATTGGTTATTAGAACAATCTAATTCTTCACAATCTCCCAGACAGTCTGGAAGTGAGGTTAATCGATTACTATAACATTTCAATACTTCACAACTTCCAAGACAGTCTGGAAGTGAGGTTAATTTATTATTAGAACAATCTAATTCTTCACAATCTCCCAGACAGTCTGGAAGTGAGGTTAATTGGTTATTAGAACAAATTAATTCTTCACACTTTCCAAGACAGTCTGGAAGTGAGGTTAATTGGTTATTAGAACAAATTAATTCTTCACACTTTCCAAGACAGTCTGGAAGTGAGGTTAATTGATTACCATAACAAAGTAGTTTTTTACAATTTACCAGACAGTCTGGAAGAGAGGTCAATTGATTAACGGAACAATCTAATTCTTCACAATCTCCCAGACAGTCTGGAAGTGAGGTTAATCGATTACTATAACATTTCAATACTTCACAACTTCCAAGACAGTCTGGAAGTGAGGTTAATTGGTTATTAGAACAAATTAATTCTTCACATTTTCCCAGACAATCTGGAAGTGAGGTTAATTGATTATTAACACAATATAATATTTCGCAATTCTCAAGAGAACCTGGAAGTGAGGTCAATTGATTAATATAACAAAATATTATTTTACAAGTTCCCAGACTGTCTGGAAGTGAGGTTAATCGATTACTATAACATTTCAATACTTCACAACTTCCAAGACAGTCTGGAAGTGAGGTTAATTTATTATTATAACATTTCAATACTTCACAACTTCCAAGACAATCTGGAAGTGAGGTTAATTGATTAAAACGACAATCCAACTCTTCACAATTTACCAGACAATCTGGAAGTGAGGTTAAATAATTCCTGAAACAATACAATTCCTTACAATTTATAAGTCCTTTAGGACCCCCTCTAAGTGAGGTTAATTTATTATTAGAACAATTCAAATACTCGATTTGAGAATAATCAATTTTTTCCCCTTTGCACAGATGTCCTTTAGGGTAATATTTTGGAAGTTTTGTTAAGCCCTTGTCAGAGATGTCCAGTTTCTTGTAAGCCCGTTCCTTGAACTCTAGTACAGACAGAGATGAAAATTCCTTGTTTGCCAATACCAACCCCTTCAAAGCTCCTTCAGAACAGAATTGCATCAGATAAATATTTAGATCAGAATAGAGATTCATGATTGGGTTTAAATGATGCCCAAATATGGGCATCATTTTTCTCATTCTGATAATGAGAAAAAGGAGGTTAATCAAACACAACACTACAATTTTTCAGACAATCTGGAATTGGGGTTAATGGGTTAATTTAATTCTCTACAATTTCCAAGACAGTCTGGAAGTGATGTCAGAACAGAATTGTATCAGATATTATCAGAACATGACTCATCCTTTTTATTTAGATCACTTGAAAAGACCCTGTTGTGCAACAATTTTTCTCATTTCTGAGATAAGAAAATTAGGATGTTTTACAAAAGACTTTGGACGAATTCTCTCAATTCGTCCCTATCATGAGGTCCTGAATACTCTTTATATGGGACAGCTTCTTGAAAACGACCATCATACACTCTCACTGTTGGAAATCCCTGGATGCCCATTTCTGCCATAAGAGTCCCGTGTGTTCCATTTTCAAGTTCGATAAAGTTGGCGTTGGAATGCAGCTCTCTCTTGACATCATTCCACATAGGCATGAAGACCTTACAATGACCACACCAATTGGCATAAAATAAAACAACATCTTTTTGAGGGTGGGGATGAGGTGCTCTTCCTTCCGGACCCCCCGGAATTTCATGACTCTGAACATGAGGGGCAAAAGTGACGTGATAATGGTCATCATCCTTCTTGTAATATTTCATATAGAAAAAGTAGCCAACAACAAGTACAGCCGCCACTACAAGCACGGTGTATAAAGTTTGACGTTGATTCTTATTCATCTTCTTACTTATTGATAAGAGAATAGAAAAATATAACAATTTCACATTTCCCCAGGGTTTCGCTTACTTGGAAAATCAATCAACTCCCTGGTTGATTTTCCAAAATATCGGTCGTCTTCATTTTCTTTACCATAGAATCAAATGATATCTCTTCTATCGAACAATTAATACATTTTTCTTCCAATTTAACAGGGGGTCCAATATCTAGAACATAACATAACTTGGATTCGTGGCAAGATTTGCATTCAGACAATCTTTTGTATTTACTCTGTCCCTGAGATCCACACCTCAAACAGACTTTAGAAATTTCTCCAGATTTTGGTGAACAACAACTGACAGAACATTCCCTAAATTCTTCACATACATTACAGGTGTCAAATTCATTTTGATGATCATTAGAATTATGATTAAACCCTACGTATGGACACACTTCCAAACCTTTTAGAGGTTTCATTTTAACTGGTGGTGTATTTCCCATTTACTTAATTATTATCATCTTTTAATTAAACACTTCAATGAAGTTGAACTTGAATAGATCTGATGTTATCCTTCTGGTTATAAGTAGCCTGATACTCTTTGTGGTGATGTGGATATATTTCAAATCTCCCACAACCGAGCATTTCAAGCACTTGACCTTACCAGCAGATGATATATTAACTAATGGAAAAAGTCTAGATCTAATCTTCTTTTCAGGCAAAACTCCAGGAGAAAGATTTTGCAAGTGGATGATGGACTCGCCATTTAGCCACGTGGGGATGTTAGTGAGGGTAAAAGACGAACTTTATGTCTGGGAGTCAGATCTAGGACAAAGGTTAAAAGACGGCCCCAGGTTTGGACCTCTAAAAGATAAGCTGGAGAGATATAAAGGATCTAAGGTTGTGGCATGGCTTCCTTATGAAGGAAAATCTATAGGAGAAGATGAGATCCTCAAAATAGTTATGAAACACATCCATTCTGACTTCAATTATGGAATGGTTTCTTGGGCTCTTTGCAGACTAATTCCATCTTATAAACACCCCAAAGATATGCTGTTTTGTGGAGAGTTAATAACAATTACACTCCAGGAATTGGGCCTCTTGGATAAGAATATAAATCATTCATTTTTTGACCCAGGACATTACTTCAACAAACACGTTCCATTAAAATGTGGGGGTTACGGAAATATAAGATATGTAAACAGAAAGAGTTAGTTTTCTATGTTATTTTATAGTAAAGATGAAGATGTATATTCCTCTAATGCTTGTTCTTGTTCTTGTTGTGATTGGTTTGTGTGTTTATAATAAAAGGACCACAAAAGATGGTTATAACAACGCCTTGTACCAATACTACCCAGAGGGATTGATCCAAGAAGATGATTATTTCACCTGTATAGGAAATATGTGCAATGGTAATACCATGGATTACGACTGTATGGAGGCTTGTCATCTCATGACATTTCGTAAGGGGATGACTAAGCCTGATGCACAGGATTGGGTATGTTTTAATTATAGGGGAGATCCACACGCATATTATAGATGTTTAAATGCAGTTTACGCAGATTACAAGTATCCATAAGAACTATGTCTAGATACCAGAAAGTTGGGTTGGTGAAAAATAGTAATTTGATGACAATATCAGGTGGTAACAGGATATCAATGCTGGAGGATGAAATCAAAAGGTTAACATCAATATTGGAGGAGACTGGGAACCAAGTAAGAGAATTAGAAGTCAAGATATCAATTATAGAAGATTGGAAACCCCTGATTGAACAGAACACAATATATGTCAACAATAAGTTTCAGGAAGAGGAGGCCAAAATGGATTTCGAACACATAATAATGGGAAGGGGAAACGTCCTTGAATAACCAGAGATCGTTTCTGAAAAGGTTGAAACTCAAAAGTAAAAAATCTTCCACACTAGTAACAGGATGACTACAACCCAGGATTTTTTCCCATCAAAAAACACACTTGAAAAGGATCTGGTCCAGGATGGATTCAGACCGCTTTTATACACTGTTATTCCAGGTTCGTATGCATCTGATGCAGTTTATGGTTCTGGAGACACGATGGTAAATAATTATGCTAGTAAGCAGCTTAGTAGGGGAACATCAACCGTACCCCTTGTTGGCACCACAAATGTTGTGTCCAAAGAGGGTTGTGATTATCAACGTAAGGACAAGAAGGTTGATTTCACCCTCAACATTACTCTCAACAGCACTCTTGCAGATCCAGCTTTTGGAGCCACTCATGAACTCAGGATCAAGCCATATATCAGGACTTCCGTGGAACCCGCCGTATATAGAAAAGGTCTTCCCCTTCCCCAACGTGATCAACCCCTCCCGTTGTTTGCCAAGACGGAGATTACAGACAAAAGCGGTGTCCCCGTTCTTCCCAATTCTGGAACTGGTGTGAAGCTTTACACAAGAATGTTGCAAAGTGGAGATCTTGCTCTCATTTCCAGGAATCTTCTAACCTATACAGACTCTGCTCTTACAAACGACCAAATACAGACTAGATTTGGCCTAACAAACCAGGTTACTTTCATCAACATTTCTGGTGAGTATCTTTGTAAGAATTTTTAAGTTATATTTTATCTCCAAATTGGAGATAAAATATATTTGACCTTGATTAAAATGGATGTGAAGCTGGCCAAAAACTTTTTTATCAAAGTTGTTGAAAACAGGGAAAGAAGTGAAAAAACCTGGTTGGCAGCTTTAGATACCATTAAATTTTTTAAAAATCATGATATTTGGAATCTTGTTAGTTTAATAGATATCTCTTATTTTGGAGGAGAACTTTCAATTCTAGAAAAAAATGTACCTCACAAGAGGATAAAAAAGTTGGTAGAAGGTATCACTCCAAAGATTTATACTTCAAGTATTTCTCAACCTCAATATCTTATGGATGCAGAGGTAAGATTTAGTTTATATGCAGCTGCTCTTTATCTCAGAAAGGAGGGGATGTTGGTTTCTCCCCAGACTGTAGAGGATTTGGCAGATTGTATGATACAGAGTCTATTTTACCTGAAACCGTTCGATTATTATTATTTTGGTGTTGATGTTTTGAAAGAGATAGGGAGGAGATTACCATCATCTCGAAGAATGGTTGGGAAACTTTGGCATACATCTGTGAGGCGTATACCAACCAGATTGATCTCAAGAAGAACCTTGAGGGAATATTCAGAGATAAAATTTCTTGATCTAACAGGATTTACAACTATACACAACAGGGACCTGGCAGCTCTCTCAAATCTTACAGATTTAAATCTGACTGCAAATGAAAAGATAACGTGTTCAGGATTGACCCATCTAACCAACCTTCAAGTCTTGAATTTGAGAGAGAATGACAAGGTGGACAATACCTGTGTATCGTCAATGATAAATCTATTGGGATTGAATCTGAGAGAAAACCACATCATAACAGATGACTGTCTGGTGAATCTCACGAACCTCAAAAGTTTAAATCTAAATAGTAATAGAAACATTACCGACGAGGTGCTGATTCACCTCACAAATCTTACATCCCTTGATTTAACTATGAATAACACAATTACAAACAGAGGTCTACTACAACTTGTAAATCTTGAATCTCTCTATCTATCATTTAACCGTATCATTACGAATGAAGCATTGATTCCACTTGTAAATCTTACATTTTTGGACATAACCTTCAACAATATTATCACAAACGAAGCTTTGTTACAGATGTCCAAACTCAAGATTTTGTGCGTGTTTAATTCAAATTCGAATATTTTGAGGGGCATTTCAGATAAGATTGTTATTAAATCAATTAGATCCAATTGGGAGTAATTTTTTCATTCTGTTGGAATGAAAAAAAGCAGGTGGTTTACAAATACTGAAATATCCACACAGCCCCCAAAATTGCAATTACTGTTAATGTAAAACCATCACATACTTTTAGAGGATTTATTTTTTTTACCCTGTAATTCTCATCTGCCATGTCGAAATCTTCCAGATATGGCCAGTGTTTTTTCAAAACATCTCGACTGGAAACCAGAAATTCTTTGATAGAATATTTCAGGAAGATTATTCCTTTATTTTTAGTCCCTCTTCCTCCAAATATTTCTGCAATGTCTCCCATATCCACCTTGGAAATCGATGAGAGATAAACCCTTATATAGTCTTCCTGGTGGTCATAATTCCAGACTACAGAAAAATCTACATCTGGTTTACAGGCCATTATTTTACCCAATAGTTTACAATGAAAGATGGAATTACAAACCATAATATCATAACCTAAAAACTTGGTCATAACTGAAGTATAAAGAGACTCCTCAATCTGGTTTCCCCTGTACGAGAGTAGAGATTTTCCAGTTTTTATAGTTTGTCTCACCAGGTTTTCGTCCTCCTCAAAACTGGCATATTTCTCAAACTCTAAATGAATATTTTCAATTGCCATCATGAAAGCTTCAGTCTCTTCCAAAGAGAATCTTTTCAAATACTTGTCTTCAAGAAACTTGAAAAATTGTGGAGGATCCCTTCCTGGAAAACAAAAATTCCAGGCTAACGTTGCTCCAGATTTGTTAGAGTCTGTAACAATACATGCTCTTACTTCTGGTGTGAATTCCATGTCTGAATACTTAGAGTTTAGAATCAGGAGACCATTAACGCTTTCATAGACCCTCATCATTAGCTCATCATCTTCACAAAATCCAATGTATACCACGAATTTACCCTTCAAATCAGCAATATACTCTTCTGAATGCAGCTTTTTAACAGGGGTGTAATCCACTTTTGCACCATCTCTATTTGTTGTTCCTAAAAACTGCCAAAAAGCGTAAGCTCCACCAAAACCATCTCTACAACTCGAACGATAGAGAATCTTGCTAATTTTTCCAATGTTAAAATCTTGGTTGATACACTTGGACATTTGTTAATAATTTCTTCCAACTCAAGATATCATTTTTAACAAAGATCTCACATTTCTAGAAAGGTCTATTCCCCCTCTCTTAGTAGCCTTTTCAATTCGACTATAGTTAATGTGGAATTAACCATAGCATTTTTGGTATTTCCAGTAACCAACGCCTTGGCCATGTTTCTCTTATCCTCACACAGCTTGTGAATAGGGACTTCTATACTATTGGTTGTCACGAACGAAAACACACGAACTCTATCAGTCTGTCCTAGCCTCCATGACCTTCCCACAGCCTGATCATGGACCACGTGGTTCCACCCCGGTTCAACGCAAAACACAACCTTTGCCTCTGTTATGTTCAAACCCACAGACCCGATTTGGTATGTCAATAAGAGTACCTTGACATCATCATTCCTAAATTCCCCCAGAATTTTATTTCTAGCAATAGATGTTTCAGTCCCTGTATACAACCTGGAAGATATCCCCTCTCTGTCCAATGCTATCTTGATTAACATCAGACACTTGGAGAAGGAGGAAAATATCAAAGATTTCTGCTTCACCCCTTTAAGAGTCTCCACAATAACTCTAATCTTGGGATATCTTATTCCACCTGTATCAAAAGGGTCTTCTGGCCAACTATTATTCTTGAAGGTTATTAGTGTCTCAGTGTTGTATGATTTGTGATTGGTTTCTCTAGAAATCTTGCTGTCAAGAAATGGAGCGTTGCAAAACAATCGAAGGCCCGAGATTTTTGATAGAGTGGAGATATAGCCGTCATGGTTCACCTTACTCTTTATGTCTAAGAGTTTGTGGCTGTACAATCTCTTTTCCTTCTTTTCCATAACAATGGGTATGATAGTTATTGACTTTGGGGATAGTTTCATCCCAACGTCATTGAAACCCAGAATCTTGATATTGTTGTAAAGCCTGTATATGTTCACATGCTTGGGGGAAAATCCAAGCTCCCCATTTGGAGAAGTGATAGCAGAGAAACCACAAAAAGAGAGTTGACACCACAGATCAACTGGCCTGTTCTTCACCGGAGTTCCTGTCAAACACCATACATATTTCCCATATAGAGCCTTACAATTCTTAAATCTCTTGCTTTTAAAATTGCAAATAGCCTGTGATTCATCACATATAACCCTATCCCACGGTGTACAATATAGAATGTGTAGTCCTGTTCTAGACGGCCTGTCAGCTTCTCTTTTCTCCACGTTTCTAACACCAAATACTCTTCTCCCGGTCATAACTAGACATCTTTTGTAATAAGCAATTTGTTTGTTGGCAGACGCCAACACATCAAATGTAGTTATCACAAAATCATACTTCAAGACATCACTTCTAGTAACATTCTCCAGCGTAGCCATTTCGTTGTGAAAATACAAGACTCTCACCCTGTTATCAAAAAACTGAAAGAAACCGTCATCTCTCCACATTCTCAACAGGGATTTCTGAACAACAACAAGAGTCGGAAATCCACCCGAAGGGCTGATAAGAGAATGAGAGATAGCTATAAGAGTCTTCCCCAGACCCATTTCTAGCTGCAGGATACCTCCTCTCAAACCGTACGAATTTCTTTCATTCTCTATGCGTCTCATATACTTGATTATGCCAATCTGGTGTGGCATTAGATTATATTTTTTAGATATTGGTAATGGTCTATAACCCAATTTCTCCACGCGTTTCTTGACCTCATCGTTGTAGTAAGCGTATCTCAACACACCAGTTGGTGATTCCTTCAAGGTTCTCTCCAGGTTCAGAATATCAGCTTGGGGTGGAGGTTGAACACGTTCCAGGGTTGGAACAACGTCACTTACCAAAGATAGAGCATCATTTCTCGATATTATTTCTCCATCTCTGAAGTATGTAATCTCCATTACAGAGGTTAATAATGATCCAACTTCCTATTTAAAATCTCATTTTTCCAGGTATTCTTCACATTTCCACTCCCATTTGGAAGTGGAAATTATACCTGATGCCTCTTACCTGACAAACCTCGGACGCCTCCCACCCCGTCGTCCTGTTTCAGGCAATTTCCTCCTCTCCAAAATAACACTAGAGACAACATCTACATATTGCTCTGTTAGCCTTTTGAAACGCATCTTGATCTCCTCCACAACCTCCTTGCTAAGACCTGTATTTCTCACCAAGGCATTCACATCATCTTGGTTAATCTTAAATACCTTAATAGCCTTGTAAAACTTCTCAAAGTCATCTTTTGAAACCTCTATTTTCTTCTTCAACTCAGAATCAATAATCTGCCCCTCCTCCACAGAGCTTTCATCCTCATCCACATTGGATAGAGGTTCTGATGAACTAGAACTACTTACAGAGCTTTCTTGTTTTGGTTCAGACTCACTTGAGCTGGAACTGGAACTGTCTCCAGAATTGGAATGAGCATTATCGGCACCACCAGATTCACTGGATTCACTGGATTCTGGCATGCTGGCTCTCATCTTCTCAATAATCTCCTTCCATTCTTTGGCGGTGGCAGTCTTGTTCACTTCCCTGTTCTTAACCACAACATTCCAGAGTTTGTAACCCCCACCAGCCAATTCTTTGGCCATCTTTACCTTCAATTTGGAGATTTTTGGGGAACCATCCTCGGCCGTATCTATACCAGTCACAATAGTATTGGTCTTGGTGTCAATGAGGTATTCGTTTCCACCAATGTCAGCAGAAAATATTCTAAGCTCCTTGTTCCACTCTGCTTTAACCTGAGGACTTTCAATTTTCTCAGAGCTGGACGAGGATGGTGAAGAAAGATCCAAATCTCTAATCAGGGTTTCTCTAATATCATTTTTCTTAGCCCCTTTTGGAAGGTCAATCTTATTCTTCTTTGCGAGCTTTCTAAGTTCTTCAACAACCATTTTTTGGACGGATGATTTGGTTACATGTCCAGAAGATTCAGAACTCTCACTTTGAGGAGGAGACTTCTCCTCCTCAGTTTTCTTTTCCTTCTTCTCCTTCCCAGAATGATGAGATTCCCAAAACTCTTTAGCAGCCTTCTTATAATCTGGGAGGAGTGGATTTTTTCCCTTATTGCTTGATTTCACCTTAATCTTGTGATAATCACAATACGCCATGACGGAGGTCTTGTTTAGCTTGTTAATATCAGAGAGACTTTGGGGATTAGGAACAAGACTAGTCTCAGATGAAGACTCCGATTCCTTGGAGGTCTTAGTCTTCTTGGAGGAGTTAGTCTGCATAACTTGCTTCTTAATCTCCTCTTCAGCCTTCTTAAGGGCTTTTTGGATAATAGCATTCAGATCAGTAACTGAAATGGTAATGGTAGACATTTATTTTACTTCTTTGTCAAAGAGGGTATATTAACCTGTATTGTAAAATCAAATCTCATTTTTTCAAATCGTGATAATATCATTTTCCTTATAGAGTTCCCAGTGTAACAATTTTTCCAAATGTGGGTCTTTCTAAAAATTCACCAACAATCTCTTGGTTTTTAAGAATCTCTATGGCTGAAGTATGGAGGTAATTTTGTATTCTTACCTGTGGATCAGCGATATTATAATATTGATAATATTGGGGCATAGTTGAAAAAATAGGCCTCATTGACTCCTTTCTAAATGCACTATCAGGAACTCCGAGAATATTCAAAATATCTTGGGCGACCCTGGAACTCCCCATACAGACACACCCCTTCAAGAAATAAAGAGAATCATATTGAGCTAGATACCAGTTTGGAATCCAGGGCTCTTTGGGATTATCATATAAAATAGATCGATCTCCTACAATTGGTTCTGACCATTTGAAAGATCTTCCAAAGTCTGCTATTTTGACTATATATGGAAGAGCTGGAAGGTATAAATCAACCTCCCCAATTGAGTAATGAAACCATTCGGCATCATACAGAGATTGACCATTAAATCTACTATCTTTACAAACCTTGACATAAAAGATATTTTCAAGGTGCAGGTCGTTATGAGATATTTTATACATGCTTTGGTAAACAGCAATCGTGTGGAGTATTTGTACAATAAATGATTTTTCATAGACTTCCAGCTTAACTGGTAGATTTAGCATACAAGTTTTAGAGTTTCCACCTGCTATCTCCATGAACGTATAAGAATTGAAAAAAAACATATCCTTACACAGGGCGAAGTTATACATTTCCAAAAAATGGGCTGAAACACCGGTTGAATAAAGTTTACTACATATAGATGATATAGCAAATTCTGAAAAGACAGACGTGCCACAAATATAGCTTCCAATTGGAATTTTAACAGTTCTACCTCTATCATACCTAGTAATTATCTTGACATTCTTGGTTCTGCATTCTTCTGCAAATGTGGGATAAACAATCTTATCACCAGGTTCAAAATATTCTTTATAGTTATTGGCCCATTTTGTTATTTCTGAGGGTATGTTGTTCCTTTCTGATAATTGATTGGAAACAGAGTCTAGTGAAATTCTAGATCTAGCTGATATAAGCATTTTATTCAAAGTCTGCTCCTTCATGGCAAAGATTTTCTTTCCGTTAACCGTGGTTTCAACTTCATATACAAACCCATACCCACCCTCTCCCAAAGTCTTTATGATCTTGATCTCTGCATTCATCAAAGGACAGATTGTGTTATCTGGTATTCCAAGGATTTTCACCAAGGATCCTCCATTTTCCAAGACGTGAATAACCCGTTCCTGGCCCTCAAAAAAATATTTTAACTCGGTCTCCATTTAATAATCACAAAGAGAAATATTTACAATTTATGTTAATTTCAGATTGCTAGCAATCTGAAATTATGATGAAAAGGAGACGTTAGTCTCTCTACCTGAAAAACATGTTACTATATCTCCGTCATAATAATTACCTTCTACGCTATGCCATATAGAAAAACACCTTTTACAATACCATTGTTTCTCTTCATCACAAAATTCAAACAACACGTCGTAGTAATCACAGTATTTATGAAAACCTTTTCTATAGAAATCAATTTCTGTCAGTTGAATGTCAGCGCATATATAACAAGTGGTCATCTTGAAATAAAAATATGAATGATTTGAAATATCATTTTATATTTTAATCTCAGTTTTTTCTCATTCCTAGGAATGAGAAAAGATTTAGTTAAACCCCCACTACCGCACAGCCACACCTGAAATTAACCAATATTACTGCAAATAAATCACCATTTTCACTATTCTAAAGTGAATAGGTTTATCTCATTTTTTAGAATAATCAATTTCTTCACCTTCGTACAGATGCCCTTTAGGGTAGTGTGTTAGTAATTCTGTCAATCTCTTCCTAGAGACATCTAATTTCCTCTCTCAATCTTGGAGAAGAGGGTTTGTACAACCTGCTCCTCAACATAAGCCTTCCTGAGAGTTTCTTGGATAATAATATTTAGGTTGGTAGTTGAAATCATGGTTTATCAAAGAGGGTGAATAAACCTGGGTTATCATTTTTTCAAAAATTGCTTTGATGACGTCTGTCTGGTAATATGGGTTTGACTAAACTTTTTTTTTCACTTTCAGAAAGTGAAAAAAAAAGGAATAACCAGGATAACCTTGTATAAAAGTGGGGTTTATTGGAGAATTCAGTATTTGAAATAGAATTGTGGTTATATTAATGGTTTATTCTAAGATATTTCAAAATTTCTTGAAGCACCTTGACATCCATCTCATTGTATTTCTTGACCTCCTGAATAACTGGAGCTGTTCTTAAATCTGAAGTTTCCTTTGATGCTTTCCAGGCACACAACATGGCAGATGGTCCATCAATACATTGGGTGTCTTCTTCCCAAATACTTTCTATAAAGCCATGTGACTTCATGGCTTTTGAGACTTCTTTCAAACCAAAGCCCAAACATCCCTTGACTGTTATTGGTTCATCTTTGAAAAGTTTCATCAGATCTAACCATTGGAAATTGGGGAGTTTACCGCGATTTATGTTTCTAATTTTATTCCAGTTGGTGACCTCCGCTGAAGCCCAATGAACAAATGTTGGAGATCTATTATTGATAGAGGGGTATAACCCCCTCCATTCATCCCACTTTGACTCTATAAAATCCACAAATTCCAGACTCATTGTAAGCTCACTCTTGGAGTTTAGTTTATCACATGTAAAATCTTTATACACCCAATCTGTTGTTTGGGGATCTATATACCCCACTCCAATCATGAAGACCATTTCATTGGACTTTCCAAAAGACCTGGTTACAGGCAATGTGATAAAATCTGTCATGACATTATTTATAGTCTCAAAATCTACATAAAATTCAAGAGGTGTATTTTTATCTGAAAAGGGGATATCCCTCCACCAAAAAATATTTGACTTTATATGGGCTGGTCTAACCATTTGAATTTTATTTTTCTTTGTTATACATCTAACTACATTTTTCAAAATTCCCCTCTTTTTTGGGTGATGTTTCTGTTTTCTCTTTTTCACCCCCCTGTTAGTCTTTATTATTTTGTTTAAAATTCTTTGGGTGTATTTACCCCTGATTCCAATTTTAGAAGCCTCGCATTCTTTTGAATTCCATCTGTATATATCATGAGAATGGGCTATTTCTCTTTCCCTAACCCCAACATTCCACAGGGATGTCAACTCCTTGTTTTGTTTGGCTATATCTTCTTTCACAACCCTCCACGGGCTATCATACGTGTTTGACATGTTGGGGTAAAGTTCAGGTCTGGTTAGGGGATATTCAAATACATTCCATTTTTTAGCTTCTGTAGATCTACATTCTCTTACCCACTGAATGGCACTTTTTGTTTTGGAGATATATTGTTGGTCAAAATTTTGATAATCTATCACACCGAGCCTATCAAAACACGAGTTTAAACACGATTCGAAAGATACTCCTCGTTGGGTGTATTTCCATCTTCTACCAAGAATATAGGCTTTAGACGGAACATATCCTTGCAAAATTCCAAGGGCGTTAGTATAAATATAAAGTTGGGACTTATAGGATGGAAACGAGTTGCAGTTAAGAATGGTCTTGCCATTGCTACAAAGAGTCAAGGTGGAAAATTTTATGTCTACGATGACATAATGCCAAGAATTGTCCCCCAAAAGAGGAGCTTTTGTTTTCACCTCCTCCTCTTCTTCATAGGATGGGACCCCCTCGTTTCCCCATGGAGATGCTATACTACTCAACCAATCACTTCTTACAATCAGGTCTGGAACACCATAAGTTTTATCAGTTTCGTTGTGTAAAATTCCACCATAAATAATAGGGTCCCCACGCTTCATAGAATTGAATGTTTCTATAGCCTTTTGTGTAGATCTAGAAGAAATAAACGCGTTTTCAGGCGTGGTTATGGTTTGAATGTTGTCTCCAAATTTTTCTTTCATCAATTCCATGATCTTCTCCTCAAATCTTACTCCCTGATTCATAATGAATGACGTGAAATTATTTTCATCCGATTTAGAAGATATATTGAGGTTATTTCTTCCCATTGTAGTAGAACCCCCATTTCTCAGGTGATATTTATACCAATCCAATACAGGATCTTTCATCATGTAGTTTCTAGTGGATGATGCGCTCACCCAATCGTACCAATTTCTGCGAGATACAGATGGTTTAACACCTGCATTGGATCTTCTACCACGGGACAAACTTCTCATTTAATACTACTAGATAAAGTTTGAGGATATAAAATAATTTGGAATTAAATCAGGTCAGGTTAACCTGACCTGATTTAAAATAGAGATCCTTACAGATTTATTTAAGGTTGGTTTAAAAAATGATTATTTATTTTATTTTCACCTTTTAATAATCTGAAATCAACACTTATCAGAAGTGTAAATATTTAAAAATTGAGATTATTACTCTCATTTCCAAGTACTGTGATTTCAGTTTAACTATCATTTTAGATTTTAGGTTAACATTAACCTAAAATGATAAGATTCAGTCTTTTTCAGGCCTGAATTTTAGACTTACCACATTTCACAATTTGTAACTAAATTGTGGGAACGAGGATTTTTTTTGGGAAAAAAGACTACATAACTTCCTCCACATAGTTTTTGTCATACCTTTCTTTCCCCCATTTCCTATATTCTTTGGATCCAAACTTCCAAGGCGGAAGAACCTCAGTCTTGTACCAAAAGATGCAGTCTTCCATATTGTTTGATTGAGACCGTTTCTTGAAAATCATACAGGTATAATCACCCGTGAGATCATCCATTAACTTGCAAAAGTTTTCATAGGAACCGGCCAAACCTCCAAAATTTTTGTAGAGTTTCTCTCTTTCTAGGGGTTCTGGTTCTCTGAATAACGCGATGTAGGATACAGATTTCCTGATATCTGGGGGCATGTCAATAGCATATTGGGAACCAATCATTAACAATTGAGCCCAATGTTGAGACCCAAGCTTGAATAGACCTCTCATTATCTTGGTCTTGTATTCTTTGGGATCATCACTGGCATCGTCGATAACATTTATGGCATAGTTTCCCAAATAATTTTGGCTGTTTTCCAATGTACACATTCTCTGGCGTACAATATGGTCCTTTTCCTCGTCAGCGTCATAGTAGTTTGACACATAGAGTGGGTGTGTAATATCGCAGAACTTTTTATAAGCCCCCTCTGTACCTATAAATGCCCTAGCAACTGGATATTTGTGTTTGTTGTAATACATCATGTTTTCAATGAAAGTTGTATTGTGAGTCACGGTAAAATCTCCAAGTAAAAATCTTCCATTTCCGTCAATTTGAAATCCGTAGTAGGTGTCTACGTTTTCAAACATCACGTCAAAGTCCAGGAGTGAGTCTTCAAAACTGTACATAATGTTGTAACTTCGGTTTCTTTCGAAATTATGAGTTGTGTAAGCTAGACCTCCTAAAGATCTGATTAGAAACATAATATCTTCCGCAAGTTCTTTTGAAAAACGAACATGCAAATTATTCTTTCCCCAACTTGATGTAACTATACCTCTAAACAGCTCTTCTCTAGAGCTATATGATGCATAAAGATATTCAGGTGGTATTCTGCCCAAACTGGATAAAATTTTACTTACTCTATCTGAACCTGGCTCTACCTTATATTTTGTTTCCCACATTCTCCTATCATAATACCCCCTTGTAAATGATACCATTTCACCCCCCAATTTTTTGATATTTTCAAGGGTCGTGTCTTGGACTTTGGATATAACCGACATATTTCCATCTTTGTATTTACACCCCAACAAGAACCCCACGAGGTATGGGTGGAGTTCTAGAGATGCCAGATTAGATCTTTTTCCCCATTCCATAATCTTGGGTCCCGTGTAAGTCTTGTACATTTTCTTTTCAAGATCTGGTAAGTCGAGATAATCTCTCACCGTCATCTCCTTAACAGGAGAACTCTGACTAGTTTTTAAACAAAGAATGTGAGGTTCATTCACCGTGTATTTTGAATAAAAAATCCTGTTGTAATTTTGTTTAATCGTGAACATTTTATCTTTATTCGAGGTTGTACTCAACACTGTACGCTTGGTCCCGTCATCTCCCATCAAAAAGTCGTGATTGTTTACGTCTTGAACAAGCTTAATACTCCCATCATACATGATTACAGGGGTGTCTTTCGCTAGACATTTACCGCTAGACGGAGGTCCAACAATAATCCATGTACATGACAACGGGCAACTTTCAAGTTCAAACTCCCTGATGTCGACAACCCTTTTTTCCATATCAAGTTATACTTGGTTACACGACTTTTATATTGTTTGTGTATTTTTCATTTTGTCACCAGAAATGTGAACTGGTAAAAATGAAAAATAAAATTACAATTCAAGATAACTTGTTCTAGTTGTTAATAACAATGTCTGAAGAACAACATGAAGGACTCCCATTAGATGTTGTTACCGAAAAGGAAAAACAACTTGACCTTCTTTTGAAGGACAAAACTGTGATTAAATATCTGAAATTGTTAAGAGATTTCAAGGAAACCCAAGATCGCAAGTCTCAAAATATCATCAAGAAGGAAATTCAAAAGTTCAGGCGAAAGAAAGTTGTAAAGGAATACGAAGAAGTTTCAGGGAGAGTTACACGAGAAATTGTTATAGGAAAACAAGTGAAGAGGATGAGAAAATTCTCTGAGGAGGAAGAAGAGGATGTGAAAATGAAACTTGATAGTTTGAAAGAAACTGAACCACCTGTAAAGGAATACGTAGAGTTGAAAAATCGTGTGCAAAGTCTCCAGACAAGGAATGTAGAAAGAACTATTGATACATTGGAAAATGATGTAAAAGTTCAGGAATTCTTACAGGCCAGAGGTACAGAAGATGAACTGAAGTATATGAAGTATGACAATGTAGCCAGATATGTTTCTCTACTTGAAGCTAGAGATGATCTCAACGAATATAGATCTAAAATGATGGACCTGGAAGATGATAAACAGGTTGAAAAATACTTGAAGTATAAGTTCATGTTGGAGAGGACGAGGGAGAGAGTGCGAAGTTCAATAACCCCTCTAAAGAAGAATGAGGGGTGGGTTTTTATCCCCAAGTTTAAGGCTGAATATAGGGTAGAAGATGTTAGAGTCAAACTTCCTGGAATGGAAAATGCAGTATACAAGAAGGAAATTAAGGTTCGGTATCCAACATTCAAAACCACAACAGTGAAGGTTCCCACAAAGATTTCTGGTGTTGAGGGAACTCATACGTCCCTAATTAAAAAATATGTGGTGGACAAGATGGATGTGTCAAAACTAACAGAAGATGAGATATACGAATTGAAAAAATATGGGTTTGACATACCTATAACACTAGCTCAAGAAACAGCCAAGGGAAAGTATAAATCCAAGATAAGAGTTTCTCCCAAACGCTATTTATATCCTGACATCCTGAAGATTAAAAAAACTGAACATACCCCTGCTCTGGATATGGCCGTCCAATACGAAGAGGGTGTTCCGTCTTTGATAATAGACTCGACTCGTATTATTGGAGAAATGTTGGCCCCCACGAGAAGAAGATTCAGGAAGGCTGGTCCACCACTTGAACCAAACCGTGAGGTGATCTTGAAGTCTGGGGATGTAGTTACGATAGGATCTATAATTAAGGCTAAACCAAAGGCTAGATTTGATGAAGGAATTATTCTCCAATTGTTAAAAAATGGTTTCGAGTATGTCACCACAGGTGGGAGTGTGAAGACGTGTTTATACAAGAATCTGATTGAAGACACTCTCGTGGACATACCCAAGAGTTACAGAACTGGGAAAAATGGAGTAAGGGTGGCCGGAAAAACATTCTATTTTAAATCACAAAAGCCATCTGAAAAATACAAGAATATAATTCCGGGAGTTTACATCTCCTTTTCATACTCTTCTGAAGACGTTATAGAAGGTGTCGTTGTGGGGATAAAACTAGACCCAGTTATACTTAAAATATCTCATGAAGGATCTGTTTATGAGGTCCCCCTTTTATCTGTCATAGGACTGGGGGAAAAGATTTCCAAAAAATCTCTCGCTCTTGGTAGAAATTTTGAAGACCCCTCTCTTGACGATTCACTGAGAGAGTATATGAGAAATTACATGTTTAACATATTTATCAATTCTAAGCTTGATGTGAAGGTCGAACATGAAAAACAAAAACTATTGGAATCTCTTGAGGAAATTCCAAGGATAATTCCATGGAATATCTATTATAGGGAGAATTTTGAAATGTGGTATAGAAGTTTTATTCACAATGAGTTGGTCAAGCAGATACCCCACGCGAAAATTGAAGCTAATGTAGAACTGGAACTTGAGAGGCGATCCAGACCCGATTTTATTATAGACGATTTTATCAATAGGTATTATCTGGACTTGAACCAAGACTCTGTTGAGGCTATATATTGGAAAATTTCTAATGCTCAACCAGAGATAAAGGATCCAATAGGTCTAAAATTGGAAGCAAGTTTATCCCTTATCCCAGAACGAGAGTTGAAGACCATGAGTATGGATGATTTTGCAGAGTTGTTGGCAAATATAATTGACAAAGATACACACCAGCGACGTCTTGATGAAGCGGGATTTATTAGGAGGAGTTTGATAGACTCCTTTGTAGACCAGAAATTCAGGGAGATGTTGGAAGAATTGGAAACTTCCAGTTCCAGAGATGAGATCAGGTCTCTGTTTGATGCAAATTATCTGGAAGACCTCCAAAAGAATTACCAAGAATTTGAAAATGTTACGGAACCCAGAAGGAAGATAGAGGGAGAGATCGAGGAACTTGACATTGTACACAGGGACCTCGTCACGCAGTTGATCTCGGAGGTTAATATTTTCGAGGGAGAGGTTTACTCTAGAACATCTACGGAACCGGTGAAGATCATGAAAACCACAAAAGATGGTAAGGAAATAGTATATCACAAAAGATTGATGGACTATATGAATGCTTGTTCTCTCCCCATTCTGTTTATGAGAGAAAGTGGAGTTGGTTCCCACTCGAAGTTTTTCAAAGCCAAGATATCCAACGGTTCCTATAGCATTTCCAAACTTGGCAAACTTTCCATAAATTTTCCAACAAGCGTGGCCCTCCTTCTTCCAGAATTGGCTATGAAAACTGATCTTGGCCCAGAATCACAGGCACAATTCATACTGGAGATCACTGGAACAAATACTGAAACAGATACGGATGAGGTCTTGGATGCACTTTTTGACATATGTATTGAGAGGATCAAAGTTGAGAGAGATAATCTTTCCAGGAGTATACTGAATTCGTATGTTTCTACCAAAAACCTGTTTTTGTCCCTGAGAATGGAACCATCGTTTCTTCCCCCATTTTCGTGGAACAAGATTTTGTTATCTGTATCCAAAGAGTGCCAATCAGACAATCTGGGGAATCTTGCTATTTGTAGAAACTCTGATACCGGAGAATTTTATTGTTATGATGTGAACATGGTCTTTGAGGTCATCAACGAGGTTGTTCTTCAAAAAGAAATGGAAGGGTCTAAACTAGACCTGTCCAAGATTAGGGATCCTCTTGAGGGAAAGAGATATCTACCAGAAAGATTTGTAAAGAAACTTTTAAAGATATACCCCGACCGCCTTTTATTTCACGAACCCGAAGAATTACTTGAACGCGAAGATATAGTGATATTGGGTAAAGGTCAAATTCAATCTTTCATTCCAACCAAAGAGGAGAAGTTTAGAATAGCCAACAGATTGGAGGAATTTATGAAGCTATGGCCAGCAGACATCACCATACAAACCATGGTTGACATAGGGGCTGGAACAGGAACCATATCAAAATCTTTGGCCAAAAAGTTGAAGGTGGACGAATTGGTTATGTTTGATATTGAGGGAGGGGAAGAGATTAATATAGTTGAAGACGAGAAGATTATTCTTGGGGATCAGAGAGCAGACTTGGTTACCCTTTTGGTGACACTCCACCATTTTGAACATCTTTCGACAATGATTAACGAGGTGGAGAGAATCACCAAACCAAATGGATATCTCTTCCTAAGGGAACATAATCCCAAGAACAAGGAAGACGTGGATTTTTTGACATGGATTCACATGGAAGATATGATCAAGAGGAATGTTAACGAACTCCAGGAATATTACGCCAAATATTATACTTCCACGGAGATTGATACATACCTGAAAAGTTTGGGTTACAAACGTGTAGCATTTGACCAGAAAAAGAAGTTTAATCCACAGTTTCTGTATCACGCCCTTTACCAAAAATTGAACCAGCCATCAGATAGAATACTCTACCCAGAAGGAATGGAGAGAACTATGGAAGAAATGGTCAAACGATATAACAAGGATCGAAGATTTAGAGATTCTGTAACAAAGAGAATAAGAAACAAGCTCAAATTTAAGGGTAATATTCCCAAAAACTTCAAGTCTCCCCTGGAGATGTTGTCATTCTTTTCTTAAGGTATCTGTTCTGGAGAATGATTGGAGCAGAGATTGATTGTCATGCAAAGAAGCCAGGGAGCTCTACTATTAGTATTCTCCTGACTTAACAGGGTGTGACTAAGCTTTTTTCTCATTCTTAGAATGAGAAAAAAAACGAGATTGCTATTCACCTATAAATAATAATCACCCAAGGGGATTTGTAAAGTACTTTACAGATAGGGTTTCTCATATCTTTTGTAGGTTAAAAAGATTCACATTTTTATCCCACCCAAAAGTTTGAACAAAATTAACCATGGGTTAATAACTTAAGGATAAACGATATAAATATAATAGCATCACCATGGAATATAGATCAAAAAGAGAGAGATATATAATGAGCTATGGGATTATACTCTATACTTTCGATTCCAATGGTGATTTCAAGGTTTTTCTTTACCAGAGAAGAGATAATTTTGATTACATGGATTTTATGAGGGGGTATTGGTCTGGTAAAGATGATGTATACAGACTGTTCAGTTTAATGAGTCAGGAGGAGAGGGAGAGAATTCAAAACTATACATTTGATGAGCTTTGGGATGATCTGTGGGTAAATCATGACTATAGAATCTATAAAGATGGTTACAAAAGCGCTAAAAGAAAGTATGATTACGCCAAACCTTATATTAAACATGTTCTGGAAACTACAGAAACACGTCTATATGAACCTCCCTGGGGTTTTGCCAAGGGGAAAAAGAACAACAACAAGGAGGGGGACATAGAATGTGCTATAAGAGAATTTAGGGAAGAGACAAAACTAGAGGTAAAAATCGACATTATTCCAGATGTAAAATTTTCAGAGAAGTTTGTGGGAACAAATGGAAAGATTTATTCTACAGATTATTATGTAGCTTATACAGCCGAGATGGTTACACCTGCTTACACAAAAACTCCAAGCTGTATTAGAAAATATACCATATCTGAAGAAGCCAACGATGTAAAGTGGGTCTCGTTTGATGATGGATTGAAAAATGTAAATTCTATTAGACAGGAGATTTTAACAAAGGTTTATAACCTTATTCAAAGGAAGGTTTGATTTAGTATCTGTTAGGCCACACCTGAAATTAACCAATATTACTGCAAATAAATCACCATTTTTCACTATTCTAAGGTGAAAAAAAGAACATTGGTAAACCTACTGTCAGAAGACTTGAGTGATTTCTTATTTGATCAAAATGGTCATAATAAGAAATTGCCGAAGCGAGGCGAAAGATACTAAATTTGAGGTTTAATTAAGTCAACTCTTTCCCCATGATACCATGTAGTGGGATTTCGTGGGGGAGAAGTTGAACAGTTTCTATATCTATACCAAAATTCAGGGCATCTTGTTTGAGAAACAATGGTGTTTGTTTCCCCATACTTTTAAAAAATTTAAGGTAGAAAATGACCAGTTCCTTTTCAGTTAATCCATTTATGGTACACGAAATCCACCCCGATGATTGATCAGACATCCTCTTCATGGTTATCCTAGCCATCTTCACGAAATTCAATTCTGCGAAACTTGCCAATAGACACGTTTTGGGTAATCTTTCCAAATTTAGAGACATTCTATAGCCTCGGAGTAAAGCTCTAGAAATATCATTTTCATCCCAATATTCAGTTCCAATTGAGGCTGTCATTTTTGGTTCCCTATAAAAAATTTTATTCCATAGTTTACAGACCATCATAAGATTCAATGATTCAGCTTCTGTTATGTTCTCCCTGATGCATATCAAAACTTCAGGTATCCCTAAAATTTCCATTGGGTCAATTTCATGAGATGCGTAATTCAAAAAGTCATTTTTTAGTCTTAAGTTCATATAACAATGTATTAAATTGTCTGATGTACTACAACTATTTGACCACGGATCAAATGGAGACCCCCAAAAACTATAATATTGTTAGAGATTATAATAAACTTCAAGGTACAACACACCCCTCTGATCTTGCCTATCAGATTATTAGAGATTATCACAATAGATATGTCACAGTTGAAAATTCGTCTCCGAGACCTATAGGGGTTGGTATTACATCTTATTGCACAGGCCCAGTTCCTCCAATTTTATTCACCCTTGCTGGAGGTGAAATTAGGCATTTGGCCATTAATACACGAGGTGGGCCAATGCAGTATATGTGGATTTTGGATCTACAGACCAAGAAATCTGTTAGTAATTCATATCCCTTCAGAACAGATGGAAATCAGTTTGTACTTAGGGATGGGTTGAATAAATGGTTTGTCCAAACCTTCAAAAGGGCCTCTTATTCAGCTGCTCACTAATTCTTGGTCTATAAGAAATGAAAATTTCTATCTACCTTAGAAATGAAAAAAATGAGATTAATATTTAAGGCATAAATCATTCTTAAGATGTCGTATTGGTCAGTAATACAAGAAGTTCCATATGAGGGTATCAACGAGCTTGAGGTTTTTAGCAGCAAGGAAGAGGCTATCATATTTGTGGAAAGGTGGATCAAAGAATGCAGGTCATGTTCATCGTTTGTCAAAGTTGATGATGAGGTTTTGATATGGAATGAAATTCGACGTAATAAGGTATGTTCTATGGTGAAAATTCTTCCTGTTACTGTTCTCGAGAAAAGCGATGATTCTGAATGGTTTTCCTAGGTTTTGTTTCTATTTCTATCATGATAGAAATAGAAACCTTTTCAAAAAACTTGGAATTACAGTTATGGTTAAACCTTGTAGAATATATCCATATTGAGAAAAAAATAAGATTTAGATTTACCTTCTAAATGATGATAACCATGAATCTTTATTCTGATCTTAATAACTACCTGTTGAAATTCTGTTCTGAAGGAGCTTTGAAGGGGTTGGTATTGGCAAATAAAGAATTTTCATCTCTGTCTGTGTCAGAGTTCAAAGAACGGGCTTCTAGGAAACTGATTGTCTCTGGGAAGAGATTGAAAGAACTACCAACACACTACCCTAAAGGGCATCTGTTTGAGGGGGAGAAGATCGATTACACCAAGATCGAGTATCTGGATTGTCATCATAATAAATTGACCTCACTTCCAGACTGTTTGGAGAATTGTAAAAAATTATTCTGTTATGGTAACCAATTGACCTCACTTCCAGACTGTCTGAGAAATTGTGAAAGATTAAGTTGTTCTTTGAATCAATTAACCTCACTTCCAGACTGTCTTGAAAAATGTAACAATTTACTTTGTTCTTTGAATCAATTAACCTCACTTCCAGACTGTCTTGAAAAATGTAACAATTTACTTTGTTCTTTGAATCAATTAACCTCACTTCCAGATTGTCTGAGAAATTGTGAAAGATTAAATTGTTCTGGTAATCAATTAACCTCACTTCCAGATTGTCTGAGAAATTGTGAAAGATTAAATTGTTCTGGTAATCAATTAACCTCACTTCCAGATTGTCTGAGAAATTGTGAAAGATTAAATTGTTCTGGTAATCAATTAACCTCACTTCCAGACTGTCTTGAAAAATGTAACAATTTACTTTGTTCTGAGAATACCTTGACCTCACTTCCAGAATGTCTAGGAAAGTGCAGATACCTGGAATGTTCTCATAATAAATTGACCTCACTTCCAGAATGTCTAGGAAAGTGCAGATACCTGGAATGTTCTCATAATAAATTGACCTCACTTCCAGAAGGCCCGTTGGGCCTGGAGAATTGCGAAATATTGATTTGTTTTGAGAATCAGTTAACCTCACTTCCAGACTGTCTTGAAAAATGTAAAATATTGAATTGTTCTGAGAATCAGTTAACCTCACTTCTAGAAAACCCGTTGGGTCTGGAAAATTGTAAAAAATTATTTTGTTCTGGTAATCAATTGACCTCACTTCCAGACTGTCTTAAAAACTGTGAACACTTATATTGTATTGATAATCAATTAACCTCACTTCCAGACTGTCTAAAGAATTGTAAAATATTGATTTGTTCTGAGAATCAGTTAACCTCACTTCCAAAATGTCTTGAGAATTGCGAAATATTACATTGTATTGATAATCAATTAACCTCACTTCCAGACTGTCTGGAGAATTGTAGAGTAACAGGATTTGAGAACTAAACTATATCTTTAATCTCACTAGTGAGATTAAAGATCATTAAAATTTTTAATGAGATAGCATTTACCACAATTTGTTCCATATTCTCTCTCCAAAATCCTGAGTGATGTCCACTCCAAAGTTTTCACCAGGTCCAATAAGTTCTTTTCCAATCTCGTAGGCAACTCTCTGATTATCCCAACCTTCTATAAACTTGTCTTTTAATTTTCTCAATACAAGTTCTTTGAGATTTATCTCTGACGTCTTGATAGCCTCATCAACTATAGAATTCAACGATGGCAGTCTCATACCTAAAAGTTGGTCTAGATTTCCTAGAATTGGTTCTATGTCTGTTTCCCCCTTGTCCAATTTTGTGAGAACTTCCAGAATCTTTCCCACGTTTTTGGTGGTCTCGGCAACAGTTAGACCCACGTTTATTTTCTGTATTCCAGCCTGAATCCAACCTATTCCTGGGACCCATGAAGTGGAGGCTTTTGCAGCTTCTTTGGTCAAATATTCGAAAAGTGGAGTAACCTTCAGATCAAGAACCTTTTGCAAATTCTTATCCAACAGGACATCATCAGAGGGTATTGGATGGCTTATACCATCATCCGTGGCGATGACAATATTCATCCTCTTGGAGATTTCTTCAAGTTTCAGGGCTTCTTCCAGCTTTTTTTCCTCCATTCTTTCTCTCAATCGTTCCAGAGCTTTTTCAAACCTGACCTCTTTCGATTCCTCCAGACTTCTTCTTGCTTCTCGTTCCTTCTTGATCTCGGATACCCTTTCCTTTTGCTCAATCTTGAGTTTCTTAGCCTCCAACTCAGATATTTCTCTCTTTCTCAAACCCTTCTCCATTTCTACTTGGAGTTTTCTCTCTTCCTTCAATCTACTGGCTTCCTCTTGGGATAATTCTCTTTCTTCAATCCCTTTGGATAGATTCAAAGCCTCTCTCTCGATTTCTTCTAGAGAGGCTTTCGCGAAAGAATACCCCTCAACAGCAACCTCGTAAGTTATGGAAGCTGCAGCTGTTTTCAGCCCGGTTTTCATAGCTGTATTCAAGAGTTGCGCCACCATCAACCTGCGCCCCTTCTGTTTCGAGAGAATCAGACCCTGAAGCTGGATTTTTGTATACTTGGAAAAAGCAATATCTTTTGGGTTGATACCCCTGTAAATATTTCTCAGGTCGATTATAGATAAAGCTTCTAGAGATTCAATATCATGATAATTTCCACCAGAGAGAATGGTCAAGAACTGAGCCGAAAGTTTTGCAAGTTTTGACTTGCTCTTTTCCTTCTTTATGAGTTCATTTAGAGATCGCAATTTGGCCTCTTCCCTGGGAATAAGATAATCAGAGAAGGAGTCCAGGATAGCATTGACCCCTATCTTTTCAAGGAGATATTGGGCGGCTAGAATCTTCAGGTATTTTGATTCCCTAGCAAAGTTGAAGGAGGTTGAGATCACCTTCCCTATAGTTTCAGATGATCCAAGTTTGGACATGGCATCCTGTCCGTAAATTTCCAATTGCTCCTTGAGGATGTTGGCGGTTTCTATGTCTGTATTGGCCAAACCAATACTTGCTAGTGCTATAGAGGTTATGGTAGCGGCTGTGAGAAGTTTGTTGTATCCAATAACATTTTCTGTTGTTTGGGAGATTTCCGTCTTATCTCTTACCTTGTTAACAGATGATTCTATTCTTGATAATCTTCTAGGAGCTGAATTTTCTATATCCTCTACAACAGTCTGAACAATAGGTTTGGGATCAAGATTGAGTATAGACATGGCTGTGGTTTTCTTAACATCAGTGCTAAGCTTGCTGACATCAGATACAACATTTCTCATTTTTTTCTTGAGGTTCGAAACAGTTTCAGTGGTCTTTCTCATACCAAAACTTATCCCTGTGGAGATAAGGTAGCCATTCAATCCGGATATACCAAGACTAGTTCCCGTGTTTATAGTCATCTTGAGTATATCTTCAGATTTCACCCTATCTGAAAGATTTATTCCTAGTTTTTGGGCCACAGATGAGAGGTACTTCACAGAAACCTCTTTTTCCAGGACACCTCTCAACCTATCATTCTTTTTGGCAAGTCCAATCAAACCATCTATAGTAACTGTGGCTCCAATAGAAAAACCAGCTTTTCCCAAGGCTGAAAACAGAGCTTGGGGTATAACTTTCAATCCCAGGTGTTTCAGCAACTTCAGTAATAAAAACCATGATCCTGCCGTGAACGAAACATAAGCTATCCCAATGGCCAGAACAACAATTGATGACCAGACCACGTTCCAAACTATCTGTCTCCAATTACTAGAAATCCAGGTACTAATAATGTGATAAACCCCCTTGTTTGTAATAGTATTTTCTTCCCCTACTTCCTCCTTGACAATCCTGGTTATTTTTCTGACATGCCCTCCGAGATCGTCATCATCTTCACTGATAACAGATGAAACACGCTCAACAGCTGTTTTAGAAACCTTCTTTATGGGTTGGCGATTGAGGTATGATTTAATAGATGGTTTTTTATGCAGATAACTCTCGAGCTCATTTGCGGGTTTTACCTTTAGATAATCTTTTATATCATCTTGAGGAGAGGCCAAATAATCTTTAATGCTTCCTGTTTTCAAATAATTGTCTAGAGATCCTTTTATTTCTCCAGCTTTTTTTCTGGTTAACCCTCTTTCCATTTATATATTTCTGGTTAATAAATAAATGGAGAACTTGAAAGAATTCGAAAAATTGTTGAAAACTGCTGAAAGGGGAGGAAGTGGACAGACAATGATTTTGAAAAATATTGTTACTGATGTGGATGAGAGTGTTGGTAAACTATCAGAAACTATTTTTTCAGAATGGATCCAGCTCTTTAATCGAAAGATTATCGGTGAGTATGAAAAGGAGGGGATTTCTGCTGTGGAACTCAACAATTCTATAAGGAAATTACTTGAATTTTCAGCGTCTCTCATGCCAGAAGAGGAGGTGAACACGTTTGATTGTAAACCCCCCTTGGGAAAACTTGACACATCCTTTGATGAAATTGCTGGTCAACACCAGGTTAAAAATGATCTTCTTGTAAACTACATCTACCCCCAAACATATCCAAGCCTGTTCACAAGCAAAACCAAGGGTATACTTCTTTACGGGAGTCCAGGGACTGGCAAGAGCTTGTTAGCTAGGGCTGCTACAGCTGAATTAACAGGGGTCGCGTTTTTTGCCCCCACAGCCGGAGAATTGAGGGGGAAGTATGAAGGAGAGACTGAGAAAAACATTGACAAGGTTTTCGCCTGCGCCAAGGCTATTGTTGATGATCCAAAATCCCCCTACAAACTTGCTGTACTTTTTATGGACGAATTTGATGCCGTTGCTGGAGCACGTGGAGATGATCAAAGTATGAGACGTTCTGTTAATGCTCTTTTACAGGCTATGGATGGTATCATTAAATCTCCAAAAGTTTCTGTTATCGCTGCGACAAATTACCCCTGGGATATAGATGATGCTATTCTTAGAAGATTGAGTTCCAGAGTTTTCGTGGATCTACCCGATGAAGATGCAAGAGTGTGGCTTGTTGAGTCTGTTCTTGCTGAAAATTATTCTTCACCACAGATCCCACAAGAGGAGAGAATTAAAGAATTTTCCCAGAATGTGAAAAAGGGTGAAGAACCAGGAATATATGGCAATATCAAGTATTGGGGAAAACGTTGTTATAAATCCAAAAAGCCAGTATGGTGGGAAACTGGTTCCATTCTATCAAAAGCATATGTTGAGGCTATATGTGGAAAAGATGTGAAGAATTCTTCCAAGGTAAAGGTTCACCTTGGACCCACCGAAGAAGGGGTACGTATTCACCAATCCATACAAAATGGCGAATATGTCAACCCCGAGGACTACAGGGGGAAAGACCCAATGTTTGGTTATTCAGCAAGCGATATTGTCAAACTCACAAATATAGCTGTCCAGAATTCGGCCTTTCAAGCCCTGGAGGGAAAATTTAAAGAGACGAGTACAGGTGATGGTAGAGGTGGTAGAGGTGGTGGCACATTCGATTTTTATGTGGCTGACCCAACCGGGATATCTATAGACGAAATACCTCATTCTGACAGAAACAAAGTTATGAATTATTCCATATGTGTATATCACATAGAACACGCGTACAAAAGTTACCCCACCACCATCAGAAATGATAGTTATATCAAACTCTTGAATTACAAGTACCTTGGAAGGGTGGAATAGATTTTTTATGATTCACGAATCATAAAACATATTAACTGGTAGGTTCTACCTGAACCATAAGTACAGTTGCGACCTTTTCCTGAACATCAGCCAAAATTTCCTCGTTCCAAAATGGCAATTCTTTGCCTTGTGTCAGGTCAGAATATTTAAATGAAAGTTTATACCAATCGTGGGGATCTGAACTAGTAGAAAAGATTTTATCCCACTTCTCCTCAGCTGATTTCATTCTCAATTCATTCTGTATAATTGTCCATCCAAATGATACATTTCCAGACCCGTAGCTATGCATCTCCTCCACAGATCTATTTTCGAAAAAATCTTTCCAGAATTCAAGAACATTTTCATCAACATGCCTGATAACACCCTGCTCTTTTAATTCCATGTACTTTTCAGTTCCAACTCCCTCTTGAAATAATAACCAGGTTTTCCACACGTTTCTAGATAAAATTTGTCCATTGGAATCAGAGATTTTGTCCAACATCTCGGTCTTCCACCTGTCAACAAGTTTATTATTGAGTATCATCACCGCCTGTGTATAAGGTTTTGAGTTTTTATTAATTCGTTTCCTCATCATTGAAGCTGCATCTGACGCCAAAATAGGCATGTCATGTTCTGGAACCTGCATTTATTACTGGATCATTCATCTTTAATGAATTCTACCCAAAATCTGGTATGATTAGAAGTCTCTGTAGTCTATCTTCTATTTCTAAACAACTGTTGTTTGGAAGTTCATCAACAAGTTCGAGTTTATCCTCAGTTTCTTTGATTTTATCCTTGTACAAAGATGGTTTAACCCACAAAAATGCTATTTCCCCAAAATAAGAATCACAAGAGACAAATCTACTGTTCCATTCGAGTATGGGTTCGTTCTCTTCCCCTAAACTCAGGGTAACTTGATAAAATAATTGTGGGTAACCAGAGAGGTGGTCAAGAACGTGTAAAATGTTTTCATAATCATCATCCCTACACGATTCCTTGATAAAATTGAGTGAATTTAGTAGATGACAAGGTAACATCCACAGAATTACTTCTCTTTTTGATAATAATTTTGGGGCATAAATGAACGATGAAGAATGTTGTATATGCTTTGAAAGATGTAAACGAAGATTTATTTTGCCCTGTGGTCATGATCAATTTCACAGAAAATGTGTACTAGCACATTTCAAACCTGAATGCCCCCTTTGTAAAACATCTCATCATTACAAAGTAACAGGTGAATCTCCAGAGTTATGGGCTGATGATCCTTCGATAGATTGGGACGTTGAGGGTGATTGTTGGTCTTTATTTTCATGTTTTAATTTTCCAATTATGACCTTATCTCAAGATTCAACAGACTCGGAAGATTCTGATTTAACTTCCTTTTTTTAAAAGATCAAATCTTTTAAAAACCGTTGCTTTTCTCTAAAATAGATTTAGACGTGTTTTCAAAGTGCCAGCCAACATTCAGGTGTTTACAATTTTTCAGAATCTGAAAGTGAGGTTAAAAAAGACAAAGACCAACCTCTTCAGAACAGAATTTCAACAGGTAGTTATTAAGATCAGAATAGAGATTCATGATTAAGTTCAAATGAAAGGTAATTTTAAATCTCATTCTAAGAATGAGAAAAGATTTAGTCAAACCCAAATACTTTGCAAGTCTTCAATTTCTTCAGACAGTCTGGAAATGAGGTTAATTCATTACCATAACAATTTAATTTTTTACATTTTACCAGACAGTCTGGAAGTGAGGTTAATTGGTTGCGAAAACAAAGTAGTTTTTCACAATTTTCAAGACAGTCTGGAAGAGAGGTTAATTGGTTATGAAAACAATTTAATACCTCACAATTTTCCAAACAATCTGGAAGTGAGGTTAAATCATTACAATAACAATCCAAATATTTACAATTTATCAGGCAGCCTGGAAGTGATGTTAATTGATTAAAAGAACAATTCAAGTGTTCACAATTTTGCAGACAGTCTGTAATTGAGGTCAATTGATTATCATAACAATGTAGTTCTTTACAATTTCCCAGACAGTCTGGAAGCGAGGTTAATTGGTTGCGAAAACAAAGTAGGTTTTCACAATTTTCAAGACAACCTGGAAGTGAGGTTAATCGGTTATCAGAACAATCCATTTTTTTACAATTTTCCAGATAATCTGGAAGTGAGGTTAATTGATTACCAGAACAAAGTAATTTTTTACATTTTACCAGACAGTCTGGAAGTGAGGTCAATTGGTTATTAGAACAATTCAATACTTTACAATTCTTCAGACAGTCTGGAAGTGAGGTTAATTGATTAAAAGAACAAAGTAATGTTTTACAATTTCTCAGACAATCTGGAAGTGAGGTTAATTGATTTTCAGAACAATCCAAATTCTTGCATTTTCCAAGACGGTCTGGAATTGAGGTTAATTGATTATAAGAACAATACAATATTTTACATTTTCCCAGACAGTCTGGAATTGAGGTTAATTGGTTATCCTCACAATCCAACCTTTCACAGTTTATCAGACAGTCTGGAAGTGAGGTCAATTGATTAAAAGAACAATATAATGTTTTACATTTTCCCAGACAGTCTGGAAGTGAGGTTAATTGATTATGAGAACAATTCAAATACTCGATCTTGGAATAGTCAATTTCTTCCCCTTCGCACAGATGTCCTTTAGGGTAATATTTTGGGAATTCTGTCAATTTCTTCATAGAGATATCCAGTTTCTTAGAAGCCCTTTCCTTGACCTCTGACACAGACAGAGATGAAAATTCCTTATTGACCAATACCAACCATTTCAAAGCTTCTTCAGAACAGAATTTCAACAGGTAGTTATTAAGATCAGAATAGAGATTCATGATTAAGTTCAAATGAAAGGTAAAATTAAATCTCATTTTTTCTCATCTCAAAGATGAGAAAAAGGATTTAGTCAAAACCCAAATACTTTACAATTCTCCAGACAGTCTGGAAGTGAGGTTAATTCATTCCCAGAACAACCCAATTTTTCACAATTTTCCAAACATTCTGGAAGTGAGGTCAATTTGTTCCAAGAACAATATAATGTTTTACATTTTCCCAGACAGTCTGGAAGTGAGGTCAATTGATTAGAATCACAATTCAATTCTTCACATTTTCCGAGACAACCTGGAAGTGAGGTCAATTGATTATCGGAACAAGTTAATTGTTTACAATTTCCCAGACAGTCTGGAAGAGAGGTTAATTGATTATCATAACATTTCAATACTTCACAATTTACCAGACAGTCTGGAAGAGAGGTTAATTCGTTATCATAACAAAGTAGTTTTTCACAATTTACCAGACAGTCTGGAAGTGAGGTCAATTGATTCCAAGAACAATACAATGTTTTACAACTTCTCAGACAGTCTGGGAGAGAGGTCAATTTATTAGAAGAACATTCCAGGTACTCGATCTTGGAATAATCAATTTCTTCCCCTTCGCACAGGTGCCCTTTAGGGTAATATTTTGGTAATTCTTTTAATCTCTTCTCAGAGATATCCAGTTTCCTAGAAGCCCGTTCCTTGAACTCCAGTGAGGACAGAGTTGAAAATTCTTTATTTGCCAATACCAACCCCTTCAAAGCTTCTTCGGAACAGAATTTCAACAGGTAGTTATTAAGATCAGAATAGAGATTCATGGTTAATATCAATTACAGGTAAAATTAAATCTCATTTTTCTCATCTCAAGGATGAGAAAAAATTTTATTTATATAGACCCAACAGCACATTTTTTTGGAAGTATTTAGGATCCCTGGAATTGACATCAAAATAATCTAAAATATTTCTCTCCATTGTATGGCCCCCGCTATACCTATATTTCCAGAAAACGAAGAAGCTGTTATCACTATCTCGTCTATTACCCCGTTGATATCAGAAGAATTGTTCAGGGTGGTGGATGCCAAAGCCGTGACACTTTCTCTTATCTGAGATGACACGTATCCTCCAGCTACTTGATAACCTCCAGAAAAGGTTGAACCTGTACTATTATATTCCACTGCTTCTGAAGCTGATAACCAAGAACCATCTATAACATTTGCCCTGACCAAAAGTCTGTAATTGGCCAAACTTCCACTAGAGCTTACAACTTGAACATTTAAAGGGGTTATAGACGCCTTTTGATAGGTAGATTTTAGCCTTATAGCAAGTATAGGTAGGTAGGTACTGGCCCCAACAGTTCTTGAGGCATTTCCTATATCTATGGATCTAATCATCCCCTTGGGGTCAAATCCCCCCTCAGAAATAACAGTGGAACAAATCTGAACAAAGAATGGACTTCCAGATGCTGATCCACCTGAAAGTATTTCATATCTAACTGGAAGGCTGGCTCTGGTCATATAGGCGGTTGGTATGGACAATGTAAACTGGTGGGCATATATAATTCTACCCTGCATAAAAAATCCCACTCTTACTCTGCCAACTCCCAACCATTCTATATCAATCACTGTAAGATTGGTGTTAACTTCATCAAGCGTAAAACCAGATTGCCCCGAACCATCAATTGGGTCTATATTCCAAGATGCCTGGGCAATTCTGGTTTCTACCACACTTCCAGATATAAATGATCTCAATACCCAATAAATATCAGAATCTGTCTGTTCCAAATATATTCCATTTTGCGAGTCAAAAAATCCCACTCGTCTTGTTACGTCTGTGGCTCGTGCTCCAAGTGCAAATGAACATAAATTCAAAAGTGATTTTCCAGGTTGATATCTTACATATTGATGAGATTGTCTCACAACTGACGAGCTGGCACTTAGAATAAGATTTACAGAACTTTGGTTGACGTTATAACTAGCTGTACCAGAACCTATAATGTCAACATCCCATAACAAAGGTTGATCATCAACCTCCATGGATGAATCAAAAAGGGTAATTGGATTACTGACTCTCAACCTGGAGAATGCGTCATTCATGTTGTTGTTTCCGATCAAAACAGTGCCTATAACTTGATTTGAATTTTGAATAAGAAGACTTGAAGTTGAACCTACAGACACGTTAACTGTACCTGAAACAATGGTGTTTAAAGTCCCCCCACTTATGATAGAGTTAACTGTACCTGAAACAATGGTGTTTAAAGTCCCCCCACTTATGATAGAGTTAACTGTACCTGAAACAATGGTGTTTAAAGTCCCCCCACTTATGATAGAGTTAACTGTACCTGAAACAATGGTG